>WNFE01006518.1_pt1 | contig 26131 bp, 28 predicted proteins | sample 5400451 | NCBI WGS metagenome assembly WNFE01 (sample SAMN13153344, study PRJNA577476) | soil metagenome | isolation source: 200 cm saprolite under Douglas fir tree site 2 hole 2 | place: USA:California | collected 2015-04-18
TGGTGCATCTGCAGATCACTGATCGCGCGGCGTAGACGCTGGCCAGGCAAATCGTCGCCGACCACGCCCGCCAGAAAAACTTCTGCGCCCAGTGTGCGGGCATTGACTGCTACATTAGCTGCACCGCCAGGAATAGTGCGCTCCTCGCTCAGTTTCAGGATCAAAACCGGCGCTTCACGAGAAATACTTGTCGGTCTACCGATGAGGTACTCGTCGGCAACCATATCCCCTATCACTAATACGCGTTTACCCGCGAAGCCGGCAATCAGTGAGTGCAGTCGCGATCTGGCTATATGAAGAGCATCAGTCATGCTTTTTACGCCCTTTGAGTATTACTTGCAGCATGAAGCGGGGGATCACCAGCATGCGCCGCCAGCGCCACGGCTCACGATAGAGGCGATAGAGCCATTCCAGCCCCATACGCTGCATGATATATGGTGCACGGCGTTGACGGCCCGATAGAAAATCGTATGCCCCTCCTACGCCTATCGCTACGGCTACGGGCAAGCGCGAGAGATTGCGGCGAATCCAGAGATCCTGGGCGGGTGCGCCATAGGCTACGCACAGTACATCAGCATGTGCGGCTAGAATACGCTCAATAATTGCGTCTTCTTCGCCAGGGGCAGGTGATCCAGCATAGGTTCCAGCCAGCTCCAACCCAGGAGCGAGCGCCTGTAAGCGCGCACCTGCTTTTTGCGCCACACCTGGCGCCGCTCCGAGCAAGTAGAGACGATAGCCCTTTGCTGCACAACGTTTGGCCAATTCCACCAGCGTATCAGTGCCTGTAATGCGTTCAGGCGCGGGCGCGTGCACAAAATGTGTCGCCCAGACGACTCCGATGCCATCGGCGATGACGAGCGCGGCTGAATTGATAGCATGACGAAATGCTGTATCGTGTTGAGCCGCCATGACAAATTCGGTATTGACGGTGATGATCTGCTGGCAGGATAACGTATCACTGCCGGAACGATGCAGGGCGATCATCTGCTCGATCCTATCGAGCGCCTGCTGCTGTGAAAGCCGGTCTACGCGCACACCAAGGACATAGGCCGGAGCGGGTGGAGTTTGTAGCGACATACTTTCCAACTGTGACGACATACTTGCTTCCTCATCTTGAGCCAGTTATGCAGGCAAAGGCCGATAAATCGGCCCCTAATGAATTTTGACGACCGAATGGAGGAATAGAGGCACCCGGCGTCCTGTAGCTTGTCCTGGTGGCAAAACGATTCGTCTGGGTTCCGTGAGGCAAACAGGTCTCATCCCACCGAGGACAAGCACAAGGCCCCCTCATCCACTCCACATCCGCCCCTTGTCCCTACAGGACGGGGAACGTCCATTACCTGATTCGGTTGTCAAAGTTCATCAGGTTTCCGGGTTATTTGCTTAAAACCCATCATCGGCCCCTACGGTTGGCCGGATTATTTCGTCAATGTGCATGATTTTGTAGCTGACCCGAGATTTTCTACCAGTTGATGATTTCGACATCGGAGTTGGTCACCTGAACGTCCGGGCGCGTCTCTTCGATATAGCGCAGCACATGTCCCAGGATTTCGTCGATATGCTGGCTACTATTGCTAACGCAGCTCACGCCAAGTTTTGCGATTTGCCAGCGATCCTGTTCATCGACCTCTGCAATCGCTACCTCAAACCGCTGGCGCACACGTGCCATGACAGATTTTATTACCTGGCGTTTCTCTTTCAACGAGTGGCATCCCGGCAGGTGCAGCGTAATCTGGCTCACTCCTACTATCATGCAGCTAGTATAACAGAGTCGACGCCCTCTAGCCAACTCTGGTAAAATGTTATGGAAACATAAAAACAAAGGAGGTTGTTCCCATGACTGAAACAACTGCTTCGAGCGGCGGGCGTCCAAATCTGCCCATGCAAGGCGTGCCACAGCCCAGGCGAGATGAGGTGTTGAAGCTTCCTCGCGTCCATATTTCTTCGCACCCGGTAATGGCGCATAAACTGACTGCGCTGCGCGATAAAAACACGCAACCAACAGAGTTTTACCGGCTGGTGAAGGAGATTGGCGCACTACTGGCCTACGAGGCTACCGCATCGCTGGCGCTGGAACGGTCTCCAATTGAGACACCGATGGGGCCAATGGTGGGAGAGCGCCTAGCCGGGGGTATAGGGGTGACGCCAGTCTTACGCGCCGGCCTTGGCCTGGCAGAGGGATTTCGCGAGGTTATCCCCGATGTACAGGTCTGGCACCTGGGCTTGCGGCGCGACGAGCAAACATTGCAGGCAATGGAGTATTATAACCAGCTTCCGCACAAGGTAGACCTCCAGGTGTGCTACGCTGTTGATCCCATGCTGGCAACGGGCGGCTCAGCCATCGACGCGATAAATGTGCTCAAGAGGCGCGGTATTCCCCGGCTCTGCTATGTGGGCATTATAGCAGCCCCCTATGGACTACTGAAGCTTTCACAAACCCATCCCGATATCGATATCTATATAGGGGCACTCGACGAAAGCCTGAACGACGTTGGTTATATCCTACCCGGGCTGGGTGATGCCGGGGATCGCCAGTTTGGGACATATTGATAGAAGCCAGCCCAGGAAACCAAGAGGATCCAGCATGACGTATGTGCCAATCCCTCCCCAGGATGGCCAGGGAGATGATGAGGAAGCAGCAGCTCTTTCCGGCGATTCAGGGGAGGGAATTCAAGCACCATCCCAGGGAAAGCAACTCCCGCCGGAAGAGCAGCCGCCATCACCAGCAGGTGCAGCCGCCGCGAAACTCCCGCCGGAGGCGCAGGGAGAATTACATGGCGGACCGCTCGGCTGCTGCCTGGGTGTAACAATCGGCCTGCTGCTCAGCACATTGCTTGGCTTGCTGGGCTTCGGCCACAATCTTGCATTTTTACTGAGTTTTGTACTACCCCTCAACACTTTCACGCTGGTTCGTATTGCAACAGGCTGTATAAGTGTTGCCGGAGCGATTATTGTCGGCTTTGTTGGATGGAAAGTCGGCAAACGATTTTACCGGGAGTACGAGCCGCCCGTTATAAAAGAAAGGAGACGCAAGTCAAAGCCAAAAGAAGTCTGAATAATGAGCATATCAGAAAAACGTCTGAAAGAGGTGGGCAATGCGTGTTGTTATTTTCTGTGATATGGAAGGGATTGCTTGTATCGAGCACTGGGACCAGGTTTCGGCGGGTAAACCGTTCTATGAAGAATGCAGGAAACTCTATACCGATGAGATGAACGCAGCCGTGCGGGGCGCTCGCGCTGCAGGGGCAAGTGAGATTATCGTAGTCGATTGTCACGGCGCGGGCGGCGCTTACAATTTCAAAAGCTTCATTCCCGAGCAGCTGGAATCGGGGGCGCAATACGTCTTTGGTTACCCGTGGGCACGCTATATCGCTGCTTTCGAACAGGGGTGTGACGCTATTTTATTTGTGGGTGCTCACGCGATGGCCGGTACGCCCGACGGGGTGCTTTGTCATACCGTATCTTCAGAAGCGTGGTACAACGCCTGGATCAATGATACGCTGGTGGGCGAAAGTGGTATCCTCGCAGCCATCGCAGGCTGTTGGGATGTGCCGGCAATTTTTGTTTCCGGTGACGAGGCGACCTGCCGCGAGGTGAGAGCACTGCTGGGAGAAGATGTTGTCATTGCTCCAGTTAAGACCGGCCTGGGACGCTTCTCGGCTATCACTATGGCCCCAAAGGATGCCTGCTCGCTCATCGAAATGCGTGTCGCGCAAGCCATCAGCATGAAAGACTGGCCCAAACCACTTAAATTCACAGCACCCGTTACATTCAAGGTGGAACTGGCATCACCGGACCACGCAAGTGACTTCATTGGCAGAACAGGTGTGCGCATCGAGGGGCCGCGCCTGGTCACATCCTCGGCTGATAATTTCTGGCAGGCATGGGACCAGTTCTGGTACAGGAACTAGGTCTAAACAGTAGATGATATACTACCAGAGAGAAGATTCTCATTCAGCGGAGGAGGCATTTCGATGACATACCAGATCACGTTGAACGACCAGGAATACGCAGCACTAGCCGCAGCTGCGGCTAAAAGCGGCACAGACCCTGAGCAACTCCTGCATGAGATGATCCAGCGTCTGCAAACATCGTCTCAACGAAAACGTCCCTTGACGCCTCGTGAGGTAGTCGAGAAGCAATATCGCGAAGGAAAAATTAGCCATATTCCGACACGACAACCACTCACGCAAGCAGAACGCGAAGCACGTGAACGACGTGCTCGAGCTTTTGCCGGGGGGAAGCCTGTATCTGAGATGGTCATTGAAGACCGGGGGCCATACTAATGGCCATGTACTTTCTCGACTCTTCGGCTATTGTGAAGCGGTACTTTCAAGAACCAGGGCATGAGTGGATAGAAACGCTTCATGACCCGAACCAGGGACACGTGCTCTACATTGCCCAGGCAGCCCTTGTCGAGGTGGTAGCAAGCATTTGTCGTAAAGCGCGTGAGCAAGACATGCCTCTTGAGGAGCGTAACACTACCATTGATGATTTTCGACGAGATGTTCGGCGTTCCTACAGCGTGTAGGTGGTTGATAACGCGCTATATACTGCTGCTGGCGACCTGTAAAGAATAAGGATAGAGACTGTATAATAGTTTGTGTAAATGGTCCAGTTGCAAGATGTGACAACAGAATTGGAAGGAGCAACCTATGACCATCCGACGCGAACTGATTGATGAATTGCTCAAAGAGTATCCCAATCCGCAGGACATTCTGGCCGAAGATGGGTTACTCAAACAGCTAACGAAGGCAGTGATCGAACGCTGCCTGGAAACAGAACTCGACACGCATTTAGGGTATCCAAAGCATACACGCAAGGGCAATGCCACCGGCAATATGCGCAATGGGCACAGTCAGAAAACGCTGAAGGGAGAGCAAGGACATGTGGATATCGAAGTGCCGCGTGACTGGCAAGGCACGTTTGAGCCTCAGCTGGTCAAAAAAGGGCAAACACGCTTGGACGGCTTTGATGACAAAATCCTGGCCCTGTATGCTCGCGGCATGACCACACGTGATATTCAGGCACAGTTGCAAGAACTGTATGGCGTGGAGGTCTCGCCCACACTGATTTCCAATGTGACTGAGGCCGTGATGGACGAAGTGCGCCAATGGCAAACGCGCCCTTTAGAGCCCATTTATCCGATTATCTACGTCGACTGTCTGGTCGTCAAGGTACGCGAGAACCAGCGTGTGCTCAATAAAGCGCTTTACCTGGTGCTAGCGGTCAACCTGGAAGGACAGAAGGAACTGCTGGGCATGTGGATCGCCCAAACTGAGGGAGCCAAGTTCTGGCTCTCGGTGCTCACGGAGTTGCAAAACCGTGGGGTCAAAGATTTCTTTATTGCCTGTGTGGATGGGCTGACCGGCTTACCCGAAGCCATAGAGACCGTCTATCCACAGACCCGGGTGCAATTGTGCATGGTGCATCTGGTGCGGAACTCGCTACGCTATGTGTCCTACAAGCACATGAAAGCGGTGGCGACCGATCTCAAAGCGATCTACTCGGCCAGCACCGAGAGCGAAGCCGAGTTCAATTTGGAACTGTTTGCCGAGAAATGGGATGCGCTCTATCCCAGCATCAGCAAGTCGTGGCGCGCACACTGGGCCAGAGTGATCCCCTTATTTGCCTTCCCAGAAGACATTCGCAAGGTGATCTATACCACCAATGCCATTGAATCCGTCAATATGACGCTGCGCAAGGTGACGCGCAATCATCGCATCTTTCCCTCTGATGAGGCCGTGTACAAGGTCGTCTACCTGGCCATGCGCAATCTTGCCAAGAAGTGGACCATGCCGATCCACGACTGGAAGCCCGCTCTGAATCGCTTCGCCATTGAATTTGCGGGACGGTTTCCTGGTGCATAAGCAAACGGATCTTTTCGGGGAACCGAGGAACATAAGCGAGGCAGAGCACACAAAGCGGATGGAAAATGACCTCTTTTCGTGCTATGGTCAAGAGAACAAGATGGACAGCTATGTTCGGATGAAAGGAGAACGCTATGGACAAGACCACGTTCATGAACACGCTTCAGGAGACACGAGCGCAATGGGAGGAGCTGCTGGCACAGGTTGAGGAGGAGCGCATGCTCCAGCCAGGGGCAACGGGCAAGTGGTCAGTGAAAGATGTCATCGCGCATGTGATGTCGGGTGAGCGTGAGATGGTGCCGATCATGTACACGCATGTGGTGGCTGGCTCTGAGCTGTGGAATCTCTCTGATGACGAGCGCAACGAGATCGAGTACCAGCAGAACCGGGAGCGCCCGTTGCAGGAGATCAGGAGCGAAGAGCAGCAAGCCTACGCCGATCTGCTTGCAGCGGCACAGACGCTCAGCGACGATGACCTCAACGACCCCCATCGCTTCCAACAGATGCCGCAAGAGTGGGTACCCTGGCGACTCTTTGCGGGCAACTCGTTTAAGCACTACCAGGATCACATGCCCGCTCTGCGCGCATGGGTGACACACAGCTAGGAGAGCTCAATGAGAAGGAGATACTGGACGTTTCCCTTTTCCTACAATGATTGTTGAGAGTGCATGAAATGATTGCAGGCTATTTACACAAAAGACTTGACAGACCCTTAAGGATAAGCAAAATCTTACTTGCCGTTGAAGAGTACCTTTGTTTGTATTGGTAGTTCATGTTAACATCGCCCCCTCATACTTAACGTGCCACCTCTTCTTTATTAACCCAACCACAAGGGCACTCCTTATCTTTTTCAAACGTTAGCAGATAGTCCTTAATGCGGGTACAATGCAATGGCACCAATTCCTTAATATCTTCAATTAACTTGCTATAAGTATACTCACCATTGACAGGAGCATAGGTATAAAACAATATCGTCTCATAAGGCGCACCTGCCCTGTCTACATGTACAGTGAGATAGCCATATCCCAATTCAGGATAGTTCACAATCTTGCGTATACAGTACAACATATGTGGGTTAGGCGTAGGCAAATCTACTTTGGAGTGCCACGTTTGAACTGTTGGGTCAAAGTCTGTCGTCATGTTTTGGTCCTCCTGTTTCCTAGCATGCGAAACAAAATGGTTTGTGTATGACTAAGCATACATAATTACTGTCAGGTAATCAAGTATAGATGCCTAATTGTGGGTAGAGTCACTTATGGTTATAGTAAGGAGCACATAACAAGTAAACAGAACATGAGACGGACGTAAATGTATCGCTTACGGATAAGGGAAGTAGCGGAGAGTAAAGGCATTAACATGTCAAAGCTCTCCCGTATGTCCGATGTTAGTTTCTCTACAATAAAACGCCTCTTCAGAAATCCACATGAGCCTGTAGGCATTGACACGTTACATAAGATAGCTAAGGCGTTAGGCGTGCCAACCTCAGAACTTATCATAGATGAACCGGAAAAATAGTCCTAATTAGAACTATTATCTATTTGGAGAGATGGAGGACCATGCGTGACGGGTTGTGCCGTGCTCGTGAGTGAGGTCGCTACGGGGCCGAAAGAAGACAAGCAAGCGCAAGTACGGAAAGCCGGATGCGGTGAAAGTCGCCTGAGCAGGAGGAATTGAGGAGGTATCCCTGGGTTATCAGTCTACCCGGATGTGAAAGTTGAAGGGGACAAGAGCAGACTGAGGAAGCGGTGCATGTTCGAAAGCGTTGTAGGACAGGGCATCCATAGGACCCGCTCCCTATGAGTAAAGCTGGATTGCCTGAACTCGAATCCTGACGTTACGATTTACACCCATTTCAAGGCTCCGCACTCCTGGCACATATATGGTTTTCGTGACAGTGGGTTGGCTCTCTTGAGTGCACTAAGTATATCAGTATTATGTTGATTACTCTTCTCGGTGTAAATCTCGGCTTCTCTGCTTAGTTTTTCAGCCTCCGAAAAGCTAACAGCTACATGCGTAGTTAACCTATTCTCTTTTTCACAAAGAAGCCTTTTTTGTGCTCCTTGTTCGTGGGAAAAACCCTTCTTCATTACTACACTTACGATTCCTGTGGCAATCGCAGCCGCTGCTGCTTCTAGAGCACGTTCAGTGAGATGCTTAGGTAGCCCTGGCATGGCTATCACGTCTCCTTTCAAAGTGTATTCGTGGTGCCTAGCAATAGTGCTGTCGATGAGAAGCACTTTTGGTCCTGCTGCGATACAGATCTGGAATCCTAGCCAGCTAAATTTCTTATATAACTAAACGATTTCTCCTGACCTAATAATTATAACATAGGAAGTTGATAGTATGGATGCTATACCGATTGTTGTGTACCGATATGCTAAGTCAACTCCCATGCAAGAGAGACGCAGCGTGATTGAAGCTCTTCCCAAACACCTTAAGATCTGCATGTCTCGTATGTATCCACACGCTTGTTGGAGCGGGGCTGAGTCATCCAACACAAGCGTTTCGTGTTTCCGTTCCATTGAGAAGCGAGGGCAGCTAGACCATAGCGACACGCGGGACAATGGTCTCTCCTGATCAGAACTGGCCGCAAGCCGCACCAAAACAAGCCCATCGACACAGCTCTGCCGACTTATTGCCCTCACCCACGCGCTTGAAACATGCAATGCGCGGACACCTCTCGACTAACGCTCCAACATCTTGACGAGGCAAGCAGAACCTTCTACAATAGACATGTCTGGACAAGAGCAGAGCTTCACACTGTGTGAAAAGCCTGGGGACTAGCGCCAGGGAGGGGTGACGCTATGCATGCGCAGCTACTCACCACCGTAGTGCCGCTTGACGCTGGCTCACTACTGGCTGGTCGCTATCGCATCCTCGCCAAAGTCGGCGAGGGCGGCTTTGGCGTGGTCTATAAAGCGCGGGACATCCAACGGAGGCACAGGCTGGTCGCCATCAAACAGATCGACCGGGCGACGCTCAGCACACGGCAGATCATCGAGGCCACCGACTCGTACAATCGCGAGGTGACGATCCTTTCCCGGCTCTCCCATCGCAACCTGCCGCGTATCTATGACCATTTCACCGATCCCACCCACTGGTACGTGGTGATGCAATACATTGAGGGAGAGACGCTCGAAGACTATCTCAAGCGGGCGAAAGGGGGCCGCCTTCCGCTGAGGCAGGTGCGTGCCATCGGCATACAGCTCTCCAACGTGCTCTCCTACCTGCATGCGCAAACCCCGCCCATCATTTTCCGCGATGTGAAACCCGCCAATATCATGCGCACGCGCTGGGGACGCCTCTACCTGATCGACTTTGGCGTCGCACGCCGCTTCAACCCGGACAAAAAGCGTGATACCAGCCCGCTTGGCTCACCCGGCTACGCCGCCCCTGAGCAGTATGGTCGGGCGCAGTCGACCGCGAAGACCGATATCTACGGTTTGGGCGTCACCCTGCAAACCTTACTCACAGGCAAAGAACCCCTGGATGATGAGCCGGGTACGCCGCCCACAGGGAAGCCCCATCCGGCTTGCCCGCAACTCCAGCACGTGTTGGACCAGATGCAGACGACGGACGCCTTCTGGCGTCCCCACACGATGTGGGATGTCAAGAAACACTTGCTCTCCATCCAGCCCGGCAATCCCAGGCTCGTAGCGATTCGCCAGAAAGCGTTTCCTTTGCTGATTGGGCTGTTTATCGGCTCGCTGCCCTATAGCTTTTTGCCGCTCGTGTGGCTCTTCTCCTCCCGTGACCCCAATGCCGACACACCATGGTTCCTTGTACCTGTCTTGCTCCTTTTCTTCTTCTGGCCGTTCGTCTTCATTTGCCAATGCGTGACGGCGTTTTCTTTCTTCTTCGCTGCCCACCTTCGCCAGCGCTTGATAGCCTGTGGTATCCTGATCATGCTCGCGCTCATGCTCCTGGCGCTTTCCTTGGGCTGGCTCCCGTCGCCGAGCAGCCTCATCCACTAGGTCAACCGGGAGACCTCGTCCTGAGGCCAGGTGCTTGCGTGTGAGCGTATTCGCTTGAGAGGAGTGGTGATAGTTCTCTCGCGAAACCACCAGAAACACCTCTTGCTTGAGGCTTGAGGGACGTCGGATGGGAGATTCCATTGCTCTGCATAGACACTGCGTTGACATTGACAACAACGAGTGGGTGAAAGCACAAAAACCACCTCTCATCGATGAAGACCACCAGGCCCGAACCACGTGAAACGGTTGGTGCTGGAACGTTCGACGATGTATCACAGGAACTAGAGGCAGCTGAAATAGCACCAATTATTGTTCTGCAACGCGGAACACGGACATACGAGAGCGTAACGAATTGGTCAGCTCTACAAGGTGGGCTAATGATTGCTGCATCTGGCCGCACTGCTGTGTGATCTCACTGGTCATGCGTGAAATTTCTTCAACGGCGTAGACGACCAGTTGCGAACCCTGTGATTGGCTTCCAGCTGATGTGCAGATAGCGCGCACCAGGTCCGCCATCTGTTCCGTGACCTCACTAATTGCATCCAGCGCAACACCGGTCTGGGAGACTAACTCGGACTGCATCACCACCTGCTGGATGTTCTGCTCAACGCTCTGGGAAACGGTTGTGGTTTCATTTTGAATAGCCCGGAGATGGGCTGCGACCCTGCGTGCCGCCTCAGCGCTATGCACAGCCAGGGTGCGGATCTCCTGGGCAATCACCACGAAGCCTTGCCCCTGTTCGCCTGCCCGCACCGCTTCTATTGCTGCATTGAGTGCCAGCAGGTTCATACGAGAGGTCAGGTCTGTTATTTCCATGACTGTATTGTTTATTTCCTGCCCGCTTTCTCCCAGGCGTTTCATTGTGCGGGCCGATTGCATGGCCGCCTCGCGCACCTGGCGCATCCCCTCTGTAGTCCGCACAACCATATGCTGTCCCTCAGTCGTCACATCCGTCGCATCCTTAGCTACCTGTGACGCCTTATCAGCACGCTCCGCCACCCACTTCATGGTACCGGCCATTTCATCGACCACGCGCGAGATATGTTCTATCTGGCGTTCTTGCTGGGTGGCATCGCGCACAAGCACATCGGAACTGCGCTGTACATCCTGGGCATGCTCATCGACCGCCTGCGTCACCATTTGCACGCTGCCCAGTATTTCACTGATCTTCTCGATCATGACATTAATAGCCTCTACCACGCGCTGCAATTTCTCGTGTGAAGTCCGTACACGCACGCGCAAGTCACCACGCTGCACCCGCTCCAGGTCACGTCGCAGCAAGGCAATCGCTTCCTCCAGGGCTATACGTTCCGCTTCACGCTCATCGAAGATACGCGCATTATCAATGGCGATAGCAGCCTGGTTTGCAAAGAGGTCCAACATTTCGATACTTTCGACGGTTGGAATCTTGCCATCCTCCGGATCATCTAAAGAAAGGACGCCCAGGACTTTCTTTTGCCGTGAACTAAATAATGGGACTATAAATATATCTTCGGGATGCCAGCCGCCCGGTTCGTAGTCGTCCACCGTCTTAGCTGCATCCCCTCCCAAATCTGCATACATATCGGCATATTCATGTGGAATGAAATAGCTCTGGCTGATGCGAAACTGCGGGCGCATGAGCCTGTGCATTTGCTCAACAGTCAAAGGACGTTCCCGTATACTGCGCTCTGACTCCTCTGGTGTCCCTACAAAAGCTACCGGCGAGGTAATATCGCTGTTTTCCTCGACGAGATTGATAACGGCTACACGAAAGCCTGTGCAGGCGCTGATAGAGGCAACGATCTGCTGAAGTACTTCATTGAAGCCCAGTTCTGCGCGTAAGATATTGCCCAGGCGGATCAGTTCTTTGATCTGCTGTGTGCGCTGTGGTGACTCTGTTCCCCTGGGAAGAGGCATGTTTGGAGCCTGCTCATCTGCTGCCGGATGGAAAGCGGGCAGTGTATGGGCAGCATGTTCCCGCTCCCACTGCTCTTGCTCTGCAGGAGAGCGAAAACGTACACGCAAGGGCACAAACCAGTTTTGCTGCCTCTTTTCTGACATAGCTTGCCTCCTTTTCCTTTTTTGAATACGGTCGCCTTTTGATTGAGAATACCATATCGAGTTATTGTCTACAAGGTTGATAGGATAAAAGGTAGGGGACTCGCGTCCATATATGGTAAAATATCTCAGGCAAAGACAAACATCTCGTACTATTTGTCCCGTAAGGAGGCTCCTATGTGTAGTCCACAAGCTCTATCAACACCTGCGGGCAGGGGCCATCAACGAAGCAAGTTTTTCCGGCGCTTCCGCGCACCAGTGCCGGGTCTACTGGTGCTTGTGCTCCTACTGGCGGCATGTGGAGGAGGCAGCCCAGCACCCGATGTCAACCGGTTGATCAAAGATGCGCAGGCCGCTATCCGGCAGGTCACCTCGTATCATTTTAAACTCGTAATCAATAATCTTGGAACAGGAGCAAAACTACCGATCACCGGCGCCGAGGGCGATATAGTCGTCCCGGATAAGCTTAAAGCAAATGCGAATGCACTCTTTTCCGGAACCAGCGTGCAGGTACAGATCATCGCGATTGGCAACCAGCAATATATTTTCCTCTTTGGCACCTGGCAACCGACCACCGGCCTGCTTGACCCACGCACGCTATCTGATCCACAGAAAGGGGTCGCGGCAATCCTGGGCAATATTCAGAATCCCGGTACACCGAGCGACGGGAATGTTGGCGGGAGGCAGTGCTGGAACGTCACCGGGAAGCTTGATCCCACATACCTGGCAGGCATTACGGGTGGTGGAGCACCAGCAGGCTCAACCGATGATGTCTCTACCTGCATAGGCAAGTCCGACAAACTGCCTTACCAGATTATCATTAAAGGCGTAGCAGCAGCGGGTGACACCGATAAGACGGTGCGAACCTTCACGCTTTCAAAATTTGGTGAGCAGGTGACGATCGAAGCGCCGTTGAACGCGACATCTACGCCATCGTTGACACCGTCTGCGACACCGTAGGGAACGAAACAATGTAACCTCTGTGAGAGGATCCTATCATCATGCAGCGCCTCAATCTACAACGCAATACAGCTTTACTAGCAATGCTAGCGGCATGCGGTGCCGTCTTTCTGACAGCGCTTGACCAGACGGTTGTGGTTACTGCATTACCAAAAATCATTACCGATTTACAAATTCCGCCTGAGCAGCTCGACCGCGCCGCGTGGATTGTCAGCGGCTACCTGCTCGGATACGTCATCGCCATACCGCTGATGGGCCGGGTATCCGACATGTATGGACGCCGGCGCATCTTCATCATCTGCCTGGGCATTTTCGCTTTTGGATCGCTCTTCTGTGGCCTCGCACCTATCCTGGGGAACCAGGTCGATATCAGCTTCCTACAACACATCGGCATAAATGTGGCCGCGCCGGGCGACTTCAGTGATCCCACATCTCTTAATCCCGGCCTGGTCTGGCTCGTGGCAGCACGATTTGTGCAGGCAGCAGGGGGAGGCGCTATCGTACCTGTCGCAATGGCCGTTGCGGGCGACTTTTACGGTGAAAAGCAGCGGGCGCTGGCCCTCGGCCTGGTCGGCATGGTGACTGAAGCGGGAGGCGTACTCGGGCCACTCTATGGAGCGCTCATCGTTCAGAACTGGGGCTGGCAAGCCATCTTCTTCCTCAACCTGCCGATCCTGGCGGTTCTTGCCTACTTCATCTGGCGGCTCATTCCACCCGTCGAAGCACCCAGCGGGGTTGCCCATATGAAAGAACGCATAGACCTGCCGGGCACGCTGCTGCTGGGAGCCGCTCTGATTTGTCTTAGTTTAGGGTTATCTCAAGAAGCCGCCACATCCTCAGTAACCGGTTCAGGCTCCAGCCAGACCCCCATACAAAACAACCCCTGGCTGATCGGTGCCTCACTGGTGTTACTGGCCGCTTTTATCGTCATCGAGATATACCTGGAACGCAGGCGCGATGGCTCACGCATGCAGGAAATGAGCAACCAGGGGAAACGCCCATTTTTACCTGTCGTTGAACTCTCTCTCTTCAAACGCCCGGCTTTCGCTGCAAGCGCGCTGGTAAGCCTGCTGGTGGGTGCCGCACTCATTATCGCGATGGTCAACATTCCGCTATTCATCGCGACCGTGCTGGGCGGGCAACCAATCGATAGTGGTCTCGCGCTGCTGCGGCTTACGGCATTGATTCCCCTGGGGGCAATCACCGGGGGCTGGCTCTGCGCACGTATTACCTGTCGTCTAACAGCCATAATCGGCCTGATCTTTGCAGCGATAGGTTTCTGGTTGATGCATCTCTGGCCAATCCAGGTCGGCTGGGTACAGATCACTACCAGCACCATCGCCGGGGGTTTTGGCTTTGGGCTGGTGATTGCACCCATCGGTACCACAGCCATCAATGTCGTCAGCAATCGCCAGATGGGTATGGCTTCATCTGTTGTGACGGTATTGCGCATGGTAGGCATGATTCTTGGACTCGCGGCGCTGACTTCGTGGGGACTGGGCCGATTCCATGATCTCTTACTGGCTTTCAAGCCACCTGCCGGTACATTGCCCTTAAGCGACAAGTATAATGCTGCACTCGCGCATTACGTCGTATTTGCGGCTCACGAGGTCTACACTTCCATCTTTCTGGCTGCTGGTGTATTATGTCTCGTGGCAATCATACCTGCCTTCCTGCTGGAAGGTAGAAAGCCGTCGCCTTATGTTGTCCGTAGTGCCGCTTTTGATCGTCAAAATTCATTGGAACCCCAGCCTGAAAGCGAACAAGCATCCATATGAGCAGGGAGAACGATAGACCGCGAGAACCGTGGGAAGAGCCAGCAGAAGAGGATAGTTACGAAGTCGACCCAGAATTCCGGCAACGCCCGCGCTTGCCGCGCTCCGCTCGCCCCTCGATGAATCGAGGATCTACACCAGTAGACCGCTCTGTTCATCCCAGGAAGCGCCCGCGCCAGGGAGGTGACCCTCGCGGAACAGGCAATGATAGGTCTGACCTCTACGAGAGGCACCCAAAACGGCGTCTCGATCCTTCCAGGGCTGATGATCCGCGCCGGGCTTACGATGCCTACGGGCGCCCGAGGCAGGGTAGGCCCTCACCAGGAAATCGTCTTCCGGTAGACCCCGAGTTCGAGGAGTTCGACAGGCCGGCGTTACGGCCGGCAACAAGGATGCAACCTTCACAACGACCGCGCCGCATCTGGTCTACACTACTCATCGGGTGCATTGGAGGCATCGTTACGGTTCTGCTGATTCTGGGTATCATCGCTTTCGTACTCTCTCGCACCCTCCCAAGTGGCCTGGGGGGCATTATCGGGAGCAAGTCCAGCTTTACTAAGCAGGTACAGCAGCCACTGCCCATTTCAGCCACTACCAGGCAGTTGCAGGTACACAACCGCGTAGGCAATCTCAGCATCATGGTTGATAGTACTGCCACACAGGCAACACTCAGCGCGGTCGAGAAAGTTCAGGCAAGCAGCAGCAGTGATGCAAATAAGGAATTCGGGCGTATTTCAGTGAATGTGAAAGCGGGCAGCGATCCGAGTATTCTGACAGTGAATGCGACAGTGCCGGACACAAGCGGGGGTTTACTTGCCGGGGCCAGTGACTCCGTTGACATGACGATTGTCTTACCACCCTCGGCGGTGAATAACAACCCGACAATGCCATTCACTATAAGCGCCAGTGTAGCATCAACAGGGGATATGTCGGTACAAAATTTCAATGGCTTGCTGAACCTCACTGATAATATGGGTAACATTAGCGTGCAGCACGGATTACTCACAGAGGGCTCCTGTTTGCAGACAAATAACGGCAATGTGACGTTCAATGGCTCGCTGGCTATTGGCGTCAATTCAGACACGGGCCTCGTACCTTGCACTGCGAATACTACGCAAAACCCTCATCCATGGTTCAGCCTCAAGAGCGAGGTAGGGAATGTAGACGTTACCTTGAGCGCAGAAACGACGAATGTGATCCTGGATGCCAGCACCAACAGTGGGAAGATCAACGGCGGTGATTTTAACTTGCATATCCAGCAGAATAGCGATGGTTCAGCAAGCTATGATGGCTCGCTCATTGCCGGCACATCACCAACGGCCATGCTGGTCCTGGGGGTGAGTACGGGGAATATTACTTTGCATAAAGGCGCGTAGCTTTTCGCCGCTTGCTTGCTTATATCTTCGTGGTACTCAAATGTCTCCTATGGCTGCTTTATAGCAAGCGAGCTTTAATTTTAGGGGATGGTTTGAAATTGGTCTGGTGTCTTGCTGCTTGTCGGTTTTTGGCACGCCAGACCAATTTCTTCTTCTGGCCTCTTCCGTTGTATTACTATGTCTGCTCGCTTGTTAGGAGAGTAGGACTTTTACAGGAATGCGGAATTGAACCTCAATTTGAGTGATGAACCACTCATACAATTTTAGCGCGTTGCGAACGACTTCAGCCTTTGTTGCGGCTTGAAGAAGTCGCATGAGAGACACTTGCCTTTACGTGCTAATATTAATGATTCCACTGAAGCCTTTAGTGCTGGCTACTATGATGAGTAGCTTGAGTAATCAGTTACATATCTAATTCAGCCTTGACGTAGTGTAAACTTTCATGTAAACTTCTCTTAGTAAGAAGGAGTGACAGGAGGCACAATGAATCTTCCAGAATATGAATGGGTACGTTTCAAGAAAACTCCTCTTAAGATGGTCATCGGTCAAGTGCGATTTACCATTATCCCGCGATTTCATCAGGAGGGGTTTACTGGAGATTTTCAAGAGGCCGTTTACCCTGATTATCCTAGGGTTTCTCGGGAACAGACAGTCACATATCAACTATCACCGACTGGCGCTAGTACAAGTCCCGGAGAAATTGTTTGGCGCTTTTCAACACGAGATAATTTATGGTCCGTGATTGTAGGTGAATCGGCAATTTCCCTGGAAACACGTCAATACTCTTCTATGGTGGACTTTATTGAGCGTTTCCAGCGTGTTCTCGAAATTGCAGGCGAAACTCTTGATATTAAAGATCGGTTGCGTCTCGGCCTTAGATATATCAATGAAGTGCGCTACCCACAAGCTGAAAGCCTGGTGGATTGGAGAACGCTACTAAATTCAGAATTTGTAGGTTTTGAAGCATCTGAGCTTCTAGGCGGCCAAGTTAAGCATACCTTACAGGAAATTCAGATTGAACGGACTAATGGCACGCTAGCTGTACGGCACGGGCTCTTAGAAGGCGCTGTTGTAGTTCCTCTTAATCAAGAAAGACCAATAGAGCGACATTTTTATCTCATTGACTTAGATTATTATGATGTGAGAGAATATGGTCTCGATATTCCCGCAACGCTCGAGCAGATGAGGGAATATAACGATATTATGTATCGTTTTTTCCGTTGGACTTTAGGCGAGAGGCTATACAGTTTCCTGGAGCCGATAAATGAACAGCAGTCGCTTTGAACCTACAGGAACAGTCTATACTGCGCGGCCTACGGTTAATTATCCTTACTTGAATGTATCTAATCCAGAGTTCTCTCAAGGCCAGACAGGACAAGATGTCAAAGTACAGTCTGAAGAAGCTCAACCCAGCTATGTAGAATACCTTCCAGTCGAAAATCTTTTAAAAAATATTACAGGCTACGAATTGCCAGTAAACAATATCCTACTCGCATTTTTTGGTGTTGTAGCCGATAGATTTGTAACTGGTTATAGGGTGAAAATTTCCTCATCTAAAGATTTGTTATCAGAAACATTACATCAGGTATCCTCTCAAGAGTTCCCTATATTGGTACGTAAGCGTCCTACTCCAAATCCGGCAACACATCTGAGAGAGATTTCAGGGCTGGATGTTGGTCGTCTTGCATACATATTTAATGTATCTCGGCCTACTTATCATAAATGGATTTCCAATTCGATACCCCATAATACACACCGGGAACACCTTCTGGAAGTTCTCTCACTTATTGAGGAAGCTGCACGAAGACTTGGAAGCCCTAATAATGTTGCCGATTGGCTTATGACTCCTGTTACTTCTAGCGGGACTAAGCCTATTGATTACTTAAGAACTGAAAAGTTCTTAACATTTCGTGGTTTTCTTCTCGGTATTAGAACAGGGAATGAAATCATCCAGCCTCTCAATTACCCTACTGTTGTACGCAGTGAACTTCCTCGCGAGGAGATGGAGGAAGAGATTGAAAAGCTTAGCCCCCGCACTTTACCAGCAGATGAGATAAACCTAGATGATGTAGAGCTATAACCATCTTGTCTAACGATGAGTGGAGAGTAACTATCGTAAATGGCTAAATCGGATAATGTCGGTGTAGAGTTAGTACAACAGGGATGGCGTCAGGGTAGTTTAGTAAGGGCCATACCGGTCACTATATCTTGGTTTACATTGGATGCGGAAAATACTGGCGGATCAGAAAAATGGATCAGGAGAGAGACACCACTTAAAGAGGATGATTACCTTATCGTTATCTCCCAAATATGCGATATACAGAAGCGTCCAGAACAAGAGCCCTTTGTCGAAATGATACGTGCGTACTGGACTTCTGATAAGGGTATCATTAATGACGCGAGCAAAAATTCAATGCGAGAGTTTCTTATCCATCATCGTACTACGGCAGATGGAGTAATAGAGGGATTGATTGCTGATATTAATAGCCTTATAAAGCTAGATAAGTATTCCCTTCTAACACTCACTCCCCAAGCTGGTTTTGATGAGGTCAATGATCCAGGTAGAGAACGACTCTTCCGTATGTGGCTTGCTAAAAGATACAGCCGTCAGGCTATCCCTAATGAAATAGTAGCGGCAGTACAACAACCAATAGTCGAGGCTGTTAAAAGGTTAGGTAAGACCCATGATTTTCATCGCGTATTTGGGGGTATCTGGCAAATACGTTTTGTGGCGTACAAAGATACCGAACAATTGTATAAAGTTGAAATGCTTCTTCTATATGATGAGCTTGCCAGAACGCAATTAAGCGAGGAAGATGCCGCAACGTTAGCCGGATGGATTGGTAGTGTTCTTCATAAGAGTGGTAAAGCAGAATTAGTTTATTGCATCCGGAGAAATCTAAAGAAAATTAGTGTCCATGATTACTCCAATATGTATCAACTACCTTTAGATTACTATACATTGCCCGAATATACGGAACAGAAGATGGATGTTTAGGTTCAGACAAAATTCGATTGCCTTCCAGTCTACTGTCTAGCGACTTGACACAGTTGGTTTTGGGGATATAAACTGGCTCTAGAGGCTGATTAGGGGGTGTTACTGAGGATACTGCTTTACACGCAGTAGGTCAGGGGTTCGAGTCCCTAGTCGCCCACTTTTCTTACCTTCCGAGCAGGCTTCGCAGGCCGATCTGACCAATAAAGGTGTTTTTAATGGTAGAGCTTAGACAGGAGCTTTTTCATCGGTTTTCTCGATGTCAAGCCTACTGCCTTTAGGGAGTGTATGAATGACTCTGCTGGGAAATTTGGTGTAGACTAGTTGGACCAAGCAACCGACGATGAAAAGAGACGTATGAAACAGGCAGAACAAGCAAAAGCGTTTCCAGAAAACATAATACCTGTCGAGAAACCCAACAGATGTGCCTGTACTACACGCAAAAGCTTGTTATGCAACATGAGTTGCTGTCTCCTTCTTCCTATCTAGTTGTCTAGACAGATTTTCCCAGCAGAGTCATTCATACACCCGTCTTTAGGCAACTATTCAGAATTGACCTAAAGGGTTTTTCTGAGTCAGGGCTGCCAGACATTGCAGGAACGGATTGAGTTGCTGAGCGGCCCAGGAGCCAAAGAAGCTGAAAAGGGCCATGCGCGCCTGGGAGCCATTGGAGCCAGGGGTGCCACCACTGATTTTGCGGCTGTCATGACCAGAGGCATATCGTTGTACAGGTCCTCGATCTGTATTATACTAGGTATAGTCTTACAAAGAGGGTCGTTTCCTATCTCGCTCGAAAAAGGAAGCGTTTGCCGGCAGTTAAACGCTCACAGCATAGAGTAGCGCCGGCCTGCTCGACGTGGTTTAATTGTACAGGAGGTGGAGAAAATGCGGCTCAAAGATGTGTTTCAAGTGCAGACGGTTTCGGGCCAGCCAGTGACCGTAGAGAGCGTCACCGTGACCCCACAGTCGCAAGCACTCATCGTTCGCCTGCCCATCGGCGGATTTGTCTGGAATCGACCGACTGCCATTCTGGTCGAGCGGGACGAGACAGCGAAGCGCTTCCCGATCGTAGATGTCACCCGCATCCTTCAACTGTGGCTGCTCGGCTTCAGTTTGGTACTTTCAATTGTGAGTTTGGTCAAGTTTTCTCAACGAAAGGAGCGAAGACCATGATCGACACGAGGAACACCCTTCAATCATTAACAGACAAGAGCAATGAACAACTTCGCGCCATGTTGGAGAGGATATTCGCTGCAGCCCAGCCCGGCGCGGTGTTTAGCGAACCAGTAGTATCGGGCAACTACACCATCATCACAGCCAGCGAAGTAACCTCTGGTGGTGGATTTGGCTCAGGTGGGGGCTTTGGGCCAGCGACACCCTCAGCAAAGCAGCAGCCAGGTGAGGAAGTCTCTCAATCGGAACAAGCCAACAGTGGTGGGAGTGGCATCGGCGGAGGTGGAGGGTCCGCCGGGCGACCGGTAGCCATTATCATCATTGGGCCGGACGGAGTCACCGTCAAACCAGTGTTTGATCTCACCAAAATTGCCCTCGCCGGTATTACTGCCTGGACAACGATGCTAGCGGTGCTTAGGAGAGCGCGCAAAGCGAGCAAAGGTTGATTGATACAAGCGATGGATGTAGACGAATATTCTATTTTCCAAGTGTAGAACCTGGTAATCGTGATATCCTTCGCCGCTAGTTCGTGGATGAAGCGTACTATTCCGGTGATGAGTCTTCGTTCATAATACGCGCGTTTGCCTGCTGCTGCATCTGGTGTTGTTGCCATACCCATGACAACGCATTCCACTTTGCTTCCAGAGGTATAAGACAGTACATCCTCGGCGGGTATTTCCTACCTGCTTTCTACTAAGGTTTTGTTAGCTCCTGAGCCTTGTGTTCGGCGGGGTCAATGACTCGTTCTTTTAAGGTAGCAAGCAAATCTGCAAGGTCGGTATAGTGATGCACTGGGAGAACCCAATGGTATCGCTTGAAATCTGCAAACATGCTGTATTCTCTTTTTGGAGCTTCAAGAAGTGGTTGAACGGGGACGGCGAGTGTTGGAACAATGGCATATAACTCTTGTGGGATACTACTTGGGTCGGTGAGGTCAGCAATGATAAAACGGGAAAGATGAGCAAGTGTCCTGACGGTTTCGGTAAAGTTGCGACTACTAGGTTTCTCGAAGTCAAACAGGATAGGTAAGTACTCGTGCCTGCGGAGTGCTTCTCGCAGTGCATCCAGCACAACTTTCCGTTCAGGGGTGAAGCGACCGAGAATGAGGACGGCTTTCTTCGCGATCGTGTCAATGACATCACGGATTTCCTCGTTGTTGAGCAAGAGGTAGATGAATTGAGCAATCTTGAGATTATCAACGGTGATTTGAGGCTCATCTTCAGGTGTGATGACTAGGCTGTCCTGTGTTGCTCCTGTTAGTTCTATGTCCCAGGCGGATATGCCATAAATTCGGCACTCGGTAAGAGTAGCCCCTTTCAGCTTTGTTCCCACAAATGTAGCAAAGCTGAGGTCTGCTCTGCTGAGGTCGGCCTCGCTGAGGTTGGCTAAGCGAAGGTTGGCTTCGGTGAGGTCGGCATTTCTGAGGGTGGCTCTGCTGAGGTTGGCTTCAATGAGGGTGGCATTTCTGAGGTCGGCCTCGCTGAGGTTGGCTTCAATGAGGATGGCATTTCTGAGGTCGGCATTTCTGAGGGTGGCTCTGCTGAGGTTGACTCTGCTGAGGTTGGCCTCGCTGAGGTTGGCTTCAATGAGGATGGCATTTCTGAGATCGGCTCTGCTGAGGTCGGCATTTCTGAGGGTGGCTTCTCTGAAGTAGACCCTGCTGAGGTTGGCCCCGCTGAGGTTGGCATTGCTGAGGGTGGCTCCGCTGAGGTCGGCTAAGCGAAGCTTGGCATTGCTGAGTTCGGCTCCGCTGAGGTCGGGTTGTACCTTTGGATGTTGTTTCCTCCACCAATTCCAAGTAGCTGTACCCTGCATGAGTACCCCAAGGTGTTCTTGGTTAGCCATCTGCTTCCTCCTGTCGTTTCCCGCCATTATAGCTGTCTAAGGATATCTCAACAAGAGGTATTCTTGTTCTTTTCGGGGCCTCTCAGAAGGCAGTCACCCCTGGGATGAGGGCTGCTGCGACAAGCCCAATAGCCGCTTGAAAGCCCTGGTGGACGGGGAACCGTCTTTTGATAGGGGTCACTACCTCAACGAGACAGGCCGCGCAGTCGCACTTGGGTTCTCCCGCTGTTCTCACCAGTGGAGCAGATGGCTTGCTCGCAAGTTCTCTGCCTCCATACATTGCTGGATAAAGCAGGCCCAAATGGAATAGCTATAGTAACTAGTCCAGATAGGTTTGTGAGGGAGAAATGTAGTGACACCCCTCGCGGGTGTCAGGCCCCCACCGCAAAATTCAAACTGGACTGACTACTAGTAACAGGCATGATTTGTGAACCGATCTATAAGCCGCGTAGGGGTGGAGCAAGCTCCACCCTCGTACCTTCACCTTGCGTCTCATAGGTGAGACTGCAAATTCGTATAAATTCAGGAGTATCAATCATGAGCAAACCATCGTTGACCGGTAGAGAGCAACAGCAAAGCTCCCCGTTTGGTTTAGGGCATAAGCAAGCCAAAAATAAAAAAATACGGCGCAAATGCGCCACAGTTGCACGCTATTCGATGCTATATCGATTTTTGTGTAATGCTCTGCAACGAGCAAGCCAAAAAGCAAAAAATACGGCGCAAACGCGCCATATCTGCACCATATTTTTCCTGCGTGACGAGAGCTACAGGGCTTCTTTTGGGGGGTGTTAAACATGTATGAAGTACATCAACCGTCTTGCCAGTCACGTACTACTAAAGTATAATTGCCTCAACACAAAAAGTAGCGAGGAGGGCGTGGTTCAGATGAACTTGACAGTTTACGCTCGGATGATACTGAAACTGTCAAATAAAGTTGGCCCTATTGAACCTTCCTTACGTTTGGAAAAGGCAGGAGGAGACGATGGCTGCGAATCTGCAACGCGATGATCTGCACGGCATCCCTATGACGGAAGAGGCATTTGAGCGGTTGATTAGCGTTGAAAGCCCTTACCGCTATGAACTCATTGATGGCGTCGTTTATGATATGACCGGCTCAACCCCTGAGCACAGTGTTATTGCTTCTAATGTTGAGGGCCTGCTACGCGAGCAGCTCGGCAGGAGTGGTCCGTGTCGCACCCATCGGGATCAATATGTTGCCATCCCAGGGAGGCCCCCTGTCGTCCCGGATGTTGTGCTGACGTGCGATCTAGCAGATTGGGACAAGGACAAACGGCTTAAACCTTTCAAGATTCAATCACCACTGATCGTCGTTGAAGTGCTTTCACCCAGTACCGAAAGCTATGATCGGACAGAGAAATTTGCTCGTTATATGCTCTGTCCTACGCTTGAGGTCTATATGCTCGTGAGCCAGGATGAGCAACATATTGAGGTGTACCGGCGCTCAATGGGCTGGAAGCAGGAACGCTTTTCCGCAGGCCAGACGGTCAAGCTTGAGCAACTCGATCTGGAACTACCAGTAGGGTCGATCTATGAAGGCGTGCTTTAGTACTCGTCTTCAGAAAGGAATTTTTGGTGAACAGGTCCCCAGAGACGTGTTCGATCAGTTTTCTTACCGGGCCGCTGGCAGGTAGTGTCTTTCAGATCAGCAAGCCGGAGATTACGATTGGACGTGATCCGACCAACGATATCGTTATCTCCGATCCATCTGTATCACGGCGACATGTCCGCTTGATGCACAACGGGGGACAATGGAGCATTGAAAAACTCGCAATGCAAAATATCGTTACGGTCAATCAGCGCGATGTGCGACAGGCCGTAGTTTCCGACCGTGATGCGATTGGCCTGGGGACAGGCACTACATTCCTCTTGCTTGTATCATCTCCTCAAATTTCGAGTGAGCAGCGTATCGCAGCGCCTCCCGCTCTCCAGTCCCCACCACTGGAGCAATTGCAGCCTACGCCTCGCCAGCCCATGCAGGCACCGCCTCCCGTACTATCCTCCGGGGGGCAACCGCCAGCTGGTCAGCCACCTTTCACAGAACCAGTTTCAGCACAACTATCTCCGCATACAGTGCGCGCTCCCGCGGATTTGCATCTCCCTGGTGGATCCATGACTGCTCCTGGCACAGTGGGTATACCATCGTTGGAGATAAGCTCTAATATACATGCAGATAAGCAATCGGTCCCGTTAACCAAACAGGTCATCAATATTGGGCGCGACCCATCAAACGATATTGTCATCAACGAACTGGTAGTCTCTGGATTTCACGCCCAGATAGTACGCGAAGGCAATCAACTCGTACTCATCCACCCGCACCCTGCACGTGCCAGGACACTCAATGGGCTACTTTTTCAAGGCCGCCACATTAAAGGAGATGAACAATTCCGCAAACCGCTGGCTCGTGGCGATTTCTTCCGCATTGGCGATGAACACGGCACCCTGGTGACGCTTGCCTACGATGATGGAAGTGGGGCCTTGCAGGATCTCGTTCCTGAAGTTCGTCCTTTCACACTGGGCGCTCCCGTAATTACCATTGGCCGCGAGACAGATAACATGGTAGTGCTAAATCACCCGATGGTTTCCCGCTATCATGCACGCCTGGTGCAGGTACAGGGAGGCTATCGCATCATCGACAATAAGAGTACAAACGGTATCTACGTCAATGATGATCTGGCGCCAGTGAAAGACCAACCGCTCAAGCTGGGAGATGAGATACGCATCGGCCCTTTTAAACTTATATACACGGGTACAGAACTGACGCAGCAAGATGAGAGTAAAAGTATCCGCATCGATGCGCTGCACTTGCAGAAAGTGGGCAATAAAAACGCTATCCTGATAAACGATATCTCGATTGCCATCCCACCGCGTAAATTTGTAGCGGTGGTGGGCGGCTCCGGTACCGGCAAGTCAATGCTGATGGATGCCCTCAACGGCCTGCGGCCCGCCCAGAAAGGTTTGGTGCTCTACAACGGCCAGGACTATTACCGGCATCTCGCCGCTTTCTGCACACAACTTGGCTACGTGCCACAGGAAGATATTATTCATCGCGATCTGACTGTCGAGCGTGCACTCTACTATACCGCGAAGATGCGCCTGCCGGGTGATTATACGGAAGCGCAGATCAAGCAGCGCATCAACGAAGTGCTGGAAGATGTGGAGATGAAGCATCGACGCGACATGCTCGTCAGCAAACTGTCAGGAGGTCAGCGCAAGCGCGTCTCCATTGCACTGGAATTGCTGGCTAACCCGAGCGTCTTCTTCCTGGATGAGCCGACGTCAGGCCTCGATCCCGGCCTGGATCGCAAGATGATGTACCTGCTGCGCAGGCTTGCCGACAAGGGACACACTATCTTGCTGGTCACCCATGCCACCAATAATATCAACACCTGTGATTACATCTGTTTCCTGGCCCAGGGAGGGCGTTTAGCATACTTCGGGCCACCAGACGGAGCAAAAGCCTATTTCGGCAAAACCGACTTTGCCGAGATTTACAGCGCCCTGGAGCCGACGGAGGAAAACCCGAATATTCCGGCGGAGGCCGAGAGTAAGTTCAAGGCCTCTCCAGACTTCCAGAAGTATGTTGTTGGGCCACTGAGTCAAGGCCCTGCCAGCCGCATCAACGAAATAAAGCAGACGGCTGCGGTCAAACCGCCCAAGCGCGGTAACCCCTGGAAGCAATACTCCCTGCTCTCACGCCGCTACATGGCATTACTTAAGAACGACGCGGGCAACCTGCTCATCCTGCTGTTACAGGCGCCTGTCATTGGCCTGATCCTGGTCTTAATGCTCCTTCCAGCAGGACACGGCACATTCGCATCAAGCAGCATAGCAACGTGCCCACCCAATCAACAGATTCCACGGAGTGTTTCAAATTCGTTCGACTGCCAAAACGTGGTGAATTTCCTGAGCGGCACGCCTCAAGGCGGGGCGTTCGCAGCAAGCCACGGCGGTGTAAATCAAGCAGTGCAATTGTTTATCATTCCTGGTTCTGGCGGAGATGCGCAAAAATACCTGTTCATTATGGCCTTTGCCGCTGTAATGTTTGGCTGTATCAATGGAGCGCGTGAAATCGTGAAGGAAGACCCCATTTATCGCCGCGAGC
>WNFE01000558.1_pt1 | contig 26115 bp, 26 predicted proteins | sample 5400451 | NCBI WGS metagenome assembly WNFE01 (sample SAMN13153344, study PRJNA577476) | soil metagenome | isolation source: 200 cm saprolite under Douglas fir tree site 2 hole 2 | place: USA:California | collected 2015-04-18
CGCCTCGTACTGGTTCTTCAGTCGCTCCACGACGCTCGGGTCGGCGAGCGTCGTCGTGTCGCCCAGCGCGCGGCCTTCCGCGATGTCCTTGAGCAGCCGGCGCATGATCTTGCCGCTCCGGGTCTTGGGCAGGTCGGCCGTGAACAGGATGTCGTCCGGCCGCGCGAGCGAGCCGATCTTCTTCGCCACGTGGGCCTTGAGCTCATCGCGCAGGGCGTCGCTCGGGGTCCGGCCTTCCTTGAGCGTCACGAACGCGGCGAGGGCCTGGCCCTTGAGCTCGTGCGCCCGCCCCACCACCGCCGCCTCCGCCACGGCTGGGTGATCGACCAGCGCGCTCTCGACCTCCATGGTACCGATGCGGTGGCCTGCCACGTTCAGCACGTCGTCCACCCGACCGAGGATCCAGAAATAGCGATCCGGGTCGCGTTTCGCCCCGTCGCCCGGGAAGTAGACGTTCTTCCACTTGGTCCAATAGACCTGGCGATAGCGCTCGTCGTCGCCCCAAATGGTGCGGAGCATGCCGGGCCACGGGCTCGTGATCGCCAGGAATCCGCCGCCCACCTCCACGCGCCCCCCCTCGCCGTCGAGCAGCTCCGCCTCGATGCCCGGGAACGGGACGGTGCAGGACCCCGGTTTGCACGTGGTGACGCCGGGCAGCGGCGTGATCATGATGCCCCCCGTCTCGGTCTGCCACCACGTGTCGACGATGGGGCAACGCTCCCCGCCGATGTGGCGGTGATACCAGATCCAGGCCTCGGGGTTGATCGGCTCGCCTACCGTCCCGAGCAGCCGGAGCCGCGACAGGTCGTGCTGCTTGGGGTGCTCGGGCCCCCATTTCATGAACGCACGGATCGCCGTGGGGGCGGTATAGAACACGCTCACTCCGTGACGCTCGCAGATCGCCCAAAACCGATCCTTGGTGGGGAAGTCGGGGGCGCCCTCGTACATGACCTCCGTCACCCCGAGCGCAAGCGGGCCGTACACGACGTAGGAGTGTCCCGTGACCCAGCCGACATCGGCGGTGCACCAGAACACGTCGCTCTCCTTCAAATCGAACACGCACTTGGTGGTGGCATACACGTGGGTGAGATAGCCGCCGGTGGTGTGGAGGATCCCCTTCGGCTTGCCGGTGGTCCCCGACGTGTAGAGGATGTACAGCGGATCCTCGGCGTCCATCCGCTCCGGCGCGCACTCGGCCGCCGCCCCGTTCATGAGCTCGTGCCACCAGTGGTCGCGCCCCGCCGTCATCGGGACGGGCGCGCCGACGCGTCGCAGCACGACGACGTGGCGGATGCTGGGCGTGGCTTCGAGCGCCTCGTCCGCATTGCCCTTGAGTGGGACCACGGCGCCGCGCCGATAGCCGCCGTCCGCGGTGACGAGCACCTTCGCCTCCGCGTCGGTGATGCGGTCGCGCAGCGACTCGGCGGAGAAGCCGCCGAACACGACCGTGTGAATGGCGCCGATGCGGGCGCAGGCCAGCATGGCGACGGCAACCTCGGGAACCATCGGCAGGTAAATCGCCACCCGGTCGCCCCGCGCCACGCCCAGCTGCTTCAGCACGTTCGCGAATTGGCCCACGAGCCCGAGCAGGTCCCGGTAGGTGAGCTTGCGTACCTCGCGCGGCTCGGGCTCTCCCTCCCAGACGAGCGCGATCCGGTCGCCGCGGCCGGCCCGCACGTGGCGGTCGAGGCAGTTCACCGCCGCGTTCAGCTTGCCCCCGACGAACCACTTGGCGTGGGGCGGCGTCCACTCGAGCACCCGATCCCACGGCTGGAACCACTCGAGCTGGCGGGCCCAGTCGGCCCAGTAGCCGGTGCGGTCCGCACGGGCTCGGCGCTCGAGGCTGTCGTCCTGCACGTGCGCCGCCCGGCGAAACGCGGCCGGCGGCGGGAAGGTGCGCTGCTCGTCGAGCAGGGTGTCGATGCGGTCTTTCACGGTTCCGAATGCGAGCGCTGGTGGAGGGGATAAAGCTATGCCGACCGAGGGACCTCGCAAACTGCGCCGGGGCGCTCACTCTGCTAGAGCCGTGCGGCCTGATGCGTCGCGCGTCCCCTTTGACAAGCGGTTGCCGGCGCGCAGCTTAGCGCTGTTGGCACCGGAGTCGCAAGGTGGATACGGCGGCGATCTACTGGAGCTAACTGTGGAGGAGTTGATGACGACGTCTTCGCGGCCGAGCGAGAAGGTCCTGGCCGCCCCCGAGGAGCTGGGCCTCGATTCCCGCACGGCGTTCCGCCGCGCGGCCGGCGAGCTCTTGGAGCAGCTGGCGGAGGGGTCTGGGCGCCTCGTGATCGATCTCTCGAGCACGCGCCAGATCGACAGCGCGGGGCTCGGGGCCCTGATGCTGATTCAGCGCAAGGCGGCCGAGCGCCGCCTAGCGGTGTGTCTGCGGGGCGCCAACGAGGAACTGCGGTTCCTCCTGGTCCTGACCAAGCTGGACGACTTATTCGAGTTGGAGCGCGGCGCCAGCTGAGCGGTCCGTAGCCGCCTGGGTGGGCCCGCATATATTGGCCCACCTATGGCGCCCCCCAGCCCGCGACGCAAAGTGCTGTTCGTAGAAGACGAGTCGTCGCTGCGGCGCACCTACCAACGCTTCTTCGCGACGCGCTACGACCTCGCTTTCGCCGGCAGCGGTAGCGAGGCCCGGCGGCAGATGGACGACTTCCGGCCGGAGGTGCTGGTCTTGGACCTGCGCCTTCCTGATACCGACGGTATCACGCTGCTGCAGGAAATCCGCCAGTCACGCCCGTCCCTCCCCGTGATCGTCACCACGTCGTACGTGAGCATGGAGCCGCTCATCAACGTGCTCGACCTGGGGCACTCGGGGTATCTGGTCAAGCCGTTCGACATGGAAGATCTCGCCGCGCGTATCGATGCTCTCGGCTGAAGGGCTGCGCCACGCCTTCGGGCGCGTGGTCGCGCTCGATGACGTGACGTTTCACCTCGGCCCCGGACAGACGCTCGCCATTTTCGGGCCGAACGGCGCCGGTAAGAGCACGCTCTTGAAAGTGCTCGCCGGCTTGATCCGACCGCAGGCGGGATCCGCGCGGGTGGCCGGGGGGCGGGGCGCGATCGGCTGGATCGGGCATCATTCGCATCTCTACGATCAGCTCACGGTGCGCGAGAACCTGCTGTTCTGGGGATCGCTCTATGGGCTCGCGCGCGCGCGTCGTGGCGCGCAGGCGGTCGCGGTGCTCGAGCGGCTCGGGATCGCCGACCGGGCCGATCAGCTCGTGGCTTCGCTCTCGCGCGGCCTGGCGCAGCGGGTCGCGATCGCCCGGGCGCTGATCCACGATCCCCAGGTGCTGCTCTTGGACGAGCCGTTCACGGGACTCGACCTGGCGGCGACGACCGAGCTGCGGGGGCTGCTCGCCGAGCTGCGGGGCGCCGGGCGCGTGCTGGTGCTCGCCACCCACAACGTGGACGAGGGGGTCGAGCTGGCCACGGACGTGGCGTTCCAGCGGCGCGGCCGGTTCGTGCACTTCGCGCCGCGGGGCGCGGCCGGACCCGCCGCGATCGCCGCGGCGTACCGGCAGGCCGTGGCCGATGCGTGAGCTCGCGGCGCAGGCGTGGATCGTGGCGCGCAAGGACCTGGTGCTCGAGTTCCGCACCCGCACCGCGCTCTTCTCGGCCGTGGTGTTCACGGCGCTGGTGCTGGTGGTGTTCAACTTCGGACGCGACCCCACGGCCGTCGCGACGATCGACCTGGCACCGAGCATCCTGTGGGTGACGTTTACGTTCGCCGCGATGCTGACGCTCAATCGCGCGTTCCAGCTCGAGCTCGAGAACCAGGCGCTCGAAGGCCTGCTCGTCGCACCCTTGAGCCGCGCGAGTCTCTACTGGGGGAAACTCATCGCCAACCTGGTGTTCGTGGCGGTCGTCGAGGCGGTCGGGCTACCGCTCTTCGTGCTGTTCTTCAACGTCCCCGTAGCGCACGTGCTCGTGCCGCTCGTCGGCGTGATCGCGCTCGCGACGGTGGGGTTCGTGGCGGTCGGGACGCTGTTCAGCGCCCTGCTCATCCGCATACGGTTCGCGGAGCTGATGCTGCCAGTGTTGCTGTTGCCGTTCCTGATCCCGCCGCTTGCGGCCGCGGTCCAGGTCACGGCCCACCTCTTGGCCGAGCGTCCCTTGAGTGAAGTGGCCGGTTGGCTTAGGTTGCTCGCGGCCTACGACCTCACGTTCGTGTCGCTCGCGACGGTGCTGTTTCGCTTTACGGTGGACGAATGAGCCTGTTGACCCGAGGGCGCCTGATCGCCCTGGCCGGGCTGGTGCTGCTAGCCGGGGTATACGTGCGGGCGCTCGCTTTCACGCCGATCGAGCGGCTGCAGGGCGCCGCGCAGAAGATCTATTACCTCCACCTCCCGGCCGCGATCTGGACCGAGACGGCCATGATCGTGGTGGGCGTGGCGGGCATCTTCTACCTGTTCTTGCATGACCCCCGGCTCGACCGGTTCGCGGCCGCGTCAGCGGAGGTCGGCACGGTGTTCGCGACCATCGTGCTCACCACCGGCCCGCTCTGGGGCAAGCCGATCTGGGGGACGTGGTGGACGTGGGATGCCCGGCTTACCTCCATGTTGCTGCTGTTCTTCCTGTACGTGGGGTACTTGCTGCTGCGCGGAGCGGTGGCCGACCCGGCGCTGCGCGCCCGCTACGCCGCGGTGCTCGGCATCTGCGGGATGGCGCTCGTACCCTTCATCCATCTCAGCGTGTACTTCTTTCCGACGCTGCACCCCCAGCCCATCATTCTCAAGCCCAGCGCCCCGTCGTTGCCGTCGAGCATGCTCGTGACGGGGCTCTACTCGGTGGGGGTGTTCGGGCTCCTGTACGTGGGATTCGTGATGCAGCGCTACGCGTTGTACCTCATGCGCGAGGCGCAGGAGCGCGCGGAGGGGGCCCGTGGCTGACGTGCCCCAGACGGGCGGCTACATGGTCGCGGCCTACGTCGTGACCGCCCTCATCCTGCTCGCGTACGCCCTCTCGCTCTACCGTCGGACCAAACGACCCTAGCCGTCGCGTTTCTGCGCGAACAGTTCGGCGCGCGCATCGGAGAGCCGCTCGAGCCCGTCGGGGACGAGGGTGGCCCACAGGTGCAACGCCTCGTCGGCCGCGCGCACGTCCCCCGCCTGGAACAGCGCCTGGGCGTTGAGGCGCAGCGCATCCGCCCCGCCGCCCGCCGCGTAGGCCCGCGCGAACCGCGCGGCGGCGTCGGCGTACCGGCCGGCGCGGCGGTAGAGATCCCCCGCCTGGAGCGCCGCGTCGAACCGCTCCTCGAGCGCGAGCACCTGCTCGTAGGCGTGGAGTGCGTCGTGCTGGCGGAACACCATCTGGCACGCCTCCCCCAACAGCATCCAGGCGTCCGGGTTCTCGGGGAAGTGCTCGGCGGCTTCCTGGGCGGCCGCGAGCGCGCCCCAGCGATCCTCGATGGCGCGGCGCAGCCGCACGAGCGCCGTGTAGCACTCCGCGAACGCGGGGGTGATGGCGCAGCCGATCCGGAGCCACCAGTCGGCGCGTTTGGGGGCGTCGCGTTGGCTGGCCGCCGCTCGCCGCATGGTGAAGCGGACGAGGCCGGAGCGCAGGGACCGGAGCATTGCTTGATAATGGTTTTGCGCCCCGAGAGATTGCAACTACGCATGTCACACGCGCCTCGCCCAGACTCCAACCCCCCCCACCCCCTGGCCGGCCGACGGATCGTCGTCACCCGGGCGCGGGACCAGGCGACCCCGTTGGCGCAGGCGCTCGCGGCGCTCGGCGCCGAGGTCGTGCTCGCGCCGACGATCCGCATCGTGCCGCTCGCCGACTTGGCACCGCTGCGGACGGCCCTGAGCCCTCCCCTCGCCTACGACTGGATCGTCTTCACTAGCCGCAACACCGTGCAGATCGTGTGCGCCGCACTGCCCGAGTGGGGACTCACGGCCGCCGATCTGGGGGGCGCGCGCGTGGCGGCGATCGGGCCGGGGACAGCGGACGCCCTGGTGGGGGCGGGTATCGCACCGGCGCTCGTGCCGGAGCGCTTCGTCGCTGAGGCCGTGGTCGCGGCGCTCGCGGCCCGGGGTGAGCTGCGCGGCCAGCGGGTCCTCCTGCCCCAGGCTCGAGCGGCGCGCGACGCGCTGCCCGATGGCTTGCGCGCGCGGGGCGCCCTCGTGGACGTCATCCCCGTGTACGAGACCGTGCGGGAGCCGGGCGACGGGCGGGCGCTTGCCGCCGCGCTGGTCGCGGGCCAGATCGACGTCGTCACGTTCACGTCGGCGTCCGCGGTGCGGGGCTTCGCGGAGCTCGTGGGCCCCGCCGCCGTCCGCTCGGGGCAGTTCGCCGCGGCCGTGATCGGTCCCGTGACCGCGACGACGGCGCGCGAGTTCGGGATCAGGGTGGCGGTCGAGGCCGAGGCCTACACGATCCCCGGGCTCGTGGACGCGCTGGCGCGCCACTTCGCCGCGCAGGCGCCGGGGTCGCAGGAACGGTGACCGAGGTTCTCAAGCTGGGCACGCGCGGGAGCGAGCTGGCCCGTTGGCAGGCCGAGTGGGTCAGGGCAGCGCTCGCCCGCTACGGCGTCGCGGCGGAGGTGGTGATCGTCGAGACGAGAGGCGATGCCGAGGTCGACCGCCCGCTCCATCTGCTCGAGGGCAAGGGATTCTTCACCAAGGAGATCGAGGACGCCCTCCTCAACGGTCGCGTCGACGTCGCCGTGCACTCGCTCAAGGACCTCCCGACCCAGCTGCCCGAGGGGCTGGCGCTCGCGGCGGTGCCCGCGCGCGCCGACCCCGCGGACGCGCTGGTGACGCGCGCGGCGGGTGTCACGGCAATCGCGGGGCTCGCACCCGGCGCGAGGATCGGGACGTCGAGCCTGCGGCGCGTCGCCCAGCTGCGCTATCTGCGACCCGATCTCGAGATCCGGCCGCTGCGCGGCAACGTGCCGACGCGCGTGCGCAAGGTGCAGGAGGGGCGCGACGGACTGGACGCGGCGCTCCTCGCCCGGGCGGGGCTCGAGCGCCTCGGGCTCGCCCGGCAGATTGCCGCGGCGATCGACCCGCTCGTGGTGATGCCCGCACCGGGGCAGGGGGCGCTCGCCCTCGAGGTGCGGCGCGACGACCGCCGGGTGGCCGCCGTGCTGGCGCCGCTCGAGGACGGCGCGAGCGCCCACGCGGTGGCCGCGGAGCGCAGCCTGCTCGCCGCCCTGGAGGGTGGCTGTCAGGCGCCGGTGGCGGCGTATTGCGGCGCGGCGGACGGGCCCAGCGGGAAGATCCGGCTGTACGGTCGCGTGACCGCGTCGGACGGGTCGGTCCAGCTCACCGCCTCGGCGCTGCTCGAGGAGCGCGACCCGGCCGCCACGGGCAGGCGGGTCGCGGACTTGCTCGCCGGGCTGGGCGCGTCGAGATTGCTCGCCCGATGAGCCACTTCCCGACCCGCCGGATGCGGCGGCTGCGCCGCACGGCCGCGTTGCGCCGCCTGGTGCAGGAGACGCACCTCGCTCCCTCCCAGCTCGTGTGGCCGCTGTTCGTATGCCACGGCTCGGGCGTGCGGCGCGAGATCGCGGCCCTGCCCGGTGCCTTCCACACGTCCGTGGACGAGCTCGTCAAGGACGCGGAACGGGCCGAGCGGCTGGGGCTCGGCGGGATCACGCTCTTCGGCCTGCCGGCGACGAAGGATGCCACGGGCTCCGAGGCGTACGACGAGCAGGGGATCGTGCAACAGGCGATCCGCGCCGTGAAGCGGGCCGTGCCCGGGCTGCTCGTGATCGGGGACGTCTGCCTGTGCGAGTACACCGACCATGGACACTGCGGCGTGCTCCAGGATGGCGAGGTGGACAACGACGCGTCGGTCTACCTGCTCGGCAAAGTCGCGGTGACCCAGGCGCGCGCCGGGGTCGACCTCGTGGCGCCGAGCGACATGATGGACGGCCGGGTCGCGGGGATTCGCAAGGCGCTCGACGCGGCGGCGTTCTCGCGGGTCCCGATCCTGTCCTACGCCGCGAAGACCGCGTCGGCGTTCTACGGGCCGTTCCGGGAGGCGGCGGGCTCGGCCCCGCAGTTCGGCGATCGGCAGTCCTACCAGATGCAGGGCACCAATGCCGACGAGGCGATGAAGGAGATCCGGCTCGATCTCGAGGAGGGCGCGGACATCGTCATGATCAAGCCGGCGCTCCCCTGTCTCGACCTGATTCGCCGCGCCAAGCAGGAGTTCGGCTCACCGCTCGCGGCGTATCAGGTGAGCGGCGAGTACGCGATGATCAAGGCCGCGGCGGCGCGCGGCATGCTCGACGAGACGCGTGCGATGTGGGAGACGCTCTACGCCATCCGCCGCGCGGGCGCGGACATCATCCTCAGCTACTTCGCCCCGACCGCCGCGGCAGAGCTCTAGCCTAGGCCCGCGGCAAGAGGATCGCCTTCCACAGGGCGCCCGCCACGCCGGCCCCGATCAGCGGGCCGATCCAATACACGGCGTGGGCGTTCCATTGCCACGCGACGAGCGCGGGCCCGAGGGCGCGGGCGGGGTTCAGGACCGCCCCGGTCCAGTTACCGGCCACGAGCGCGGCCACGAAGATCGCGAGGCCGATCCCGAACCCCGCGATCTTCGGCGCCTCCGACGACACCGCCGTCCCGAACACGGCGCTCACGAGAAAGAACGTGAACGCCGCTTCGATCCAGACGCCCTGCATGAAACTCACCTCGGCGGCCAAATGCGGCGTGCCCACGAGCGCGAGCGCCACGGCCATGCGCGGCAGCAGGACCTTAACCAGGGTGGCGCCGGCGAGCGCCCCGAGGAGCTGAGCCAGGACGTACTGCCCGGCGCGGCCGCCCTCGATCTTATCGGCGATCCACAGGCCGAACGTGACGGCCGGATTCAAGTGGGCGCCCGAGATGCTCATCGTCATGGAGACGATGACCGCCATGCCGACGCCGTGCGCCAGGGCGACCCCGAGCGAGCCGATACCCGCGCCGCTCGCGCTGGCTCCGACGGACGCCACGACGCTCCCGGCGCCCACGAAGACGAACAGCAGGGTGCCAACGAACTCGGCCGTGAGCGGCCGCAACTGCTTGGGCATGGCAGGCGCCTCGCGCTAGTGGAGGGCGCCAATCTAGGGGACGCGCTACGCCCGCCGCAACACCAGCGAGGCGTTGATCCCGCCGAACCCGAACGAGTTGGTGAGCACGAGCTCGGGCGCGGCCGCGCGCCCGTGGCCGGGTAGACAATCGAGGTCGCAGGCCGGATCGGGGTGCTCGAGGTTGAGCGTCGGGGGGAGCCAGCGCCGCTCGAGCGCCAGTGCACAGATGGCCGCCTCGATCGCGCCGCTCGCACCGAGCGCATGCCCGTAATACCCCTTGGTGCCGCTCACGCTCAGGCGGTAGGCATGGTCGCCGAACACGCGCTTGATTGCCGTGGTCTCGGTCTTGTCGTTGAGCGGGGTGGCCGACGCGTGGGCGTTGATATAGCCCATCTCGGTGGGCGCGACGTGGGCGTCCGCGAGCGCGAGCTCCATCGCTCGCGCTGCCTGCCGCCCATCCGGGCGCGGCGCGGTCATGTGGTAGGCGTCGTTGGTGAACGCGTACCCCACGAGTTCGGCGTAGATCTTCGCCCCGCGCGCGAGCGCGCGCTCCCGCTCCTCCAGCACCAGGACGGCTGCCCCCTCGCCCATGACGAAGCCGTCGCGCTCCTCGTCGAACGGCCGTGAGGCGTGGGCCGGGTCGTCGTTGCGCGTGCTCATCGCGCGGATCACGCTGAAGGCGGCGAACGTCATGGGGGCGAGCGGCGCCTCGGCGCCGCCGGCGAGCATCACGTCGGCCCGGCCGGCGCGGATCGTGTGGAACGCGTCTCCCACGGCGATCGTCCCCGAGGCGCAGCTCATCGCGTTCGTCGAGTTGGGGCCGCTGAAGCCGAACTCGATGGCGATGTTGCAGCTCGCCGCTCCCGGGAAGACCGCGAGCGCGAGCGCCGGGTCGAGCCCGCGGGGGCCCTCGGCGCGAAACCGCTCGACCTGCGCCTCGGCGAAGGCCACGCCCCCCAGCGCCGAGCCCATCATCGCTCCGACCCGGTCCCCGTTCTCGCGCCGGGGATCGAGCGCGGCATCGGCGAGGGCGAAGCGCGCGCTCGTCACGGCGAGTTGGGAGAACCGGTCGAGCCGCTTGGCCCGCTTGGCATCGAGGTGATCCTGCGGGCGGAAGTCGGGAATCTCGGCCGCGATCTTGCTGCGAAACGGCGTGGGATCGAACCGCGTGATCGTGCGGACCGCCGAGACGCGGGCCGCGAGCCCGGCCCACAAGCCCTCCGCGCCCGTCCCGATCGGCGTCACTGCGCCCACGCCCGTGATCACCACGCGGCGCTCTCCGCTGTTCACGTTCCGCCCTCCCTCGATGAGCGGCTGCCCTCCGCACGCTTCACGTGCGCTCGGCCGCCCGCTTGATCCCGGCTAGGGTCCGCGACGCGATCCCATGGACGAACACCGGGCCGATGACGAGCCGCGCCGCGAGGCGGCCGACCGGGCCCCACGCCGGGCCGGCCCAGTCGTGCACCACTGTCACATCCACGCCGCCGGCGGCGGCGACGAGACGCCACACGACGGCCATCCCGCTCGTGATACCCCGGACGTGCCGGTAGCGGATTTCGCCGGCGGGCCGATCGACGGTCATCTGCGATACCCACCACGTCGGGTAGCGGAATGGGCCGAACGGACGCGAGGCCGCCATCTCGACGAGACCGCCGCCGCCCGCGCGGTCCAGGAACCGGACCCAGCGATAGTGCGACAGGATCTCGGGCCAGTGCTCGACGTTCGCGGCAGCGTCGAAGACGCGCTCGAGCGGCGCCCGGATGCGCGCGCGATCGACGGTGTGCACGCCTCAGCCCGCCCGCGCGGACACGCTCGCATCCGCTCCCGGCCGTGCCGTCGGGCACCAGGTCGCCACGATTCTCGCGCCCCCGCCCCGCCGTGCCGCGGCCGGCACCGCGGCCGCGGCGAGCAGCGCGTCGAATTCGCGGCGCGTGTAGCCGCGCCGGAGCGAGAGCACGGCATCGCGCCGCGTCGTGCGGCCCATCCCGAGCCCCAAGCACGCCGCCCACACGCCCGCCATGGCGAGCCGCGAGCGCCGCAGGTCGGCGAGCACGACGGCGTGGCGCGCCAGCCGATGGAACGCGGCGATCCAGCGCACCGCGACCGCGCGCGGCACATGATGCAGCACCTGGCTCGCGACGATCACGTCGACCGAGCGCGGTGCGAACGGCAGCGCGCCTCCATCGGCGAGGACGGGCGCGAGCGGCGAGTCGAGGTCGCCGGCGCGCGCGAGGCGCGCCGCCGCCCGGTTGAGCTCGACCCCGATGAGGCGGAGCGTAATCCCGTGCCGCCGTGCGGCACGCACCACGGCGCGCGGAATGTCGCCGAGGCCCGTGCCGACGTCCAACAGGATCCACTCCAGCGGGCCGCACCCCGCGTTCGCATCGCGCCGCGCCCGGGCAAACACGGGCTCGAGTGCGCGCAGGACGGCGTTGGTGCCCCCGAACAAGGCGTTCAAGCGCCCGATGTCCTTCAGCTCGCGCTCGACCGCGACCGGATCGGCACGCGGATCGTCCAGCAGCTCGGTGCCGATCATCCGCCGGCGAGCCCGGCGTAGCCGCCGCGATAGTACAGCAGGGGGCGGCGGTCGGACACGGCCCCGCCCGTCACCAACCCAAAGAACACGGTGTGATCCCCCCCCGGCACGGCCGCCTGCTTCTCGCACTCGATGCTCGCCAGCACCCCCTCGAGCACCGGGAGGCCGTGTTTGGTCTCGCGGTAGCCGATGCCGTCGAAGCGGTCGGCATGCTCCGCCGCGAAGCGGCGCGAGATGGCTTCCTGATCGGCCGCGAGCACGTTCAGGACGAAGCGCTCGGCCGCGGTGAGCGCGGGGTACATGTCGTTGGCGCGATCAACCGAGACGAGGACGAGCGGCGGATCGAGCGAGACGGATGCCACGGAGCTCGCGGTCATTCCGATCGGCCGGCCCCTCGCATCGCGCGTCGTGACCACCGTCACCCCGGTCGCGAACCGGCCGAGCAGTTGGCGGAATTGAGCGGGGTCGACGCCGCGCATGGTCACCACAGCAGTCGGGCGAGGACGCCCGCAGCAAGGACGCGCGCGGCCGGGACGATATTCCCGGTCGCACCGACGAGAAGATCCGCGAGTTCGGGGCGCTGCGCCAGCCGGCTCACCACCCGGTTCGTCAGCGCCGGCGAGCCGACGCCCAGCCCGATCAGCCGCTCGAGCAGCCATTTCCCGCGGAACGTGCGGCGGCGGGCGCGCGCGTACGGCCGGAGTGCCTCGACCGCAACCGGCCCGCGCGATGTGGCGAGCACGGGGACGAGCGCTTGGGCGGCGAGTTCCGCACCCCGCATCGCGCTGTGAATCCCCTGTCCGGTAAACGGATCGAAGAAATCCGCGGCGTCGCCCACGAGCAGCGCGCCGGGAACCACGGCAGTGCGGGCCCACTGGGCAAACGGTCCCGTGGCGAGCACCTGCCGCACCAGGCGGCGCGGGTCGAACCGCCCGGCGAGTCCGGGAAAGCGCTCGAGTTCGGCGAAGAATTCCCTGCGATAGTCCCGACCGCTCGCGCGCACCTGCCGGAGCGGCAACACCAGGGCGACCGTCGTGATCCCGCCCCCCACCGGCCCGAGCCCGACGTAGCCCCGGTCGCTCACGTGCAGCTCGCCAACGCCGTCCATCCCTTGGACGTCGGCCACGTGCGCCGCGAAGGCGATGCGCTCGGGCGGTGAGTGGCGGATGAGCCCGAGCCGGCGCGCGACGATCGAGCGCAACCCGTCGGCGCCGATCACCACGCGGGTGCGATGGGTGGTGCGGTGTCCCGCAGGAGAGCGCGCCACGAAGCCCGCGACCGCGCCCCGATCCCACACCAGATCCTCGACGGTCATGCGCTCGCGCACCACGGCACCGGCGCGCGCGGCGGCGGACAGGAGGAGCGGATCGAACGCGGTGCGGGGCAGGGCGAAGCTGTAGGGCCGGGGACCGGCGCGGAATCGCCCGCACATGGCGGTGCCGTCGGGGGCCACGACTTTCATCCCGGAGAGCTTTGCGTGGGGGACGCCCTCGACGGCGTCGAGCAGGTTCCCACCCAGGCGCTCGAGGATCTCGGTCGTCGCAGGGCTCAAGTACTCGGCGCACGGTTTGTCGCGCGGGAATCGCGTGCGGTCCACCAGCACCACCGACAACCCGGCGCGCGCGAGCAGCAGCGCCGTCGTCGCCCCCGCGGGACCGGCGCCCACCACACCCACGTCCCAACCGTTCCTCACGTGGCTCGCCGGAGGGCGGCCCGGGTTCCGCTCCGCTCGGCTAGCGCCGCGCGAAGTGCGAGCCCAGTGCCGCCACGGCCGCCCCACACACGGTCGCCGCCAGATTCACGCCGTCGTTGTCCAACCATCGCCAGCCCCCCGCCAGCCGCACCGGCTCGTGACACACGGTGGTGCCGCGCTCAAAGCGCGCATCGCACGCAGGACATTCAAACCGGCCCTGCGCGCTCGCTCCGAGCAGCGAGTCGGCGAGCATTCCGGCGACTCCGGCGATCGCGATGACGGCCAGCGTGCCTGGGGCCGCGTCCCCCCCGCCGAGGGCGCTCGCCAGCCCCGCAATGAGCAGCGCACCGGCCACACCACCGAGCGTTCCCAGGGCGGTGATACCCCCCGACGTTCCGCGGGTCACGGCGCGACCGGAGATGATGAGGCGCGGCGGGAAGGGCGAGAATGCCCCGATCTCCGTCGCCCAGGTGTCGGCGGTGGCCGCGGCGATGGCACCGGCGGCCGCGCTCCAGGAGCCGACGAGTGCCGCAGCGGCGGCGACGCCCCCGTTGGCGAGCACCTGCCGCGCCATGCGGCGCGGCCCCCGTCGCTCGGCGAGTTGCGTGAGCAGGCTCCCGGAGAGCAACAAGACGGCAAGCAGCAGCAGCGCGCGCCAGCCGAGCCCCCAGGTGACCCCGGCCCCGACCGCGCAAGCCGCGATCAGCCCGCCGCGGGTGAGCCAGTTCACTCGTCCAGCAGCTCGTCCAGGATCCGACGCTTCAGCTCGGCGGGGGCACCGCGCGCCCGGCAGCGGACGCGGAGAAAACTGAGGAACACCTTCTCGAAGTCAAAATGCTCGCCGCACGGCGGGCAGGTGGCCAGGTGGTCGCGGATCTCCTGCTCGACCTGGGGTGTGAGCTCGCGATCGAGGTACTCGTAGAGATGCTCTGTGCACTCCCGACAATTCATCGCGCGTTCCCCTTGATGTACCCCATCCCGACGGCGTAGTCGTACAGTTTCTGCTGCAGCAGCCGTCGGGCCCGGAACAGCCGAGATTTCACCGTACCGACCGGCACTTCCAGGACGCGGGCGACCTCCTCGTACGACATGCCCTCCACGTCGCTCAACACCACGGTCTCCCGGAATTGTTCCGGGAGCTGGTCGATCGCCCGCAGCACCTCGTCATCCACGATGCGTTCGAAGAAGGTTCCCTGCGGATCTTCATCCTGCACCTCCTCGAACACGGAGAACGGCTCGATCGCGTCGATGTCCACGCTCTCGGGGTGGCGCGTGCGCCGGCGGTATTCATTAATGAAGGCGTGGCGCAGGATCGTGAGGAGCCACCCCTTGGCGTTCGTGCCCCGCTCGAACTGGTGCCAGGCGCGATACGCCTTGAGCATCGTCTCCTGGACCAGGTCGTCGGCGTCGGCGGGACTACCTGTGAGGCGCAGCGCGACCCGGTACAGACTGTCCAGGTGCACGACGGCCTCGCGCTCGAAGCTGGCCCGCTTGTCGGCTTCGGCGGCGGGACTGGGGGCGGGCGGGACAGGGGGCGTGGGCGGCGTCATGGTGCACCGTAACCTCTCCCCCCGCGCCCGGGTTCCGCAATGGGGCGGGGACGGCTAGGTTTCGCGCGCCGTGATCCACAGTATCGTCCCGCTCGCCGTCCTGGAGGCGGTCAAGAACCTCGACACGCCGGTCGAGGACGGATTGTCGGAATTCGCCGAGGAACTGCTCTCCAAGCGGCTCGGCCTCTCGTCTACGGTGGCCATGCAGCTCCGCGAATACGAGGGGATGGCGCGGCGCGATGCGGCGGCCGACCAAGCGCACGTCGAAGCACTGCTGCGCCTCGTGGGGCGCCGACCCGATGCCGATCTGGTGTTCGCAGACGCCGGCCGGCGCGCTGCCCGGCGGGCGGCGCGGCGGCTGTTCTTCGTGACCCGGCTCGCGGCGCGTGTCGCGCCGCGCCTCTTCGGCTACTGGGCGGTCCGCCGGGCGGCGCACGCCGTGTTCGGCGCCGCGCTTCGGCGCGAACGGCATGTCCCGATCGCGCGGGTCGCGGACACGCTCGCCGTGCAGGCGACGCCGGACGGGGCGGCGTGCGCGCTGTACGGCACCGGGTTCACCGAGCTGCTGCGCCTGCTCGTCGGGTTCGAGGGAGCGATGCTCCACGTCTCCTGCCGGGCGACCGGCGGCGCGGTGTGCGAGTGGCGCGCCGCCCCACCCGATCCGCGCCACCACTGATGCCGCTGCTCCAGGGCTTCGATTTCCCCGCGCTCGCCGCCGCGCTCGGCGCACTCGGGGCAGATGGCTGGCTGCTCTACGACTTCCGCAAAGTGAACCCGATCGCCGAGCGGATCCTCGGGCCGACCGGGATGGGCACGCGGCGCCTGTTCGTGCTGCTGCCCAAGAGCGGCCGCCCCGTCGCGGTCGCTCACCGGATCGAGCTGCAGCCGCTGGCCGACTTTCCGGGCGAGGTGCGGCCCTATGGCGCGTGGCGCGAGCTGCACGCGCATCTCGAAGCACTGGTGCGGGGCCGCACCCTCGCGATCGAGATCTCGCCGTTGGACCAGGTGCCCTACCTCGACCGCGTGCCGCACGGCGTCGTGCAGCTGGTGGAGGCGTTCGGGGCGCGGTTGGTGTCATCGGCGCCGCTCGTGTCACTGTTCGCGGCTCGCTGGTCGGCGAGCGAGCTGGCCGGCCACCGCGCGGCGGCGGAGGCGCTCGCCCGGATCGCGCGCGAAGCGCTCGTGTCGGCGGGAGCCGAGGCGGCGACGGGCGCCGAGGTGCGCGAGACCGGGGTGCAGCGCCGCGTCCTCGAGGCGATCGAGCGGGCAGGCCTCTGGACCAACGATGGCCCCATCGTCGCGTTCGGGCCGACGACCGCCATGCCGCACTACGAGCCCCATCCCGGGGCGGACCGCCGGCTCGCGGCGGGCGACGTCGTACTGCTTGACTTGTGGGCCGGGCCCGGGCGGGGCTCGGTGTTCGCCGACCAGACGTGGATGGGGTTCGCGGGGCGCGCCCCGGACGCCGACGTGCGGCGCGTATGGCAGGCCGTGAAGGGGGCACGCGAGGCCGCCGTGCGCCTGCTCCAGGAGCGCTGGCCCGCGGGTGGGCCCGTTACCGGCGCCGCCGTGGATGACGCGGCGCGCGGCGTGATCCGGGCGGCGGGCTTCGCCGACTACTTCGTCCATCGCACCGGTCACTCGATCGACCGCGAGCTGCACGGCTCGGGTCCGCACATCGACAATTTCGAGACCGAGGACACGCGGGTCCTCGTGCCTGGGGTGGGATTCTCGGTCGAGCCCGGCGTCTACCTGCCGGGGCGGTTCGGCATGCGCAGCGAGGTCAACGTGTATATCGACCCCGCCGGGCCCGAGGTTAACCCGCGCACTCCCCAGGACGAGTTGTTCCTCATCTGACGTTGGGAGTGGACTCCGGCCGCCGCACGCGCGGCGGCGCCGTCGTCAGCTCCCGTTCGAAGTTGTGCACGTCCCCTGCACCCAGTCCGCGCACCCAGTCCGCCATGAGCTCGTGTGTGTGCGAATCTTGGCGGGAGTGAGACGGGCGAGAGGGATGTCGCGGGGCGATAGCCGGGACCCTTCGGAGCACTCAGCAACAACTCCTATTTCGGTCTTGCCGCAGCTCGCGGGGACTCAATCGCCTTGATCCGATGGACCTTACGGATTTCCTCGATCCGCTCTGAGGGGACGCCGACAGCTCTTGCGAAACGAGGCCAGTCGCCTACCGCTTCGAGGACCTGATCCACCACATTTGCGCCGTCGCGACGGAGCCCGAGTTGCGCGCCGAGGCGCAGCAGGTCCGCCCGGGTGAAGTCATCCACCTTGTTGCCTAGTGTCAGCTGATGCGTGCGCGTAAAGTCGCGCCCGCGTGCGAAAGTCAGGTCATAAGCCGGGGCGAGGCGCCACGCTCCGCGACGGTCCATCAGAAAGGCGAAGTTCTTCACGTGATCGTCCTGGTTGACCGCAACCACGTTAAAGGCCGCTCGCCGGAACGCTTCCTCTAGGCCCGCGGGTGAGAGACGGAGTTCCCTGCACACCAACAGGTATTGCTCGTAGGAGTAAGTCCCTGGCGCGTTGTAGTCAGCGTGATCGAGGCCACCGAGACTGTGGAGGTGCAGCCGCCCCTCCGCATTGCGATCGAAGCGACGCGACATGAAGTGCGCGAGGCGACGCTCCTCCAGCAAGTGGCTGTCGCTCGTCTCGATCCCCGCCACCTTGGCCATCTGATTGTAGGCGTATTCGATGCGATTGTATGGCTGTGGCTTCGGGTCAGGGTGATCGAGCTCGCCCACCCCGTCGAACTTGATGACCCATGCCTCGTCTCCGGCGCGCGGGGCCGCGAAGCCGCTACGCACCTCGTTAGTCGCACGGTTCCAGAGAATCACGGCCTTCGCCCGGGCACCGCCCGCTGATGCGGCGAGTTGCATGATTTCCGGTATCGCGATGTCGCTCCGACCTCCCACCACCCGACGTGCTTCCTCGACCAGACGTGCAACCTCAAGGGCCTCTTCGGCCGCCGCCCCAAGAGGCACCTCGATCGGTGGCTCGAACTCCAGAGCGCCCATAGCCCGGCGTCCGATGTAGAGGAGGCGTTGGACAGGGCTCAAGGCGTCCTGCGGTCGCCCGCGCTGTTCGAAGTACAGTTTGATGACGGCATTTCCGAAGCGATCGGGAAGGGCGTCGGCGAGCACACCCGGCAGGCCTTGAAAGGCGTCGACCCGGCGGAGTTCCGGGAACGTAATTGGTCCCTGCTGACGGAGCGGCAAGTGCCGTGGCGAGATCTCCCACCCCGTGCGTGCAAAGCTCGGGTCATACTCGAAGATCACTTGCCCCGTCGAGTCCTCGGCAACTGCGCCGACCAGACGGCCCCAGAGATGCACCGCAGCGACTGGTTCACCTGCCATGGGCACGACGACGCGCGCGGCGCCGGGGCGAGGGTCGCTGCTGTGCGAGGAGCGCGAGTGGTGAGAGGCTTGGCTCGGGCAGCATGGCGTCGAGTTGCTCCAAACGGCCGAGCGCCCGGAGGACCCGCGCAAGCGTATCGATCCTGAAGTTGTGCCCCCTCTCTACCTTCAAAAGCGTGAGTGGCGTGATGCCCGCCTGCTTTGCCAGCTCCGTGATGGGGAGGCCCTGCCGCAGCCGGTACCCGCGCAGACGTCGGCCGAGTTCGCCTAGGATCTCGGGATCTGTCATTGCGGGGGTCACGCTCGCCATGCCGGCTCGCTCGTCAGTGGGACTGCTAGTATACTATAGTGATTTTTATCGGCTGTCAATGAGCATAATATATACTTTACTATATCTAATTATGACTCCGATCGTTGGATCGGGGAGCGGAAACGACCGGCGGCCATCCGAGTACCACCCAGACGAGCACCGCCCACACGCCTGCGCCCGCGGCGACGTGCGCCGCTTGGAGCGAGCGCGGCAGCGCGAACAGCACCATCGCGGCCCCGACCCCGAGCTGCAGCAGCACGACGGCCACGACCGCCCAGGCCCCCCGTGGGCGTGTGCGTACCGCCCACCAGACCGTATAGACGGCCAGCGTGTAGGCGAGCAGGCGGTGCGTCCAGTGGATGTGCTGCAACGCATTCCCCGCGGGCGCGAGCTGGCCGTTGCAAAGCGGGAACCCGAGGCACGCGCTCGCCGCGCCCAGGTTCGCCGTGAGCGCCCCGAACAGCACCGTCACAAAGCCGAGCAGGAGCGCCACGAGTCCCGCGGGTGTGCGCCGGGCGACCCGCTCGCCCGCGGCTGCCACGAGCAGGGTCGCGAGCAACAGCATCGCCGTGCCCAAGTGGAGGATCACGGTCCAGGGGGGGAGGCGGAGCCTCACCGTCACCGCGCCCAGCGCGACCTGGAGGATCAGGAGACCGAGCGCGACGTACGGTGCTCGAGACGGGCGAGTGGTCGGACCCGTCACGGCGGCCACGGGACCGCTCGATCCTACCAGCGCCGCGCTTTCCGGCACGCGGCGCAGCCACCACGCGGTCACGGCGAGCAGCGCAACTAGGACGGCCACGAGCGCCGCGACGAGCCGGTGGGCGTATTCGATCAGCGTCGGCAGATCGAGTGGCGGGAGCAGACGGCCGTTGCACAGCGGCCAGTGCTCCCCGCAGCCGAGCCCAGAGCCCGTGATTCGGACGACGGCACCGAGGACGATGAGGAGATACGTGCCTGTCGCGGCGGTCCAGGCGAGCCGCGTGAAGCGTCGCGTCATGGGTGGCGAAAGCTATATTCGGGCACCCTATGTCCGCACCCGTCGATCGCTGGGGCGACCGGCTGCCGCGCCGGCTCGGCTTGTGGAGCGCCGTGGCGGTGCTCGTCGGCTCGACGATCGGCGGTGGCATTTTCCGAACGCCCGCGGTGATTGCGCAGCGCGTGCCCGCGCCGGGGCTGATGCTCGGCGTGTGGATCCTGGGCGGTCTGCTCGCGCTGTGCGGCGCGCTCACGTACGCGGAGCTCGCGGCGCTGTTCCCGCGCTCGGGCGGCGTGTACGTCTACGTCCGCGAGGGCTTCGGCCGGCTCCCCGCCTTCCTGTTCGGCTGGGCCGAGCTGCTGCTCATCCGCGCGTCCGCGCTGGGGGCGATCGCGACGCCGTTCGCGGAGTATCTGCTGCGCTCGCTCGGGCTCGATCCGACGCGCCCGCCCTATGACGGCGTCGTGCACTGGGTGGCCGCGCTCGCCATCATGGTGACGGCGACCTTGAACTACGTCGGCGTGCGCTGGAGCGCGCTGCTCTTGAACGTCACCACCACGGCGAAGTACGGCGCGTTGGCACTCCTCGTCCTGCTGGCGTTCGCCGTGGGGCACGGGAATTTCGCGCACTTTGCGGAAACGGCGGGACCGGTGCGGAGCGGGCTGTTCGGGCTCGCGCTCGTGTCGGTGATGTGGGCGTATGACGGGTGGGGAGACCTGTCGTTCGTGGGCGGCGAGGTGCGCGACCCCGAGCGGAACCTGCCGCGGGCGCTACTGCTCGGCACGGGGGCGGTGGTGGCGATCTATCTGCTCGTGAACGCCGCGTACCTCTATCTCATTCCCATTGGCCCGATGGCGCACTCGCCGCTCGTGGCGGCCGACGCCGCACAACAACTCCTCGGCCAATTGGGTGTGGGGCTCGTGGCGATCGTGGTGATGGTGGCGACGTTCAGCACGCTGCTCGGGTCCATGCTCACCGCGCCGCGCATTTTCTTCGCGATGGCGGACGATGGGCTGTTTTTCCGTCGCGTGGCGCGCGTGCACCCGCGCTTCCAAACGCCCGGGGTCGCGATCGTCCTCACGGCGATACTGGGGATCATCTACGTCGCGTTTCGCACCTTCCAGCAGCTCGCCGATCAGTTCGTCGTCGCGATCTTCCCGTTCTACGCGCTCGCGGCGGCGGCGGTGTTCGTGCTGCGACGGCGCCGGCCGCCTGCCGTCGTGCCGCGGCCGGTGCGCGTGATCGGCTACCCGGTCGTGCCCGCGCTGTTCGTGCTCGCCACCCTGTACATGCTGGGCAACGCGCTGTTCGAGGACCCGGTCCGTACGGGACTCGCGTTCCTGATCATCTTGGCGGGCGTCCCCGTCTACTACACCTGGCTCCGCGGACGCCGGGCCGAGTCGGCGGGAAGGGGGTCGGCGTGACACGAGCGTGACGGAGGCTCGGATTGACGTCCTTTGCGACCGCAGTCATGTTTGACCCGCCCTAGCACCCCTTCTTTCAGCACTTCGGAGAGCCATCAGATGAAACGCTTTGTGTGGTCGATCGGCGTTCTCGCCGCGGTCGCCGTGTTAGCGCCGCGTCCCTCGGCATCGCAGGGTGTCACCTCGGCGGCGATCGCCGGGACCGTGACCGACTCGTCCGGCGCCCCGCTTGCAGGGGCGCGTGTGGTCGCGGTGCACGGGCCGTCAGGAACGCAGTACAGCGCGGTTACGCGAGCGGACGGTCGGTTTACCATCCCCGGCATGCGCGTCGGCGGGCCGTATCGCGTGAGTGTCAGCGTCGTCGGCTACCGCCAGGAGGTGCAGGACCAGGTCAACCTGACGTTGGGTGGGACCGCCGATCTGCGGTTTGTGCTGCGGGCGGCGAGTCTCGAGTTGGAGCCCATCATCGTCACCGCCACGAGCAATCCCGTGTTCAGCTCCGAGCGGACCGGGGCCGCGACGACCATTTCCACCAACGAGATCGGCCACCTCCCGACGATCAGCCGCCGGGTCGAGGACCTCCTGCGGCTCACGCCCCAATACAGTCCCATGGCCTTCGGGTTTTCGTTCGCCGGCCAGGACAATCGACTGAACAACATGACCATCGATGGCTCGTACTTCAACAACTCGTTCGGGCTGGCGGGGCAGCCCGGCGACCGCACCAACGTGGCGCCCATCTCCCTGGACGCCATTCAGCAACTCCAGGTCAACGTGGCACCGTACGACGTGCGCCAAGGCAATTTCGTGGGCGCTGGCATCAACATGGTCACCAAGAGCGGAGCCAACGAGCTTAGTGGCTCGCTCTATTACAATTTCCGCAACAACAACTTCGTCGGCACCCAAGCGGGCCCGAACACCTTCAATCCGGGCACGTTCAAGTACCACGACTTCGGCGCCGCTCTCGGCGGGCCGATCATTCGGGACCGCCTGTTCTTCTTCGCCAGCTACGAGGACGATGGCCAGACCGCGCCGGGCACCACGTTTCTGGCGAACACTGGCGGCCAACCCGTCGGCGGCAACGTCACGCGTGTCCTGGCGTCAGACCTGGATTCGCTGAGCAGCTACATGAAGAACAGCTTCAAGTACGTCACCGGTCCGTATCAGGGATACGATTTCCAGGTTCCGTCGACCCGGTTCCTCGCGCGCGTGGACTACAACCTGAACGACCGGAACAAGCTGAATGTGCGCTTCAACCTGCTGAATTCGAGCGCCGACATCCTGGTATCCAACTCCGGCTCGCTGGGCTTCGGGAGCAGGCGGAGCAGCCTGAATTCGCTCAACTTCGCCAACTCGAACTACGCGATCCTGGAGAACATTCGCTCCGTCGTGGGCGAGTGGAACGCGTCGATCAAGAACAACATGTCGAACAACTTGATCGTCGGGTACTCGTCGAGCGATGAAAGCCGGAGGACCATCACCCCGCCGTGGTTCCCGTTGGTGGAGATCCTGTCGGGAGGCACGAACTACACGACGCTCGGGTTCGAGCCGTTCACGCCGGATAACCAGCTGCGCTATCACAGCGCCCAGCTCCAGGACAACTACACCGTCTATCTGCCGAAGCACGCGCTGACGTTCGGCGTGAGCGTCGAAAAGTATCACTCCACGAACGTGTTCTTCCCGGGCGCGCAGAGCGTGTACGTGTACAACACGCTGAACGACTTCTACACCGACGCGAACGGCTACCTCGCGAACCCGACCCGTACCGGCAGGTCACCCGTGACGTTGCGGCGCTTCCAAGTCCGCTACTCGAACATCCCGGGACAGTCCGAGCCGGTGCAGCCGCTTGATGTGCTGTACGCTGGCGCGTACGCCCAGGACGAGTGGCGGCCCATCCCCAACCTGACGCTCACCGGCGGGTTGCGGATCGACGCGCCGCACTTCGACAACACGGCGTACGACAATGCGTCGGCCGACACCATGACGTTCCGCGATGCGAGTGGCGCGGCCATCCACTACAACACGGGGAGCCTCCCGGGGGTCAACCTGCTGTTCTCCCCCCGCCTGGGCTTCAACTACGATCTGCACGGCGAGCAAAAGACTCAGATCCGGGGCGGCACCGGCATCTTCACCGGCCGCCCCGCGTACGTGTGGATCTCCAACCAGGTCGGCAACACCGGGGTGCTCACAGGCTTCATCCAGGCGGACAACGACACTCTCCACCCCTTCAACCCGAACCCGGACCGCTACAAGCCCGCCACGGTCACGGGCGCGCCGGCGGCGAGTTTTCAGCTCGCGCTCACCGACCCGAACTTCAAGTTCCCGCAGCTGTGGCGCAGCAACATCGCGGTCGACCAGCGCCTGCCCTGGGACCTCGCGGGCACGGCCGAATTCCTCTATTCCAAGGACATAAACGGCATCGCGTACATCAACGCCAACCTCCCCGCAGCGCAGACGACGTTCACCGGCGCCGATACCCGCCCGCGCTGGACGACGAACCGGCTCCACCCGCTCGTCAGTGACGCGACCGTGCTCACGAACGAAGGCATCGGTTCCTCCTGGAACCTCGCGTTTACGCTCGAGCGAGCCTTCACGAACGGCTTGTTTGCGAAGCTCGGGTACACCTATGGCGTGAGCAAGAACACCGTGGACGCGGGCTCCATCGCGTCGGGTTCATTTACCGGCAACGCGATTGCGTTGGACCCGAACAATCCGGCGGCCGGGTACTCACAGTTTTCGCCTGGTGGCCGGATCTTCGCGGCGGTGTCCTACAGCCGCGACTTCATCGGTGTCGGCCCGACGAGCGTGAGCCTCTACCTGGACGGGCACAGCGCCGGCAACGGCAACTACGTCTTCTCCGGCGACATGAACGGCGATGGCGCGTTCAACAACGATCTGATTTACATCCCGCGCAATACGAGCGAGATGAACTTCATCCCGCTGACTGTCGGTACGACCACTTACACGGCCGCCCAGCAGGCCGCGGCGTGGGACGGCTTCATCAACCAGGATGCGTATCTGAGCACGCATCGCGGGCAGTACGCGGAGCGCAATGCCGTCTTCCTACCAATGGTGTACCGGGCCGACGTGAGTATCTCCCAGGACGTGGGCCGGAGCATCGCCGGCCGTCCGAACCGGCTTCAGATCCGGCTGGACATCCTGAACGTCACGAACCTGTTGAACCACGACTGGGGTGTCGCTCAGGGGTTCGTCACCACGACACCGTTGATCGCGCGGGGGGTCGATCTCACCGGGGCGGCGCAATACCAGCTCGCCACTGCAGGCGGGCAGCTGATCTCTCAGTCGTTCCAGAAGGTCGTGACCACTCTGGACGTCTGGCGGATGCAGCTGGGCGTGCGCTACGCGCTCAACTGGTAGGCTCGCGTCGGGGAATTCCTCGGGCCGCCCTCCGCAAGGGGGGCGGCTTCGTCGTCGCGGGGGGTGCGAACTTCACGGGCCCACCGGCGGGGCGGCCCTAGGTCCGGTTGGGACCTTTCACATCGCGCCGCCGCTACCGCACCGTTCCCTTCCGCTCGTTCGTGTCAGGTCCGCACTCGACGCCACAGCCACGCCCCCGCCGCACCGAACAGGACGTTCGGGACCCACGCGGCAAAGGTGGGCGGTAGGGCGCCGCCGCCCCCGACGGCTTTCGAGAGCTGGAACATCAGCAGGTCCACGAAGGTGGTGGCGAGGCACACCGCCACCCCCCACGCCGTGCCGCTGCGCGGCGTCGAGATCGCGAGCGGTGCGCCGAACAGGGCGATGACGATGCAGGCGAATGGCACCGAGAGCTTGAGCGCGCGCTCCACCTGCAGCTTCTTCGTGTCCGAGCCGGAGCGCGACAGGGCGTCCACGTAGCGCCCCAACTCGGCATAGCCCATCTCGTCGGGCGCCTTGGGCTCGGCGAGCAGGTCCGCGGGCGTCTCGCGCAACGCCTTGGTCCGCAGCGTGTCGAAGTCGAAGGTGGTCTCGCGCCCGGGCCCCAGCAGATAGCGCACGGCACCCTTGGTGAGCGTCCAGCCGCGCCGGGCTCGAGCGGTGTCGTAGGCGGCGCGCGGCGCGGCGATCACGATGGTGGGATAGTCCTCACCCCTGCCGCCGCGCTCCATGATCAGGTCCCGCAGTTCGCGCGACCCGGTCTCGAGGGAGCGGATGGCGTACACCCAGCCGCCGTCCGCCCGGTACACGAAGTTGTAGCGCGACGCGGTCGAGCGGATCTGCTTCTCGCCCAAGAGCTCCGCGCGCCGCGCCGACGTCACGGGGGCGAGTTCCGTCAGCCCCAGGTCCAGGAGCACCGCCGCGAGCGAGGCGATGAGCAGCGGCCGCACCACCCGGTGAAACGAGATCCCCGAGGCCTTCGCGGCCGTCAACTCCGAGTGACGACCCAAGGTGCCCACCGTGAACACCACGGCGAACAGCACCGCGACCGGGGCCACGAGCGAGATCGTCTCCGGCAGGTAGTACAGGTAGGAACCGGCGACGCGCGCCTTCGGGATCCCGCGCCCGAGATAGGTACTGAGCTTGTCGGTCAGGTCGATGACCATGACCAGGAAGGGAAACCCCAGGGCCGCGAGCAGGAACACTTTGGTCCACTCGCGCAGGAGGTAGCGGTCGAGCGTGCTCAGCGCGTCCCTCATGGCGGGCTGGACTCGAGCAGCGGGCGGGCCCGCCGCGCCGCAAGCCCAGCGGCCCACGACCAGAGGTCGCTCCAGTCGCCGCCATGGGGCGAGTTGCCAGGCTTGCGGATCCGCCACACGCCGACGAGACCCGCGATCGTGAAGACGAGGTTGGGCGTCCACATCGCGAAGAACGGCGACACCATGAGGCGGTTCCCCAGCTCCTCGCCGCCGATGAGGCCGACGTAGTACACCGTGAAGACGGCCACGCTGACGCCGAGCACGAGCCCGACGCCACCGCGCTGAAACCGCAGGGCCACGGGCGCCCCGACCAGGGCGAACACCAAGCAGGCGGCGGCGATCGCGTACTTCTTCTGGATCTCGACCTCAAAGATGGCCGCGCGCTCCCGCGCGCTGCGCAGGCGCTGCTCTTCCCCCACCCCGGCGCTCGGGGTGATCAAGAGGAGCGGGGCCTGGGACGGCGCGGCCCCGGGCACTACCACCCCGGCCGAGGGCGCGACCCCCTTGGGGAGGGGGGAGGGGAGCACCATCTGTGGCGTGCGCAGCACGGGCCGCGCCCGGGGGGAAGCGGGAACGGGCTTGCGGGTCGG
>WNFE01000562.1_pt1 | contig 26037 bp, 18 predicted proteins | sample 5400451 | NCBI WGS metagenome assembly WNFE01 (sample SAMN13153344, study PRJNA577476) | soil metagenome | isolation source: 200 cm saprolite under Douglas fir tree site 2 hole 2 | place: USA:California | collected 2015-04-18
CTGTTTTCGACCCGCGCACCCGGACTTTCCGGCAGGTGACGCCGCCCCAGGGGCGCTCCGGCATCATGGGAGTGGAGGTAGCGCCCGATGATACGATCTGGTTCGCGGAACAATATGCCAACTACATCGGCCACTACTTCCCTACTAGCGGGCAATACCAGGTCTACTCCCTGCCGACGCTGACGATTCCTGATCCCAGCAATGCTGGTAAGACCTTGTCGCTACCAAGCGCGCCAAACGACCTGGCACTCGATAGCGACGGCAATGTATGGTTCACGGAGTTGAACGCCGACGCGCTGGGTAAGCTTGATACACATACAGGACAGGTACAGCAGTACCCGCTTTCGACCAGGAGAAGCGTGCAGGCGCTCGATCCCTATGGGATAACGGTCGATCCCCAGGGCATGATATGGTTCACGGAGGCCAGCAATAACCACCTGGGGCGTTTTGATCCTGCCTCCGGAGACATGCGTTCGTTCACCATGCCTGGCCTGGAGGCCAAAACGACCTTGATGGAGATTGCCAGTGACCCACATGGCATTATCTGGGCTACTTCTTTCACCTCCGGCCTCTTGCTCAGCTTCGATCCGCGCACCAGCACATTTACTCCCTACTACGCGCTACCTGGAGGCAACGGTACAGGCGGTCTCTACGGATTAGCTATTGCTTCAAGCGGCGAGGTCTGGGTGACGTTGACGGAAGAGAACACGATCGCACGGCTTGACGTGGTAACACATCACTTTGTGTTCTACCAGATTCCGACGAGGGCAAGTTTACCGCTGGGTGTGGTAATGGGTGCGCATAATACGCTGTGGTTTACAGAGGCAGGAAGCGATAAGATCGGCATGTTGCGACCATAAAGCACGAATGCTCGAAGAGAAGTTACGCTCACTTGGTGTCAATCCTGATGAACTATAGAAGATAGGTGTTGTGAACAAGCAATCGAGCGGGTACCCTTTGCTGGGTACCCGCTTGTTGTAGCTGCTGAGTTGTCCAATGTTTCAATCGTACTGTGATGCTCTACGTTCTCTCATGCGCCTGACGAATGCTCTGCCGAGCAGGAGAGCCGCCAGGAAGAAGAAAATCCGTTTCATATGTGCCACCTCTCTTTGTCTGTTGGTTTGAATGCATTTCTAATAAGTATACGTTTCTTATCTCGATTAGTTGGTAGCCAGGAGGAAATCCCTTCGCTGTGGTTTACTGAGGCAGGTCTCCGTCTCCCAGACGCCTCTGAAATCTCTAGACAAATGCTGTACAGCCAGAGACGCCCTTCACTGTTCCACACGCCCGCGCCTTTACAACCGGGGCAAACACCATCGGCGAGAATACGAGGACGCCGGTTGAGATCGAGCCGAAGAAGGAGAGTCCATCAATGCGATCTATCCTGACGAAGAGATGGGCAAGGCCGACCCTGCTTATCACCCGTCCCCAGTTGGTGCCACAGGTGCGAGAAAAGCGCAGTTGGACGAATGCAGTGCGCAAGACGGCCGTTTGCACCGTGCGGGCATCGGCTGCACAGCCGGTCGCCTGAGGATCTTTGCCGTTGCATCCCCTGGCTGAGCACGTCACAAGAGAATGGCTGCGCAGGGTCGTACTCGCAGCGGCGGGACTCACTCCTGCCAAGGCCATCATCCCAATAAGGGCGACCAGCAGAGCCCTTAAGACCAGGAACAGTCGAATGCGTAGCATGGATGGATTCTCCTTCTATAATGTGCTTCCGTCCTTGGAGCGGCACGTACCGGGTGCCAGAGGAACTTACTAGCAGTATATTTCCCTTACGAAATCATATTCACGAGATAATATTGTAAATCACGGTTGTCAAGTAGGCACAGGACCTGCGAAGCCCGAGAAGCACGAATGCAAAGTCGATCTCTAGTGAGGTCAGTGCGGTCGATTTCCAGGTCGGTGATTTCTCCACCTGGAACGCGACACGGGGGTAGATCATGAGACTCCTCCGGCGTTTGGCCACCATCGTTCTTTTTCTCTTCCAGAGGCCAATTGCCAACTACTGTGAGGACGCTGCGTTCGCAGCTTTTTTAGTATCAAGAATGGAAAACCGTGCATGTGTTGTGCATCACTTTCCAGTCTGCCAAAGTGAGCTCTCTTCTACCAGGACTTTTTTTGACGTGTCGCTAGACTTCTTTTGAGAAGCCCTGATCAAGGATGGCGTCGCCCGCGCTTCTAGCTTGCAAAAACGCGGGTATAGTCATCTAACCTGGACTCGTAGGAGAGAGGGAAGCAAATCTGATGCTGGACGCGTCGTCAATGACGAAGACCTGCCGACTCCCATCACGAGCGACGTTCACTTTCACGGGAACATCATGCCAAAGGACGAACATATTCGGCGGTAGACCGGGCGGTATACCTAAGTATGCCCAGTCGTGCCAGGCTCCTCCAGGGGTCAGCTCCCAGATGTGCCACAGCGCATCCCACCAACCGACAGTGTCGTGTCCGACAAGGAAGACCTCCAGGTGTCCATCGCTATGAACTCCTACGGCAGGAGAGGGTGTCTCCTCTGTCTTAGGTGGTATACCCAGGGAGGTCCAATCATGCCAGGCCCCGCCAGGGGTCTGCTCCCCGATGTGCCAGAGGGCCGACTCGATAGTATCAGTGTTGGGAGTGATCGCCAGGCCGATGAGAAAGACTTCCAGGCGTCCATCGCGATGAACGATCACGGAGGGAGATACTGTCACCTCTGCATAAAACTCTGACTGTGGGGGTGTGCCCAGGGAGGCCCAGTCATGCCAGGCCCCACCAGGGGTCTGCTCCCCAATATGCCAGAGGTTACCATCGACGAAGAAGACCTCCAAACGTCCGTCGTTATGGACGATCACCGAAGGGTTTGTTTTGGGAGGGCCATGTCGTCTGGATCCCAGCTGCGGGAGTGTGCCCAGGGAGGCCCAGTCGTGCCAGGCCCCACCAGGAGTCTGCTCCCCAATGTGCCAGAGGGTGGCGTCAAGGCTCAGGGCGAAGACCTCCAAACGTCCATCGTCATGGACAATCACAGCGGGAGATGTCGCCAGTTCTGGTTGTGGTGATGTCGAGGTGCTTACTTGGGCCCAGTCATGCCAGGCACCGCCAGGGATCTGCTCCCAGCTGTGCCAGAGCGCATTGTGAATATCGACGAGGAAGGCCTCCAGGCGTCCATCGCTGCGAGTTGCTACCGCAGGAATTGCCCCGGCATGTATCTGGAACAGTGTGCCTACTGAGGCCCAATCATGCCAAGCTCCTCCAGGGGTCTGTTCCCATCTGCGCCAGAGTAGAAAGCCGTTTGCCCCCATGTGAGGACCCCCGAGGGCGAAGACCTCCAGCCGTCCATCGTGACGAGCTGCCAGGGTGAACGGTCCCACAGCAATGCCAGTTCCTGGCACAGGTGGCCAGCCTAATGAGGTCCAGTTGATATCTTCCATAGCTTTTCTCCTTTCAAGTGTCTTCTTTCCTTGGCTTCACCGTACTTTCTCAGGTGAAACCTATGCTAAAGCTCTGCCTTTGCTTCTCCATCGGACCGTGCGGTGCTAGTGGCAGGTGAACCTGAAGTCGTCGACGCTCGCCGTGATCTCACCAGGGTCCGGCTGGCCATTGCCGTTGGCGTCGCGGAAGGTGATGTGGGAGAGGGCATGGATCATCACCTGCTCGATCGGCTGACCGTTCGCGGCATAGATGGTCCTGGGCTCCTGGATGACATCCGTGTTGGTGGTCTGCCCAGAATGGAGGTTGACGTTGAAATCGAAATGTTCGACCGCAGTGCTCAGGACGTAGCGCCCGCCCGAGAAGTCGACCTGGTAGTCGAGCGTGTCCGTCCCGTGGACGTGGAAACCGGTGGTAGTGTCGGTGAACTGTCCGACCGTCGTTTCCGTACCGGTGACCGTGCCGATCAACTCAGGCGGGAGGCATTCGGGAAGTGCCGTCGATCCGGAGAGGGGGGTTTGGAACTCGAATCGCACGACAGTGGCCTGGCCGTATGCGGGATGGACAGCGACAAAAGAGAAAGCGACGAGGGACAACAGAAGAACCAAGAGGCAACCAGTGATGTGTACGAGTTTTATCATGAGACTCCTTTTGTACGGCTCCCTTTGTACAATTCAAGATGTCGGTTTGCTTTCCAACGTCCTGAGTGAGACGACAGTTGAACTACTACAGAAGTCGACAGGACAACGAGTATTTCTGTTCGAAGACCCCCTGACCGCTGCGGGAGTTGGACTGCGCGAACAGTCTCTGGAAGTTCACGAGCAGCTGCTCCCGCAGCGTTTTGAGGAGAAAAGCGGTTACCGATTGACCAGGTGTAAGGCAAACGTACTTCCACCAACAACCGTTTCTTCTATTTTCTGTACAATTGATATACTGGTATCAACCACATCCTCTGGCGGAGGAATCAGCATCACCATGGCCTGGAGGGGTCCATCAACGGGAAGCGAAACGCCTGCTATCCTTGCGCCCATAGCCAAATTCTCGACTTTATAGAGGCGAGTCGTGTCGTAGAGTTCACCGTCTGCCCCGATCTTGCTTGTGAGGGCTGCAAGCTCCGCTGGGGTTGCTCCATCTCGAATAATCCCTTCCAGCTTCAGATCGCCTGGTGTTCCCAAAGGGAACATCAGGGCAAGGGACCAGCCGTTCCCCTGTGACGGGGGAATAGTGATGCTATAGTGCAAGTCAGGATTACCAAAGAAGCGGAAGGGCGTCCAGTAGATCGTTCCCAGCTTACCAGGAGTGAGATTGACGAGATGGACGTTTTTCAAACCGGCATGTTTTTCGTTGACAATCAAGGTTGCAACCTGCAAAACTTTATTTGCCTCTGGAATGGGATCGGATGGACAATCCATCACGACCAGGTAACAGAAATGATCAGTTGGTGTGACGGGTGTATTCCACCCCCACTCCAGAATAACTGGCTCTGTTGGTGAGAGCAATGGGATCGTCTGCGCCCTTCCAATCGGCTTCCAGGGGGATTTCTGGGCAGAGTCAGCAGGGAACGCTGTCCAGAAATCCGGTGGCAGATCAGGCAGACCGGCAGTAGCATCCGTGTAGAACACTTTGACCGTGACATCGCGGGCAGCTCGAACACCACGATTGTGAAGCTGTACATAGACGCGGTTGACACGACCAGGTTGTGAATTGCGATGCTCAAGTCTACTTTCAAAGGCGATATAATCCACCTCGTCTACATTCATCTGATAAGCTGGGACGGAGCCTTCCAACGCATCGATTTTGATATCAGCACATTGCCACCACCACATGGGATCGCCGAGTGCGACATGTTGAAGCGGATCTGCAAACGCAGCGCTTTCAGTGGAGGATGAGGGTCGCCGCCCTGTTTGCATCAGATGATCCCGTACAAACGTGTCTACATCAGGTGTGAATGCATCCAGCTGCCGTTCCCAGACGCCACGACCGTGTGTGGCAACGCGTAAGAGGCGCGTGGGTTGATGCAGGCGCATATCAAACACGGCGCAATTGGGAAGTCCCTGGCTGAAGTTGGTCCAGGTTGTACCGCCATCTCTCGTAGAGAAGACTCCGAGGTCGGTTGCAATATACATGACCTCTCGCGTATCAAGAACGAGCGCATTGACAGGAATGTCAGGCAAGGGCCCGCTTTCAGTGCCACTTATATTCGTCCATTTCCATTCCGCAGTTCCACTTGCGGGAACGGTTCCTCGCCAGACATGGGATAGTAGGTGATCGGCCGTCCCAAAGCCAGACATGACCACAACGACCGTATTACTGTCATCCGGGAGTGGGGCGAGATCCCAGATGTAGCGGCGCTCTGGCAGAGGTGTGGCATGAAGCGCCGTAGCGGTCCATGTCCCCTCACTGTTCGTCAAGCGGTAGACTTTTCCAAGCTCTGTGCCGACATATATGAGCTTGGAATTGGTATAGTTAATCGCCGAAATGCGTTCTCCTTCTTTTACTGCTAAGCCGGGCAGTGTTACAATGGTAGGCCAGCCACCTGTTCCCTGGGCCGTATCCAGGAATATCCTGTCTGAACCTATCGCGCAGTTCTTCTGATGGGATTGGTCAAGGGCAAGGGGTGGATAGAAAACCGCGTTTCCAAAAAGGCATCGCGATACTGGTATCCAGCTTCCATATGCTCCTCCAGTAGTAGAGAGTTTGGGACTCAGGCCATTATAGGTACTCAGGACATTTTGAGGGTTTGTTTGATCAATAGCGACAAAGCCTCCATCGCCTCCATCAGCATGGTAAAATACCGGACTGTTGCGGAATTGTTCGGTGCCGTTGTCCTGCGTCCCAATGAAGATCACTGCGTCGGAAGTGGGGTGTTGTTCCATGAACTCGCACTGAGTGATACAAAGTCCTCTGTTAATGGCGTCACTCCATGTCGCGCCTGCATCAATGGAGGTGTAGATACCACCATCGCTGCCAGCGTAGATGATCTGGTGATTCGTTGGATCAAACGCGAAGCTGTGATTATCAGGATGGAAAGAACCACCAATATCTGCGAATACCCAGGTGTCGGTGATTGTGTTACGAGTGGCTTTCCACAGAGAAATCCCACTCAGATAGACAATATCTGGCGTGGTAGGGTCTACCGCCACATTCAGGTTATAGAAGCCCTGCTTGTCTATGTTATTTGCGCGGCTGGTAGGGTCCAGCGGTAGCAGAATGGCACTCCATGAGTTCCCACCGTCTGTTGTGCGGTAAAACTGATTAATATAGTAATTAGGGCGGGCTGCATCCGCTATCAGAGCATAGAGTGTTTGTGGCGATGAGGGAGCAACACCGAGCGCGATACGCGAGAAGTTGCCGATTGGCAGACCATTTGTGAGTTTTGTCCATGTGGGGCTGGCTGCCTTAGCATTGCTTGTCCGGTACACACCACCAGCCCAGAATGCAACATATGCGGTATCTGGTGTGTTTGGATCTATTACGATATCTGTTGCGCCTCTAACAGTCGCTGAGATACTGGGTAAACCATTGGTCATCTGAGTCCAGGTTGTTCCCCCATTCATGCTGCGGTACAATCCCCCCTTGAACAGAGGATTTGGGTCTCCGTCTCTTCCTGCTGTTGTTGCGGCAAAGAGGATCGTAGGAGTGGTGGGATGGATCGCAAGTCGGCAGAAGCGTACACCCGTGAATAGTCCCGAGCCTAACTGCTCCCACGTATCCCCACCATCAGTGGTTTTGAGGATGCCGCTGCCATAATAGCTATCTATGGCAAAGTTTCCTTCGCCGGTGCCTGCATAAAGCGTCTGAGGGTGCTTGGGATCAATGGCCAGAGCGCCAATCGCCAACGAAAACTCATTGTCCGATGTTGGCCTCCAGGTTTTGCCCTGATCGGTTGTTTTCCAGACCCCACCCTGAGCAGCACCCACGTACAGAGTGTTGGAGTTGGTTGGATCTACCACGATACTGGTAATCCTCCCCGTTACCAGAACTCTTGCTCCACCATATGTCTGCACCTTGGGAATAGCCGTGGGTCCTAGCTGGACCCACTTTCCCTCCCCGGAGATTGGCATCGCACGAGCATGTTCCAATGCAGTAAGCCGCAAGTCGGCCAGAGACTGCCCCTCGCTGCCAACCTCGCGATCAACTTTGAGTCCTTCGTGGCGTGCCAATGGATCATCTGGAAAGGAGAATGTTTTTGGTGCCTTGTGTTCTTCCATCTGAAAAATACTCCTTGCATATCCAGGCCTCCTGGCTCTTTTGAATGCCAGGAGGCGAATTTAGGAAATGACGGCTCTGATTCTGCGCCACTCAGAGCCTGCCAGAGTGAAGAGCGTGATTGTTACCACCAGCAAAGCTGCGACAATCAGCCACTCAAGGGTTCCATTGCCCTGGTCTGGATCGACACCGAAGACGACCTCGATCCAATCTCTCCATATCAATGTGATCACCAGCACAATGCTTGTCACAGTTGCCATGCCCGTTTCAAGCCAGAAACGTCGTCTGAATGTCTTCCTCATTGGTTCAACCTCGTCTTTCGCAATGCAGCTCTGCTCAAAAATAGGAGGGGCTCACCGACTGAACCCCCGTTAACAGTGCCATCGGCGTTCCCCATAAAATGATCATCAAAAAGGTTGATAACCCCGCCTTTGCCATCATCCATATTGGATAGATCGAGGTTCCAATCCCAATAGTGGAGTGACAACTCAGGACGGATTATGCGGAGCAGGGCTTCAAAGCGGTTGCACAATTCACGATGCCACGGAAGGAAGGCCGGACAGCCATGCACGTGGGAGCTTTGGTGAATCTCATCCTGTTTGAACCAGGCTGAGACATGACCTGCTGGGAAATCGGCTCTGGAGCCAGGGTAATAAATCCCATTCAATTTGTCACAGCGTCGATAAACAAATTACGTTCATCTTTGCTGACCGTCGCGAGATTGCGGCGAATTCCATCACCGAGTGCCATGGTAGTACCTCCTGTTAATTGCTGCGCCGGCTGTGATGCGGAGGAGGCAGACGAGACGTCTCGTCTGCCTCCTCCGCACTAAAAGTTCGCTGGTGGAACCACCAGGGTGTAGCCACTGACCTCGTAGTTCTCCACGACCTGGGTGAGATGATGCACAACGTAGCGATTCTCCCCCAGATTGATCGGCGGCACTGTGATTACGAGTATGATGGCGAGTCCTGGCTCCACGGTAAACTCGTCTAATACTCTGCCCAGCCTTTGTGGGTTAAAGTCGGGGCTGCGCTCGGCATGTTGCTGCAAGAATGTCTCGAAAGATATGATTGGTTTGTGATCACCTGGCACCTCCTGGCGCCCTATCTTCTGCAGGCTCACGCCCAGGTCTTTCTCGCTGATGTCCTCTACCTGCATCGCCAGGCGGTGCTTGCCCGGATCGAGCGAGGTGCTACCCACCTGAGCCTGTGCCAGCAACGTCATCAGTGTTCCCACATCGTCTTTGGTGTGCAGGACCTCAAAGTCGCCTTGCACCAGCAGACTGGATAGACGGAAGGTGAAGGAGAGAGGCCTCTCAAAGGCATTGCCAGCCAGCACTTGCAGCGATTGCTCTTCCAGGGGCCGGGCTACTGTGATGTTATGCTGCCCAACATGTCGGTCCAGGACTGGGAAAAAAGGATACTTCAGGTTGTCTGACCCTTCTTCTGGGGTTTTACACTGCACGATGATACATTCGTGTCCATTATTCTCAAACGTTGGTTTCCAGAGTTTGGGGCACACCACATCCACATGGTAAACGCTACCCAGGGCACCCGGTACAGAGATGGGGCTGCTAGTGGCGGTGAAAAGGCTGTTAGCAGCGGTGAGTGCCAACGATGGATTGAATACCCAAAACTCGACGGTGACAAATTGCGCCGCCTGACCGCCCTTATTCCACACGCGAGCCGTAATGGTGACATCGGTGCCGACCATTACGTTGCCCAAACCATCAGTGGGGCTGACGAGAATATCGGGCGATGTCCAAAAATTCGCTCCCGGTTGTTTGATGGGCGCAGCTGGTCCACGATCGCCACGATCTGGCTTATTGTAACGAATGAAAAGAAACGGGGGGGATTCGAATGGCTTGTGCGGTTTGCCCTCCCCGGATGGTTCTTTCGTGTCATGAAACTGCTCTGGCATACATCCTCCTCTGATGATGACCAATAGACCCTTTGTTGTTCGTCCTACGGTTCCGGCTCCGCAGCACTGCGCGGAGCGCCAGAGGTGGGTAATACCCAGGTGGGAAAGCCGATACCTGCATCGCCATCCAGGTCCCAGTCCAAAAACTCCCGCGGCTGCTGTTGCTGAATCAATTCTAAGCTCACATCCACCGCGTTGCCAAAGAGGGTCCTGGTGGACGGTTTTGTGTCGATACGAGTCCGACGCGCGTTCCATTCGGCCTCGTCGCGTACCAGAGGCTTCGGCGCACCCAGCAACGTAAACAGCGGATTGAGTTGCTGGGGCGGCTGAGTGGGGTCAACAAATTTCAAGCCGTCCACAAAATGGAAAGGCCAGGTCTTCCCGATGGGATAGCTGATCTCATCGGGCGGTTCTACGGGTTCGACTGGAAACTTGGGCCAGTTGCCTCCTGTGTCGGGGCCCGGCGGTGTCCAGCGCCCGGCGGGATAGCCCTCAGCATAGAATCTGCTGCGAACGGTGGCGAGGGCAGCATCCGTAGGCGATATCTCCCCATCGTCCGCGTAGAGAATTTCATCGTTCGCCAGCTCTTCGGTATAGGGGAAGCCCAATGCAGTGTCTTTGAGCAAGGTGTGCATGGCGTTCGTGAGGTTGAAAAGAAAAACCTGCACCCAGCCGGAATAACAGCGCAGCGCATCCCAATCGGGATCGGTCTCGCCATCGGCAACCAAAGCCACCGCTGCAATGATTTCCGCAATACCGCCTAGAATATGGCCAGCCATCAACAGCAAGCCACCGAGAAAGGCCAGGACTACCCCACTGACTACCTCTGCCACAGTAGGATCGGTATGGCTCGGTGCCGGAGGCGGAGCGATCACCTGCCCATGCACCACGACCGAGCCATCGGCAGCCACCCATGGAGGTGGCTGCCCCCCGCAGTTGTCAGGGTTGTTGATCTGGCGGAACGGCATGCAGGGAAGAAACTCGCCCGATGTTTGCAGCCACAAAATCAGCCAGGTGATGGCGTAGGCACTCTGCAAACCGCTATGATCTACACCGTTGACCGGACCGGGGGAACCATAGGCCTCTTTGTAGGCTTCTCCCCAATAGTCAAGGAACTCCGGGGGCAATACAGCAGGGACAGGCTTGCTATCGTGCAGGCTTTGTAGGACGCCATCCAGGCTGATGCCAGGCAGTTCAATACGCTTATGCAACTGGGCCTGGCAGAGATTGGGCCAGTTGAGGTAAAGGGGGTTAGGAATGCCATTGTCATCAATCCCCACTTTGCTGCCACCTCCTGCGCCATAATAGCCATAGACCCAGGTATCAATGTAAGCCTCGATCCAGCGGTGGCGCCACCAATGGTTGCGATAGGGTGCACCCACCACATTGTTGATGTAGGGATTGCCGCACAAAGCGGCGCCATAGCCCACCGTCGCCCCCAGCGCATAGGCCTTCAAGCGCTGATCACTCTGAGCATCTGCCCGCTCCCTCAACGCACGTAAAAAACGTCCACTCTTGCTACCGTGCAGGGTATCGCGCGGTTGCCACATGTTGGTGGGAAGGACCTTCTTCAAGGGCTGAGCCTTGAAAATCGCCTTCCCGATGTCCGTGCGCAGCTCCTTAAGCCCCATCAACTGGACCTGAATGTCTTTGATGACGTCCCTCAGTCGTTCCAGTTCGCCCAGCATTCCGATCAGTACAAACTTCTTGTGCTCTGCGATGACGTCACTTAGTCGGCTGAGGGTATCACGCAACTGCTTCAAATCCCGATAGACGCCGTTGGGGTTGCTGCCTTGAGACGTGCCCGCGATCAATCCCAGAATCTTCAGCCAGACTTGAAAGTAGGGAGTATTAGGAGCGTTGTCCTTTACCTCTGGGCGTGCCGCCATGAAATCCCCCCATGATGCCCCAATCGCGCCCAAGTAGGCGTAGGGGAGGAAGTCAGGATTGCTCACCAGCTCACCATGTGGACCGTGTGGTCCCTCGTCTTGGCGCAGTCGCTCAAATACCAGATCTGCAATCGTAAATCTCGTCGGTATACCAGGCATAGTTTTTCCTTTCTATCCGCAAGTTGGGATCGAGTAAATACATGTGCTTGTGACTCAGAAAATAGAATTCACCGCAGCTAATAGCCCCAGCCTGTTGAAAAACTCCTTGTCGAGCTTACGAGAGAACACATGAGCTTGACTGGGCAAAGTTTTCCCCTGGAGAGGGAGATACAAGCAATAAAGGAAGACACAATAAAAATGGTGAAAAGGATCTTCACAGGGAATAATGGAGAAATGACAATAACGATGGCTACGAGAGAAAACCGGCTTGCCTGAGTTCTCCTTTGCAGAGATACTTGTAGCGATCAGATCAGAGACACAGCTACTGACCGAGTTCCTTCAGAGCATTTTGTTCAAACTGAGCAGTGGCCTCTTTTAACTGATCCAGAGCTATTCTTTGCAATTCCTTGCCCGCTTTTGGATCAGTGAGGTACGGAGCAGTGTGATACAAGTTAAGAGCAACCAAGAGAGCATCTGTCACCTGCACCTTCCATGGTTCAGGAAATGGCCCCGGCTCAGGATGTCGCCTTTTGAGAATAAGATCTATGAGATGATCAGGCCAGACGTTGCCACAAAATGGAATGTCGTCCATTGGAATCTCCTTTCGTGTGAGTCAATGGTAAAGGCACGTAAATTCCAAAATTCACAATTTCTAATGGCAGCTTCGCTACCTCTAGCCCCTGATGGAGTGGCCCAGGGCTGAGCTGTACCCCGGACCTGTACTTCCAGTTAGCCATACGGAACAATCAAGCGAGAGAGCTATCCCTCAAGTTCTTTGAGCGCCTGTTGCTCAAATTGAGCAGTTGCAGCTTTCAATTGGGCCACTGCCATGCGTTGCAGCTCTCTACTGGCCCCTTGGTCAGTGACATAGGGGGCGGTGTGATACAAATTGATGGCCACCAGGAGAGCATCTGTCACCTGCACCTTCCATGGGTCAGGTAGTGGGCCATGGGGGGGGCGGATAATGTCGATCAAATGTTCCGGCCAAACAGTCGGGCACAAAGGAATTTCGTCCACTGAGGTTTCCTTTCGTCAATGACTATGCGCTACTTCAGTGCAAGAGAAGTGGTAAAAACTACTTACTGGCCTATTAGGCCTGCTGACGAAATGTACAACACGAAAGCCCAACGCTCCCGTTTCGTCGGTGAACACCGACAACGTGAAGCCCAATTTCAGGGGGAGTGGTGCCGCAACCCCCTTGTGAAGGTAAATGAATACACCAACACAACCTTCTGTTTTGTTTTACGGACACTTTTCTCCTGTCCTGAGGGTGCCTCCTATGAAACCCTACACAGGTAAAGCATAACACTTCCATATTACAAACTCGTTACAATTGGTGCAGAATATGCTACAAATGCGCTACAATCGGGGGAGACATCTGGCGGTCACCGTGGGACATGAGCAGGCGCTGAGGAGAGACTTGCTGCGGAAGGCGCGGCGCACGTGAGCGAGGATGCGTTCATCTATGAGATGAACTAGAGGTTGGCAAGGGAGAGGCGTAGCACCGGGTGACCACCTTGCACGCCCACTCGCGTGGGCCGCCCGCCTCGACTGCACAAACAGGGGTTCCTGCTTCAAGGTGCCTCCTGCGCATCGGGGCCCTTGACAAGCAGGTAGCCGATCCCGGGCCTGGTGAGCAGGTAGCGGGGACGTGAAGGATTCGTTTCCAGCTTGCGGCGCAGCCGGGTGATGTTCACCCGCAGCATATGGCCCTCTCCCACGTACTCTGCCCCCCAGACGTGTTCCAGCAGCAGGTCCTGTGTCACCACCCGCCCGGCGTTCTGCGCGAGGTAGGCGAGGATGCGGTACTCGGTGGGCGTGAGCGCGACCTCGCGCCCGGCTTTCGTGACCCGGTGCTGAGTGTAGTCGATCGTCACCTCTCCGATGGTAGTGGCCGCGCGCAGCGACTGCCCATGCCCGTTCGTCGTGAACTGTGCGCGCCGCAGCACTGCCCGCACCCGCGCCAGCAATTCGTCCACGCGAAATGGCTTGGTCAGGTAGTCGTCCGCGCCCAGGTCCAGTCCCCTGACCTTGTCCTGGCCGCGCCCGCGCGCTGTAATCATGATGATCGGGACCGCCGAAAATTCACGCGCCCGCTGGCAAACTTGAAACCCATTCATCCTGGGCAACATAACATCCAGGAGCACCAGTTCAGGAGTGTCGCGTTCAATCGCTTCGAGGGCCTGCGCACCGTCGCGCATGGCGAGCACCTGGTAGCCCGCGGCCTCCAGGTTGTGCGTGACGATCTTGAGCAGTTGCACATCATCATCGACCACCAGGATCGTGGTTTTCTTCGCTGGCATGCACTCCCTTCCTTTCCAGTCACGTCGAGACGGCATGCTGCCGTCCTCCCGGCAGCCAGACATGGAACGTACTGCCTGCACCCACCGTGCTCTCCACCCAGATCACTCCACCATGCAACTCGACGATGCGCTTGCAGATAGTCAGTCCTATCCCAAGTCCATTCGCTTCACGCGAGAGTCGCGTGTCGACACGGTAAAAGGGGTCGAAGATCCGCGGGAGGTGCTCGGCTGTAATGCCGCTTCCCTCGTCGCGTACGCTGATCTCGACCCACTCCTGCTCTCCCGGCAGTCCCGACAGGGTGGGCATCGTGAGGCCGCCACGCCCATTACGCACCTGTGGCGGAAGATCTGAGCGTGCAGCGCGATCAGAAGGAGACACCATGCAAAGCATCACATGAATAGTGCCGCCCTCGGGTGAGTAGTTGACGGCGTTCTCGAGGAGGTGGCCCAGGGCTTTTCTCAGGAGGTGGCGGTCGGCCTCGATGAACACGTCATCACGCGGCGCACTCCTCCGGTCCTCGAACTGGAAGCGCAGCGTGCTGTGCGGCTGCTCGGTGTCTGCACTGCGGAGATCTGCCGCCGAGATGGCCTCTCGTACCAGCTGCACGAGATTCACGGCGCTGGATTCCAACGCCAGCGTACCCGTCTCAAGGGAGGCCATTTCCAGGAGATGATCGATCACGACCTCCAATTGATCAGTGGCCTTCTCGATGGCGAGGAGGAACTCGTGCCGCTCGGCACGCGAGATACTCCTCGCGCGGCGCAAAAGCGTAGCCGTGTAGGCTTTGATGGTCGCCAGAGGACTGCGCAGCTCATGGCTCAAGGTAGCCAGCAGTTCTGCGACAAGTACCTTCGTTCCCACAGGGAGGGAGGAGTACTCCGGTCCGTTCTCCTGTTCGTTCTCTGCTTCCATCTCATCTCCTGTGCTGATCTGGTGAGACATGCACTGCGTTCGTGCGGGGACCCGTCCTGACACAGTATAGACCAGAACGCCTCGAAAAAATAGCGGTGAGATGTTACAATTACGTTACAATGTGGTATTCTTCGTGGAAGAGGCGGTCCTCTCCTCCAATCATGGAGAGAGTATGCAGCGGGAAAGCGCACGAGGAACACGCCAGTGTGACGCAATAGATCGCTCCCGCCTGAAGGAGCTGCGCCAGAAGCGGGGTCGCGACATGTGCATACTATACCATCGCTCTCCAGAAGAGGAGCGGACGAGTGGATTCACGTGATCTTGAAGAGACGCTACCTGCACGTTCGGGAGGTCTCTGGCAGGCCGCCCGTCACGGACTCGTGACCTACACATTCGCGCCTCCATGGCTCACCGGGAGGTGGGCTCATCCTACCGTCGGCTACCTGGTCGCGGTGCTGCTGCAGGTCAGCGCTGTCACGGGCCTGACGGCGCTGACCCGGCTGTTTCCTTCCTTTCAATTTCAGGAGGCGCTGGTGATCCTGGTCGTCCTGCTGGTGGCCCTTACCTGGGGTGTAGGTCCAAGCCTGCTGGCGACGTTGGTGGGAGGGGCGCTGGTGGCGCTCTTGCTCCTGCCCCCAGCGTTCTCGCTGGTGATTGCACGCATCGAGGATGCGCTGAACCTGCTCGTCTACCTGTGCGTCGGATGCGCGGTCAGTCTCTTGACCAGCCAGGCGCAGCGGGCCCGACGTTCTGCTGAGCGCTTGCGCAGGCGGCTCGACACGATCATTGAAGCCATCCCCGACGGGCTTTCCATCCACGATGCAGCCGGGAGGATGGTCCGGCTCAACCCCGTTGCGCAACAGCTGTTCGGGGGTCCTGCGCCAGGAGAAAGCGGTAGTTCCGGTGGACCTTTTCCCGCTGGAGGCCTCGCCGTGGCAAGGGCGCTGCGTGGTGAGATGGTCACTGCGATAGAAACCCGCTGGTACGACCCCCTGGGGCGTGATCGCTACCTGGTCACGAATGCCGCGCCTTTCCGCGATGCAGAGGGGCACATTGAGGGGGTTGTCCTCATCTGGCACGATGTATCGGCGCTGCGCCAGGCCGAGCAGATGGCCACAGCACGGGCCAGCCAGCTCGAAGCGATCCAGCAGGCCATGACCGATGCGGTGATGGTATTCGACAGCCAGGGGCATCTCGTGCTCTGGAATGCTGCGGCAGAGCAGCTCCTCCCGTTCCAGCAGACGGATAACACCTCACACCCAATGCCAGAGCACGTCGAGCAGTTCCTCCCGCGTGACGAGCAGGGACAGCCGTTCCAGGCCGATCAATGGCCAGTCCAGCGTATTCTGAACGGCGAGATGCTGACGGGGATCCACGCGGTAGACATGCTGGTTCGCCTCGCGGAAGAGCGCGAACTGCTCATGAACTTCAACGGGGCACCGATCCGCGATGCCGATGGCCGGATAAGCGGCGGCGTGCTGATTGGACGTGACGTCACCGAGCAGCGCCGCCTGGAGGCGAGCGAGCGCCGCTTACTCGTCGAGACGCAGGCCCGCCAGGCGCTGCTGCAACTGATTCTGGACGCCATGCCCAGCAGTGTGCACCTGGTGCGCGGGCGCGATGCCCGGCTGGTCCTCGCTAATCGAGCGGCAGCGGAGGTGTGGGGCGTATCGTGGCAGCCCGGCCAGCCCATGGGCGAGTTTTTCGCAAAGAACGGAATCCGCATTCTCGATGGTGACGGACATCCCCTTGCCCCCGAGCATCTGGCGACGGTGCGGGCCCTCCAGAAGGGCGAGACCGTGCAAGGGTACCAGGAAATTATTCTCCATGCGGATGGGACGGCACTCCCCGTCCTGGTAAACGCGGTCGCCCTGGGCGTGCAGCATCTCACCGTGTCACCACCGCATGAGCCGCCGTATGCGGCTGAAGCACCGGAGTCGGCAGCCATCGTGGTCCACCAGGATGTCACAGCGCTCAAAGAGGCCGAAGCGCTCAAAGACGAGTTCATCGGCCTGGTCGCGCACGAACTCCGCCATCCCGTTGCTGTGCTGGGCGGCTTCGCGCAGACCCTGCTCGAGGACGAGCGCGGTGGCGAGGTGCGTCTCACCGACTGGCAGCGGGAAGCGCTGCAGGGGATTGATCAGGCCGCCTTTCACCTGGTCAGGCTCACCGACGAGCTGCTCGATGCGGCCCGCTTACAGGCCGGGCGGCTAGAACTCGCCCGCGAACCGACGGACCTGGTAGCCCTGTGCAGACGGGTGGTGGCCCGCTTCCAGCGGACTGCGCCCCAGCGGACGCTCTCCTTCGAAACACCGCTGGACCACCTCGTTGCCCAAGTGGACCCTGAACGCATCGAGCAGGTGGTAGACAACCTCCTGAGCAACGCTATCAAATACAGCCCCGAGAACGGCCCCGTCCAGGTGACGCTCCGCGAGTCAAACGAGGCCCCCATGGCCTCTCTGAGGGTTTCTGATCGGGGGATCGGCATTCCCGCGCAGCACCAGGCACGTATCTTCGGGCGCTTCGAGCGCGCAGACAACAGCCGCGCCTATGGTATCGGCGGCACAGGACTCGGGCTCTATCTCAGTCGCGCTCTCGTCGAACAACATGGAGGCCGCATCTGGTTCGAATCAGTCGAGGGCCAGGGCTCGACCTTCTTCGTTGTTCTCCCACTTGCCTCAGAATCCACTCCGATCCAAGTGCTATAAGATGGTAAACAGCTCTTCCAGGGAGCCAATAATGATGTCCACGGGAGTGCTAGAGAGGTCTGAAGGCCAGGCACGTCCGCGATGAAGCCATGCTGTTTTCATGCCGACGCGCTGTGCTCCCCATATATCCGCATGTGGATTATCTCCAACGAAGAGAACTTCTCCGGCTACTGATCCCAAACATGAGGCAGCCGCTAGAAAGATCTTTGCTTCCGGTTTTTTGCAGCCGAACACTTCCGAGATAAAGATGCAAGAGGTTAATTTATCGAGCCCGAGGACCTCAATTTTGCGCTTTTGACGATAGGAGCCGTTGGTCACAATCCCAAATGGCATACTAGCTTGCCCGAGGGCATCGAGCAATCGTTGAGTCTCCTCTTCGAGAGATATATGGCCAAGAAATTGCTGGTAGAATGTCTCGACCAGATGATCAACACTCTGTTGAAGAGATGGATAGCTTTCTTTTATTTTCGAGAACAGCATCTCCCGTGGGCAGTATCCACCGGCATCTAGCGAGACCAGGCAATCTACTGCTTCTCTATAGCGTAACTCACCTCGAGCTTCGAGGTGAGTTCGCACAAATGATTCTGCCCAGCTTCGGAAAGCCCTGTCTCTATCGAACAGTGTGTCGTCGAGGTCAAAAAGTATGGCACTTATTCTGTAAGGCATACAGATCTACTGCATGTATTTCTCAAACCATCCTAGGATCAGCCGCAGGCGCTCCTGGCGGAGTTTTGGATGGCCGCCTCGCGAGAGGCCGTGGCTTTGACCTTCGAAGCGCACGAACTGAACTTCACGTCCGAGGTACTTCAAAGCGGCAAAGAGCTGCTCCGCCTGCTCGATATTGCAGCGCAGGTCCTGTTCGCTGTGGAGTATCAGCAGGGGCGTATGGATGTTCTTCACGTAGGTAATCGGCGAGAGGCGCATGTAGGCCTCAAGATTGTCCCACGGCGTCGTCTCCAGCTCATCGTCGGCGAAGATCCAGCCAAAGTCGCTGCTGCCGAAGTCAGACGCCAGGTTGACCACGCTGCGCTGAGTCACTGCTGCTTTGAAGCGATCGTTATGGCCGACCAGCCAGTTGGTCATGAAGCCGCCGTAACTGCCGCCTGTAACGCCCATGCGCTGCTCGTCTATGTACCCCTTTTGCAACAGGGCATCCACGCCGGCCATGATATCCAGGGAGTCTTTCAGGCCCCAGGCTCCGCGTACCGCCAGCGCAAAGTCGCGCCCGTAGCCACAACTACCGCGTGGATTGGTGTAGAGCACGACGTAGCCAGCCGCGACCAGCAACTGCATCTCGTGGAAGAAACCGTAGCCGTACTGGGTATTCGGACCACCGTGGATCTCCACGATCAAGGGGTACTTCGTCTTGGGGTCAAAGTCCTGCGGCTTTAGAATCCAGCCATCCATTGGCCAGCCATCCGCTCCCTTGTAGGGCATGTACTCCGGCGTGGCAAGCGTTAATTCGTTGAACAACGCGTCATTGAAATTTGTCACGCGATGCAGTTCGCCCGGAGAGGCAGGTGAGCATACAAATATCTCCGGCGCGCTGGTCGCGCTGGCAACGAGCATCGACAATTTGCCAGATGAGCGGTCGGCAGTGAAATCGCGCACATGCACATCACCGGGCGTGAGCGTTGGCGGCTGCTTCCCTGCTCCACTGGCAGGTACGGCATAGACGCGAGAAGCGCCGCGCTGCGATGCAAGTATATGTAGCGTCTTGCCATCGGATGACCAGGCTGGCGACGGCATGAGGTGATCATCTCCCATGTCGCTGTTCGTCCAATCCATGCAGGTACCCTCGAAATCCCACGTCAGGCACACTGCCTGGGCATTCATAGCACTCGCGGGGACGGTGTAGAGATCGATGTGGTTGCCCGAGCGCAGCTTGAGCGCCGCAAGGAAGGCCAGGGTTTTGCCATCGGGCGACCAGGATGGAGAACTACAAGAGATGGAACCATCGGTCAGGCACTGCAGGTTAGCGGCTTTACCATCTTCGATGGTCAAGGTGTAGAGATCGGGGCAGGGTATACGCCAGCGATCCTCTGCACGACTGGAGGCAAAAGCAATATGTGTCCCATCGGGCGACCATGCCGCGTCGCTATCGTCCCAGTCGCCATCGGTCAACTGCTGAGGCTCACCACCAGCAACATCCAGCAGGAACAGATGTTGGCGGCGCTCGTAAATGAAGCCAACTCCGTCGAGCCGGTACCAGAGGCGATCTATGACCCGCGCCTTGGGCAGGGGTTTGCCATCTTCAGTTTCCTGGTCGGCGGGACCAACGGCGGCGTTGAACAACAACTGCTTGCTATCGGGCGACCAGACAGGATTTGAAGCGCCGTGCTGCATGAAGGTCAATTGACGAGCCTCGCCCCCATCGGTTGGGATCAGCCAGACCTGGGGTTTGCCTTTACCCTGCTTCTTCTGCTCTTTATCATCCTTGCCGCTTACTTCCCCTTCGCGCTCGGAGACGAAGGCCAGCCAGCGCCCATCGGGGGACCATGCCGGGCTATTCGTCCTGGCCAGGCCGGTGGTGAAGCGCTTCGCCTCGCCGCCAGCACTGGGAACCACCCAGATGGAGGAACGATATTCGTGCTTGCGCTCGTCGATCGTGGTGACGACAAAGGCTACGCGCTGACCATCGGGGGAGATGCGCGGCCTGCTGAGAAATTTGAATTGATACAGATCTTCAATTGTGATTGATCTTGACACTATTTACTACTCCAAATCATAGATTCAAAAGAAATCACCGGCGGCGACGGCGGCTGGTTCGCTCGCGGTTAAGGGCAAAATCGAGCGTTTCGTGCAAATGCGAGAAATCATCCACGTCCAGTTGCAATTCAACCGCGGGTAGATCATCAGCCCTGGAACGTCCTTCCTCGAAGAGCTGCAGGACGAGCGCCAGTTCAAGCTCCAGGTCTAGCTCATTCTCTCCATCTTCTGTTTCCGACTCATCCTCGTCCTCGTCCTCGTCTGGTTCGGCACGCGTAAAGCCGATGCCTGTACGCGCGCAACGGAAGCGGCTTGTGAGCTTGAGTGCATCGGTCGAGAGTTCTTCAGCCAGCTCACGTACGACCTCCATCATCTGGACAAAAGCATCCTGCAATTGTTCCAGGGCATCTTCTTCCTCTGTTGTGCCGCTCTCCTCGCTCGATAGCTCGCTACTGGCCGGATTGCCGCTGCCTCCAGCATCAGGGAGGCGCTGACGAGCCAGGTCGTTCAGTTTTTCGAGCGTCTGGGCAAAGGGAGGAGAAAAATCGCTGTTTTCTCTCTCTGATGGCTTTGTACTCTGACTTTCACTCGCCTCATCCTCATCCTCATCCTCATCCTTGTCCTCCGCTTCGTCATCGACGTCCAACCCGGCCGCCTCTTCCACCGTCAGTATCTGCTGGTGCAATTGCTCGGCCGCCTCTCGGGTCATATATGCGAGAATCCGCGCCTGCCGTGATGCAGCAAGCAGCAAAAACGGCGGCCAATCTCGAAAGCGTTCCCGCCCGCGCAGATAGTGCACCTCCGCTATGCCCAATGTATCCAACCGCAGCGAAAGTTCCATGAATCCCTCCTCTAGAACAGGCCGAGGTAGCAGATGTTGTAGGAGATTGTCTGCTCCGGGGTTGCCCGGTCTGCTGTGTAATCCACACCATCATACCACAAGAATCAGTACCTGGCATCATTTTTATCAGATCGTGCCTCCGTGCCTTTATTCCCAGCGGCTCCAGGCTAGCTGTAGGCGATGGCGGGCGATGCTCAGTCCGGTGGCGATGGCGATGAGTATCAATCCCAGCAGCGTCAGCGACAGAGGCAGAGCAAACGCCTGTAGGAAAAGCGAGTGCAGGATTGCTACGATCACCAGACCTGCACCACTGAGGACAAAGATGCGCAGGCGCGTCCCAATGCCGAGCAGCAACAGGGCCATGGCTTCTCCGGCAAGGATCAAGGTGGGAAGGAGGTTGTTATCGTTGAAACTCAACCAGAGCGTGGGCAGCAGCAGTAATGCAGCACCCACGACGGCGGCAGACTGGCCGGTGCGATGATGCTCTGGCAGCGACTCGTCACGCATGAGCAGTGGAGCTATTAGCGCGAGGTAGCTGGCGGGGCCTAGAGCGAGCAGGTCCAGGCTCGTCTGCCGGAAAGCGATCAGCTCCCATGGAAGCACTAGAGAGAGTAACAGGCCCGCGCCATAATAGCTGTAACGCCGGTACGCGTGGGTGTTCTGCAAACGCCCATGCCAGAAGAGCAACAAAGACAGGATTATCAATGCTCCTGCTCCCACGTGAACCAGCGGCCATGCATCCGCCGAGAGACCTCCCTGCGCGATAATGGCCAGCACGACACATGCCTGTCCACCCAGAGCGAGTACGCGATGCAACCATGTTGCCGGGAGCCAGTTTGTAGCGGCAGGAGAGATGACTTGCCAGGTGAACTGCGAGGCGAAGGTCAGAACGCACAGCAGGCTATAGGCGACCATGAGTTGCCATACTTCCCCGTGGCTTAGCCCGACAGCCCAGGCTGCCAGGCCCACTGGAAACACCAGCAACTCTGGCGTGCGCTCTACCAGCATAATCAGCAGCGCAAGTACGGTAAAGGCCAGCAGGCTCAGTTCTATAAATCCCACGCCTGGCTGCTCTAGAGGCAAACTGCTCCAGCTACCCAGCAGCAGAGCTGCCACCAGCGCCGTTCCATACCACGGCCAGCTCCATGTAAATCTCGCCGGTACGGCCCAGGAAGGTGATGCCTCCGTATTCACCAGCGGAGGCTTCACAAAACGACCCACCAGCAAGCCCACCAGGGCCATAGCGATGCCTATGCCAACGACGTAATAGGCAGTAGTCTGAGTCGCAAGCAGCACTCCCCATACAGCAAATCCGGCGGCCAGCCACGACCATCCTGGCCGATTTTCAAAGAGCACCACACTGAAGGCCACCACGGCATAGACCAGCATGGCATCTGGAATAGCGCCGTAGAAGGGATGGTTGACGCCTCCAAGCGTGCCATAGACCCCTGTCAGGACAGCGGCCGCAACGGTGGTGGCGTAAAATGGCAGCGCATACTTGAGCACACTGTTATACCTTGTTCTAAGGAGCGGTGGCAGGTAAGAATGGAGGCGGCCAACAGCTACGCCCAGGGCTGCGCATAGCAGCGCCACTACTGGCGGGCGATAGAGATCTCCCAGCACGGCGGAATCGAAGACCGACCAGGTGGCGAATAAAGGCGCGACCCACAGGAACAATGTCATGTCTTCCACAACGCCGATGATATATATGAGAGCAGCGAAGCCCAGCAATGCCCAGGCGCTGGCAAAGAGCTGCTGCTGCTCGAACCCTCTGACTCCCATCATCACGGCAGCAAGCAGGGCCACGCTGTACAATGGCAATGCCCAATCTCTGCCGGGTCTACCTCCATTAGGGGAAACGAGCGGGCGACCATGAAGGCCCTCCCCGCCGCTCCTCGCCACACTCGCCCCTACGGGAACCGAATTGCCCCCGGAAGCATGGAAAGCCTCCCTGCCAGCAGAGCGACTGATAGCAAAGGCCAGCACAGCAGCCACGGGAGCCAGCACTGCCAGGCTCCAGAAGGAGGTGTCGGTCAGCAGCGCGACAACTGCAAAACCCACCGCTGCGATCAGCCACCATTTGACTCGTGCCAGCGCGGCGGACATGTACCAGGCCAGGGCAACAATTCCCAACTCCAGCGCAACGGGGAAGGTTATACCCAACCAGGAGTGGACCGCGCTTCCTGATGAGAGCACATCAAAGAGGCAGGTCGCGGCTCCACTGAGCAAGCCTATGACAAGCAGCGGCCATTCCCAGCCAGCCGTTATGCGCGGCTGGCCTGTTCCCGCTGGACCGGAGGACAACAGCAGTTCGGGCATAAAACGGTGAACGGCCACCGCAGCAAGTGGGAGCAGTAGGGCCACCAGCAGTATCACTTGTTGACGCGGGATAAACGCCAGGATCAACAATGCTGCAAGGGCAAAGACGACGGGCAAGAAGAGCCAGTGACGACGGCACTGGTAGAGCAATACAGCGTAAGAGAGGGCTGCAAAGAAGAGCAACAGCGCCCACATAGTATCCAGGTTCCGGATCAGAGTGAGGGTGACGATCGCTTCCCCAAGCGCCAGCACGTCAAGCGGGTCCGCCCAGGCCGATCCAAAACGCTGGCGCACAACTACTGCAGTTGCGACCATTGCCAGGGTTAGTCCAAGGAAGGACCACAGCGGCACGGCATCCAACGCCAGCACCACGAGGCCAAGCTCCCAGGTGAGCAACGCACCGGCAAGCAGGAGCAGCCAGGGCCAGGCATTTCGCCGGGGGGCGGTCGTTTCTTGCGCATTCGCACGCCTGAGCATGATGCTCATTGTCAGTGCGAGGCCAATTGCTATTACAATGAATTCAGCGATGGTCTCCCAGCCTCCTCCGAAATGCCATGGTGAGGCTGCTGTCAACGACAGTAAGTCTGCCTTCAGCAGAAGTTGCTGCGGCAGCAGCGGCGAGCTGATAACAGGCACGACAGCCACGAGCGCCAGCGCGAGCTGATCCAGGCGCAAGCCGAGTGTACCAAACCCTTGGAGAAGACGAGAGGCAAAGCGGTTAAACGCATGATAGAAAACGGCAACACCCGTCAACGCCAGCGTGTAACCGGTTGCCTGATAATCGAAGGCATAGCAGAAAGCCAGCACACACGCCAGCAACAGGTAGGCAAGCCCGAGCACCCACCTCCCGCGCCTGGTTAGCCACAGGTAGAGGGCTGTCCACAGGAACAGCAGTAGTGCAATACTCAGGATCGAGAAGCGTATGCCTGATACTGGAGCCTGGAAGATATCGAGCGTAAGGGAATACAGGGACGTGAGCACGACACCTGTGGCGCTGGCGGCAACGATAAGAAGCATGAAGACGCGGATAGGTTCGCGCAGCACCGCCAGGGGGCCTGCTAAAGGCCAGTCTCTAGGCAACGCTGCATTGCCCGCAGGTCGCAGGAGGGAGAGAAGCGCTGGCAGTGCCAGCAGCATCAACATGCCCGGCCACCACCAGTAATCCAGGTTGAGATCGCGTGCTATCGCCAGGTCAGCGATCACCAGGGACATCATACCCAGGTAGCCGAAGAGCGCGAAGCGCTGCGATACCGCCAGCACGCTGTAGACAATGGCGGCGTAGACAGCGGCCAGGGCGATCAATATTGGCGTAGAGAGGTGAACGAGGTTTCCTTGCGCCAGATTGTAGCCAGCGAAGCCTACCAGAGGTACCAGCAGGGCAAAGATGCCGCTATAGATGCGCGCCACCAGGCGCAGGCTGGCGAAACGATAGGCGATTGCGCTGCCTATGCCAAAAAGGGCGTGTACAATGAAAACGACCAGGAATGCGAGCAAGATGTTGGTGGTGGTAACGATGAAACTCAGTGACCCTACCAGGATGAGGATTGCGCCTATGGAAGCGAGTATAGTAATCCCCTGCTCATCGAAGAAGGAACGCCACGAAAAGACGCGTTGTGGTGCGCGTCGAGTCTCCGGCGAAGGCGTAACGATGGCCTGTTCTGTGCCGGGTCTACCTCCATCAGGGGGAACGAGCGGGCGACCATAAAGAGCCTGCACACCATCCCCCGGATGGCGTCCCCCACCACTCTCCTCCACCCTCGCCCCTACGGGAACGGTCGCTGCTTGTTCTGTAGCTGTGCCAGGCAGCTTAACATCTATCGCTTCCTGTGGTGAGATGATAAATTGCTCGGCGGGAGCTACCCGTTTTGTCGTGGCGAGAGGTGTGCCAGCCGTGGCTACCGCTGCATCTAATTGGCGCAGGTGGTTCAGGCGGGCCTGGTAGCGCTGCATGAGGCCAGCCACGGTCATATTCGCCCCACCATATGTAATAACACGTTGAAGATGATCGATAGCAGCTATTAGAAAGTTTTTTTCTTTAGAGGCATTGATGGGATAATCGCATCTTGGACAATTATCGCCCGACTGCGTATTGACGGGCCAGCCACAGCAGTCACAACGTTGTATAGGTGTTTGTATCATTTTGAAGACTCCATTTGCTCCTAGCTCCTGACCAGACCAAGCAGGCTGCGGATGCGAGCGGCCGCTTCGTCGTGGGTGATCTTGCCAGCCTGTAGTTCGTCCAGTACATCTTCGATGGTAGGTGCAGCCAGTGGCGTTTCCGGTTTTTCCGTCACTGATCCGGGCGCAGTGGCGGCTGCGCCGGTCGTCTCCAGTGGAGTCGGAGCCGGGGCAGGCATCGCGGCGCCAGGTGTTCCTACCGCCTCGGCTGCCAGGCTGGGCCTGTGTATACTGAAGAGGTGTTCGCGTATGGCTACCCACAGGTAAATGCCTACGATGAGAGCGCCGACTATGAATATCGCGCCGCCCTGGCGAGCTGCATTCTGCCAGTTGTCGACAGGGGACCCCAGCAGCGCTGTCAGCACAGTGTACAGCAGGATCACCACGCCAACGGCTCCGGCCAGCATTCCACCGCCGAGCAAGACGAAGGCAAAGGCCCGCCGTGGGCCGATTGATGCAGCACGGGCGCTGCGCAGGCGCA
>WNFE01001976.1_pt1 | contig 26014 bp, 20 predicted proteins | sample 5400451 | NCBI WGS metagenome assembly WNFE01 (sample SAMN13153344, study PRJNA577476) | soil metagenome | isolation source: 200 cm saprolite under Douglas fir tree site 2 hole 2 | place: USA:California | collected 2015-04-18
TCGGTCTCGGACCCACGCGGATGCCTGAAAGGGAGCATGGTCTCCAACATGGCGGATACCTTCGGCACCACCGCGCTGCGTGGCTATTGTACTATCGGCATGTTGGGCGGCGCTGAATGCGACATGTACGGTAACCTTAACTCGACCATCATTGGCGGCTACTGGCCTGGAGGAGTCTCAGATACTGGCCATGGGCCTCATGTGCGCTTTGCCGGTAGTGGCGGGGCCAATAACATTGCCTCGTTTGCCGACAAGGTACTGGTCGTCATGGTACAGGAGGAACGCCGCTTCCCGGAGCATGTCGAGTACATAACCAGTGTGGCTGGGACGCGTGGTCCGCGCGATAAGAAGGAGTCCCGCTGGGACTATGGACTTGGACGCGGCGGCGAGTTAGTAATGATTAGTGACATATGCATTATGCGCAGCAATCCTGAGACAGGCCTTCTGGAACTCGATACTGTCTTCCCGGGTATCAGCGTCGATGATGTAGTTTCCAACACCGGTTGGTCGCTTGACACAAGAAAGGCTAAGGAATTGCAGCCACCGACCGAAGAAGAATTGAAAGCTCTGCGCATGCTTGTTGACCCCAGCCGCATCTACCTTGGCCGCAAGAGTAAACGCGAAGCTGTGGCAGCGGCAGCGCAACAATAGGAGTAAGTGATTTAGTATCTAAGAGAGTTACACAATACGCCTGGTACCCACATGCGGGTGCCAGGCGTATTGTGTAAGACACAAATTATGCAAAAAACTTGACCGCATCGCAAAGCTACGTTATAGTGGTGATACTCTAGTAAAGAATTCAGAAAGCATGAATTTGGTTTGAAGCGAGTAACGGATGACAGAAACCAGCAGGGCAGAACACATGACGAAATCTTTAGCAAAAGATATACATAAATATCTAACAACCCTTATTAAACAAGCTACCCGAATTTATCTTGCAAGCGAGCAAATCAACTTCGATATTGAAGATTTGCCGATTGACTTGCGTTTCTCAGCTCAAAGCAGTTTTGGCGACTATTCGATGCCGGTCATGCCATGGGCTAGCAAGAACGCGTTGGGGCGTCCACCATTGTCAATTGCAGAGTCATTGGCTAATGTGCTACGTGAAATGAACGACCAAGCCATTGAAGAAATCACCGTCACAAAGCCAGGTTTTCTCAATTTCCGCTTAAACCGTCCTGCTATGGCCAAAACCATCATTGAGCATGTTCTGGAGGAAGGAGCCGATTTCGGTCACAACAACATAGGAGTAGGCACGAAGGTGGTTGTCGAGCATACAGCCATTAATAGTAACAAAGCTGCACATGTAGGTCACCTGCGTAACGCGTGTATTGGCGATACAGTGGTACGTATGTTGCGTTCGCAGGGCTATCATGTCGAGGCCGATAACTACATCGATGACACGGGCGTGCAGGTTGCAGATGTCGTGGTGGGTTTCACCTTACTCAATAAAGGCATCCTACAGCTTCCAGAGGGCAACGAGCAACTGCCAGGCGAGCCTTTTGACTACTACTGCTCGCGAATATACGTTGCTGTGGGGAAAGCCTACGATGACCATCCCGAATTGCGGGAATTACAAAAAGACGTGCTGCGTGCTATCGAGCATGGGAGTGAGCCTGAGGGAGAGCCGGATTACCCGCTTCTTGCAGCCGATCTTTCTCACCGGATTGTGCAGGCCCACCTGGCGACAATGGGTCGCCTGAATATCTCATATGATCTGTTAATATGGGAATCCGCTATTCTGCACGCTGGGCTATGGAGACGCACCTTTGAAATGCTGCGCGATCGGAGCGTACTGGAGAAGCCTGAATCGGGTCCGCTGGCAGGGTGCTGGATATTGCCATTTGGTGAATGGGAAGTACGGACAGAGGAGGGAGAGCGCACGAGTGACAAGGTTCTCGTGAAAAGCGACGGCACCGCAACCTACACAGCCAAGGACATCGCCTACCACCTCTGGAAGTTCGGCTTGACCGATGACCCGCAGTTAAGAGTGCAATTCAAATTTATTCCCTGGGGTCGGCAGCAAGATGGGCGAATGCTCTGGACAATGCGCACACCATACGATGAGGTTCCGGCAAAAGAAGAAGCTGACCCAAAACGTTTCGGTCATGCCAAACGGGCAATTAACGTTATCGATGTCCGCCAATCGTATCCGCAGCAAGTCGTGTATGAGAGTTTGCGGCGGTTAGGGTATACAGAACAGGCTGACAATTTAATACACCTTGCATATGAAGTCGTCACGCTATCGGCTGCCACAGCAGCTCGCCTGGGGATCGATACCTCAGATGGACGCGAATTTTACGCGATGTCGGGACGCAAAGGGATTGAGATTAAAGCAGACGACTTGATTAACGCAGCCGTCGCTAGAATGCAAGAGGTAGAGAGCAAGCGGGAATTATCACATGAAGCAGCGGCAATCCTGGCGGCCTCGGCGATCCGCTACTTTATGATTCGCTTTAATCTACAGCAGATCATCACTCTGGACATCGACGAGGTACTACGCCCCAATGGTGATACTGGTGTTTACCTGCAATATGCCTATGCCCGTGCTAACAGCATTCTACGCCGCTTACAAGAAGCCGGCTACGAGGAACCTGAGCAGCTCGACGTACTACCCGATCAACTTGAGCAGAGCGAGTGGGAACTGCTACGTCACATCGACGCCTTTCCACGCAGGTTAGCAGAGGCAAGTGCGCAACTTGCGCCGAATATGCTCTCCTCCTATACATATGACCTTGCCGCCCACTTCAGCGACTTTTATGAGCATACGCCAGCCATTCTCAGAGAGACGGATGAACGCGTGAAAGCATTCCGCGCAAAGTTAGTACGTACCACAGTGCAGACTATGGATAATGCGCTGCGGACACTAGGATTTGTGCCGCTGGAGCGAATCTAAGGATTTGACCCCGAATAATTCGCAGACATTTCGGAAAGATGGTATCCTTTATACGGGCACCGATAAACTATAGTATAAAGGACACCAGAGCAAATGACGAATACGACAAATTTACGGTTTGGCATCAAGACAGCACCACAATTTACAACTTACGAGCAGATGCTGCGCGTCTGGCTGGAAGCCGACACGGTTCCCATCATCGCACACGCCTGGCTTTTCGATCATTTCATGCCCCTGGGTACGGATATAACCGGTCCTTGCCTGGAGGGTTGGACTTTGCTGGCTGCTTTTGCTGCACAGACCAGGCGCTTGCGCGTTGGAATGATGGTGACGGGCAATACCTATCGCCATCCCGCTGTGCTGGCGAACATGGGCGCAACAGTAGATATCATTTCGCATGGACGGATGGACTTTGGCATCGGAGCCGGATGGAATGAGATTGAGCATACAGCGTACGGCATTCCTCTCTATTCTCCAGCAGAGCGTATTGGGCGGCTCGCAGAAGCATGCGAGCTAATACGGCTCATGTGGACGGAAACCGCACCAGACTTCGACGGCAAATATTACCAGCTTAAAAAGGCCTACTGCGAGCCAAAACCTATACAAAAGCCTTACCCCCCTTTCGTCATCGGCGGCGGTGGTGAGAAGTTGACTTTACGAGTGGTAGCCCGGTACGCCAACATCTGGAATTTTGCTGGCGGCACCGTTGAGGATTTTCGCCATAAGAATGCAATACTGGATAACCATTGTGCTGCCATCGAACGCGACCCAGCTACAATTGAACGTTCCATACAATTCTTAATTAACCCTGACGATTTAAGCGCATCTCGAGATGCACTGCGAAGTTTCATCGAAGCAGGCGCAACACATCTTATCTTGAATTTGCGAGCACCTTACCCCGAGGGGATTGTACACATGCTGGCAGAAGAGATAGCTGAACCACTGAGTAAGGAGTATGTCAGGACCTAGTATCTAGATTTTTAACATGTAGTTCAGGTAAAATAGGACACGGACGACTTGAAGGCCGAATTTCAGCGACAGGAGGTGATGCATGTCATCGTCAGAGGTTTTCCCAGGTATCGTTAAAGATTCGGAGATACTTGGAGGTGAAGCCGTCATCAAGGGAACACGCATCCCTGTAGCACTCATCCTCGGCCATCTTGCAGCAGGCATGAGTACAGATGAAATCATCTACGAGTACGATCTCACAATAGAAGACATTCGCGCCGCACTCGGTTACGCTGCAAAGCGAATTGGGGAAGAGGCGATTCGTGTCCAGTAAAACACGGAGATTTTTGTTAGACGAAAATCTCCCAAAGAATTTATGGAAAGCATTACGAGCGGCAGGATATCCTACCGCTCGTTTGATAGATGAGGGACTACGAGGATGCTCTGACTCCGTAATTTTCAATCAAGTCCGCTTCCGCACTGTTATTATCACCCGTGATAAAGATTTTCTCAAAACAGATTTATTCCCAATCCCTCACTCTGGTATAATTGTGGTGAGATTGCCTAACGGAACTTCTATTGCTGATATTATCCATGAAGTGATAAATGCACTGGCTACGCTGTCAGAACAAGACCTTGCTAATAAGGTTTATATAATTGAGCAAGGTCGGGTACACTTGATGCCTTAACTTATAAGAGAGGGTATGCCACAATGAGCACACCCATATACTACGACAAAGATGCCCATCTTTCCATTGTTCAGGCAAAACGGTAGGTGTTCATCGGATATGGCAACCTGGGCGGCACAATAGCAAAACCTGCGTGACAGCGGCGTCTCACAAATACTCCAGCCTGTTGAAAAGGAAAGCGCTCAGTTGTGAAGCTACATACTAGCATGGTCTACTGCCAATAAGCGTCTCATTTCCAGAAAATGAGAAAACATAGCCAGTGTTTCTTCGTCATAAAGCTCTACAGTTGGCTTTTTCAACAGACTGGGTCGTTATTGAGACAATTGTTGAGAATAACCAATACTTGATTTGCCTGAGAAGCAGGAGAAACGCAAGGTTTATGCTATACTAACTCAAGACTAGGACGAATATAGCTGACGAGAATAAGATAGTTGCAAGGAAGATAGTAGAAGTTTTCAATACGGGTGATCTTTCTGAGGTCGACTCAATATTCTCTTCTGATTATGTTATCAGTCGTGCTCCCAATCCTTTCAGCGATTTACATGACCATGCGGCTGCATCAAAACTGGAGTCAAGGAGCACGGTAATTCCAACATCATCCATTGGACATACCATAAAAAAGCTGGCACTGGAGGTCGTTTTTGGGACAAACAGCAGAGTTAAAATTCTTCACTTAGCTTCATACCTTGCCCCATAGTAATAGACAAGCAGCCAGTATTTTGCTACTGCATCGGCTTTGCAAGCGGTCTCACGAGAACACGCTGTTCTCACCAATTTGTTACCGCTTCAAGGCATTTTTCGCACATTAACACACAACCTACGAAAATATCACTACTCCAATCTAGCCCATGTGGGTAGCAGTTTGGCAGCAAATCACTTGCTCTCAGGCTGCTCGCGAGTAGCTAGAAAGGAGAAAAATCATGGCTAGGCCAAAAAGCCTCAAACCAGACTTACTGGTTATGCAAAGAGTATCCTAAGCAATATCCCGTCTAGCGGTATTGGAGAAAGGACATTGCTTGAAAAATGCGGTGGTATGAGTGGCTACAGCGATGACCAGAAGATGATCGGTGGTCTCGTTAATTTAGGCTATCTTAGCCGAAACGGAATGGCGACCTGCACCGTACAAACAAAGGGAATAAAGCCATAGGAAAGTAGCCTCGTAGTGCAGTTTTTTAGCTATAGGCACGCTGTAAGCGATGCCTTTTTTTGTTTGAACCGAAAGGAGACAAACAATGTCAGCAGATAAGTATCCACCAAATGCACCGAAATGGGTGCAGGCAGATGAGGTAAAAGCAGCAACATCAGACGGTTCACGGGTCGACGTTCCTATCCAGAAAGGAAGCCAAGAGGAAGAAACGGTTCGTTTTTGTGCCGGTGGGTGGAGCAACACGTTCACAAACAAATCTCAGGCTGATGTGCTTGTAGAGAGTTCCACGGATGGCTGGCTTAGGGTAAGTTTTAATGGAAGTAACGTACTTCCATACTGAAAGGTCGGGAAATGCTTAAAGAGCTACAGAGCCGCTTTGCTGCTCTCCGTGAGCATGTTAGGTGTCTTTACTGGAACAGCCTCTCATTGAAGAGGTGGAAGTAACTCGTAGTGCAGTTCAATCTAGTCCGTCAGGCAGCCTCATTCGTGAGCGTTGCCTTTTTTATCGTAGGTTGATTTTAGTGCAAGCGGGATAGCCGCATGCAGACCACTCGTAAGAGCAGTTTTATCAGATGTACAGGCTAAAGGGTTAGAGCGGTTAGAGCAGATACGAGCAGAGGCACTTGCAAGCGCTTTAGCATAGGCAGAAGCTAGTGTACGACATACTAGCTGAGATTGCCCACCTGGTATTCTACAAAGCAGCACCCACAATCTCTGCGATATCCCCAACACCTTCTGTACTCAGAAATTCCTCAATCCCTTGCACAATTTCGATGCCGGCTCGCGGATTGACGAAATTGATCGTGCCTACCTGTATTGCTGAGGCGCCTGCCATGAGAAATTCGAGCGCATCGTTCGTATTCCAGATACCCCCTATTCCTATTATGGGGATCTGCATATTCGACGAGCGCAATGCACGCGCTACCTCATAGACCATACGTAACGCGATAGGCTTCACGGCTGGACCTGATAACCCGCCAGTTCCATTCGCTAATGTTGGACGGCGTCTATGAGTATCTATACCCATACCCGTAATAGTGTTAATGAGGGAGACGGCATCCGCGCCATACGAGGCAGCAGCCAACGCAGTCGGGCGTGCATCACCGCTATTAGGAGAGAGTTTGACGATCATGGGAAGTGTTGTTGCACGGCGTACAGCGGCGGTAACATCTGCAACCGCCTGTGCATTTGCCCCGAAGACAGCTCCGCCTGCACGCACATTTGGACAGGAGACATTTACTTCGATACCTGCAACCCCTTCGACGCCTTCGAGAAGTTCGGCAAGTTCGACAAACTCTTCGATGGTTTCTCCCGCAATGTTAACGATAACAGGAGTTTGCCATGTTGCCCAGGTTGGGGCATATTTTTTGATAACTGTGCGAACACCGGGATTTTGCAACCCGATGGCATTCAACATGCCCGAGGCTGTTTCCAAGGTTCGAGGCTGCTCATTGCCGCTGCGAGGATACAAGGTTGTACCTTTGCAGATGATTGCTCCCAGCCGGTGTATCTCGGCTATTTTCGCGTATTCCAAACCATAACCAAACGTGCCAGCCGCCGTCATAACAGGATTGCGCAGGAGCAGGCCACTTTTGTGATGAGGTGCTAGTTCTGTTTGTAAATTCATCTACTTTTTCGAGCCCTATTGATGCGGTCACGCAATACTCCCACTTCATTTGCAGCGACAGAGGCATAATCGCTGCCATTACCAGCATACAGAACTGAACGGGAAACTGTAATGATAGCTCTTTCTCCAAATGCATCCATTCCTGCCAGTACCGAGGCCTCTAGATCTCCCCCCTGCGCACCTACACCTGGGATGAGGATTGGCATATCGGGACACATAGAGCGAATGGTGTGCAGTTCTTGTGGATAAGTTGCTCCGACCACTAATCCGCAATTGCCTTCCTTATTCCACGATTGTACTCGCTGCGCTACCACCTCGTAGAACGGTCTGACCTGTCCTTTCTCGTCTTGTACCAACAAGTCTTGAAAGTCACGGGCGCTGGGATTCGACGTGCGACACAAAAGAATCACGCCCTTTTCATGATAGGCAAGAAAAGGGGCCACACTATCGTAGCCCAGGTACGGATTGACGGTTACAGCATCGCAGCCATAGACATCAAAGACTGTGGCAGCATAGTTTCGTGCTGTATTGCCCAAATCTCCTCGTTTGGCATCAACGATAACGGGCATTTCCGCCGGGATAGCACGAAGTACTTCCTGAAAAACATACATCCCTTCAGGACCAAGTACTTCAAAGAAGGCTAGATTAGGCTTATATGCGCATACATAAGGTGCAGTCGCTTCTATTATATCCCGGCAGAAGTGAGTGACTGCCCTGGCTACTGGTAGGCCATGCAATCGAGCAGGGAAACGCTTTGGTTCCGGGTCCAGTCCTATGCAGAGCAGGCTGTTCTGCTGGCGTGAAGCTGTTAGTAATTTATCGAGAAAATTCATAGTTTAGATACCACGCGTGCCAGGTTTGACTATAGGAATGCCTTCAGCGCACATAGGGCATGCACCAGGGTTGTATGTGCGTGCCGTAACAGTAAGCAACGCATGACAGGGAACATCGAATTGAGTGCTAGCCTCGCCGCCACTACGATCAATTAGCACTTCTATGCCAAGGATGGCAGGATGAAATGGCTGTATTGCCCCGAGGGTCTCACGCAATGAAAGACCTGTGGTCAGTACATCATCGACGATAAGTACACGTTCGGCAGGATGCAGCACAAATCCTCGCCGTAGTTCTCGTCCTCCACTAGCGACTGGCTCAGCAAGCAGACAACGCGTGTCGAGTTGACGAGCCAATTCCTGCGCCAGTAATGCACCGCCTGTCGTTGGGCCACCAACTGCTGAAATGGCACTCTGCCTGTATCGGCTAGCAATCTCCCGGCAGAGTTGTTCCGTGACGCGTGGCCATTCCAGCAGGCGGAACTTTTCCCAGTATTCGTCGCTGTGCCATCCCGAGCTGAGCACGAAGTGCCCAGTCGAGACGACACCTAGCTGTTGAAAAAGATCCAGCAGTTCGGATTCTTTCATACTATGGCATGTAGTGTACGCTATTGCGTGGGTATTCGACACAGTTCAGGCAACTTTCGCTAGCAGTGATAAACTGCACCAGTCGCTCAAAACCCATGCCGAAGCCTGCATAGGGGATCGAGTCATGCTCACGCAGTTGCAGGTACCACTCGTAGTCCTCGGCACTGCCACCCGCTGCAAGTAGATGTTTCATCGCTGGTGAAGTCATGAGCCGTTCACGTAGGCGAATGGGGTCTTCTTCACGCTCAGCACCACCACAGACTTCACCGACTCCTGGCAACAGGAGGTCTGCAGCGTTAACGACACGGCCGTCTTCGCGGTTCTGGCGCATATTGAAGAATTTCAGCTCCATGGGATAGTGCGTGATAAAGGTGGGAAACTGAGTCCACTCGAGGATGGCAATTTCGCGCCTGCGGTCAAGATCGTCACCCCATGCAGTCACAATACCCATCTTATTGAGTTGTCCTACCGCCTCAGTGTAGGTGAGGCGACGGAAAGGTGGCTTGATCGTCTCTAGCACGGCGAAGTCAGCGCCTAACAACTTTAGCTCTTCAGGGCGTGTCTCCAGGGCTATCTTCACGATGTGGCTCACCAGGCGCTCTTCAAAATCCAGTAGTATCTTCAGGTTCCCAAAACCTATTTCCGGCTCAACCAGCACGAACTCGGTAAGATGACGGTGATCAGCACGGGGTTCGGCGCGGTAACTATGATTGATTGAGTAGACTCGACGCAGCGTCTGGCTGTGAACCAATGGCTCCAAATGTAATTGTGCCGTCTGAGTCAAGAAGGCTTTGTTGCCGAAGTAATCAAGTGAAAACAGTGTCGAAAAATCCTCACAAGCGCCTGTAAGGCTCGTGATGGTTGGGATAGTTACCTCTACAAAATCTTCTGCCTCCATGAAATTGCGAATCGTCTTCAGCAGAGTGCCACGCAAGCGGATTAGCGCTGCCATACGTGGGGAGCGTACTAGCATATGTCTATTGTTTAACTGTTTCATATCCTGCAAATTGCTTGCGCTCTCTGTGGATGTCGTGATTTTCATTGCGCTCATGGAATACTAACTCCTCTTCTTTTTGCATTTTTGTAGGGGCACGATCGATCGTGCGCCCGGATCTACTAATGACAACATGTCAATATGTCGTCCATTACTCTCTTACTCACTCAGCAATAAGGCCTATACCGCTGAGCTTCTAGAGAGCCTCCGCGCTTGACGCCATTGTCAAGCACCACCGGAGACCAAACAGGTCAAAAAAAATTCCTCATCTCTGAATCAATGAGATGAGGAAGAAAGAATCTTCGTTAAAACGGCACCGGGCCCATCAATGAGATGGAGCAGGCGGCCCTTCCGCCACTTGAGCATTTTTAATACTTGTACCCTGTGCCTGAATGCCATAAGATTACTATACCTTTTCCACGGAGTGGAACAAATGGGAACCAATTTCAAATTGTTAGAAGTATACACAGTGATTTTCAAAAAGTCAAGCAAATTACGATGCAATTTTTGGGAACGATCACTACTAGAGAATACTAAATCAGTAAAAAGTACCCACAAAAAATAGCGGATATTTAGGGGTAGGGAGCATATCCGCTATTCTGAGTCCCATGTACGAGACATAAAGGGAGAACTGAGGGCAATTCTCACAAAGACTCATATATAGTATAGCACAGATGCAGAATAGCAGGGATAACCTCTACAAAAAGTAGCATACATCTCCGCCAGCCCCGATAAATAGTTGGGGAAGGAGGAATTAACCAACACTTTCTCTAAGAGTTTAGCCGTATCAAATAGAATTGACTGTTGTTCCTTTCCGTTTCTCTTTCATCCGTCACAGGCTACGAAGCTAATTTCTCTTCGATTGTCCGGAGGAGTTCGTACAATTCAAACGGCTTTTTCACGCCAGTAATGTTGCGCCTGGCGATCTCCTGCGTTGGTAAACGCGCACTTATCATAATTGTAGGGATGCCTGCTAGCTCTTTCCTGGCTTGTAGTTTGTCATACAGTTCAATGCCATTCATTTGAGGAAGCTGATAATCGAGAATAAGAAGGTCAGGGTTAAGATCATAGGTAGCTTTCAGTGCTTGAAAACCATCAGTGACTAAGTGCGTAGAATGTTTTGTTTCTTGGGAAATAGCTAGAACAATAAAAGTACCAATATCTGCATCATCTTCTACAACCAGGATGGTTTTCACCGAAATGTGAGCCCTGTCCGAGCGTTGCTCTTGCACTTGCACTCTATTTCTCCTACTTTGGCCGATACCGAAATACAACTTTGTTGTATTATAACGATCGGGTTAGCTAAAGTCTATAGAAATGTGCAAAATTTCCTAAGAATTATTCTAAATCTTCCCTCTTCTCCATCAGGTGGCCAGGCACCCTTCCCTCTTCTCCATCAGGTGGCCAGGCACCACAAGAGGCAATGTCAGGTAGTGCATGGTGGCATCTTGAAAGAGCATAAGGGCATCAACCTGCCCGGCGTAGCTGTGAGCGCACCTGCTCTGACAGAGAAAGATCGGGAGGATCTGCGATTCGGCGTCATGCACGGTGTGGATTATGTGGCGCTGAGCTTTGTCCGCCAACCAGAGGATGTGCTAGAGGCCAAAGATCTGATCCGGCAATTTCAAGTGGAAAAAGGCGAGACCGATCAGGTGATGCCTCCACCCCTTATTGCCAAGCTGGAGAAACCAGAAGCCCTCGCGCATCTCGACGAGATACTCGCTGCGGTGGACGGCGTGATGGTAGCGCGAGGCGACCTCGGGGTGGAGATGGCACCAGAGAAAGTGCCCTTGATTCAGAAGCGCATTATTAGCACGTGCAACGATGTTGGTCTGCCTGTCATCACGGCGACCCAGATGCTTGAATCGATGATTACTCATCCGCGTCCAACTCGGGCAGAGGCCAGCGACGTTGCCAATGCAATTCTAGACGGAACGGATGCCATTATGCTGAGCGCTGAAACAGCGACAGGGGCCTATCCTATCGAAGCGGTCGAAATGATGGTGCGGATTGCATTGGAAGTAGAGGCTGGGGGGCGCACTGCACGGCAGCCACCGTCTCAGCAGCTCACGCAAGCGCATGCCGTCAGTCACGCGGCCCGCGCCCTCTCAGAGGAGGCAAGCGTCCAGGCGATCGTCGTCTTTACGCGCTCCGGTGCTTCGGCACACTTGATCTCGAAGGACCGTCCACGACCACCGATTCTGGCGTATACGCCTTCCGACCAAGTGTATCGTCAGCTTGCGCTCTGGTGGGGTGTCTGGCCACATCGCATTGCGATGCAGGGGACAACAGAGGAGTTGATGGCTGTGGTCGATCAGCGTTTGCAGGATGACAAGCTGATTCAACATGGCGAACATGTGGTGATTATGGGGGGCCTGCCTGTCGCAAGCCAGGCACGCACGAATTTTGTGAAGTTGCATCGTGTGGGTGGGTGAGGAAAAGTCTATTTGCCGCAGAGAATAGCAAGCGTCAAACAAAAACGTTACTATTGACAACGAGTGATACAAATGTTACACCAGGAGAAATAGCGTGCGTCCTTTTGGCGGTATTTCCGTCTATGAAGTCAAGAACAAATCAATGAAAGAGGTGAGGATATCTTGACAACGACACAGAGCGTCTGGGACGCATTTCATGCTCCTTTGCAGCAGTTCATTCGGCGGCGCGTTTCCGATGAGGCCACTGCCGAGGATGTGCTACAAGACGTGTTTCTCAAAATCCACCAGCACATGGAAACGCTCAAAGACGTGAAGAAGCTGGAGGGTTGGATTTACCAGATCACACGCAACGCCATCATCGATTTCTACCGAAGCAGCAGGCCAACGACTACGCTTGAAGCGGAGGAGGTTCTTGACATGCCGGAAGAGCTTCCCGATGATGATGTCGTGAGCGAATTGTTGCCCTGCGTACGAGCGATGGTGAGAAGCTTGCCAGAAATGGATCGACAAGCATTGGTGCTTACAGAATATCAAGGACTCACACAAAAGGAGATGGCCGAGCGCCTGGGTTTGTCCTTTTCGGGTGCGAAATCACGGGTGCAACGAGCACGGGAGAAACTCAAACAGCAATTGCTGGAGTGCTGCCATTTTGAGTTGGATCGGAGAGGCCACATTATCGACTATCAACCGAGATGTCAGAGTTGTGAGACGACGCCTTGTTGTACCGACGAGCCGGTGGTGCCAACGAGGAGCCGCCCGGGTGCGTCCTTTTTGAAACCGCTCCGTCTCTCTGAGCAGAACAGAGAGCAGTGAGTGAACCCAGGTTCCTCACCGCAAGAACACACACCGAAAGGAAGAGGAAGATGAGTACCATACCAACCAACGATGAGCAGCTGCGAGCCGAGGTCAGCGCTCGCTATGCAAGGACGGCTCTGCAGGTACTGGGGACCGAACAGTTAACCGCGGCCGATATCTGTTGCGACTCCACCTGTTGTTCGACGAACACGACAGCCTCTGCCGATACCAGGACAGCCTTGCAGGTCCTCGGAGCAGAGCAAGCACAGGATAGCTCGTGTTGCGGGTCAAGTTGTTGTTCTTCCAACACGCTTGATGGGAGCGTCATCACGTCAGATCTCTACAGTCAGGTGGAGCTAGGAACGATCCCGGTTGCAGCCGCACTGGCGTCGCTCGGCTGTGGCAATCCAACGGCGCTGGCCGAACTGAGACCAGGTGAGCGCGTGCTTGACCTGGGCAGCGGAGGGGGCATTGATGTGCTCCTATCGGCGCGCCGTGTTGGTCCAACCGGCTTTGCCTACGGCCTCGATATGACCGATGCCATGCTGGAACTGGCCGAACGCAATCGGGCCGAGGTGGGAGTGGAGAACGTGCGGTTTCTGAGGGGCATTATTGAGGACATCCCGCTTCAACCAGAGAGCGTGGATGTGGTGATCTCCAATTGCGTCATCAACCTCTCCGCGGACAAGGGTCAGGTCCTGCGTGAAGCTTTCCGGGTGCTCGCTTCTGGCGGACGGTTTGCCGTCTCGGACATCGTGTTCCAGGGCCACATCCCGCAAGTCCTTCGTGCAGACCTGGAATCCTGGGCGGGCTGTATCGGCGGAGCGCTGGATGAAGAGACCTACCGGGAACTACTTCGTGAAGCAGGATTCACCGGCATTGAGGTCGAGGTAACCAGGCGGTATGCTCTTGACGAGATCGCCGGGAGCGGAGCGAGCGCCTCCATTGCCGCTCTTTCTCTAAATGAACGGCAAAACGTGGATGGTAAGTTCGTCAGCGCTTTCATTCGTGCACAGAAGCCATAGAGGGAATAGTTGCTTTTCGCCGGGAGAAGGGCATAACCGTGCTGAGGTCTCTGTCCTTCTCCTATTTCTTCCTCTGGCTGAAAGGTTACCACAAAGATACTACGCGACACTGACCATCGTCACATCAAAAATCAGCACCGAGTTGGGTGGAATGACGGGAGGGTGACCCGCCGCTCCATAGGCTAGCGCTGCCGGGATAATGAGGCGACGCGTGCCTCCGCGCTTCATACCAATCAAACCCTCATCCCATCCCCTGATTACCTGTCCCTGGCCAAGCGCTATAGTGATCGGTTGAGCGCCACGATCCCAGGAACTATCAAATTTCTTGCCAGTACTCTGGAGCCAGCCTGTATACTGCACTGTTACACTGCTGCCTGTTTTCGCCGCCTGGCCGCAACCAACCTGTACATCAGTATACTTAAGTCCATCGGGCAATGTAACAGGAGTACCAGCCAGAGCAGGCGGCTTAGCAGGACCTGCCGACGGGGTTGGCGTACTTTGCAATCCAGCGAGGCAAGAAGCAAGCTGTACCGCCGTTGCTGTCGCATGCACACTCGCTACTTTGGTCGCGGTGGCGTTTGCACTCGCAAGCTGGGCGGCAGCCCGGTCAGAAGTGTAGCGTTGATATCCAATGATGCCGACTACAGACAGGATGATTAGCACAGCAACGGCAATTGAAGCCGTCCATATACGCTGCCTGCGCTGACGACGCGCCTGGCGCTGCATACGTTCCTGTTGACGTTGCCCCGGTCGATATTGTTTCTGCGGCGTTCCGTTCTTCTGTCCATTCACCGTTTGCGCCATAGGGATAATCTCTCCTTATATTAGACGAAATAAAAATGCAAGCAGAGAGTACCATTACCAGAGCCTTCTGGCAAGAGGGGTGAGACCAGGATTTGGCAATTCTTCATTGAGGGCACTTGTGAAAGGCACCACTTTCGTCCTTAAACCAACCCAATTAACTCGACTTTGCTGGTAGTACTGTGATACAATACTATTCACTATCGTACAAATTGGTATCAGAAATTCTGATACCACATATATAGTGTATACCATAAATATACATAAATGCTTCATAGAAGCGATGTAAGGAGAATATATGACATCCCAAGGATATGTGCGTTTCCCAACCATCCATGAGGATCGCATTATTTTCGTCTCGGAGGATGATCTGTGGCTTGTATCGAGTGAGGGTGGGCGGGCAGAACGATTGACTGCAGGTGTAGGAGAAGTATCGTATCCTCATTTTTCACCGGATGGCGAACTATTGGCATTTGTAGGTCGTGAAGAGGGACCCAGCGAAATCTACGTAATGCCCGCGCTTGGCGGTGTAGCTCAACGTCTTACTTTCCAATCCGCCTCGTGCCGGGTAGCTGGCTGGTCCCTTGCCGGAGACGTTATTCTATATGCCAGTAATGCAGGACAATCACTTCATCATCAGAATGTCATCTATGCTATCAGCCCTCAAGGAGGCCAACCGAGCCAGGTTCCAGTAGGTATAGCAAATGCGATCTCCTATGGACCTGGTGGTGGTGTTGTGATTGGCCGCAACACGAGTGAACCAGCACGTTGGAAACGCTACCGCGGCGGCACGGCAGGTTACCTTTGGTGTGATGCTAGGGACAGCGGCATATTCCAACGTCTACTTCAACTCAATGGAAACATTGCTAATCCTTGCTGGGTAGGTGAGCGCATTTACTTCCTCTCGGACCACGAGGGGGTCGGGAATATTTATTCCTGCACACCTTTCGGGGAGGATATTCGCCGCCACACCGACCACAATGACTTTTACGCACGAAACTTGTCGAGTGATGGACAACGACTGGTCTACCACGCAGGTGCTGACCTGTATCTATTCAATCCCTCGACCGAAAAAGTGCGCCAACTAGATGTAGTGTTGCCGAGTCTGCGCACACAACGCAACCGCAAATTCGTCTCAGCCGGAGGCTACCTGGACAGCTACGCATTGCATCCCCAAGGATACTCAGTTGGGTTGACGACGCGCGGAAAGCCCTTCACTATGGGCAACTGGGAGGGACCTGTCCTGCAACACGGTGAGCTTGACGGTGTTCGTTACCGCTTCCTGGAATGGCTCAACGATGGCAAGCGTTTAGTAGCTATCAACGATGCGACAGGACGAGAGAGCCTGATCGTTTTCAATCCTGAAGATGCCAGTGAGCCCAGGACGTTTATCGACATTGAATTTGGTAGGGCTGTTGAACTGGTTGTCTCACCAACAGATGATGCTGTAGCAATTTCGAACCACCGCAATGAACTGATTATGGTCGATTTGGAGGCCGGTACTTCTCGCATTATTGATCGCAGCGACTATGGCCGGATACGCGGTATGGCATGGTCGCCAGATGGTCGTTGGCTGGCTTATGGATACCCCTCGACTTCACAGAAAACTGCGATCAAGCTGTGTAATTTGGAGAGCGGTGAAACTCACTATGCCACCGAACCTGTGCTACACGATATCTCACCTGCATTCGATCCTGAGGGAAAATACCTGTACTTCTTAGGATATCGCATCTTCAATCCCGTGTACGACAATTTGCAATTCGACCTGGGCTTCCCCCGTGGGATGAAACCCTACGTAATTACTTTGCAGCGCGATCTGCGATCCCCTTTCATTCCAGAGCCCAAAGACTCCGAAGAGAAAGAAAAGGACAAAGAAGAAGCTAGTGCCGAGAAGCAAGAAGAAAAGGACACCGAGGATTCGAGTCAGACAGAGGACAAGGACAAGAAGGAAAGCGCAAAGAGACCAGCTCCTGTTGTCATCGACCTGGAGGGGATTACAACACGGGCCTTGCCGTTCCCTGTTTCAGAGGGTAAATATACGTCTATACGAGGTATCAAAGGGAAAGCGCTGTTCCTGTCATTCCCAATCGAGGGATCGATCTATCAACCTGGGGAAAATCATGATCCAAGGGGACACATTGATAGCTACGACTTCGAGTCACACAAAACTGACTATCTTATTGATGGGGTGAATGACTTCGATCTCTCTCGTAATCATAAGATGCTGATCTACCGTTCACGCCATCGCCTGCGCGTGTTGAAAGCTGGAGACAAGCCGCCAAAAGGAGACAACGGAGATCGTGCAAGCCGCGAAACAGGTTGGCTCGACCTGAACCGGGTGAAAGTATCGGTGCACCCTGCCGCTGAATGGAAGCAAATGTTCGCTGAAGCATGGCGTCTGCAACGCGAACACTACTGGGCTGAAGATATGCTCGGTATCGATTGGAATGCGGTGTACGCACAATATGCACCCCTGGTCGAACGTGTCAGCTCGCGTTCAGAACTCTCTGACCTCTTCTGGGAATTGCAAGGCGAACTGGGCACTTCGCATGCCTACGAATTCGGCGGCGAATATCGCCAGAGACCACATTATCAACAAGGATTCCTGGGTGTGGACTGGACCTTCGATGCTGAAAACGATCGTTATCGCATCACTCGCATCTTACTGGGTGATCCCAGTGATAGTAAAGCTACCTCACCACTCACCAGTCCAGGACTGAATGTGAAGATAAGTGACGCTGTGTTAGCCATCAATGGACAGCGCGTAGGTCCAAATCGCAGTCCACAAGAATTGCTGGTGAACCAGGCAGATAACGAGGTGCAACTCACTATCGAGGATGCATCCACCAAAGAGACACGAGTAGTCACCGTGAAGGTTCTCTCGGAGGAAAATTCGGCTCGTTATCGAGAATGGGTGGAGAACAACCGCCATATCGTTCACGAAAAATCTGAAGGACGGGTGGGATATATCCATATTCCTGATATGGGCGGTAGAGGCTTTGGGGAGTTCCACCGCAGTTACCTGGCCGAGTATGACTATCCCGCCCTACTCGTTGATGTTCGCCATAATGGAGGAGGGCATGTCTCTCCCCTCTTGCTTGAGAAACTGGCAAGACGACGTATCGGGTATGACTTCCCACGGTGGGGCCAGCCTGTTCCATATCCTGAGGAATCACCTCGTGGCCCACTGGTAGCTTTGACTGATGAAAACTCTGGATCGGATGGCGATATCTTTAGTCACAGTTTCAAACTGATGGGACTGGGACCCTTGATCGGCAAGCGTACCTGGGGTGGTGTAATCGGCATCAATCCACAACATGCTCTCGTCGATGGTACGAGAACAACACAACCTGAATTTGCTTTCTGGTTCAAGGATGTCGGATGGAACGTCGAGAACTATGGCACCGATCCAGACATCGAAGTCGATATCGCCCCACAAGATTATGTCAAAGGCATCGACCCACAACTGGATCGAGCGATCGCTGAGGCGTTACGTTTGATCGAAGAGGTTCCAGCGCTGGAGCCGAAGCCCGGGGAGAGGCCAAGACGGGTGAGATAGAAGTAAGGCGACTTTGCCAAAGGAAGAAATTGGTGCAGTGCCGTTGGCACTGCACCAGGCTCGTTCATTAATGAACTTTCTTCCCTCCTACCCACGTCCCCACTACAACTTCTGATGATGCTCCAAAAATTAGCACATCAAGAAAGTCTTCAGCGTTCCAACCCGCCAGTGACAGATGATCCATATCCACCGCGACAAAATCGGCCAGCATACCTGGGGCAATCACTCCTGTCTCCAGACCGAGAGTGATCGCACCATTACGTGTGCCATATTCAAGCAATAACGGTCCAGGGGATGCCAGTTCGCCGGCGACTAATATGCGTCTTCGTTGATAGCGCATGCGAGCAGAATACTCTGCCCAGCGCAATTCTTCAATAGGATCGAGACGGGTATTGCTATCCGAACCAATCGCCAGGGGGATATGTGCGGCCAGGAGTTCTGCATAAGGTGCAATACCGTCACCGAGATCCCCTTCGGTTGTAGGGCAGACACAGACAGTACAACCGTATTGCGCGAGTAATGCAATTTCAGTAGCATCAGCGTGGGTGGCATGCACAATCGTGGTCATCGCTCCCAATGCGCCGAAACGTTCGAGTAGTTCAATTGGCGTACAGCCATATGCTGCCTGGCATTGTTCGATCTCTGCTATCTGCTCATCAGCGTGCACATGCAGCGGGAGTTCATGTAAACGGCTGTAGTCGGCAATAGCGCGAAACCACTTTTCCGGCACTGCTCGCACAGAATGTGGAGCAACTCCAATGGGCGCATCTGTGATGCGCAGCGCCTCAACACGATTGAGATATGCATCGATCGAGGCATCACAGAAGCGGCGTTGGCCTTCCTCTGGTGGCTGACTAAAGCCACTCTGAGCGTAGGCCGTCATGAGCAAGACGACACGAATACCTACATCACGCCCGGCCTCTATTACTGCTTCAGACATTGCATTGTGATCAGCATAGGGTTGTCCGCCAGGTTGATGATGTACATAATGAAACTCCCCCACACTGGTATATCCAGCGGCTAACATCTCGCGATAGGTATGTAAGGCGCTTTCATATAAGAGATCGGGATTTAGCCGCTGCGCCTCGGCATACATCGCGCTTCTCCATGTCCAGAATGTGTCTTGTTTGGAGAGCGGACGATGTGTATGGCCACGCAAGGCACGCTGAAAGACGTGGCTATGGGTGTTGACAAAGCCCGGGAGGAGGGTTATGCCTGGGAGAACATCAATGGGTACATGGACTTGAGGACCTTCATTGATGTTCTCTCGCGGCGAGATGGAGGTGATACGGCCATTGTCAGAGATGGAAACGACCATATTGGCTTGTAAACCCTGGGGCGTGTAAACGTAGTCTGGGGCAAGATACTTCATATAGGCTTCTCCTCGTTTTATAGCGGACCCGGATCACCAATCAAATGAAAGCCCGCCCAAAAGTACGGATGTACGCGATATGGGAGAATTGAGGTACGTGCGCGGGCCAAAAAAGCGCGCTGCGCACCTGCTAGAGCGGCAGCCTTACTATAATCGCTCAGCAGCGCCTGGTAAAACATTTCCATCAGTTCTGCGCTGCTGGCGTCATCGACTTTCCAGAGCGTCGGCAACAGCGAAGCCGCGCCTGCATAGAGGAAACCACGTCCTAGACCGATAACCTCATCTACTCCTCCGACAATTGCACGCCCCGTTTCGCAGGCGCTCAAGGTTACAAGGGAACACGAAGAGAGATCGAGATTAAAGACCTCAATAGTGCTCAACTGGCGGTCGGCAAGCTTGATATGCGAGAAGTTGGGAGCGTCGAGCCGGAAAAGGCCATGTGCTGCGATATGCACAATGGGACTATGGGCTCCCGCTTCTCGAAGCAGTGCAGTAGTTGCAGCCTGGTTGAGGAAGCAAGGCGCACCGAGTTGTTTTGCAACCGTTTGAGCTTCCTGCACGGCAAAGACCAGCCGACCAGCATCAGATAGTCCCATCACCAGTGATCTCTTGAGCGGCACTTTATTTTCGGCGATACGCTGCCCGCGTTGGTAGCAAATATCCATGAGCGCAGCGGCCGGAAGATAGGATACTTCCAGGCGCTCAACAACAAACTGCACCCCGTCGAAAAGACAATGGAACGGCAGGTAATGCAACATACCGTAAGGGACAATCGTAAGGTGCTCACATGTATTTAAGGCGCTGGATACAGGCCCCAAGAGTAGATCATAGAGACGTTGCAGCAGGCCAAGACTATTCTCCTGCAGACCGGTAAAAGCCTGTGCTCGATCTTTCGCTCCGCTCGCGTGTGCGGCTAGATCCAGGTTGACACGCCACAGAGCGTGGAGCCGTTCCAACTTAGGAACGGCTCCTTTTACGATATGTACATCTACACCATCACGCGTAAGTTGGAAAATGTACAGGTCTTGCTCGGTGAGATAGTATTCCAACATCAATACTGTACGTTCAAATTTGGGCCAAAGCGAGGTGACAATACTATCCGTCCATTGTTGGCGTGACCGGGAGACCAGGTCACCGGCAAGGCGTAACCGCAATTGCTCCAGCATTTGTTCGATATAATGTTCACGCTTCTGCATCTCCTGCCGCGCCTGACCAGGTTTCATAGCACGAATACGCATTATCGCCGTATCGCTCAGGTTAGCTTCGTTCTCTGCCTCGTAAACGATATTACTGAACCAGGCTTGTTCCTCGCGCAGTCGTGCCAGATCTTCGAGAATTGCTTCCCCAGCTTGATCACCTGCACGCAAACGAATATCTATGTTGTTGCGCAGGTAATCGCCCAATACTCGCGACTTGGCTTTTTCAACATAGATCAGCGCCTGGTCGTTACTTCGCTGTCTCAATGCCAGAATCACCGCTCGCTTATAGACACCGCCCTTATCTTCCAGAAAGCTGCTGCGTTCATCCATGACGAGGTGACTTTGTACAATGTCGATACCATCTATAGCATGATCATAGTAGTGCGCTGCCGCTGCGAAGTCTCCATGATGCTCGGCAATCTGTCCAAGTAGATAATCACATCGATATTTGAGGTCAAGTAAGTCCTGGCCTTGAGCGATATCAAGCGCCTGCTGACAGAGATACTGGGCACTGGTCGTATCTCCCAGCTTTGCAGTAATACGAGCTTGCAGCAACGCCGCTCGCGCCAGTTGGGGAAGTGCCTCCTGTTCAGCAAAGGCATCAGCGACACGACGAGCTTCCCGCAAGCTTGCCTCTAATTTCCCATCGGCGAAATACAACTCAGCCTGCTGCAACCGCACAATGGTAGCAAGGCCCATAAAACCGATTTCTTCCAGGATAATGCTGGCTTCTTGCAATTTCTCATCAGCATCGTGATAATCTCCCTCGAGCATCAAGGCTTCAGCCTGGTACATGAGTGAATGGGCCAGGTTATGCCGGTGTCCTGGCGATTTGCGGAAATAGGCAACCGTCTCACCAGCAAGCTCATATACTTCCCGTGTACGATTCAGGCGCAGCAGACAGAGACACGTTTGTTGAGCAACCTCCGCCGCTTGAAATTGCATGGCATGTTTTTGAAAGATAGCAAGGCTGCGATTGAAGAGCAGGAGCGCCTGGCTATAGTGTCCCTGTGCTGCGTAGATCTGGGCAATATTCAGTTCTTCTCGCGCTACAGAAACTTCCTGTCCCTCGTGTCTGGCAAAGGTGGCGCGGGCCTGTTCGTGTAAGGCTACCGCCTCGCGGAACCTGCCCATGGCAGCAAGGGTAATAGCTTTGTTACCTTTCGCGCGGGCGATATAGAGATCGACTCCTTCGCCCTGCAAAACGTATGTTTCGATGGCACGATCGAAGAGCCGCAGTGCCTGGTCATACTGGCCCAATTCGTAGTTGGTAATCGCAGCATTGACATCAGTCTGCCCCGCACGCAGGTGTTTACCATAGCGCCTGAAAACTTCACGTGCGGCTGCGGCATCGCGTAGAGCTTCACTTGTGCGGTTCAATTGCAAACAAGCGCTGACACGCCCAATACGTGTGCGTGCCCAGCCAACTTCATCGCCAATCTCCAGAAATTCTGCCCCGGCTGCGTCCAAAAACGGCAGCGCTTCCTGGTCACGATCCATACGTCGTAAAGCATCGCCACGCGCCATCAAGCCGAGCGCGTGCGCATATTTGCTCCGGATCACTTCGCCAATAAATAGGAGGTGCCCAGCAAGAATAAATGATACTCCTGATTCTTTAGCCCATGAGCGGTCAGCTTCACGCTTGATCTGTTCGACCAGCAGATTAATAGAGGCATCATCGAATGAAGGAAGTTGGCTCTGTAGTAATTGCCGCCCCTGCTTTTCATCCATGTGCAGAAGCGCAGCTACCAGTTGTTGAGGTGCCATGCGAATATTGTTTTCCGATAATTTCTAACATACAGGATATTGGGCAATAGTTAGGGACCCAAGTGCCTGTAAGGATTAGACTTACATTTCTACAATTTTAGACATTTTGTTCTGGCATCAATCCTGGAGGGCAATAGGCAGTTGTTCGATCACAATGACACTTTCAGGGAGCCGCAATTCCAGCGTATAGGTTGCCGGTGATATCGACGAAAAGATGAAATTCCCGAGTTCATCGATAGTTTGCGTATACACGGTACCTGGTTGCGTTGAAAGCACAATTGGAATACCCTGAAATGATTCTAAGGCGGCACCCTCGCGGGTGACAAAACCCATCAATTGCAACGAATCTCTGCGGCTGGTGCCCCGCTCGATCTGGATTGAAATACTGATGTCCTCAGCGGTATAACGACGAGGCCAGTTTTCAAAGTCTGTAACAGTACGCTGATAAGCATAACGAGGCTGTGGGGGTAGCAAGGTAGCAATTATGTGCCGAACTGACGTACCTGGCAAATCACGCACGCGACCTACGAGGCTTTTAGCTTCTTGTGGCGCATGATGATTATTCGAGGAGGATGGCCGAACGGATATACGCTCAACGAGCCTTGGGTCATCAGCCAGGAATTGCGTGAGTGTCGCCACCTCTGCTGCACAGAGTACACATCTACTCAGGTGAGCTTTGACGGCGGCTGCAAGCTCATTGCTGAGCAGTCCTAACTGGTATTCGCCGAGTACTTGATTGGGTGGGCAATCCCACCGGTAGAGTTTACTGATAAGGGAGTGTTCCATTCGACGATAGACTGCTAACTGAGATGCACAGCGCTTGCATTGTAAAAGATGCTGCTGCACTATTGGCCGAACCCTCTCTCCTGCCAGATAAGCAAGCAGTTCTTCATCGCGAATAGTCCCTGGTTCACTACACTCCATGAACGTTTCCTTTAAACATAGGATATTGGTATGACGGCCTTAGTGATATTTCCTATTTGCGTTAGGCCGCACCTGCTAAGTAGGATCCAGTACTAAGTACGGACGAACCTCCCCTTTTCGCCAGTAGACTGTACACTACCCAGCAGGCTTCTTTTATCCTTTTTAGGCAAGGTTCAATAGTGAAGAAGAGTCCTTGACAGTGTGAACAGTCACACATTGTCATGCTGAGCGCAGCGAAGCATCTGTCTTGCTGGGCACAGAGATGCTTCGCTGCGCTCAGCATGACAGCGCTGGACCTTTCTGTTGCTAAGCAACTGCCAAGTTCATTTGAACCTTGCCTTACCTCAATAAACGAACCACGTTAGTATTTTAGCATTTGCATATATGAGAAAGACAGATATTGCAAGCTTGCTAAGCACGCCAAACATTACGGACCTTGATGCTTGAACAACATTTGTAAACGACGATTGCGTCTAAGCCGTTCTAAGACGTTACGTTTGATGCGATATACATCTTCTACCGAAGGGAAGAGCCGACTATGCTGCCTACTAATCTCGCTCGGTTTCATTCCTTGAACATACGCCAGGTAGATCAAAACCCGCTCATCTTCGCTATTGAGTTCTTCTTGAATGATCTGCCATAAGCCTTGCGCTGAAATATTTGATACGACATCCTCGGCGGGATCATTCGAAGCAGGTTCATGCTCTATTAATTCTAACGTCTCCTCATACTGACGAGCCTGGCGTGAGCGAACCTCGTCAGCTATGACGCTGTGCACACACATTTTCAGATACTTCAAAACTGCGGCCAGAGTATCAAAATTTCCCATTTTGACAGGGGTAAGTGCCTGCGCAAACTTTGCAAAAGCAGTATTCACCAGCGGAGCACTTCCATCCTGGCCAAGTAAGGGGACAACACTGTAATGTTGGTTGACCCAGGTGAGTACCAGTGGCGCGTACTGCTGATAAATGCAGGCCCAGGCATCATCATCCCGCCTGGTGATGGCACGCCGAAACAGTTCTAAGCAGTAACGATCATTCGATACGCTTTGCTTGAGAAATTTGTTGGTTTCTTCGGAGCAGCAACGAGCCAGGTCGTTAATTGAGAGCAGCTCCATTTGCGGCACGCTATCACTCTGTCCTCCCAGATCGGGATTCGAACCAGGTGACTGAGAGGGCTTTCGAGGCTCCATCAACAATAGCTCCCCTGCTTCCAGATAACTGGGCAATTCTCGACGCCCAGAGAGTATATCATTAGAAACTCAAGCACACAAGGCTTTAAAAAAGAATATCTTACAGCCTTTCTAAATTAGACCACGTAGCATCTGGATGTCGACTGAGTAGTACGAATGGTTTATCCTGTCAATAGAACTGGCTGCCCGTGGTTAACCAGGTGAGAACCCAGATAACCGTCTCGAGCATCGCATAGCCTTCCAGTCGCTAATGACTACTTTTTAGCTTGCGCCACCCGCCCGCGCGGTTATTGGCGATAATGGCTTGAAAGAGGTTCAAAAGGGCGCGCTTGTTGATGGTTTCGTCCTGACGGACTTGAATCGCCCGCGCTGTCAGGTTACCTTGTCCTTGGTTAATAATGCCCTCGGGATCGGGCACGATGGGGTCGTAGATGAAAATGTTGAGATGATCCTTCGCTCCGAGCAGCGCGCATATGTTGCCATTCAGTGTAAAATATGGCTGCTTTGTGCGCTTGATGGTCTCGGTCACGTCCGGGTCCGCGGCATGCACCAGATCTCGCACCTGGCGGCAAATATCCTGCTGCCAGCCAGGGAGCGTATGAATGTATTCGTCGATGCGGGAGTCGGTCTGGTATGCACTCATGGAATGATGATACCACTAATCAAGGTACTTCTGCTTGGCTGACACCAGAAAACTCAAAAGTGGGATTATCTGGCTTTTTTCTCACGCTCAATCCTCTGCAAAACCCTGGGAATAATGACACGTTCGCTGCTGGTCGCCTGAATTCAGGCACCTTCCCAAGCAGGTTCTAGCCCACACTTGGGGGGAATATAAGTCAGGAAATGCTCTCTCACCCACATTCCGCAGAAGGGTTGACGGAAAAAAGGATTTCCAATAAGGTAAGAAAAAAAGCGGAGAGGCGAAAAGTGTCACAAGAAGCGGAGTACCAAACAGAGCGTCTGGATCATTTGGGGATAGTGGCGGGAGTGTGCTAGGAAGCAGGAATAGCGGAGTGGCTTGATAAGCAGGCAGGAGAAGACCGTCGAAGCGTGAGTGTCGGGAAGGCGACGGTGGCGATGACCCTTAATGGATTAGGGTTCAGCAATCGTCAGTTGTACCTGGTGCCTCAATATTTCGAGAACAAACCCGTCGAGCATCTGTTGGGAGAAGGGATTACCGCGGACATGCTCAATGACGACTGTTTGGGACGCATGTTGGATTGGCT
>WNFE01001716.1_pt1 | contig 25965 bp, 20 predicted proteins | sample 5400451 | NCBI WGS metagenome assembly WNFE01 (sample SAMN13153344, study PRJNA577476) | soil metagenome | isolation source: 200 cm saprolite under Douglas fir tree site 2 hole 2 | place: USA:California | collected 2015-04-18
GATCCCAGCAGCCCGCGTAATCGCAGCAGCATGCTCGGCAGGAAGCTTGTACGTTCCATTACTGCTATCATATTCAACGATCTTGCCCGTCACCATCGAACCAAGCCATTCTCGCACGTACCGTTCATTCAGTTTCGCTTTCCGAGCAATTTGTTCGCTTCTTGAAGGCTGTAGAGTTGCCATCACATCGAATAGACCAGTTTTGTGACCTATACTGATCATGAGGGTAAGGAACCCACTATTCAGTAGTCCAACAGCGTACGCAGCAAAGGACTCGGCCTTGGCTTTGTCAAAACCTGATGTGGATCCTTGAGAAACAGCTTCCATGAAAGAAATGTTTTCAGGGCTCCAGTATCTTAAGCCTGGTCTGCCTTCAATTCATCCAGTGAGCCCTCTCGCGGGACTAACGGTTTTATCGTCGGAGGAAACCGAAGGTCTAGGGGCCTAATTGCCGGAGGGCGAACGTAGACTCGCTGCAATAATGTTCACCGACATGGTAGGATACACGACCCTCGGACAGAAGAATGAATCACTCTCTCTAACCCTAGTCGACAAACAAAGGAAACTGATCAGACCGATTCTCAATAAACACGACGGGAGAGAAGTCAAGACCATGGGAGATTCTTTCCTCGTCGAATTTTCAAGTGCGCTGAACGCTGTAAGGTGTGCTTATGACATCCAGCGAGCTGCAAGAGAATTCAACATCTCCCTACCCGAGGAGAGGAGAGTCCACCTGCGAATAGGGGTTCACTTGGGCGATGTGACGGACTCTCAGGGCGACATCTCAGGTGACGCGGTGAATGTGGCGTCGAGGATTAATCATCTTGCAGATGACGGGGGTGTGTGTCTGACTCGTCAAGTGTGGGACCATGTTCAACGCAAGTTCGAGCTACCTCTCAAGAGTCTTGGGCCGCAATCTCTCAAGAACGTGAATGCTCCCGTAGAAGTGTATCGGATGGAAATGCCGTGGAACGAAAAACGAACCGCTCAACCAGCAGAACTGGACAAGAGCCGGATTGCGGTTCTGCCGTTTGCGAACATGAGTCCCGATCCAGCGGATGAGTACTTTGCGGACGGTCTGACCGAGGAACTGATCTCCAAGCTTTCCCTCGTGAAGGGCTTGCGAGTGATAGCCAGAACTTCTGTGATGAGCTACAAGAAGAAGGACAGACGGATCTCAGAAATCGGCACGGAGCTGGGAGTTGGATCTATTGTTGAGGGCAGCTTCCGGAAGTCCGGCAACAAGATACGGGTAACTACTCAACTAATCGACGTTAGGGACGATCAGCATGTCTGGGCCCAAAGCTACGATAGGAACCTCGATGATGTCTTCGCAGTTCAAACCGACATTGCCAAGCAGGTTTCAGACACACTCAAAGTCAAGATCTTGGAATCGGAGATTGACTCCATTGATAGAAGGCCGACAAAGAACACGAAGGCATACACGCTCTACCTTAGAGGCAAGTACCACTTGAACCGAAGAGGGGTAGAGGACATAGCGAAGGCCTCAGAGTATTTCGGACAAGCGGTGAGAGAGGACGAGAGATTCGCGCTGGGATATGTTGGTCTCGCAGACTGCTATGAGTTACTTTCCAACCTAACAATAGACTCTAGCGCGAACCACGAGAAAGCCAAGATGGCAGTCGCCAAAGGCTTGGAGCTGGATGGAGACCTTGCAGAAGGACACGCTACACGAGGACTCATACTCTTTCAAGAATTCAGTCTCAGGGAGGCAGAGGAAGAGTTTAGGAAGGCGATCGAAACGAAGCCTAGCTACGCTCCCGCGCACCATTGGTACTTCCGTCTACTCCTAAGTAAAATGAGGTGGGACGAAGCGCTCAAACAAATTGAAAGGGCGGTAGAACTCGACCCGTTCTCGCAGATCATTAACCTCAACCATGCCCATTACTATCGGAGAAGGGGAGAATATGACAAAGCAGTGGAACTGTACAAGAAGGCGGTTGAGCTAGACCCCAACTTTGCCTTTGCGCACTTCGACTTGGCCGTGGCCTACGGTGTGATGAAGAGGTTGGCTGACATGAAGCGCGAGGCCAAGATTGCCATTGAGCGCGGGACTCGCGAGGCTAAGATTGCCGTTGGGCTCAGCCGAGGAAGATATCACAGACCAGTCAAAATTCTCAACGTGCTGGTCGCATACTTTGAGGATGACAAAGAGAAAGTTAGAAAACTACTGCATGAGTTGGAGGAGCATTTTGGCGAGCCTCTAGCAATTTCTGCCTCGCAGGCGGCCGGTCTCCATTTCTATCTCGGTGAGCACGAAAAAGGATTCGAATGGTTAGAGAAATCGTATTCAATAAGAGAGAATGAACTTCTGTACATCAGGACGGACGAGTTGTTCGATGGCATCCGAGGCGACCCGAGATACCAGGAGCTGCTGATGAGGATTGGATTAGAGTAAGCGTGGAGTGGTGGCTATGCACCAACGAGGATTGGAGGGCGTAGCTAGGGAATGAGACCGGACACAAAGTACGCAAGAAGCGGAGATGTACGAATCGCCTACCAGGTCACTGGAAGCGGACCAATCGATATGGTTATCGCCCCTGGTACGGTCTCTCACTTGGATCTTGCCTGGGACTGGCCGGCGACAGCGCGATACTTCGAAAAGCTGAGTTCGTTCTGCCGTCTGATTCGCTTTGACAAGCGCGGAACAGGGCTGTCTGACCGACCGACCAATGCGGCGACCCTAGAGGAGAGAATCGACGACATCAGAGCGGTCATGGACGCGGCAGGGAGCAAGGATGCAGTCATTTTCGGGGCGTCTGAGGGAGGATCAATGGCATGCCTGTTTGCGGCCACTTATCCGACCCGGACTAGGGCCCTCATTCTATGGGGCGTCCAAGCCCGCTGGATACGAAGCGAAGACTATCCGTGGGGTCTGACGCCAGAAGAAAATCAGAGCATGGTCGATGATGTCCAAGAAAACGGGGTAACCCTTCGATATTTGACTGGAACAGGAGCAGGACTCGGAAAGGACGTTGATCCTGCGTATCTCGATTTTTTCCTGCGACTTGCTCGGGCCGGAGGTAGTCCCTCGGCGGTCGCAGCCCTAGAACGAATGAATGCCGAAATTGACACCCGTGATATTCTGCTGACAATACATGCTCCAACACTAGTGATGAATCGTACCGGAGACCCGCTGGCGAACGTAGAAGGGGCTCGCGACTTGGCTTCAAGGATACCCGGAGCGAGATTCTTGGAGTTCCCTGGAGACACTCACTCGATGGCAGGCATACAGGATCAGGTAATTTCCCAGATCCAGGAATTTGTAACAGGCGCCCGGTCCCTCTCAGCTTCAGACAGGGTTCTAGCTACGATTCTCTTTATCGATATCGTCAGCTCAACTAGGACTGCGACGAAAATGGGTGATTCTGAATGGCGTGACCTTCTGAAGAAGCACAATGACTTGGTTCGGAGGGAACTCGCCAGTCATAGGGGAAAGGAGATCAAGAGCACAGGCGATGGGTTCTTGGCTACCTTTGACGGCCCTACGCGAGCCATCGAATGCGCCATAGCTATCCGAGAATCAGTCGGCATACTCGGAATCAAGACCAGAGCAGGTTTGCATACGGGCGAATGCGAGCTGATGGAAAACGACATAGGCGGAATAGCTGTCCACATGGCTTCGAGAGTGGCCGCCCAGGCTGGTCCCAGCGAGATTCTCGTATCAAGCACAGTCAGGGACCTTGTTGCAGGGTCCGGGTTACAGTTCACCGACCACGGCACCAAGCTACTCAAAGACTTTGGAGAACGGCGATTGTTCAGGGTCATCTGAGCAAACTCAATTGGAGATTCAGGGACCGCGACTAGTGCGCTGCCCCTTCCATAGTCCTATTCGCTTCTCGAGGGATGCCCATCGCGGGTCTGCTCGAAACTTTCCAAACCAAGGCAAATTCCGAAGATAGAAAAGCCGTGTTGAGCGCTCCTCCATGGCCTTATCCAGATACTCGAAGGCTTCGTCTCTTCTTTCGAGACCGAATAGAACTTCCGCCACCCAGGCACTGGGCACGTACTCATTCTTGCTCGCTTCCTTAAGCTCGCTGAGAATCTTATTGGCCTCCTCCTTTCGTCCGCCTATTCCGTATGCAAACCCAAGCAGAGACTTCATTCCCAAGTTCCCCTTTAGAAGGTCGCTCGCCTTCTCTGCTTCAGAGATTGAGTCCACGAACTTAGAATCCATCAGTTGAATCATCGAAAGATAGGAGTGCCCAGATTCAGGATTCAGCTTGGCCAGCTTTCCGAGTTGCTCCATCGCCTGATCTCGTTTTCCTAAGGTGAGCAGGTCGCGGCAGAGATTCCCTGCTATCACAGATGATAGAGGGTCCAATTCACTCGCGCGTTCAGTTTTCTCCTTCCCTTCCTCGTACCTTCCGGCCCACCAGAGAAGAACACCGGACCACAGGTACGCCGATGCATAGCTCGGGTTTAGCTCAATAGCTTTCTCGAACTCTCGTTCTGCTTCTTGCCATCTCCACTCATCCATGAAAACGAGTCCCAGCGAGGCGTGCGCCTCGGCCAGTCTTGGGTCTAATCCGACTGCTCTCAGCGCATATTCCTTTCCCTTGGGAACAGCTTCTCTGGGACTCAGCCATCCCCGGTCGCTGTATATCAGATAGCAATCAGAGAGCCCTGAATATGCGAGAGCGTAGTCCGGGTCTAGCTTTACCGCTTCTTCGAAGAACTTGACAGCCTTGTCGTTGCTATCCCTCAATCTTTCGTTCCAGAAGTATCGGCCCTTCAAGTAGAGAGTGTAGGCTTCCGTATTTCCAGTCGCCTTTTTCTCGATACTCTTCTTCTCGCCTGACAAGAGCCGAACCTTCAAGGCCTCCGCTACACTCTGAGCAATCTCCTTCTGTATTGCAAAGACATTCTCCAACCTTCTGTCATAGTCCTGAGACCAGAGATGTTCATCGTTTTCAGTATCAATGAGCTGGGCGGTGATTCGCAAATCGTCAGAAGCCTTTCTTACACTTCCCTCGAGAATACTTCCCACTCTCAGCTCTCTGGCAATCTCGCCAACATTCTTGCTAGTGCCCTTGTAGCGCATCGCAGAGGTCCGGGAGATGACCCTCAGTTCTCCGATTCTTGACAGCGTCGAGATCAGTTCCTCTGTCATCCCATCCGCAAAATACTCGTCTCTCGGATCTGGGCTGATATTCGTGAAGGGCATCACCGCGATTCTGCGCTTCTCAAGGCTTGGCTCATCGCTCAACTGCGTTTCCCAGGGAAGAACTACTCTATACACTTCGACGGGCTCCTGGACGTTCTTCAAGTTCTGCTTCCCGAGACTAACAAATGGAAACTCGAACTTGTTCCTGATCTGATCGTATACTTGTTCAGTGATGGATATGCCACCAGGCGAAGCAAGAGGTTCAATTCGAGACGCGACATTAACAGCGTCCCCATGCACATCGTTCTTGCTGTGAACGACATCTCCCAGATGGATTCCAATACGAAGCAAAATCCTCTTCTCTGGAGGACGATCAACATTAAGTTCGTTCAACAGCTGGTGAATATCGAAAGCGCACCTGAGGGCTTCTAGGGCGCTGGCGAATTCAACGAGAAAGGCATCGCCCATGGTCTTGATCTCCCGGCCGTTATGCTTTGGGAAGAGAGGACGGAGGACCATTCGGTGTTCTTCAAGTAGCTCTAGTGCGAGGGCTTCATTCTTCTGAGAGAGAGAAGTGTATCCGACCATATCGGTGAAAACTATCGCTGCCAAACGCCGGGTTCCATCGTTCACTGTCCCAGCACTTTACTTCTATCAGTCTGTTCTCCTTTCTTAACGATATCGCAGAGCGACTTTTGCCATCAAGCTACTCGTCACTCCTTCACGCCGCGTCCATCCTTCAACCCACCCAAGCAAACCCGGGTCCAAATGCGTTAGGTTTACAGGTGTAGTGTTGGAAGCGCGTGGCTCGTTCTACGACCAGCACTCCCATAATGGATTTATCAGCCGTACCGGCAAATGAGCTTGCGCAACAAACTTGTCCCATGGGCAACGGAGGTTGGCCGCGATAATGTTCACAGACATGGTAGGTTACACCACCCTCGGACAACGGAACGAATCCCTTTCGATCGCTCTGGTCGACGAACAGAGAAGGCTCATCAGGCCTGTTCTCCTCAGGCATAACGGCAGAGAGGTGAAAACTATCGGTGACGCGTTCCTTGTCGAGTTTTCAAGCGCAATGGACGCTGTAAGATGCTCGTATGATATCCAAAGAGCAACCAGAGAATTCAACATCTCGGCACCCGTAGAGCAGAAGCTTCACCTCAGAATTGGTCTTCACCTCGGTGATGTAGTGGAATCACAGGGCGACATCTCCGGAGATGCAGTAAACATAGCGTCACGGATAGAACCGTACGCAGAAGATGGAGGAGTCTGTCTCAGTCGACAAGTCTACGATCATGTTCAGAACAAGTTTGAGGTGCCACTTACAAGCCTGGGACTGAAGTCGTTGAAGAATGTGAGCTCATCAATGGAGGTGTACAAAATGCTGATGCCGTGGGACGAGGCAAGGGCCGTCGCTCCGACCGAACACGACGCGAGAAGAATCGCCATTCTGCCGTTTGCTAACATCAGCCCTGATATCGCGGACGAGTACTTCGCTGATGGAATGACGGATGAGCTGATCGCAGTTCTGTCCAAGATAAGCGGTCTCAGGGTTGTCGCAAGAACTTCCGTCATGCGATTCAAAGGAGAGAAAGTTACTGCAAATCGAATAGGCCAGGAGCTGAGGGTTGGTTCTCTGGTTGAGGGAAGTGTAAGAAAGTCCAAGAATCGGGTCCGAATAACGGTCCAACTGGTCGATACTCAGACTGAAGAGGATCTCTGGACTGAGACGTACGACCGAGACCTACAGGACATTTTCTCCGTCCAGAGCGATATTGCCCAACAAGTAGCGAAGGCGCTGGAACTCCGGCTGGGAGTTCGAGAAAGCTCAGCCCTCCGACAACAGCAGACTCAGAGTCCAGAGGCGTATTCTCTCTACCTCAAGGGAAGAAACCGATGGAATCTTAGATCCGAGCGCGATCTTAACCGAGCAATCAAGTATTTCGAAGAGGCAACAGGAAAAGATCCACGTTACGCACTCGCTTACGCCGGGCTGGCTGACTGCTACAGCATACTCGGATATTACGGCTATCGCCGTGCATCGGTTGTATCCCCTAGAGCGAAAGAGTTGGCAGAGAAGGCCTTGTCACTCGACGAGAATCTCGCTGAACCCCACGCGTCCTTAGGACAAGTCTTGATGAACTACTACTTTGACTGGAAGAGATCGGGTTCGGAGTTAGACCGTGCTCTGGAACTGAACCCGAGCTATGCCACTGCACATTTCTGGCGCGCTACTCATTACATGTCCCATGGAAGATTCGATGATTGTCTCGCCGAAGTGAAGAAAGCCGTAGAACTCGACCCATTGTCGATGATAATTCTAACTGATGCGGCGAAGGACTTCTACCTGTCGAGGCATTATGATGAGGCTATCGACCAGTACAAGAAATCTCTCCAAGTGGATCCCAACTTTCCAATTGCCCACAAAGGTCTCGCAGAGGTTTATGCGCAAAAGGGAATGAACAATGAAGCAATCTTAGAGATCGAAAAGGCCATAGAACTCTCGGGAAAAAGTGTCTTCATCCTAGACGACCTCGGCTACATCTACGCTCGAGCCGGCAGAAGAGAAGACGCGATGAAAGTACTCGAAGACCTCGAACGAACAGCCGCGGATGAGTATGTCCCAGCATATGGGAGAGTAGTAATCCATGCGGCGCTGGGAGACCACGAGAAGGCGCTGACTTGGCTGGAAAAAGCGTATGAGGAGCGAAGCTTTCTGGTGTACCTCAAGGTCGATCCGGCCTTCGACGCGCTTCGAGAAGAAGAACGATTCGTCAAGATCCTTGAAAAGATCGGACTCTAGACATGCCCGCCCTTGATCCCTCTTCCCAACCTCAGAGAAGACTCGCGGCAATCATGTTCACCGATATGGTCGGATACACCGCGCTAGGACAACGTGACGAATCGCTGTCGCTAGCGCTTGTTGAGGAGCAGAGAAAGCTTCTGCGCCCCATTTTCAAGAGACACAATGGCAAGGAAATCAACACGATGGGAGATGCGTTCCTAGTCGACTTTCCGAACGCACTTGATGCTGTGAGATGTGCCTACGATGCCCAGCGAACTTCGAGAGAGTTCAACATCTCCCAACCACCTGAGCGGAGAATCAGGTTGCGGATAGGTCTGCATCTCGGGGACGTGCTAGAATCACATGGCGACATCCGGGGTGATGCGGTCAATATTGCATCTAGAATACACTCGTTGGCCGAGGACGGAGGCATTTGCGTCACACGGCAGGTCTATGACCAGGTCCAGAACAAGTTCGATCTTCCACTCAAGAGCCTCGGATCAAGGTCCCTGAAGAATGTAAATGCCCCACTCGAGGTATACAGGATGGTGTTGCCGTGGGAGAGGGAGCAGAAGAGCACTGCCGCGCAACTAGAAACCAGTAGGGTTGCTGTGCTACCCTTTGCCAACATGAGCCCTGACCCCAATGACTCGTATTTTGCTGATGGCATTACTGAGGAGATAATCTCAACGCTTTCAGGCATAAGCGGGCTGAACGTCATTTCCCGTACTTCTGTCATGGGCTACAAGGGGACAACCAAGAGAGTCAAGGAGATAGGCGGTGAACTTGAAGCAGGGTCCGTGCTCGAAGGCAGCTTCAGAAAAGCCGGCAACAGGATACGGGTAACGGCTCAACTGATTGATGTTAGAGACGATCGGCACGTCTGGGCCCATAGCTACGACAGGAATCTCGATGATGTCTTCGGAGTCCAAACCGACATTGCAAAACAGGTCTCAGACGCACTACGTGTAAAGATCCTGGCCCCGGAGATCGATAGGATTGAGAAAAAACCAACCGAGAGCACGAAGGCATACAACCTCTACTTGCATGGCAGGTACCATCTAAACAAGAGAGGCATAGACGACATCAACAAGGCAGCAGAATACTTTACCCAGGCGATCAAAGAGGACGCAAGATTCGCCCTCGGGCACGCTGGTCTCGCAGATTGTCATGAACTGCTCGCTAGCAACTCGAGTATCGATACCAAGGCGAACCATGAGAGAGCCAAGATGGAAGTGTCCACTGCCTTGGAACTGGACGGGGATCTCGCTGAGGCGCACACTACACATGGGCTAGTTCTCCATGATGAGTATGATTTCAAGGGCGCAGAGCAGGAGTTCAAGAGAGCGATCGAACTCAAGCCAAGCTATGCCACTGCGCACCAGTGGTACTTCCACGTTCTCCGGGCAGAGTCGCGATGGGATGAAGCACTCAAACAGATCGAGAAAGCGGTAGAGTTAGATCCATTCTCTCAGATCATCAATCTGAATCACGCCATGTATTATGAGTCAAGGAGAGACTATGCCAAAGCTCTTGAGTTAAGCGAGAAAGCGGTTGAGCTAGATCCCAACTTCGCTTATGCACACTTCCAACTCGGTGCGACCTATGCCAAGATGAAGAGGTTAGATGATGCGAAGCTGCAGTTCAAGATGGGGGTCAGGCTTCTTCAAACAGCATACCCCCAAACACTTGAGAGGACGGAGGCTTTTGTCGCATATCTCGAAGACAACAAGGAAGAAGTTCGGAGACTTCTCCCGAGGCTGGAAGCGACGATCGGAGCGCCGTTGGCCGCCACTGCGATGGAAATTGCGGGATACTATTTTTACCTAGGTGAGGTTGACACCGGGTTCGGCTGGCTCGAGCAATCCTACTCCAGAAAGGAGTCACAAATCACAGACATTGCCCACGATGAAATCTTTGATGGAGTCCGCAATGACCCAAGGTTTCAGACTATCTTGAAAAGACTCGGATTCGGGCAACCTTTGCAAGTTCTTGCATTCACATAACCGAACAGTTCCTATTCGGTTTACGCTCCCCATTTTCGATTGAGACCACTTCCGGAACAAGGGGTTCGAATCCCAACCCAGTTGACTTGAGCGTTACAAACGATTTTAGCCTGAAACTGCAGTAATGTTCACCGACATGGTGGACTACACAACCATGTCGGAAAAGGACGAGGCACTCGCGCTCACCCTGCTCGAAGAACATAGACAGTTGCTACGCCCCGTTTTTGCGAGACATGGAGGTCGTGAAGTCAAGACTATTGGCGATGGCTTCCTCGTCGAATTTCCAAGCGCTCTCGAAGCGGTAAGATGCTCCCTGGAGATCCAGCAGCTCATGTACAAGCGGAATCAGGACGTTCCTTCTGAGAGGAAGATACTGCTGAGAGTCGCAGTTCACCTTGGAGATGTTGAACACCGGGACGGAGATGTCTATGGAGACGCCGTGAATATCGCTTCAAGAATACAGTCTCTAGCGGACCCCGGAGGAGTTTGCATAACTCAACAGGTCTTTGATCACGTACGAAACAACGAAGAATTCCGTACAGAGGCCCTTGGACAAAACCAGCTGAAGAATGTGCAGATACCTACGATGGTTTACAGAGTTCTGCCCTCAACTGAAAGGACCAAGCTCACTAAAAGCGACATTCTCGAGCCCCGAAGAGTCGCCGCACTACCGCTGGCCATCCTCAGCTCTGACCACGAGGACGAGTATTTCGCGGACGGCCTTACCGAGGAGATAATCAACACGCTCTCCTCGATTTCTGGACTCAACGTGATTGCAAGAACATCCGTGATGAAATTCAAACAATCAAACAAGAGCGTGGGCGAGATCGGACGAGAACTCAAGGTCGGAACTATTCTTGAGGGAAGCGTGAGGAAGGCTGGAGGCAGACTCCGGATCAGCTTACAGCTGATCGATGTCGGAAGCGAGGCGCCTATCTGGGCACAGAAGTACGACAGAGAGCTGGAGGACGTTTTCAAGATACAGACTGACATCGCGGAACGAGTGGCCGAGGCGCTGAAGGTTCAGCTTCTCAGAGAAAACAAAAAACTGATCGAAGACAAAGCTCCCGAAAACATAGGAGCCTATGTCCTCTACCTGAGAGGACGATACTACTGGAGCAAGAGGACGAAGGAAGACCTCGAGAAGGCAATAACGTATTTCAGGGAAGCGATAGAGAAGGATCCCAACTACGCCCTGGCTCACGCGGGAATGGCGGACTGCTATACTCTGATGGGGCGCCATCTCTACCTCCCCGTTAAGGAGTCCTTCGAGAAAGCTCGAAGCTACGCGAACAGGGCATTAGAACTTAACGATAACCTTGCAGAAGCACATACTGCACTCGCCGCCGTTCTGATGATTTACAACTGGGACTGGGACCTGGCAGAGGAACAGTTCAAGCACGCGATCCAGTTGAACCCGAACTACGCAAACGCGCACTATTTGCATTCCGTGCTCTTGCAAACGACAGGAAGGCTGCAAGAATCGGTTGCGGCAGCCGAGAAGGCCCAGGTACTCGACCCCCTCTCTCCTGTTATCGGAATGGGCGTTGTATCGGCCTACTTCTTCTCAGAACAATACGACAAAGCCCTCGATGAATGTCACAAGTATCTCGAAATGAACCCTAGCTTCGTCGTAGCCCAAGACTATCTAGTCCACCTACATGTGCGAAAGGGACAATTCGAAAGAGCGGCCGAGGAAGTGAAAAGACTAGTTGATATTAGTCAGAGAAAAGCGGAAGCCACAGCGCATCTGGCCTATGTCGATGCCGCGTCGGGAAAGACCGCGGAAGCAAAGGACCTATTCGAAGCATTCGCTGCAGATTCAAAGCTTGGCTATTCAAACCCGACCATCTTCATCACAGTATACTCGATTCTCGGAGACCAAGATAATGCGTTCTTATGGGCCGAAGAAGCTCTCGAATCCGGCAAGATAGCCTTCCCTTCCCTCAGGTATAGTCCGGACCTCAAGAAGTTCAGAGCCGACCCCCGCTACAGTTCACTCCTAGCGAAGGCCCGCCTGCAATAGGCCGCTGACAATCTACGAACGAACTTTCTAAACGGTTAGGGTTTGATGATCTTTTGCCACGACTATCGAGCTATCAAAAGCGGCGGACGCCTGAGCCAGGTATTGCTTTTCAGCTCCTTCGTTCCCGGGAGATATGTGAGTTAGAACCAGCCTTCTCGCCTTAGCAAGCTTTGCCGTGTTTGCTGCGTCTCTCGCCGTAGAATGGCGGGTTAGAGCGGCCACCGACTCCTGTCCATCGAGAAAGGTGGAGTCGTGAATCAGCAAGTCGCATCCTTTTGCGAATTCCGAAACCTTGTCGGACTTTGCTGTGTCTCCGATGTAGACGAGATCGCCTCGATCTGTCTGGAATCGATAGGCCAGATTCTCAGGGTCATGGACGGTCGTGACGGACTCGATGCTGACATCTTCCGGTCTCACGAACGTAATGTCAAATTTCACCCAGGCGTATGGGGTCGACTGGAGATCAAGGATTCGTTCCAGTGCGGGTCCTGTGCTGGAGGAGCTGACTACTCGTAGGGGCTTGGTTCTGCCTTCCATCGCCATTGCCCAGACAAGTCCTGTGAAGTCTCCGATGTGGTCCGAGTGGGTATGAGAGATGTAGAGATCGTTGATTGAATCGAGCTTTCTTCCTGATCTTATCAGGTTCGTGAGAACTCCGAATCCCACGTCAAGTAGCTTGTCCTCGAACAGGATGCCGGCGCACATTCTCTCCTTGGTCAGAACCGAGCCGCTGGTGCCAAGGAAAGTGAGCTTCGGCATGCGGCATGTAATCGAGAGGCGAGTATTTGGATTTGTGCTGAATAAATTTCTGTGGACATCACTAGAAATATCGGGAAAAGTGTCGGAGGAAGCCAGACTTGATGAATCCGGGGCTAACGCTTTAAGTAAGCAGACAAAATTGACATGGTATCAGTTGACATAATCCTTGGACAAGAAAGCCAATCCGCAAGCCGCTAAAATGCTGGCAGAGGTTCCACTCTTTGCCGGGTTGAAGGGAAAGCAGATCAAGTCGGTTGCAAGCGCTTTCGCGAGAGAGCGTTCCTACAACGCTGGGGAGGTCATAGAGAAGGAAGGAGGGTCCGCGGTTGCATTCTATCTCATAACCGGCGGGTCAGTCGAGGTCCGTAAGGGAGAGAAGCTGGTTACGAAGCTGGGTCGAGGCCAGTTTTTCGGAGAGATGGCTCTCATCGATAAGCAGCCGAGGTCCGCCACTGTGGTCTCAGCGGAATCCGGTACGAAGGCCCTGGTTATGCCACTCTGGAACTTCAAAGCGGCGATTGAAACCGATCCCAAGATCGCCATGGGAGTCATGAAAGAACTCGCAAGGCGCCTGCGCGAGACGACGAACGCTCTCACGGAATAGCCAAACCTAGCTTCAAACAGCTCAATGCCGTGCGACTCTGGGCAAGTTTCTGTTTTTGTGGCCTAAAAGGGCTATTCCTTGTCCAAGTCAAGGCAACCTAAGTAGAATCGCGAACGAGTTCTAGGAAACTGCGTCATCCAGTTAGGCAAACGGGGGCATAGAATGGTGCTACGCATGCAATCATGCAAAGCTCTCAGGCATACCGCACACCTGTCCCGGACAACTGCCAAGATAAGAAACTCCTGAACCCAGAAAGAACAGCCCGTGAATCGGCTCTCTTTTCACAAATTCCAATCTGAGAAGCCAAGATAACAAATGTTAAATTGACAAGCATCGCTTTTGCGACCCGGTAAGCATGACGAGAGAAATCGCTTGTTCCCAGTGTGGCTTCCGAGTCCGAGCCGATTCCGACGACGAGTTGGTCGAACACTTCAAGCAACACTCCAAAGAGGCTCATCACATGGAACCAAGCCGGGAGCAAATCCTGGCCATGGCCAAGACCGTCCAAGTAGCAACCGCCTAAGCGAAAACGGACCAATCCTAGGGAAACAGTTCTCGGCCTCAGAGCGGTAGCTACATGCGCTGCCTAGATCTTGGAACTAGCGACGCCTTGTTCGACAGCCGCTGATTGAGAGAGTGCATGTCTTCGGGCAAAACGACTGCTAGGCCCTGACTTTCCTGCATAGTTCGAAAGCCGCTTGTTCAGGCCAACACTAGTCGAAGAAGAGTTACAGAGAGTAGTGGCAGTTCGGGCATTCCCACCTCAAGAGAACGCCCTGTCTGTTAGTGATTTTTTCCAAGAGCGCTTTCCTGCAATTAGGACAGAGAACTTGCTTGTCCTCCGGCTCGTCATGAGCCATCAGCGCTTTCAGGAGGTGTGGTTTCGAGACCTCTCTCGCTACGTCTGTTAGAGTGACCCAACCTAGAAGTTTTTCATCTTCGAAGACACCGAGCCTGGTGATTCGGTTCTCTACCAGCATTTTTGCCGCGATCTTCGTTGATTCGTCAGGACCTATTCTGAAGAATGGAACCAACATTTCACCTGCGCTGACTTCGTCCGGTCTCTTGTTGAGAGGAACAAACTTCCAGAGTAGCGCTCGCTCTGTGATCAAGCCCACAACTTTTTCACCTTCAACCACCGCCGCGCCAGAAGTCTTCTCTCGATTCATCACGGTTGCAGCTTCGAGGATAGTGTCGGAGGATTTCACTCTGGGAACGTTGGTTGACATTACTTTCCTGATTTTCGCCAAACCTGTTTCTGCCTCGTTGGCGCGGTTGGGAACTCTTCTAAGATACCGAGCTGATTCCGTTGAGCTTCTGTATTGTTAGGGCGATAGAGCTGAAATCCATCTCGCCTTGGCCTTGGTTCATGCTGACGGTGAAAAGCTGCTTCGCGAGGCTGCCGGCAGGAAGAGCTACCTTCTGTCGCGTTGCTTGATTCTCCGCCAAGGTTAGATCCTTCAAGAGCATGTTCACAGTGAAGAGAGGAGTATAGTCTCCTTTTGCGATCAAGGGTCCTTTGACATCTGAGAAATAGTTCTTGTGGGGTGTCTGGTTGAAAGCGTCGACGAAAGCTCGGGGCTCGAAGCCGAGTTTCTGCGAAAGTATGAAGGATTCTGAGAAGGCTAGACTGATGGTTCCGAGAAAGAGGTTGAGGATGAGTTTCATCTTATGTCCGCTCCCAGGTTTTCCAAGGTAGATCACAGTGGAGCCGAGCTGGTTGAGAAATTCTCGTTTCTTCTCGAACACGTTCTCGTCGCCGCCCACGAGTAGGGATAAGTTTCCTTTAGCGGCCATGTCTGGGTTGCCTATGACCGGGGCGTCAACCCTATCGACACCTGCCCTCTTCGCTTGCTCTGCCTCCCGGATAGAACCGTCTGGATCGATGGTACTCATCTCGACCCAGAGGGCTCCCTTCTTCAAGGCCCGCAAGGCCCCATTGTCTCCCATGACCATGCTATCGACCACGTCCTGATCTGGTAGAGAAGTAATGACAACATCGACAGACTTAGCCAGCTCGATGGGAGAGGGGTGCGCTACTGCTCCTTTCGCAACTAGCCCGCGTAGCTTATCTTTGCTCCTGTTGTAGACGTGGACCTCGTTTCTCTTTGAGAGAAGGTTGGTTGCGAACGCGCTTCCCATCTTGCCAAGCCCCAAGACTCCGACTCGTGCCATTTCGGACAAACCTCGTGGTGGCACATTCATCCCTGTGAAGATAAGACTAGTTGCTAGCTCAAGGGTCCGCCGTTCTCAACTACAGTCTCTGAGGTTGACTAGCAGACTCAACTCCTTTCACCACTGGAGGGGTCCCGATATCTGCGAGAGAGAAAAGATCGGGATGGCCGCTTCGATAAAGGCCTACTAGTCCCCATATCGGAGGACCAGAGAATCAAACAAAACAAGCCTGGGCTTGAAGACATAGAAACTAGACAAGAGACTCTGGGAGATACAAATTGTGTCCCGCGCAAGCCTATCGTTGCTACTTTGCAGCGACGCTGTTGCTACTGATCTTAACAAGTAATGTATCGGGTCCAAGAGATGGAATATCGTTCCCTACTCGAGGAACCGATCATGGCTACATTTCGCAATTGGGAAGTCAGCCTGACTTTCAGATGCAGATTCCACCGAACCAGTTTTTGGTGAAAAGTGGGACCAGTGCTAATATTTCGATATTCTTCACACCCCTCAACGGCTTTTCCGGAAACGTAACCTTGAGCGGCGCTGTCTCCCCCAACGGGTCCTCATCTCCCACCATCAGTCTTCCGCCTACCGCCATGGTGAATTGGACAATCTCGGGGATTCCCCACTACTTCATGATTGTCAATACGACCATAGCAACACCGTTGGGATTTTACACAGTCACCGTTTATGGTGTGAGTGGCTCAATAACACATACCGCGACCGTGACACTTGGCATAACCAGCGTATTTGTCCCAAGTAATGGCTCCGAGATGTTGTACAAGGCAAATTTCACCAATGTAGCATACGCGGGCCACTCAACCGTTCTGAACAATACTTTCGAAGACCTTGGCTACTTATCGATAGGCATCTCGAGTCTGACTATCGCTGCAACCTTCGGGACCTTCCAAGACAACAATGGGACTTACTGTACGCAAAATTGTTGGCTTGCAATAGTCAGTCCCTTCGCGGAAAAAACCGCCTCCTTCACAATCCTGATTCCTGCATATAGGCTCTGGAAACTATTCAGTGACAATGACAATCAGCTGGGCTCTCCAACCAGGAAACTTCCTTTATCAGACCGCTGCTCCTGATCTAGTTACACAGGGCAGCGTCATAGTCTACTCCAGCCCTCCAGGACCCTACAAAGCCCCCTGGTGGACCCCATTCGCGATCCTCGGAGGAGTAGCGGCCGCCGCCCTCCTACTTACAATGCTACTACTCTGGAATGAAAAGAGGCGTAAGTTAACCCTGCAGGGCCAGACGGCGACAATTGGAACAGCTGAACCTGTGAGCATAACGAAGACTTGTCCTATTTGCGGCACGACTGTCCCTGAAGCTAAATTCTGCAGAAAATGTGGCAATGAACTCTCGTAGAAAGACGAAAATAGAATCTTTCATCATCCAGGAACAAACTGAGCAGTACCATTACTCTCCGTCGTTGGCATTAGAAAAAAAGACGATGTGTTCGTATCGTCATCCTGTGCCTATGTTAGTCTGCTAAGACTAGCTTAGGGTCGGACGGCTCCTCTTTCATATCCAGTAGAGGCTTGGCGAAGCTGTAGATGAGCGTGCATTCTTTCTCGTCAATCTTGAAATTGACGCTACAGATCTTTGACGCCATCACTCGGAGGAGCTCTGCAACATCTCGCGGAACTTGCAAGTAGGTTGTGTTCCGAATAGTCACCGGCTTTACCGATAGTCCCATAGGTTTTCTCCAACAATCACTACCGCATTACTGAACTATCGGCATTGTGGGACTATCCGACGGGTGAAATTGAGACCCTTTGAATAACGACGGTGTCAGGCTGTGTGTGTCTGTTCTCGTATCTCATGGCCCTTGCTGCTAGCGAAGAGATCGAGAGATCGACGAAGGATCTACTGAGATCGAGCCCGCGGAACGAAGACCCTGCTGGCTCCAGGACAGATGTTCTTGTGAACTCTTTCATAGAAGACCCTGTCGAACGTTTCTCCGCATTTTTCACAAGTCACCTTTCTAGCCTGATGAGCAGACTTGAACGGAGACTTCTTCATAGGAGCGTTCCCCATCGGCAGTCGCTCAGCTATTCCACTAGGACTCCTCTAAATCTTCCTCTGACCACAGCCTAATCAGTAGAGCGAAGAAAATTCAATATCTAGCCGAAGGAAAACGACAAGAGTGCCCTTCGTAGGAGCAACCCCTCTCGACTTAGTGCGTGTGTGTGTCTATTTTATCCAAGATATTCTAGTTGACTAATTACAGCAGGGATGAAGGTAACAATTGGCCTATGGATTTGCTGCCTCCTAGAATGTGCAGTGGTCTAGAATGGCTGTAGCACACGGACGCTCTCAACATGAGGCTCCGGTCGAACTCGCTACCGCTCAGCCTGACTCAAGAGTAGACCCCGTGATGTTTACTCTCATTCTCAAGTTTCTACAGACCCCTGGTCAGGTCCTTCTCGTTCAGGGACCTCCGGGTTCGGGCAAGACGACCTTTGCGCTTGAGATTCTCAACAGTCTAGAGGAGACCCATAAGATATACGCGTCAAGCAGGGTAGCTCCAGCTAGGCTCCGTCTGCAGTTTCCGTGGATAGACGAAGTCATCGACACGATGTCCGGCAGAACCGCGAGAGCGAGCTGGATAGATGAGCTTCACGACCTTCGACGGGTCGAACCGGACACGATTTTCAACCAAGTTCTCAGGTTGAAGCATTCGAAGCAGAGAGCTGTGTTGGTTGTGGATAGTTGGGAGGGTGCTATTCGAAACACGAACGACGAGGGCAGAAAAATGCTCGAGTCAGCTGTCCTCTCGGAGCTCGATGAGAGCAAAGTTAGCGTTGTGATAGTGGTCGAAGATTCCAAGAAGGCCGGCGACCTCGGCTACCTAGTTGATGGGATCGTAACTCTGGATCAGTCGGAGCTTGATGGGAGGAGGGTGCGAACCATCGCGATTAACAAACTACGCGGCTTCAGCGTTCCCACAAAACGGGGAATATTCTCGCTTGACAAAGCAAGATTCACAATACTTCCTAACGGATTGCGACAGCCAGGATCAAACTCGCATCCGAAGTCCTTGGAGCCTGTTCCTCACCCAAGCGGGGGCTTTTCTCTCGGCAGCAAAGGCATGGACCAGATGCTAGGGGGCTCGATCCCGAGAGGATCTTTCCTGCTCATCGATGTTGATAGCAGCGTCTCCCCAATTGAGATTCGGACCATTCTCAACATGGTGCGGGCGAACTTCATCAACCAGAAGGGCCCCTGCGTGATCGTCCCAACCGCAGCATATAGCTCCGATACTGTCGCAGAGTCTCTCAGCAAATACGTCGGTTGGGAAGCCATAGACGAGAGGGTGAGAATACTGGAGTACAACCAGTCACTCGCTCCAAAGAAGTGGAGACTTGTAATGAAGAGCAATCTCTCGGACGATGTCAAGACGTTCGCCCATGCTTGGGACGAGCTCGCGAAGATCTCACCCCACAGAATGCTCGACATAAACGTCGACAAGGCAGTCCAAGTCTACGGTCGCGACGAGCTTTCAGTGCCAGGCCTCACCGAGTTAGGTGCGAACATGCGGGACACCGAAGGCTTGAACATAGCCATCGCTTCAACCGATTCCAAGTTGAGGGATCAATGGCTGTCGGTCGTCGACTACCACCTCAAGATCAAGAATGCTGACGGTTCACTCGTCATATACGGAGTAAAACCGTTCACACCACTCTACGGAGTCGACCTAAACTTCGACAAAGGATACCCCGTGCTCAATCTGATGCAGATAGTCTGATCCTCGAACTCCGAGAATGAAGTGCTGCATTGACGTCGGGACTCGAGTCTTCGTCGATAGGGTCGCGTTTCGGAAAAAGAACTGAGAATTTGGTATTCTGTCGAATAGGCTACTCTACGGCTTGAGCCTCGTCGGTTCCCGATGTGTTTTCTAAGACCTGGCTAGGACACGTTTGACGGCATCTTTGTCACGAAGAAGGTACGATGTAGCCTGACGGGTTCTGAGACTAATTCTACTGATCCCTTCAGTTACGAGACGGATCAGTTTGGTCGGATGTGTCTCAACGTCATGCCACTGCCATCCCTGATAGCTTCGGGCCTCTCGGCCTGATTCTTCGTGAGTCACGGCGAGTCTTAGGGTCTTGCGGTATTCGGGAAACCTTTCGAGGAAGTATGCGAGCCTGTTCTCGGTTGCTTCAAGGGCTTGTACGGTTGCGCCTGTCAAGGATCAGCCTTGCCTGCCCATAGATCACTGTACCAGATTTGACCGAAAACATTGTGATGCGGCACGTTGGGCAGGGTTGGTAACACTTTCACACGGCTGAGCACGGTTTTCAATTGCATACTCTGAGTCTTATCCCTCAGGTTACGGCTTGTTTTTGGTTCCGACCTGAACGTTTCCCTATCACCGACTAGGCATTTGGGACCGAAGCGAGGCGCTAAAGATAATCAACATCATCTCAGTTCAATCATTCAAAGGCGGCACCGGAAAGAGCACTATCTCGGCCAACCTCGCCGTTACCCTTGCTCAATTGGGGAAGAGGGTGGGAGTAGTTGATCTAGACCTAGAGGGTCCGGGTCTTCACGTTATCTTCGGAGTCGCTGATGCGGATGTTAAAGCGACGATAAACGATGTGCTGCAGCATAAGGCTCCCGTTAGCCAGGCTGTTCTCGATCTGACCAGCAGATTGAAGCTGAAAGATGGCTGCTTGATCTTCTGTCCAGCTGGGCACAAGCTCGACGAGATCCTTTCCATTCTAGACACAGGATTCAACCTCTACACGTTCAAGAAGGTTCTCGAAGACCTTGCGAGAGACTACAATCTTGAGTATCTTCTCATTGACAGCCATCCGGGCATCGAGAAGGACACCCTTCTCTCCATGGCGCTCTGCGACTATCTAGTCCTGATCTCAAGAGTAGACCAGCAGGACCTCTTCGGCAGCGGAGTCATGACAGAAGTCGCCAGCCAACTGCGGAAACCAGTAGTCCTCATCTTAAACATGGTACCCAGCTCAGTCAGCGAGAAAGAAGCGGCCAAGATAGCGGACAGACTCGCCGAACTCTTCCATCTTCACGTTCTTACCGCTCTTCCATTCAACTCGGATGTTCTAGAGAACCTCAGCAAAGGAGTCTTCGTCCTGGAAAAGCCGAAGGACCCGCTTACGAGAAGGTTCACTGAGATAGCAACGAAAATGCTAGAAGCCATTGAAACAGGACCCGCAGACGACACTTCCGCGAACCATCCAACGTCTCAGCCAATCGCATAGCAAGGTCAAGTTCTTCCACTCTCGTTTCCAGGCTCATCTGTTACTCGAATTTCTTCGCTGGTAACGAGTCTGGTAACCGTGACTGGTAACAACTACAGTGCGTGCCATTTTATTTAGGGCATCATGTCCCTGGCAAAATCACTCATCGATTTGAACAATCCATCCCGTTTGAGATTATGTCTAGCGTTGCAACCATTTTGGCCAGAATTGTAGGTGAGCGAAAAGGGATGGGTGTTACAAGCGTTCCGACATGGATCGCTTTTGTTCTTGATGCTAGATGAGCAAGAGCAAACCAAGAGTCGAGTGTGGCATCGTCCCTCCCTTCTGCACGCAAGTAGTGATCAGCCATGGCAATCCCCCAAAAACCAAGCTTGTCCGCTTCAATCGCCGCTTCCTTAACCAGCTCCCAATCTCGATACCAGTTTGAAAGCTCCAGAATGTATTTCACAAATTTCGCCATCTAACTTAGTGAAAGGGGTACCAGGAAACCCGACAAGACCCTAGGGTGTGATTCTGTTGCGATCTCGGGGAAACATGGTGGCCTCACGGATGTTTTCTCTACCAGTGATTTTCATTGTCAGCCTCTCCAGTCCTATGGACCATCCTGCGTGGTAGGGTGCTCCGTAGCGGAACGCGTCGACATACGATTTGAAATTGTCCGGGTTCAATCCCTTAGCTTTCAACCGACTAATCAACAGACTTGGCAAATGAATGCGTTGGGTCCCGGAGGACACTTCGAGCCCGTTGTAGATCAGGTCGAAGGCTCTGCATGTCTTACCATCCGGATTCGGCATGGCATAGAATGCCTTCAACTCCAATGGCCAGTCGACCATGAAGAAAGCATTCTTCCCCACAAGTCCACCAAGTTTCCGTTCTTGAGTCTTCGAAAAATCCATCCCATACTCTATCTCTTCACTATTCTTCCGAAGCATGCTTATCGCCTCAGAATACTGAATTCGCTTCAAGGGCAGACTCAGCGGCTCCAGCTCTTGACCAAGACGTTTCAACTCCTCACCACATTCTTCACACACCGTCTTGACGCAGTGGGCCATGAATTCCTCCAGGACCTTCATCACGTCCACACCGGTCGCGAACGATTCTTCAATGTCCATCTGGCGCACTTCGTTCAGATGGGTCGGCTGCTCGAACTTCTCAGCCCTGAATATGGGAAGAACAGTGAACACCTTCTCAAACGATATCGCACACATCTGCTTGTACAGCTGCGGTGACTGAGCAAGATACGCCTCCTTCTCGAAATATTTCAACGAGAACAGCTCGGCACCACCCTCGCTCGCAGAGGCGATGATCACCGGCGGCTGAATCTCCACATAACGCCGCTCAAGGAAGAACTCCCGGAAAGACTCTAGAATCTTCGACTGGATCTTGAAGATGGCATTCGACTCCTCGCTACGAAAATCGAGGACCCGCCAGTTGAGCCTCGTCTCCAACAAAGTATTCTGAACCCCACGAGGGTCCAGGGGCAGAGGAGTCTCAGCCCGGCTGACAACCTCCAGCTCACTCGGAATGACCTCAATCCCCTTCTTCGCAATCTTACTCGCAACAACCATACCCCGAACAAACAGCACATCCTCCTGGTGGAGCCCCGCTATCTCCTTCAAGACCTCACCCGGAGCCTTCGACTTGGGAGCCGTCACCTGAACAATACCAGTCATGTCCCGAAGAAGTAGGAACGAGATTCCTCCCAAGACCCGGACGTCGTGGACCCAGCCTGCCAGGACCACTTCCTGGTTCAGGCTCTCTCCGAGCTTAGAGGTGAGATGGGTCCTCTTTAGACGGGAGGAGAGACCCGGTTCAGCCACGGTTGTCATTGGGATTCGTCAGTCTGGTGCCGGGCCATTTTCTTTTAGAACCTTGGTTCTCTTCGCCTGACGAAGAACATCGGGGCTGTGCAATGCACAGTTCAACCCCTCTTGCTGGCTTTCTGCATCTCCTTGGTCGAGCATGTTCAAACCAAGGTCTGGTTCCTGATTGTCCCCTGCAAAACGCCCTAGAATCGCCTTAGAAACCGGAAACCTGACCATCCTCATGCCAATCCTCTCTAATCAATAATGGCAAGCCGGCGGTACAGTCTAACATCTTCCCGTAAAATCTCAAGAGGCCTAGAAATCTAGAATATTTTGTATACGACCGATCCTCGCGACACAAATCCGGGCATGATTCTATCTTCTGGTCATCATGAAAGGATATACGAGTACAGCCGGAGCCATCCGATCGGCGCTTTCTATCTCCTCCAAGGAGAAGCTCTCAAATAGCCACCTTCGAGAATAGCCGCCGACTAGGCGTTCATCGTACATCGCGTCCCGTTCTCTTGTCCCGAGGGACCACACTGTTTCAGTCGCCGTTAGAGCGCCGAGGAGGGGCGCGGTGACAGAAATACCCAGCACGTTGGAGGATAAAGAACAAAATTGAGAATTTGGGCTATAGTAGTAGTACTAGTATTTCTGCTACCTGCCGTGGCCGTGACCACAGCAGCCGCGACCCACACCGACCATGATGACCATCTCAACAGAGGAATGGGCACGGTCACGTTCACGCAGGGCGCGACAGTCTCGGGTCACACAGTTCTGAACGACCACACAACGATTGTCACAGTGCATGAGACTCTCAGCTTCACCGGCAACCTGACAGGCACCGCTTTGACTATCGAGAGAGACGTGATGCATACAGTAACGGACGAAGGCCAGCCGATCAGCTTCACCACATTCCACGGCAACGGCACTTTCACCGGCACACTCAACACCAACCAAGTCACGCTCCATATCAGATACGAGGGAGTCAAGAACAGCACCTTCGCCAGAGGCAACTTTGTCATCCATGGCGATACGAGCCAGATGAACGATGTCCATGGTGAAGGCCACTTCCGCGGGAGTCTGACGGGCGGCGTCGAGGGCGGCGGCAATTCGACCGTTAACTACACGATGCACTGGACCGTCTCAACTCACACTGAACACACTGAGGCCCGCGACGACGATAGAGAGACAGACACAGACTAGGCCCTGAATTAATCAGGGACCTATCTTCCCCCTTTTTCCAGGTTCCCATTTTGGAGACGACGAGCTGGGTCCCAGAGAGTTGACCCCGATAATCATGGCTATCTTAGACGGAGCAAGTGATCGACCGGACGGTCTACAGAAGACCCCGCTCGAAGCCGCAACGACCCCGAATCTGGACGCCCTCGTCAGAAGAGGAACTCTAGGTTCAATGTACACTGTCGGCAAGGGAATCGCTCCAGAAAGCGACGCTGGCGTCTTCTCCCTGCTCGGATATGATCCACTGCAGATCCATCTCTCTCGGGGGGTGGTCGAGTCGATTGGAGCAGGGGTCGACTTTCACGAGGGGGATCTAGCGCTCCGCGCTGGCTTCGCGACAGTAGAAGGTGACAAGCTTGTGGATCGGAGAGCGGGACGGAACCTGTCGACCGAAGAAGCACGACAATTGGCCACCGCAGTCAACGGCGAGGTCCGGTTGAAGAACGGAACCCGGTTCCAGTTCCAGGCTACTGTTGGACATCGGGCAGTGGTGGTCTTCCGGGCCAACGGGCACAAGTTCTCTTCGGAGATTTCCAACTTTGACCCTGCGTACGTGCGGACGGGAAAGATTAGCATCGCCCGGCCCGGAGCGAAAGAGTATGACATTCCAAAGTGTGATCCGATGGATGATTCGCCTGAGGCGGTAAAGTCAGCTGCTCTAGTCAACGAGTTCGGTTTCAAAACCAGACAAGCACTGGACTCTCACCCGGTCAACTTGGAGAGAAGGAAGCAGGGCAAGAAGCCGGCAAACTTTGTTCTCATGCGAGACGCTGGCACGACTAAACCGCGAGTCCAAAGCTTTCTTGAAAAATGGGGCTTTAAGGCCGCCATGATAGCTGACCTTCCGGCAGAGCTAGGAATCGGCAGGCTACTAGGAATGGAAGTGAGAGAGATTCCGCCCGGCACGTCACTCGAGGACTATCGGAAGAGAGCAGAACTCGTCCTGAGACTAGCTGGAGAATACGATTTCGTATACGTCCATCTGAAGGGTCCCGACGAGCCGGGCCATGATGGGCTGTATGACTTGAAGAAGCAGAGGATCGAAGAGATCGACGGGGGATTCTTCTCCCACCTCCGAATGGCCGCTAAGCTCCAGAGAACAGTGCTCTGTGTAACCTGCGACCACTCGACGCCATGGAAGGATAAGGGACACAGCGACGATCCCGTCCCGGTTTTAGTCGCTGGAGGCTCTATGAAACCAGACGGGTCCAGTCGGTTTACAGAAACAAATGCTAGCTTAGGTCATTTCGAAAAGATGGAGCGTGGAAGTATGCTTCTCCCACGGCTGAAACAGACAGCCGCTTGATTCTGAAAAAAAAAAACTCTCCACACTCTCAACGCATCAAACTTAGCAGGATAGGTTGATAGACCATTACGACCTGAAGTGATCTGGCTTGAAAGACCCGATTTCCAAGAAGAACCTTGACGGCTATGGCGCACCCGTTATCCCGTGGGAGAAAGTTCTCAAGCGGATGCAGGAGGGATTTACCCAAGCCCCAAAGACGGGGGGTCCGGGACGACATACAGCCTGGTTGGCAACTGTGCATCCCGACGGTAGGCCGCACGTTATGCCGATCGGAGTCTTGTTCGTAGACGATGCTTTCTACTTCAACACTGGACCTAAAACCCGCAAAGCCAGAAACATAGCGCGTAATCCCAGTTCCGTCATAACGATTGCAACCGACGACTTCGATATTGTAGTTCAAGGTCCAGCTAAGAGAATCACAGACCCCCGTCGTCTCCAACGGATTGCTGACGCTTTCAAGAAAGAGGGATGGGAGCCCACAGTCGTCAAAGGAGGACTCACCGCCAAGTACAGTGCTCCAAGCGCAGGGCCGCCACCCTGGAACGTGTACAAGATAAAGCCGGAGACGATCTTCGCCCTAGGTACCGCCGAGCCCTATGGCGCGACGCGGTGGAAATTCAAGACCAACACTCGTCGAAATTGACCCTCAGCCAGTCTGACCAAATGGATCCCGACCATTTCAAAGTCGTGCCAGCGAGACCAGATGACATCGACCTTGTGCTCGGAATTCTCGACGAAGCAGCATCCTGGATCATAGAACAGAAACTTCCCAGCGTGTGGAAGCCTGGAGAATTCTCACGCGGAACGTTCCTCGATCAGATCTCTCGCGGAGAGGTGCACATTGGGTTGGTTGACGGAAAGCCCGTTGGAACGA
>WNFE01002325.1_pt1 | contig 25945 bp, 20 predicted proteins | sample 5400451 | NCBI WGS metagenome assembly WNFE01 (sample SAMN13153344, study PRJNA577476) | soil metagenome | isolation source: 200 cm saprolite under Douglas fir tree site 2 hole 2 | place: USA:California | collected 2015-04-18
ATCTTCAAGCGGCACACCGATTTGGTGGAGCCGCTCTCGCTTGACGAGGCCTATCTCGACGTTACTGAGAACAAGACTGGCTTGCCCACAGCGACCCGTGTTGCCTGCGCAATTCGTGAGCAAATCCGCCAGGAATTGAACCTGACAGCCTCTGCTGGCGTTGCGCCCAACAAATTTCTGGCAAAGATCGCCTCTGACTGGCGCAAACCAGATGGGCTCTTTGTCATTCAGCCTGGCGACGTAGATGCATTTCTGTCCCCACTGCCTGTTGGACGTCTACCGGGTGTAGGCAAAGTGACGGGAGAGAAGCTTGAGAAACTTGGAATACTGACGGTGAAGGATTTGCGAGGTCTGGATTTACCCGTGATCGAACGCTACTTCGGCCGTTATGGCCGACGTCTCTACGAGCTGGCCCGAGGTCTTGACAATAGCGAAGTTGTCCCAGACCGGCCTACAAAATCCATGTCGGCCGAGGATACATTTGAGCACGACGTAGTGTTGGCAGAAACCGAGCCCATGATCCGCCTTCTTGCGGAAAAACTTTGGTCTGCTTCACGCACGGAATCACGTATAGCGCGTACTGTAGTCCTGAAATTGAAGACAGGCGATTTCAATATTCTCACGCGTAGCCATACGCCCGTCTCTCCGCCCTCTTCTTGCGAAGAATTGACCAACATCGCCTTGTCGCTGCGGGAACGAGTGGAGCTCGGCCCGCAACAGCGCTTTCGCCTGGTTGGCGTTGGCTTAAGCAACTTTCGCGAACCCGGCGAAAAAAAAGAAAAGAAAGAAAAGGAAGATACGCCTGCGCAGCCGCCTCTGTTCGAGTAACTGCCTAAGTTTCTCGGATCAGGATCGAGCACTACGATAACGACGGTGGGGTGTAAACTCTGGAAAAAAGATTGAAAACAGAGCACTCCAATTGATACCCACCACGAAGTAGGCAAAGAAGTAAGGGCCGCTATCGAGCGGGTCGGCGGGACCATGCCAGAAAATCTCCCAAGAGAATCTCCAATAAAGAAACTTATTTCAGAGGAAAAAAAATCCCGCAAGATGAAGCTTAAAGCCACCGATCAGATACGATTCGTAAGCTCCATCTGCGCGACACCTTCGCCAAGTCTGCTTCACAGCAATGTTGGCTATCGTGCCGTAGCAGCAGCCATTGCATCGTTGAACTTCTTGAAGAAAGCCTCGTAGCCGCCGTTTGCCTCGGCAAAGCGCAACGGCTTCACCCGCTCCACGCAGATCTCGGTTGTATCCGGCGAGGTCTTAAGTATGTTCATGGTCTCGGCGATAAAGTCCTTCAACGGCATGGCGTTGGGATCTTTTGCCATCCCCGGTCCCATCAGCTCCGTCTGCACGTAAGGCGGTATGAGTTCGAGGACCTGCACGGAAGTGTCCTTGAGTTGGTAGCGCAGCGATTGTGTATAGGAGTGGATCGCTGCCTTCGTGGCGCAATAAGTTGGAGTCGTCGCCATTGGCACAAATGCCAGTCCAGACGAAACCGTCATGATCGCAGCCCGAGGCTGTGCCACAAGCAGCGACAGCAGCGCCGCAGTCAGGCGGATCGGCCCCAGCAGATTTGTCGCGACAATCGCCTCCGCATCGGCAACCGCGCCATTCAGCAGGGACTCCGCTTTCATGATGCCGGCGTTGTGGATGACGACATTCAGCGTCGGGCAGTCGTCCTTGAGTTGTTCCGCGAAGCTCCGGATCGCGTCTCCGTTCTCGATATTGAGGACTGCAGCCTTCATTCCTGGATTCGCCGCTACCGTCTCATCGAGCAGCTTTTTGCGGCGGCCTGCAATAACGACCTGGTTCCCCTCAGCATGAAGAGCCTCCGCAAGAGCACGGCCAATACCGGAGCCCCCGCCTGTAATCAGGATAGTGTTGCCACTTATTTGCATGATCTTTCTCCTCATTCTGATCGTAAGATAGATACGAACCAATGGGAAGTAGGCACAGCGGGAAAACGTTGGTTGACGAACGGCAGAGGGGCCGTTGATCAGCCTTGAACAGCGAGCCCTTGAGTGGTAAGTTCCGAGAGATGCAATATCAGCGTGCTGTCGCGGTCCTGACCGTGCTTCTCCTTTGCCTTGGCGCTGCCACGGCGCAGATCATCAGCGTCGAGAAGGTCGGCGATAAGACGGTCGAATGTATGCACAGTGGCCTGACGAGCGATCTTAAAGATTGCGGTGTCCGGTCCGATTGGTACACCTACGTGTTTGTGGGTTCCATTTCCGCCATCATCTCCATTAAGGACGACGAAAGGGAAATTCAAATCATTCCAGAGGAAATTTTCCATGGAGAGCCTGCGAACCCCTTGATTGTAGAGACGTCGCAGGCCGCGTGCTTGCCGAAGCTTGCCGTGGGGGATCACTGGCTTTTCTTCCTGCGGAAGGAGAACGGTAAACCCATCGTTCTCGACTACTACGGCAATGACAGCAGTCCTGTTGGCGATGCACAGGCGCAGATCGAGACGCTCCGCCGTCTGAAGACTATTGGCGACTTCGCCATAGTGCGGGGTCAAGTAGTGCAAGGCACGTCCTTTGAAGGAAAGGCCGTCCCAGGCGCGCACGTCGTCGCACACAGAGCATCCGACCAGATGCTGTTCGCCACCACGACTGGCGCCGACGGACGCTATGAGTTCCAGCCGCTTCCCGCCGGCAAGTACAATCTCACCGTGGACTCCATCGGACCATTTCAGGCCGATGATGCGGATATTGAGGTAAGTCGCGGGGCTTGCTGGGACCTGACGCTTTCCAGGTCCCCCCACGCACAGCTTGGCGGGCCCGTGCAACGTTCCGATGGCTCACCCATGCCCCAAGTGGATGTCCTTATCATGAGCGAAGACGAATCCTGGTTTACTACGGAAAAGTCCGATGCACGCGGATACTTTCACATCAACTCGTTACAACCAGGAAAGTATGTGGTCGGAATTAATCTGCCTGGCGCGCCAGCGTGGAAGTACGGGAGCGGTGCGGGCGTGGGCGTGAATCCGCCAGCCGCATCCTTGTACTACCCCGGTATGCGGAACCGTTCGGACGCGCTCGTTGTCAGCCTGACGACTGACGAGAAGCGCGACGACATCGACTTCATCGTTCCGCTGCAATAATGCCGGGTGGCCGCCCTTTCGCGCTTTTTTGCGAAGATACAGGGTGGGGACACAGACCAATCCCATCAGGCTGATCCGACACACCAACTGTTTCTTCAGCGAAAAGCATAGGAAGATGCTGCAGCCCGCCAAACAGCCACTATTCTAATTCGTTAAAACTGTTGAAATCGCGACAGGTTCCGAAGTCAGAGCCGCCGTATTCCGCAACCACTTCGCTGATTCGTCGGCGCGGGAGAACAGCGTTCAGGGCCCGTCTCTTAAATCCTTTAGAAAATCTAAACTTAACGTATAGCCAATTTGCGGGAAGCAAAGCGGCGGCTGGCTATATAGTAGTGGGCTGCTCTCACAGGCAAGGGCAACCCGATCTTCACAATTCAGCCAGGGAGTTCCATGAAATTTTCTGTACTTGTATTGTTGATTGCACTGTCTGTAACAATCCAACCGGTCGCCAAGGCGCAAGATCCACAAACCGCTCCAACTGCTCCAGTCGCGACACCATCGCCCACGCCAACACCTCAACCCAGACCAACCCCCGCACCCTCAGCAGAAGTCCTGCCGGGCAAGGGGTTGGCGCAGCATCCTTTTCTATACTGTGGCGAGTGGGATACGCGCAAGCCCGAGCAGACCATGTTCATCATCAGGGATGGCAAGGTCGTCTGGTCTTACTCGATTGCCAACGAAGAAGAGCTGGATGATTGCACCCAGCTTTCCAACGGCAACATCATCTTCGCCCGCAAGGGCAAGGGCGCCAGCGAGATCACGCCCGACAAGAAAATCGTTTGGAATTACGAGGCGCCTCCGCACACTGAAGTCCACTCCGCGCAGCCCATCGGGAAAGATCGCGTGCTGATTATGCAAAACGGAAATCCGGCCAAGCTCATGCTGATCGAGAAGAAGACCGGAAAAGTAGTGAAAGAGCTGGAGCTACCCACCCGGCAGCCCGATAAAGTCCACGGCCAGTTCCGGCATATTCGCATGACGAAGAAGGGCACGTTCCTGGTGGCTCACCTCGATCTAGGCAAGGTGGTTGAATACGACCAGAACGGAAAAGAAATCTGGTCTGCACCCGCGCCCTCGGCGTGGGCCGCAGTGCGTCTCAAGAACGGCAATACGCTGATCAGCGGAAACCAGCATGGCTATGTGCGCGAGGTCAACCCCAAAGGCGAGACCGTATGGGAGATCAATAAAGATGACCTGCCTGGATATCCGCTGTACACCGTGCAGGAAGTTGAACGCCTGGCCAATGGCAACACATTAATCAACAACTGGAGCGGCGGCCTGAAGAAAGCCGATTGGCCCGTGGTGGTGCAGTTGATCGAAGTGACGCCCGATAAAAAAGTAGTATGGGCGCTCCGCGATTGGGATACCCTCGGACCGGCCTCCTCCACCCAGTTGCTCGATGAGCCGGGCGTGCCCGAGAAGGGTGACCAGCAGCGCTAGAGCAGTGAATTTTGAACCTCTCCGACCTTTACAAGTCTTGCTGTTTCTCGTTTTCAGGCCCGATTGAGATGCAAGAACAAATGGGCTTTAGAGGATGTGAGAACTGCCGTTTCTTAGTCCCGCAAGGGACGACGTATAGTAGCCCAGCGCTTCAGCGCTGGGTAGCGGTGGAAAATGAGTCCAGTCCCGTAAGGGACGACGCTACACTTTCTAGTTCTCACGCACACTCAGAGGGACGACACCAAGTGATATCAATTTGGTATCAAAATGTTGTTTTTTGAGAAACTGTCGCCCATAATTTACCCGGAGGACGCTTGGGTTTATGCCGGGCTGGCAGTTCTTAATGATTAATCAAGCAGTTAACTTCGACGTCGCGTTGTTAACGAGAAAGTATATATGCGCAACCTGTGCTTATACCTGTTGCTCCGGCTGTATGTCATTGAGCATAAATGGTTTAACATCACATGGACTTGCTTTAGCTGGTAGGGGAGTCAAGAGAAAGAATTGGTAATTTTAGAAATTGAATAATTGAGCGAAAGCTCAGGAGAAATGATGAAACGACGCATTGTTTTCTGTATTGGACTGCTGGCGGTGTTAGGGCTCGCCGCCAGTCAACTGCGGGCCGAAGTTTTCGGCGTTAAAAAGTACGGGGCCGTGGGCGATGGCAAAGCGCTCGACTCCCCCGCCATTAATAAAGCTATTGATGCCGCCAGCGCCGCCGGCGGCGGAACGGTTTATTTTTCTCCCGGCACTTATCTTTCCGGTTCCATTCACCTCAAGAGCAACATCACGCTTTACCTGGAGCAGGGCGCAACTATTCAGGCCTCCGATAATCCTGATGTCTACGATCCGATTGAAACCAGCCAGAAGCAGTGGGATAAATACCAGGATTTCGGCCACACCTACTTTCACAACAGCCTGATCTGGGGCGAGGGCCTGGAAAACATTGCCATCCTCGGCCCTGGCGTTATAAGTGGCAAGGACGCCCTGACGCGCAAGGCCGACCTGCGTGTGGGCAACAAGGCCATCTCCCTCAAGCTCTGCCGCAACGTCACCATTCGCGACGTTTCCATTTTGCTGGCCGGCCACTTCGCTATTCTCGCTACCGGAGTCGATAACCTCACCATCGACAACATTAAGATTGACACCAACCGCGACGGCATTGATGTGGATTCCACTCGCCACGTGCGCATCTCCAATGTCAGCGTCAACTCGCCTTATGACGATGGCATCGTCATCAAGGGCACGCATGCCCTTGGATTTGCGCGCGAAACCGAAGACATGACTATTACCAACTGCGAGGTCACCGGCTTCCAGAACGGTACCTTCCTCGATGGCACCTACAAGCGCAGCAACACGCCTCCGCTGACTCACGGCCCCACCGGCCGCATCAAGATCGGCACCGAGTCCGAGGGCTCGTTCCGCAACATCACGATCTCCAACTGCGTCTTTGACTACGCCCGCGGCCTCGCGCTCGAGACCGTGGATGGCGCCGAACTCTCTGACGTCAGCATCAGTAACATCACCATGCGCGATATCGCCAATGCGCCGATTTACATTCGCCTGGGCGCCCGCATGCGTGCGCCTGACGGAGTGCCGATCGGCTCACTGCACCGCATCAACATCAGTGACGTCGTGATCTATAACGCCGATCCCAAGAATGGATCGCTGATCATGGGCATACCCGGGCACGATATCGAAGATGTGAAGCTGAGCAACATCCGCATCTACTATCAGGGCGGCGGCACCAAAGAGCAGGCTGCGATCAATCCGCCGGAAGAAGAGAAGGAGTATCCCGAGCCGTACCGCCATGGCGACATGCCGTCGTATGGATTTTTTATCCGGCACGCCAAGGGCATTGAGTTCACCAATGTTGAGGTGGGCTATATGAAAGAGGATCTGCGGCCGGCGTTCGTGCTCGACGACGTGAAGGGCGCGGAATTCAATCTAGTCAAAGCCCAGCACGCCCCGGCGGTACCAACGTTCTCGCTCAAGGATGTTACCGATTTCAGCTTGTTTCACAGCGGATCGCTGCCTGATCTCAAGCTGGAGAGCGTAAAAGAAAAACAGTTCTAGAGCGCCCGAAAGAAAATAAAAAAGCCTCGCGGGAGCGAGGCTTTTTGCGTTGCATTAAGAACAGCGAAACTATTTCGCAGCGCCTGCCATTTTCCCACTTGGGGAACCAGGCTTTGTCGCCGCAGTCAAAGCCTGATCAAGATCAGCGATGATGTCCGCAATATCTTCAATGCCTACGGAAAGGCGAATCAACTCCGGCGTCGTACCGGTGGAGCGCTGCTCCTCTTCTGTGAGTTGCTGGTGCGTGGTCGAGGCGGGATGAATAATCAACGACTTCGCGTCACCAATGTTGGCCAGCAAGCTGAAAAGCTCTACCGAGTTGATCAACTTCTTGCCGGCTTCAAAGCCGCCTTTGATCCCAAACGTAACCAGCGCGCCCGCGCCATCAGGAAGATACTTCTTGGCGAGAGCGTGGTAACGACTCGATTCGAGTCCAGGATAGTTCACCCATTCAACCGCCGGATGCGATTGCAGGTAGCGCGCAACCGCCATCGCGTTTTCCGAGTGCCGCTGCATCCTTAGATGTAATGTCTCAACGCCTTGCAGAAACAGGAAAGAATTGAAAGGCGAGAGGCACCCGCCGGTATCTCGCAGTCCCTGGACGCGCGCTTTGATGATGAAGGCCAATAGTCCAAAGGCTTCCGTAAACGAAAAGCCATGGTATGACGGATCGGGATCGCTAAAGCTGGGGAATCGTCCTGAGGCTTTCCAGTCAAACTTGCCGGCATCCACCATGATGCCGCCGATCGAAGTTCCATGGCCACCGATGAACTTGGTGGCCGAGTTCACGATGATATCCGCGCCCCACTCGATAGGACGGCACAATGCAGGAGAAGGCGTGGTGTTATCCACGACAAGCGGCAGCCCATTCTTGTGTGCGATGGCAGCGAGGCGTTCGATATCAGAGATATCCAGCTTCGGGTTGCCCACAGTTTCGGTGTAAACCGCCTTGGTTTGCTTGGTGACTGCCTTCTGCAATCCATCGAAATCTGCGGCATCTACAAAGCGCACCTTGATTCCCCATTTAGGAAGCGTGTAATGGAATAGATTGTAGGTCCCGCCATAGAGCGAGGTAGTGGAGATGATTTCATCACCTGCGCTGGCCAGTGTAATCATTGCCAGGGTCTCGGCAGCCTGCCCCGAGGCCAATGCAAGGCCTGCAGCTCCGCCCTCAAGGGCGGCCAGACGCTTTTCAAACACATCCGTCGTGGGATTCATGATGCGGCTGTAGATGTTCCCGAATTCCTGCAAGGCGAAGAGACGGGCCGCGTGATCGGCGTCGTCGAAGACGTAAGAAGTCGTCTGATAAATAGGTACTGCGCGTGCCTTCGTGGTGGGGTCTTTCTCTTGGCCGCCATGGACAGCGAGGGTTGCGAGTTTGTGATTGGCCTTATTTCCGTTGTCGCTTGAGGACATTTTGAATTCTCCTATTGGTTAGAAACGTTTACGGTTTGGGGCGGTGACATCAAAATCGGTTCCAATTTTGAATCCCAACAGTTTAACGGAAGCGAGGGAGCAGGTAAATCCGCAGTAAAAGACCCTCGAGCCTATTCCGTCACTTTTATAGACCGGGCCATGAACGTGGCTTTTGTCCAAGCTCCCTTACTGTCATTGGGGTCATGGGTATAAAAGATCCAGAGTTGGGGAGCATTGCCTTGCTCCCCGCCGGTTTGTATCAGGCTTGGATACCTGACCCAATACTTTGGCCGCTCGTCCAGAGTGGCAAGCGGTAGTTGTGAAGGGTTCCACTCGACCAGGTTCGAAGAAGTGCGAAACGCGATGGTGTGTTCATTCGGAACCTGGTAAGCAAGAATCGCGCGGCGGCTGGTGGGATCGTAAATAATGGAGGGTGAAAATGCGCCGGGCAGCACCTCTGAGTAGAGGCCTGAGGGTATGTTGTTATTAACATCGGTTGTGGCGGCAGGCTCGTCGAAGTTCCCGTTATAGTATTTCCGAAAAAGATAGGGGACGGCAGCCGTGTTGGTGTCATAGACGGCCTTGATCACGTCCGAGAGCCGCGCGCGGGCCACAGCCAGGCACTGATTACCGCCGCAAACGCCCGGAGCCTGGTCAATATAGAAGACGTAGAGATACGTCTTTTCCGGATCGGCATCCTGTGGGCTGACTGGATTATATTTTTCATCGCCCAGTATGAACGGCCCGTTCCCCACCGAGAGCGACTTGGTGGGGAAATGCCTGATCCAGAGTTTGCGGCTGGAATGGGGTTGAATGATCTGGCCAAGCTTCCGGAAGGTCTTGCCCTCATCCATCGAGACCGCCAGCCCGAGAGTACCGAAAAAGAGATTGGCCAGGTTAGAGCGTGGCTGGCCATACTGAAACTCGGCGTGATAGGTCAGCAGAATAAACTTGTTCGGGCCATCGGTAATCTCCATTGCCGGTCCTCCGCCCAGGTAGTCACTGTCGTAGGGCCCGGTGACTCCCCGTGGAGTTAAATTGCCTTGTTTGTTCAGAGGGAATAGAAGGGCGCTGCAAACGGCTGAATTGATGTGGGTCGGATCGTTCGCATCCGGAACCAGCCGATAGACACCCTGTGTATTGGGAGTCCCCCTGCAAGTCGTGGAGTTGCTCTTGGCAGAGCCGAAGTAGAGGTATCCGTTCGGTTCTTTCACTGCTCCCATCACTCCGTCAACATATCCGAATTGGAAGCCGAAGTTGCAGCGCTCCTGGTAAGTGGAGACTACGCGACAAGCACTGAGCGAAAAGTGAAACTCGGCGGAACTGCCCGTAGAGCCCGGGCAGTCAGATTCCTGAATTGCGCTGGTGCAGGCAGCTTGCTGTGCAGCACAGATTCCAGCGCCCCACCCGATGATGACGGCAAGTAACAACGCAAGAGCAGCTCCCAACCGTCTCTGCTGAGTCATATTTCCTCCTGTGCGTGATTTGTGCGCGCCAGTCTCTTGATCTTGCTGGACCGTATGGTAAGAACAACAAATTCTAAATCACAGGACGCACGTTATAGGTCCTATGGCGCAGTAAGCAAGTCAATTAGGTATTCAGTTGTACTCAGGTTTTAAATCAGGAAATTCCTGAAATGGCACAAATGCGTATTCTCCAGCCGAGATCTGTAAACTTTTTAGCGCCGAATAGCGCGATACTGGCTGGGTTCCCAGGCTTGGGGGAATAAACTCGCATCTGCATGAAACCTGAAACACTTACAGGGTTACAGTCACCATAAGAATGAGAACTTCTGTATTTTTTAAACATTCCCGAAAAGAATCTTTGACCGAGTGTTATTCTTTGTGCCCGGAGGGGAGCTATGCCGACAAAACCAAACCTGATTGGCCCGGGAGGAAGGCTCTTCGCCGAGCCCGCCCCGGGCAAAGATGAAGCCAGTTTTCGCGTGAGCAATACCAGCTCGCAGTATTACAACTCACCGTATTATCTGGTGCACAAGAGCCAGGTGCAGCCTATACCGCCTGCCCGCAAGAATGCACCCATGCATTTGGATCTAGGCGACTTTGTCGGGCCACAGATCATTCAGAACATCGAAAGCGCCGGCAAGATCAGTTTTCACTCCGTCGGCGATACCGGCGCAGCCAAGGTGAATCGCCAGCAAACTGCGGGCCAGGCAATCGCGAACGAAGCAAAGGTTTCAGACGCTATGGCGGCCGACCTCGCCGGCAACGCGTCGGATGCGCCTGCTTTCTTCTTTCACTTGGGCGATGTCATCTATAACTTCGGCGAAGCCCAATATTATTACGATCAGTTCTACGAGCCTTTCCGGGCTTATGACCGCCCTATTTTTGCCGTTCCCGGAAACCATGACGGTTCTGTCTTTGGCCAGGGATCTTCCGCGCCGCAAGTGCCGACACTCACAGCGTTCTTAGACAACTTCTGCGCGGCCGCTGAGGGAGTTTCTCCTGACGCCGGGGGGTTGGTGCGAAGCGTAATGACGCAGCCGGCAGTCTATTTCACCGTGGATGCTCCTTTTGTCTCGGTTATTGGACTCTACAGCAATGTGCTGGAGGGGCCTGGGGTGATCTCCTCGCAGGGCGGTCATTATCCCATTGTGGATGATCAACTGGCATTTCTGAAAAGCGAACTGCAGCGCATCAAGCCAGATCACGATGCCGGAAAGCGCGCGCTGGTGATTGCTTTGCACCATCCGCCGTTGTCAGCCGACGCCAAGCATGCGGGCTCTGATGGAGCGGAAAAAGATATTGACAATGCCTGTCTCGAAGCCGGCGTATGGCCTGATCTCATACTGTCTGGACATGCCCACCTCTATCAGCGGTTTACGCGGCGGGTTGCGAACAAGGAGATTCCTTACATCGTCGCCGGCAGCGGCGGTTTTGCTGCAACCCAACCACAAACTGCTTTAGGGAATGCGCCCATTACGGTGGGCGATCATACACTGGAGATTAATCCGCTGGTTGATTTTGGCTATCTCATCGTCAGCACGGACGGACACACCCTCACAGTTTCATTCCGCGCGCCGAGTGGCAATGGCGTGCAAGAGCTCGATTCTGTGACGGTAGACATACAGAAAGGAAAAATCACAAGTTCCGGATCGAAAGGCAGCGGCAAGGCTCCTGGCGGTAAGCCCCCGGCAGGTAAGCCGCCGAAGGCGCCGAAGCCTCCAAAGAAAAAACCGGGAGGCAAGACGCCGCACGCGGGAAAACCACACGCTGGGCATAAACCGGCTGCTCCCAAAGCAGGGAAGCGCGGCCGAAAATAAAGTTGGCTGTATCACCTAAGATCTGTTTCACAATTGATTCGGATGGCAGGTTCGAGACACGTATCAGGGCCCGACTCGGTAGCCCATGGCTTTAGCCATGGGTGAGCATAGCGAAAAAGGGCCGCTAAGCTGCTAAAAATGAACAACTCCACTTTGCCGAAGGCATGCGCGTAGCGAAGTGAAGCGCCAAAAAAGAAAACCGTTTTTCCGCAACCTGTTTACTCGTGCCGCACGCCTATTCCGCGAGGTGTTAGCGTGCGTAGGTTTCCAATTTCTTTGCGGCTTTCTTTGCAGCAGGGGCCAGCAGTTCGCGCAGCCGGGGGAAGATAGCGTCAATCTCTTCCATGGAGACCGCACCTACCGAGAGCCGGAACCAGCCGGTATCTTCCTTCAGGCCAAAAGCCTGGAAGGGAACCACGGCGACTCCTGCTTCTTCTAATAGAAGCTGGCGAATTTCCTCATTGGTTCGGATGACGTTTCCGCGAACATTTTTGCCGAAGAGGTTGAAACGGGCAGAAAGATAAATAGCGCCTTGGGGAGCGACTGCGTCTACAGGGAATCCATCATGCTTCATGGCTGAGAAGCCTTCGTACAGTGCATCCAGGCGGGCCTTGAGCTTGGTCTTCAGATCGGCCTGGAATGCCCTTATTTTTTCCGGAGCATCAAGCAGCGCGGCCACTGCTACCTGCTCAGCCTTGGGCGCCCATGCGCCGATGTGGCCCAGGATATCCATCATGTGCCTGCGAATCGCCGGCGGCATCACAGCCCAGCCCACTCGTAAACAAGATAAAGGGGACGCTCGCCGTCACTGGCCTGACGCCGCTTGTTTTCCTGAAGCACTTCAAGCGAGATCTGGAGCAGAAGATTGCGGTTAATGGCTGTGCCGGTCGGGTTCAAAGGCGAGTTGAGGCAAATCAGCCGGGCTTTCTTTAAATGCGGCCGCAGTTGCTCAATGGTCGGGAAAAAGTTGGATTCAGGGGCAACTGCGATCTCAACCGGCTGCGCGCCAGTGAGAAAAGCATAGTGGTTGTTGTTCCACGACGGCACGGGATACACCGCTACATCTCCCGGCGTGATCAGGGTCTTATACGCGCCATAGAGTAAAGGACGCGCACCGCCGGCAACCAGAACTGAATCTACCGGAAACTTCAGCCCCAGCTCGCGCTCATACAAGCGCACGACTGCTTCTCGCAGCGCCAGGACTCCATCCGAAGGCGGATAGTTGGTATGGCCCGCCGCCAGAGCTGCGCGGGTGCCTTCCAGCAGTTCGTTGGGAATTGGAAAGTAAGCCGGGTCGAAGTCGCCCACCGTCAAGTTGCAAAGAACTGCGCCCTTGGCTTTGAGTGCGCGAATCTGGGCTGAAATTTTGAGAATTTCTGAGCCGATGATGCCCCGGGCGAGAGAAGAAAGTCCGGCATCGGGATCGGGCACGGCAGAATACAGAGGCCCCACGTCCACCATGAATAAATTTTATCAGCGGGAGTCTTGACAAGATAAAGAATATTTATGCATACTATTGAATAAATATTCATGTCACCCGCAACCAAATTCGCACGCCAGAAATTGATCGTGAATGTGCTGCAGCATGGGCCGGCCGCCAGCCAGGATGAGTTGCGCAAGGCGCTGGCCAAGCACGGCCTGAAGGTGACCCAGGCCACGCTTTCGCGCGACATCCACAAACTCGGGCTGGTAAAAACCACGGAAGGCTATGCGCTCTCCGGCAACGATCATGCGCCCGAGTCTGGGTTACCGTCGGCCGCGCGTTTGCTGCGTGAGTTTGTGCTCGAAATCCGGGAGGCGCAGAACCTTCTGGTAGTGAAGACGAGTATAGGCAGCGCGCAGCCAGTAGCTGCTGCCTTGGATGCCGAAGGCTGGGAAGAAACCGTAGGCACCATCGCGGGTGATGACACCATCCTGATTATCTCTCCCGACAAAAAATCGGCGCACAAACTGGCAACCCGCATCCGGGAGATGATCGCCTGATGTCAGCCCCATTGCAAACCGCGGTTGTGGGAGCAACCGGTTACGCTGGTTTTGAGCTTGCCCGCTTGCTCATGCGGCATCCGCGATTGAGTACTCCTTTATTAATGCGGCGCGAGAGCCAGGAGTCTTCCAAGCCAGGAACACTGGCAGAGGTATTCCCTCATGTTTATGGGGAGCCGGAGTCTTCGCTGGAGCCGTTTTCCTGGTCAAAATTGAAGAATGCAGGCGTGTCAGTTTTATTTCTGGCCACGCCCCATGAAGCTTCCCGTGAGATGGTTCCCGAAGCCATTGATCGCGGCCTGCGGGTCATTGATCTCAGCGGCGCATGGCGATTGAAGGTTGCCGCTAACCGCAAGGTCTATGCCTTTTCCGACGAAGGCTCGGAGACTGCTGCTGCCTTAATGCAGAAAGCTGTGTATGGACTTCCGGAACTGCGGCCGAAAGAGATTCAGCACGCGGTTTTACTGGCGAATCCGGGCTGCTATGCAACCTCGGTCATCCTGGCGCTGGCGCCGCTGGTTTGTGCTGGAATGATTGACCGCAACCATGATGTTATTTGCGATTCCAAGTCTGGGGTCTCCGGCGCCGGCAAGCAGCCTACAGCCAAGACCCACTTTGTAGAGGTCGCCGATAACTTTTCTGCCTACTCGGTCTTCGGCCACCGGCATACGGGGGAAATTCTCGAGCAGCTTGGGTTCGCTTCCGGACAGCTTGTCTTCACGCCGCATCTTTTACCGATTCCGCGAGGCATTCTTTCCACGATTTATCTGCGACTGGCAAATGAGTCAACACCGCAACAGATAGAAGAGACGTTCCGCAGTTTTTATTCAGGCAAGCCGTGGGTCAGGGTCTTTGCGCAACCGCGATTGCCGCAAATCCAATTTTCGCTGCGCACGAATTTTTGCGATATCGGCCTGACTTTGGCGCCGGACGGCAAACGGCTGGTGCTGGTGTCTTGTCTGGATAATCTTCTGAAAGGCGCCGCCGGGCAGGCGGTGCAGAACTTGAATCTGATGTTGGGATGGGACGAAAGAGAGGGCCTGAATTGAAAATTGTCATAAAAATCGGCGGGGTCGCACTGGACGACAGTAGTCTTCGTCGCAACTGCGCCCGTGCTATTGCCTCATTGGCCCAGGACCACAACGTCGCAGTGGTGCATGGCGGAGGTGTGGCTTTGACCCGCACCCTGAAGCAATTGGGTAAAACCAGCGAATTCATCAATGGTTTGCGGGTCACCGATAGCGAGACCCGTGATGTCGCGCTCATGGTGCTGGCCGGCGGAGTCAATAAGCAGGTGGTGGCGGAGCTCGCTGCGGTCGGCTGTCAGGCGGTGGGAATGTGCGGCGGAGATGGCCTGTCTTTCCGCGCCCGCAAAAAGAACGGTACCGCCCATGACTTGGGATTCGTCGGCGAGATTTGCTCTACCGATGCACGCTGGATCGAAGCGGTTTGGGGTTGTGGCGGTGTCCCAGTGATTTCCAGCCTGGCGCTGGGCGTGGATGGCCAGTACTACAACATTAATGCCGACCAGATGGCTGCTGCCTGCGCCGCCGCCTGCCATGCCAGCGCACTTATCTTTTTGACTGACGTTCCCGGAGTGAAAGATGCCAGCGGTGAAGTCATGCGTTGGCTCACGTTGAACGAAATCCCCACTCTGGTGGAGCAATCCGTTGTATTCGGAGGCATGCTGCCCAAGCTTGAGGCATGTGGGGAAGCTTTGCGCAAAGGCGTAGGACGCGTGCGTATTTTGCCTGCCTTGCAAGCAGAAGTGTTGCCGCAGTTCTATCGCTCGAAAATTGATTTAGGAACCGAGGTAATGGTGGCATGAACCTGGAAGCAGTCATGAAAAGAGAGGCTGCCCTGCTGCTGCCTACCTACGATCGGTACAAGGTGCTGCTGCGCAAAGGCAAGGGTGTCTATGTGTACGACGCCTCCGGGCGCAAATACCTGGATTTTCTGAGCGGCATTGGAGTGAACGCTCTGGGCTACGGACATCCCGCGATCGCCAAGGTCATGGCTCGCCAGTCTGAACTTTTGGTGCACTCCTCGAACCTGTTCTTCCATGAATATCAGGGAGAGCTGGCCGAGCGCTTGACCCGGCTCTCCGGCATGGATCGCGCCTTCTTCTGCAACAGCGGAACCGAAGCCTGGGAGTGCGCGCTCAAACTGGCGCGCGCCTATGCGCGCACACGCCGCAATGGAAGCAAGCCAAGCTGGCGCGTGCTGGCCATGGACAATTCTTTTCATGGACGCACCTTCGGTTCTTTGGCTACGACGGGACAAGCAAAATACCGCGATCCGTTTATGCCCTTGATGCCCGGAGTCGAGTTCGTGCACTACAACGACGTAGATGACCTGCGAAAGAAATTCGATTCCAGCGTTTGCGCCATCGGGCTTGAAGTCGTGCAGGGTGAAGGCGGCATTCGTCTGGTGGATAAGCAGTTCCTGCAAACGGCCAGAACTCTCGCCAACAAATTTCACGCGCTGCTGATATTCGATGAGATCCAGAGCGGGTTAGGACGCACGGGGAAAATGTTCGCTTACCAGCACTATGGCATTTCTCCCGACGTCGTCACCATTGCCAAGCCACTCGCTGCCGGATTGCCCTTGGGTGCAGTGCTAACCAAAGAAGCGGTTTCCCGCAGCTTTCACCCCGGGATGCACGGCACCACCTTCGGGGGCGGGCCGCTGGCCTGCGCGGTTGCCATTGCATTCTTGCAGACGCTGGAGCGGGAGAAGCTGGTGGAGCATGCGCACAAGATGGGGAACTATCTGCGCGAGCAGCTTGAATCACTGCAAGAGCGGCGCAAGGCGATCACCGATGTCCGCGTGTTGGGATTGATGGTCGGAGTGGAGTTGAATTCCGGCGAGCTGGCCAAGACAGTTGTTAAAAAGATGATGGAGCGCGGCGTCATCATCAACCGAACCCACGAAACCGTATTGCGCTTCCTGCCGCCTTATGTGATCGGCAAAGCGCACGTGGATGAAGTCATAGAAAAACTCGATTTAGTTCTGGAAGAAGAGGAAGGTCAGATCAATACGAAAGCGCAGGCAAAGGCGCGGAGGAGCATAGCAAGTTGAAAACACAAACTGTCAAGTCATCTGCAGTCATGCCGGTTCCCGGACAGAGGCAGCAATGGTCTAAAGACCTTATTTCCATCGGAGACCTGGGCCCCGAGGGCGTCAAAGGCATGCTTGATTTGACCATGCTGGTCAAAACACGCCCGGCAGATTTCCGCCGGTCGCTCGCGGGAAAACAAATTGTATTGTTTTTCGAGAAGCCGTCGCTGCGCACTCGCATCACCTTTGAAGCCGGGATGAACGGCCTGGGAGGCACATCGCTCTTCTTCGACCAGACGAACGCCCGCCTCGGCGCACGCGAGAAGCTCAGCGATATCGCCCATAACCTGGAGCGTTGGGTTGATGGCGTGGTGCTGCGCACCTTCGAACATACGACTGTCACCGAGATGGCCCTGCACGCAGCCATCCCGGTTATCAACGGGCTGAGCAGTCTGGAGCATCCCTGCCAGGCCCTGGCAGACTACTTCACCCTGATGGAAAAGTTTGGAGACTTCAAAAAAATCCGCCTGGCTTATGTGGGAGACGCCAACAACGTGGCGCACTCGCTTATGCTGACCGCTGCTTGCCTGGGCTCTAAGATCACTGTCGCGACACCCAAAGGTTACAACCCCGAAGCCCACATCCTGAGCACGGCTTTGGAGATCGCCTCCGAGACAGGGGCATCCATTGAGGTGACTCACGACGCGCGCGCGGCCGTGAAAGACGCAGACGCGGTTTATACCGACGTTTGGGCCAGCATGGGACAGGAAAGCGAAGCAGAAAAGCGTAAGAAGACCTTTGCTCCCTATCAGGTCAATGAAGAGCTCTTCGCGCAGGCTGCTCCTCATGCAGTGTTCATGCATTGCCTGCCTGCCCACCGCGGAGATGAAGTCACAGATGAGGTCATGGATTCGCCCCGATCGGTGGTTTTTGACCAGGCAGAAAATCGCATGCACGCTCAAAAAGCAGTCATGCTCATTTTATTAGGCGGAGAAATCAAACGCTCTCCGCAGAGGAGCGCACATGTCTGAAAAAGTTGTTCTTGCATATTCCGGAGGACTTGATACTTCCATCATCATTCCCTGGTTAAAGGAAAACTACGGCTCCGAGGTGATCGCCATGGTCGGCGATGTTGGCCAGGGTGATGATATCGAAGCGGTTGTGAAGAAGGCCTATGCCACCGGGGCATCCAAGGTCGTGGTGGAAGATATGCGCGAGGAATTTCTCGCCGGCTATGTTTTTCCCGCCATCATGGCCGGAGCCGTCTACGAACATAAATACCTGCTGGGGACTTCGCTCGCACGCCCCGTTATCGCCAAACACCAAGTGCAGGTGGCTTTGCGCGAAGGTGCTACCGCTGTGGCCCACGGTTGCACCGGCAAAGGCAACGACCAGGTGCGCTTTGAGCATGCCTATCAGGCTCTGGCGCCGCATTTGAAGATCATTGCACCCTGGCGCGAATGGGATTTGAAGTCGCGTGAAGATTGCCTCGATTATGCCGAGAAACGCAAGATACCCGTCGCTGCCAGCCGGGAGAAGATCCACAGCCGCGACCGCAACATACTGCACCTGAGCCACGAAGGCGGCGAGCTGGAAGATCCGGCGAACAAGCCACTGGAGACCACCTGGCAGATGACGCAATCACCCGAAGCCGCGCCCGATAAGGTAGAGCGGGTTGAGATTGGTTTTGCCGCGGGCGTTCCCGTTTCGGTCAACGGCAAGCAGATGGACCCGGTATCGCTCTTGCAGCAATTGAATGAGATCGGCGGACGCAACGCCATCGGCCGGGTTGATCTGGTGGAAAACCGCTTTGTGGGCATCAAATCGCGTGGTTGCTACGAGACTCCGGGCGGAACTCTGTTGCTCACTACCCACCGCGAGCTGGAAGCTTTGTGCCTCGACCGCGACCTCATGCACTTCAAGCAATATGTCGCGTTGAAATATGCCGAGCTGGTTTATTACGGCCTGTGGTTCACGCCACTGCGTGAGTCGCTCGATGCCTTCGTCGCCAGCACACAAGGCGAAGTTACCGGATCGGTCGCGCTCGATCTATATAAAGGTAATGTCTCGGTTGCCAGCCGCACTTCGGATTACTCGCTCTATCGCACCGACCTGTCTTCGTTCACCATGGGCGAGAGCTATGATCAGAAAGACGCAGCGGGGTTCATTCGTATTCTCGGATTGCCATCCCGTTCACGCGCTCTGCTGAGACACGAGGTCACAGTCCCATGAAGATGTGGTCGGGCCGGTTTCGCCAGCCGCTTGATCCGGAGTTTGAGCGCTGGCAGCGGTCACTCCCGTTCGACCGGCGATTAGTCAATGAGGAAGTTGCTGCCAGCAGCGCGCATGCGCGCGCGCTGCAGAGGATCGGTGTGTTGTCTGACAATGAGTTGGCTTCCATTCTGCAGGGATTGGAAGCCATTCAGTCGGCCGCGCAGAAGCCGGAGTATTTCAATGACGAGGAAGCGGAAGACATCCATCATTTTGTCGAGAAACGCCTCGTCGAGTTAATCGGAGAGACCGGATACAAGCTGCACAGCGGCCGCAGCCGCAATGAGCAGATTGCCACCGACCTGCGGCTCTACATCCGTAAAACCATTGATGATCTGCAGGTTTTGTTGCTGGAACTGCTCGATGTTGTAGTAGCGCGCGCGGAAAAGTCAGGCAATTCGGCCATGCCGGCCTACACCCATCTGCAGGCTGCCGAGCCCGTGCTGGTGGCGCATTGGCTGCTTGCCTACGCAGAAATGTTGCTGCGTGATTTTACCCGCCTGGCTGATTGCCGCCAGCGGTTGAATTTTTCTCCGCTGGGGTCGGGCGCGATTGCTGGAGCGCCGCTGGCATTGAATCGGGAAGCCATAGCGCAGGAACTTGCTTTTACCGCACCCGCAGCCAACAGCATGGACGCCACTAGCGACCGCGATTTTGCCATTGAATTCGCGCAGGTGCTCTCGCTGCTTTTCATGCACCTGAGCCGCTGGGCGGAGGAGATGATCCTGTTTTCATCGCAGGAGTATGGTTTTGTTCGTCTGCCGGAAAGTTACTCTACCGGCTCGAGCGCCATGCCACAGAAGAAGAACCCCGATGCTCTGGAACTCATTCGCGGCAAGGCGGCGCGCATGCTGGGAAACGCGGTCTCGTTACTGGTGACGCTCAAGGGATTGCCCCTGGCCTACAACAAAGACTTGCAAGAGACGCAAGAGCCGGTATTTCTTGCGGCAGAGACTGCAGTACAAAGCCTCAAGACCGCAATCGGTTTCATGCGCCAGGTCGAGTTTGATTATGAGCGCATGCAGCGCGCGGCCCAGGCTGGATTCATGAATGCCCTGGCGGCTGCGACCTACCTGGTTAATAAGGGAGTTTCCTTCCGAAAAGCGCATGAGCACATTGGCAATGCAGTCTGTTATTGTCTGGAAAAGGGCTGTGAATTGCGAGACCTTTCGTTGCCAGAGCTGCGCCAGTTTAGTCCCGAGTTCGCCGAAGACTTTTATTCCTGCCTGGGTTTGGATGCCGTGCTGGCATGTCACAACGTGACCGGAGGCACGCATCCGGCGCGAGTGCGTGAAGCGCTGGCCAAGGTGCGCCAGCAGATTTCGCTCTTGAGTGGAGAAGTTCATGCACACGCGTAGAGCCATTCTGCCCGATGCCGAGCAGATCCATCATCTCGTCGAAAGCTTTTCCCAGGCCGATACGCTTTTGCCGCGCCCGCTTGCGGAAATCTGCGAGAACATACGTGACTTCCACGTCGTTGAAGATGAGGGCAACATTATTGGATGCGGCGCCCTGCACCTGTATGGAGTGCACCTGGCAGAGATTCGTTCGATTTGTGTGACTCCCGAACTGCAAAAAAGAGGCGCGGGTACACTTCTGATCGAGGCCTTGCTGGCGGAGGCCGATCACCATCACGTAAGTTGCGTCTGTTTGTTTACACTTATTCCTTCGTTCTTTGCGCACTTCGAGTTCCGGGTGGTAACCCGCGAAGATATACCCGATAAGTTGTATAAAGATTGTTTGCTCTGTCCTAAGCTGCACGCGTGCGATGAAATCGCCATGGTGCGTGGTGAGCTTCCTAAATTTGCGATTCTCGGGAAAGTTCCCGTGAATTTACCGCTGGTCAAGCTAGGTGCATGAACCAAGACCACGAACCTCAACTCCATATCCCTCGCGGATTCTCATTTTCTGCTGCTACCGCCGGCATCAAAGCCAGCGGCAAGCCTGACTTGGCCTTGGCCACTGCCGCGAAAGGAACATCTGCAGCCGCCGTGTTCACCTCGAACCGCGTAGTCGCCGCTCCGATTGAGGTGGGCCGGCAGCATCTGGCGTGGTCGCGCGGAAAAATCCGGGCTGTGCTGGTCAATTCCGGCAATGCCAACTGTGCCACGGGGAAGGCCGGATATGCGGCCTGCAAGCAGATTTGTTCTGCCATTGGGGTGAATGCAGGTGTGCCCATCCAGCAGGTTTTTCCTTCCTCGACAGGGATTATTGGCGTGCCTCTACCGGCAGAAAAGATTCTCGCCCAACTCCCGCAACTGATGGCGCAAACGGAGGCCAGTGAAAAAGCTGTGCGCGCTTTCGTGGGCGCCATCATGACCACGGATTTGCGTCCCAAGCTGGCTTCAGCCCAATTCAAATTTGCGGGCAACCCCATTTCCATCTTGGGAATTGCCAAAGGTGCAGGCATGATCCATCCTCAAATGGCTACGATGCTGGTCTATCTTTTTACGGATGTCCAGGCTTCGCCCTCGCTGCTTAAGACTCATCTGCGTGCGGCAGTGGATATCAGTTTGAACTGCATCTCCATTGACGGAGATACTTCCACCAACGATACTGCATTGCTTCTGGCCAGCGGCTCGAGTGGTGTGGCATTGCAATCCGCTTCGGCTCGCGCAAGGTTTGCAGATTCGCTGGCCGAGGTCTGCCGTTCGCTGGCGACGCAAATCGTGGCCGATGGCGAAGGCGTACGGCATGTTGTGCGTTTGCTCGTGCAACAGGCGCGCAGCCGGGAAGAGGCCGATCGCGTTGCGCGGACAATTGCGCATTCTCTGCTGGTGAAGACGGCGTGGGCGGGAGCAGATCCAAACTGGGGACGCATCCTTGCAGCCATTGGCAACAGTGGGGTCCAGCTCGACCCGGCGCGGGTGAATATTTTCTTCGGAAAACAGCAGGTTTGCCGCAAAGGAGAGGCGGTAAGCTTCGATGAGCATTCAGCGCACGTTTATTTGTCGCAACCTCGATACGAGATTACGATTCAGTTAGGGCGCGGCAAGAGCCACTGCGAATTTCTCACCTGTGACCTGACCACCGAGTACGTTCATATCAACGCGGATTACTCAACTTAATCCCGGATCGCGCGAACAAATCCCGTAGTTACAATCCCGTAGTTACCATGTGTAGTGCACTGTGTATGTAATGATCTTCTCCCCGTCTGGCGGAATGTGTACCCGGAACTCGCCGGTTTGCCCGTCTGTCTTATTGAACGTATCGGATTGTTTCACCAGGTCCCAGTTCTTGCAGCGATAGAAATGCTCGACTACCCGTATATCTGCCGCTTCTTTTTTATGATTACGCACGTGGATCTCAAAGGATTCATCAATCCAATGCTTGTCATCCAGGCGCCTGTAATCGGTCTGGCGGCGTTCACCTTTAATGTCAAAAGCATTTCCGGTAAATATACGCAGGGTTTCATCTGCCGGTGTGTGAGAGATTACATTTTCACCGGTAAATTCCAGTTGTCCATCTTCGTCGCGGCGATAGAAGCGGACGCGGCCCTTAGGCAGGGGCATGCCGAGATGATTAGCCTTTGAGTTTACGATCTCTTGCATCACCCAGATGTCAGGATTCGATTCGGTGCCATAGCTTTGGTCAGTGCGGAATTGTTCGGGGCTGTAATACTGGTAGCGATTGGAATCAATTTTGGCGCCGTCGTAGACATAGATGCGGAGCGACTCCACCCCGGCCGCGCGGATAAATTCCACCTGCTTGTTCTCGCGGTCGCGAAGGGTGACCAGCCGCGGCAGCGTGTAGAGGTGATATTCATCGAAGGCCTTTTCTTTTACCTGCGGGCCTACCTCATCCCTCGACAGCGCTCCACTCACCGAATACATCTGGGCAACTTGATTTCCGGGCTGGACTTTATTAACATCACCCGCCATTAACTTGATCTTGGCATGTTCAAAAGTTTTTCCGCTCTGGTTATCCATCGTGACCCAGCCTACGACGTCGAGGATATCTCCTTTTGGAGGAGCGACCACGTTGTAATCGGCATTCCAATTCATGCCGCCGGTTACGTAACTGAGCTCACCCGTTGTCTTTCCTGCTTTGTCGGAGCGCAGAACCCAATCGAGGGTGGGCTTCATGATGGTGTCATCTCCGAGGGTAGGGAAGAGGGGTTTGCCCGGCAATCCGAAGCGTAATTGGCCGTCTACTTCAACAATCGGGTCGCCATTGCCTGTGGCCGGGCTGGCGTATGCCATCTGTTGCTGATAATACTGATAGTTGTAGTTCTGAAAAGCGTCGGTGTGGGGTACATATCCGCTGCGAATGATCTTGCCTTTCACAATTTCGGTTTTCCCGTCGTGCTGCACTTCAAAATCCAGGACCTTGCCTTCATTCAATGCCAGCAGCAAGGGCTCGGAAAGTGGATCGTTGCGGTAATTCTGTTCCAGAATATGCAGCTTGTAGGCGCCCGAGGGATCGCGCAACATGACCGAATCCGGCTCTACATGCGCCGTGGTCTCGGAGAAGCGCACATGGTTCAATCCCGGCTGCAGGTCGAGCGGGATGGGCTGGCGCACAACCGCGAAGTTCTGGTTATAAATCGTGACCGCCAGTTCGCTGTTTCCTTCTTCCTCCGCGTCACCGGCAAAGCGTGCGATCTGAGTGGCCGCGAATGCGATAACGGTAATACTGGCTAGAAACACGAATACGAGCACACGTCTGCTTTTCATCTCATCCCCCCGTCTTTCAAAAATAGGTTTGTATCAGGGCACGGATTTACAAGCTGCGAAAAAATTCTCATGTGAAGACTTGTATCAGGGCACGAGTTTACTCGTGCCGTAAGTCGTTCAGAATGTGATGGGCTTTAGCCCCTGCAAATCGCTTGTCATCATTCGAAAACCGTTTTCCGCAGCCTCCTTATCCGTAGCCGCATAAGCTCTAGACACTTTCAAAGCGTCCAAGGTTCCCATTGATTAGAACGCCAGAGTGGGCCGGACTTGCAAGAATAAAATCAGTCCTCTATGTCTTCGGCTCGACGACCACGGCCGTGCCATAACACAAGACTTCGGTTACGCCCTCCATAACCTCGTTTGCGTCATAGCGTATGCCCACAATGGCGTTCGCGCCAATCTGGACGGCATGCTGGATCATGAGTTCATAGGCGTCATTGCGGGCTTTTTCGCATAATTCCGTATACAGAGTGATATTTCCGCCAATCAGGGTTTGCAAGCTGGCTCCAAGGTTTCCCAGCACGGAGCGGGAGCGGACAATGATTCCGCGCACCACGCCCAGGTTGCGGGCTACAGAGAAGCCATTCAGTTCAAAAGTAGTTGTTGTCATCGTATGAGGGATCATGGTTTTCCAGTCTCGCGCACATGGTACAGTCTTAAGGACAACGAGTACAATCCCAATACAAGAGTTTTCGTCCGGCTGTGATAACATCCCAGCCATTCCTTCGGTATGGGAGCGGGAAAATGGCGCTAGTCCTACGTCCGTTGAGCATCGGCGAAATGCTGGATCGAACCTTCAGCGTTTACCGCGATCACTTTAAGTTATTCGTGGGAATTTTCGTCATCCCCCAGCTTGCAACTTTCGCGGTCAATTTTGGAATGCAGGTCCTCATGCATGCGGCCACCACGTCATCTGCCGCACTGCCGATTGCTGGCCTTAGCCTCTTGCTGTACATGCCAGTTTATTATGCAACCATACTCATCACCTATGCCCTGGGGCAGGCCGCCACGGTTTATGCGGTTTCACAGGTATATCTGGATCGTCCCACGACCATCGGCCAATCGTATTCATTTATCCGAAGCCGTTTCTGGAGCATTATTGCAGTAATTCTGCTGGTGTCAGTAGCCACAGGTGTTGGTGCCGTTGTCGGATTGATAGCCCTGCTTATAGGAGCGATTGTCATTCCTGTACTCATCGTCTTGTACAGCGCACTCGCGGTTCCGGTAACAGTTTTGGAAGGACGAGATCCCATCGAATCTATTCGCCGCAGCTACGTTCTTGTCAAAGACGATCTCGGGCGGATTTTCGTCATCTGGGTGTTGTTCTTTGTAATCCAAATCGCTGCAAGCCTTCTTATCTCTATCCCCGCAATTCTGCTTACGCAAGCCCTCGCGCAGCATGGACAGGTACCCCTTTGGTTCAACGCGCTGACCGATCTTGGGACTTTTATTGTTGGAATCCTGGTAAGTCCTCTCCTCACCATAGCTCTCTCCATTGCTTACTACGACGAGCGCGTGCGCAAAGAAGCTTTCGATATGCAATTCATGATGGCGGCAATTGACCGCAACGCCATGGCGGGTGCGGCGGTGGCGGCGAGTCCCCTGGTTCCTCCTTCAGTGTGAGTTCACGGCATGTTGAGATATCCGCGCGAGTCTATCAGGTGCTTTAAATGGGCGTTTTGGCTCGTTGTTTGCATCGCTTTTCATCTAGGTGCTCCTTTGCCTCCGCTGGCTGCGCAAGGCAGCACAGCCAATATTGATCTGATTGCCTATCGTGCGGAATTGGACCGTCTTGCTGCTGCGGTCAACCGCCTGGAACAGCATCCGGAAGAAGGGCAGGCAATACGAGATTCACTGCCGAAGAAATGGATTGTCAACGACCAGGGCACAACCTATGAAGTTTCCACTGCGCGCCTGGCAGAAGATCTGGACCACTGGCAAAAAGACCAGTGGCAAAAAGACCCGGGAAAAGGTTCTCTCGACTCCTTGAAGCGTCGCATTCAAGCGTTGCAGGCGGAAGCAGACGCATTCACGGCAGGGCTTTCACCTTCCAGCAGCGCACGGCAAAAGTTGCAACAGATTCTGAGCCGCAAGGAATTCGGCTCAGCCGACGGTCCCACGTGGCTTGATCGTGCATTGGGGAAAATAGCGCAATGGATCGATCGACTGCATCTTCATCTTCCCTCTTTCGGGCGGGCGAAATTCCCCTCTTGGAGTGGCTGGCTCATTATTTCGATCGTTATTGGCGGCGTCTGTCTCGCGCTGGCGTTTGTCCTGTGGAAATTGATTACGCGCACGCAAGAAAATTTGGAATTAAACCTCTCGGGAGGGGAGCAATTTCATAAGCAATCGCGCGAGTGGGTGGCTGATGCATTGTCCGCCGCTCGTCGCGGAGATTATCGTAGCGCGATTCGTTGCGCCTATTGGGCCGCGGTCTTTCGCCTGGAGGAGCTTGGACGCTGGGCCCCGAATCGTACGTTGACCCCCCGCGAATATTTGCGCATGTTGCCCCGGGACCATTTTCAGCGGCCCCCTCTCGCCGATCTCACGCAGCGTTTTGAACTCACCTGGTACGGTTATGCCGTGGCCACTGCCCGTGATTTTGATCAAGTCACAGAACAACTGGAG
>WNFE01001414.1_pt1 | contig 25894 bp, 31 predicted proteins | sample 5400451 | NCBI WGS metagenome assembly WNFE01 (sample SAMN13153344, study PRJNA577476) | soil metagenome | isolation source: 200 cm saprolite under Douglas fir tree site 2 hole 2 | place: USA:California | collected 2015-04-18
GATGGCCGCGGCCGCCCCGCGGCTCCGCCTGGTGCAGGTGCCGGGCGCCGGGCTCGATCGCATCGATCGGAGTGCCCTCGCGCCGGGCACCGCGCTCGCCAATGCCTATGGCCACGACGTCGGCATCGCGGAGTACGTGATCGGCGCGATGCTCGCGGTCACCCGAAGCTTTTGCCGGATCGACGCCGATCTGCGCCGGGGCCGGTGGGACAGCGTGTGGTCGGGCGCGCCGGTGCCGCTCTGGTCGGAGCTGGCCGGCAAGACCCTGGGCATCCTCGGCTACGGCCGCATCGGCCAGGCGGTCGCCCGACGGGCGCTGGCCTTCGACATGGACGTGCTGGCGATCCGGCGCGACGCGACCCAGCCCGATCCAAACCGGCTCGCGTTCGTGCGGGGCCCGGCGGCGCTCGACGAGGTGCTGGGGCGCGCTGACTATCTGGCGATCACCCTCGCGCTCGCGGGGGACACGCGCGGGCTCATCGGCGCACGGCAGCTCGCGCGGATGAAGTCCACCGCGGTGCTGATCAACGTGGCCCGCGGCGAGGTGGTCGACGAGGACGCGCTCTACGACGCGCTCCACCAGGGCGTGATCGCGGGGGCCGCGCTCGACGTCTGGTATCGCTACCCGGCGGGCGACGCGCCGACTCATCCGGGTCACCGTCCGTTCCACACGCTGCCGAACGTGCTGATGACGCCCCACGTGTCGGGCTGGACGGAAGGAATGATGGACGCCCGGGCCGGTGTGATCGCCGAGAACATCCACCGCATCGCGCGCGGCGAGGCGCCCGTCAACCTGATACCATGACCGTCCGTGACGACCCGCATCGACCGCGCCTCGATCGAGCGAACGTATGGCCTGATCACGCCGTACATCCGCGTGACGCCGGTGGTGGAGACGAGCGGCGCTGATTTCGGCCTGGCCGCCTTCCCCCTCACCTTCAAGCTCGAGCTCTTCCAGCACGCCGGCTCCTTCAAGACGCGGGGTGCGTTCACCAACCTGCTCACCCGCGCGATCCCGGCCGCCGGCGTGGTGGCGGCGTCCGGCGGCAATCACGGCGCCGCGGTGGCCTATGCGGCGATGCGCCTGGGCGTGAAGGCGCGCATCTTCGTCCCCACCGTGTCCTCGGCGGCCAAGATCTCGCGCATCCGGGCCTACGGCGCCGATCTGGTGGTGACCGGCGATCGCTACGCCGACGCGCTCGCGGCGAGCCAGACCTGGACCGCCGAGTCGGGCGCGCTGCCCGTACACGCCTTCGATCAGGAGGAGACCCTGCTCGGCCAGGGCACGCTGGCGCTGGAGCTCACGCGGCAGGCACCGGGCCTCGACACCCTGCTGGTCTCGGTGGGCGGGGGCGGCCTCATCGGCGGCATCGCGGCGTGGTGCGGGGGCCGGCCGCGGGTGATCGGCGTCGAGCCCGAGGCCGCCCCCACGCTCACCCGGGCGCTCGAGGCGGGCAAGCCGGTGGACGCCCCCGCCGGCGGCATCGCGGCGGACTCGCTCGCCCCGCGCCGGGTCGGGGAGCTGATGTTCCCGATCGCGCAGGCCCACATCGTCCGCGTCCTGCTGGTGAGCGACGCGGCCATCCGCCAGGCGCAGGACGCGCTCTGGGCGACGCTGCGGGTGGTGGTCGAGCCCGGCGGCGCCGCCGCCTTCGCGGCGCTGCTGAGTGGAGCCTACGTGCCGGCGCCGGGCGAGCGGGTGGGAGTGGTGGTTAGCGGAGGCAATACCACTGCGGTAGACTTCGACCGATGAGCAGCCCTACCCCGTCGCGGCAGGAGTCGCTCACCCGCGCCCTGGACTTCCTCGCCGCGGGGGAGTGGCAGCGCGCCCACGAGATCGTCCAGGAAGACAAGTCGGAGCTGGCCGCGTGGCTGCACGGCATCGTGCACACGCTGGAGGGCGACCTCGACAACGCGCGCTACTGGTACCGCCGCACCACGCGTGAGTTCCCGGGCTCGGCCGCGGTGCAGCGAGAGATCGCCGCCGCGCGCCTAGCTCTCGCCGAGGAACAGCGCGCGTAGCCGCGCCTTCTGCACCTTGTCGCCGTGCGGGCCCGGCGTTCGGGGCACGTCGGCCACCACGCGCACGTGGCGCGGCACCTTGAACGAGGCGATGCGGCCCCGGCAGTGCGCGATGACCTCCTCCTCGGTGACGGTGGCGCCGGGCCGCGGGATCACGTAGGCCACCGCCGCCTCGTTGGTGCGCGGGTCGGGCACGCCGATGACGAAGGCCTGCAGCACCTTCGGGTGCGTCTGCAGATAGTCCTCGATCTCGCCGGGAGCCACCATGAAGTGGCTGATGCGGAGCACCTCGCGGAGCCGCCCGATGAAGAAGATCCGCCCGGCTCCGTCGCGCACCGCCAGATCCCCGGTCTTGAACCAGCCGTCGGGGGTGAAGGCCTTCGCGGTCTCCTCCGGCTTTTCGTAGTAGCCCTGAGTCACCAGGCGGCCGCGCACCCACAACTCGCCCTCGTGGTCCACGGGCTGATCCCGCCCGGTCTCCGGATCCACCACGCGCGCCTCGAGGCCGTCGGCGGGCCAGACGCCGGCCCGCGCGCGGCTCTCGGGCGGCTCGTCGAGATCGTGCACCAGGGCCATCGCATTGACTTCGGTCATGCCGTAGGGCTGGAACGCCTGGCGCACGCCGATCCGCTCCACCACCGCCTCGAAGAGACCCTGCACGCCGCCGCCGGTGGCCGCGAAGCCGCCGGTGCGGAGGCTCGAGCGATCGCGCCATGCCAGGTCCGGGTGCTCGAGCATGGGGATGGCCATCGCGTCCACCCCATTCCACACCGTCACGCGCTCGGCCTCCATGAGGCGGAGCGCGACCGCAGGCTCGAAGGTCTCCATCAGGATCAGGGCGGCGCCGTGGCTGAACGCGGCCATCGGGATGCAGAGCCCGCCCCAGGTGCCGGACAGGGGCAGGGCGTGGAGTACGCGATCGGCCGTGGTCAGGCGCAGGACCTCGCCGCACCACCAGCCGTGCGGCAGGCAGTTCCAGTGGCTGATGACCGCCCCCTTCGGGAACGACGTCGTTCCCGAGGTGTAGAGGATCGTGAACGGATCCTCGGGCCCCACCGGCTCCGCGGCGTAGCTCCACGCGGCCGCCCACTCGGGCGCGTCACCGTCTTCCAGCACGTCACGGAGGCGCAGGCATCCCGGGTAGGGATCGTCGGCCTCGAGAATCACGCGACGGAACATCGGGAAGTCCTCCACCAGGAGCTCGCCCGGCACGGATTCCCCGAGGGTCGGAAGCACCTCGGCCAGCGTCTCCAGATAGTCCACCGGCCCCGAGTGGTCGGTGCAGACGAGCGTCGTCGCGTCCGACTGGCGCAGGATGTAGCGCAGCTCGTGGGCCTTGTAGCGCGTGTTGAGCGCCACCACCACCGCGCCGATCATCGCGCAGCCGTACTGGGCGAAGAGCCACTCCGGGCGGGTGGGCAGCCACAGGGCGACCTTGTCGTTCTTCTTGACGCCCAGGGCCAGCAGGCCGCGGGCCACCCGCTGCGCCTCGCGGTGGAACTGGGCGTACGTGATGCGCCGGTCCGGCGCGACGATGGCCTCGTGGTCTCCCACGCGTCCGGCCATCGCGGCGAGCATGCCGCCGACGGTCTCGCGCAGGAACGGATTGCCGTTTCCGGATGGCAGCATGGGCCACATGCTATCGCTTTACACCGGGCGCCAGATGTGGAAGATGGAGGTGGATGAAGTGCGAGGACGTGCGCCGTACGCTCTCCCTCCTCGTCGACGGGCAGCTGGCGCTGACCGAGTGGGCCATCATTCAGGCCCACCTGCTCGGGTGCGCCGAGTGCCGCAAGGAGGTCGACCGGTTGCACATTCTGGCGGGCGTGCGGGCCCGAGCCAAGCACCGCCGCGCGACCGTGGCGACCCTGGCCGCGATGGCCGTCCTGCTGGCGGTGGCCGCCGGAGGCGGACTCTACATCTATCAGGGGAGCTTGCCCGACTTCCCTCCGTGGGGTTCGACGCCGGCTCCGCCGCGGACCGTCACCCCGACCGCGCCGGCGGAACCCGTCGCGCCAGTAGCTGCACCGGTCCCGCGGCCCTCGCCGCCGCTTCCCGCGCGGTCCAAGGCTGCCGTCGAGGCGGCGCCGTGGGGCACCGTGCCTCCCACCGCCGAGTCGGTTCCGCGCGCGCCGCGCCCGGCGGCCACCGCCGAGGCGCCCCCGGAGGACCGCATGCCCACCACCCAGGCCCGCCCGCCCGCGGTGCTGAATGCCCCGCCGGACGCGGAGGCGATGCCGACCCAGGCCCCCTCTGGCCCCGTGCCCCGCAGCCGCCCGTGAGCCGGGAGCTAGGCCCGCTCGGGGCGGGTCTTCTTCAGGTACTTGCCGACGGCTTCCAGCAGGAGGCCGAGGGCTTCCTTCTCGGTGCGCCCGGTCACGCTCACGTCCGGGTAGGACACCGCGGTGGCCCGAAAGATCCCGCCCTCGTCCTGGACCATGTCGACCTCGATCCTCATGCCGCGCTCCCCCGCGACGTGCGCGCGCGATCGGCCAGGAAGAGGTAGCGCGAGAGGCCGAAGAAGTACTCGCCCCGGGTGGCCTGGCTCCGCACGTCCTCGGCCCAGCGGGCGGCCTCCTCTTCGCTGATCCCGCCCCGGCTGGCCACGAACCGCGCGACCACGTCGATCATGCCCGCGCTGTAGGTCTGCTCGCTCATCTCGACGTTGACGATCGGGATCATCGTCACGCTCTTCACCACGAACCCGCTCCGCCGCAGCAGGTCGGGCAGCCGCGCGGGCAGGTGGGGATGGGCGAACCGCTGCTCCCAGGCCCGCAGCACGCGGGCGGTGCGCTCGCGGTCGCTCGAGTGCCAGACGCAGGACTCCCAGTCGGTGTCGAGCACGCCCAACCGCCCGCCGGGCTTCAGCACCCGATACACCTCGGCGAGCCCGCGCTCGACGTCGGCCATGTACTCGTAGACCTGCATGGCGGTCACGAAGTCGAAGCCGCCCGGCGAGGCGGGCACCGCCTCGGGATCGGCCTGCCGGAACTCGGTGCGGCCGGTGACCGCGTCGTGTCGGGCCCGCTCCTCGCAGGCGATGATCATGTCCGGCACCGCGTCCACGCCCATGATCCGCCCGGTGGGGCCGACGTCGCGGGCCAGCTCGCAGGCGAGGAGGCCGAAGCCGCAGCCGATGTCGAGGCCCCGCTCGCCGGTGCGCGGCGCCATGATGGCGCGAATCCGCGCGCGCTGCTCGGAGACGTCCGGGGTGGAGCGCGCGGGGTCGAGGAGGGCCGGGCTCGAGGTCGTCACGCCGGAACGCTAACAGCGCCCGGCGCTCCCGTCAAGTTGGGGTCAGGTCTTGAATTACGACATTTCCGGCTCCCGCGTAGTCGCCGCCCGGGCAGAAAATGTCGTAATTCAAGACCTGACCCCAGAACCGCTACGCGCGAGGCTTCTGGGCCAAGACCTGCAGCACGACCTGGCGCATGTCGGCCAGGTTGAAGGGTTTCTCGAGGGCGGGCTCGCCGGTCTCGGAGAGGAAGGCCGCGTACTCCTCGATGCCGGTGTTGGCGCTCATGAAGATGAACCGGGGCGGGTTGTCGGCGTAACGCTGGCGGACCGCGCGGTAGAGCTCGGGGCCCTCGAGGTTGGGCATGCGCAGATCGGTGACGACCAGATCGTAGCGGTGCTCTTCCGCGCGCCGGAGGCCGTCGGCGCCGTCGACGGCGCTGTCCACCTCGTGGCCGTCGCGCTTCAACACCTCCACCAGCACGTCGCGCAGGTTGTCCTCGTCGTCCACGACGAGGATGCGGTGCCGCGCCATGCTAGCTCCGGGCGTCGAGGATGGCCTGGGCGATCAGCCGCGCGCCTTCGTAGCAGCGCTCGGGGGACTCGAAGCTGAAGGCCAGCCGGATGTGGCGCTCGCCGCCCCCATTGGGGAAGAAGGACGTGCCCGCGGTGTACTGCACGCGGGCCTTGACCGCGCCATCAAACAGCTTCCCGGTGTCGGTGCCGGTGGGCAGCTTGATCCAGATGAAGAACCCGCCCTCGGGCCGGCTGATCTCGACGTCGGTGTCCCGGAGCTTCTCCCACAGCCCGCGCAGCATGGCGTCCCGCTTGGCGCGGTAGACGTTGACGAGCAGGGCCACGTGCGGGACCAGGTGGTCGCGCAGGAAGTAGGTGGCCACGCGCGAGGCGAAGGGGTTCACGCCGCCCCCGAAAAGGAAGCCCTGGAAGGCGGGGATCATCTCCTTGGGCGCGCAGAGCCAGCCGAGGCGGAAGCCCGCGCCCAGGATCTTGGACACGGTGCCCGCGCGCATCACCCGCCCGCCGCCGTCCAGCGCGTAGAGCGAGGGCAGGTGCTCGCCCTCGAAGCGCAGCTCGCCGTATGCGTCGTCCTCCAGGATGAGCGTGTCGTACTCGTGCGCGAGGTCGATCAGCTCCCGCCGCCGGCGCAGCGTCAGCGTCGGCCCCGCCGGGTTCTGGAAGTTCACGATCGTGTAGATGAGCTTGCAGCGACGGCCCTGCTTCTGCAGCGTGGCCAGGTGCTCCCGCGCCACCTCGACGACCAGCCCGTCCTGATCCACCGGCACGTCGAGCACCTGCGGGCCGTGGCGACGGATGGTCTGGAGCGTGCCGGAGAACGTCGGGGCCTCGGACAGGATCACGTCGCCCGGGTCCACGAGGGCGCTGAAGGCCAGGGAGAGCGCGTGCCCGGAGCCGTTGGAGATGATGATGTTGTCGGGGCCGACCTTGAGACCCTCGAAGAGGCCGTACTTGTGGCACACCAGCTCGCGCAGGCCGCGATACCCCTGCGGCTCGCCGTAGGTGAGCGCCTCGGCGCCCTCCGCCCGGATCATCCGGGCGGTGGCGTCGATGAGGCCGTCGTAGGGAAAGGACCCGGGATCCGGGAGGCCGCCCCCGAACTCGTACTGCGCGTCGACGACCGGCCGCGCGGCGGGCGGCGCGCCCCAGCCGATGCGGGCACGGGTGGACAGCAGCTCGACGAAGGGACGAGGGGCGGTGGTCATCGGGTGGCTCTAGGCCACGATCTTCTTGTCGCGCAGCGCCTTGATGTCGGCCGCGGCCATCCCCAGCTCGCCCAGCACCTGGTCGGTGTGCTCGCCCGAATGCGGGGCGGCGCTCCGGATGGTCCCCGGGGTCGCGGAGAGCTTGATGGGCTGGCCGAACTGCTTCACGGTGCCGTGCACCGGGTGGCGCATCTCCACGATCATGTCGCGGGCCTGCACCTGCGGGTCGGTCACCACCTCCGCCGGCTCGTAGACCTTCCCCACGCAGACGTCGGCCTTCACGAGGAAGTCGTACCACTCGTCCCGGGTGCGCGTCCTGATGATGGCCTCGACCTCCTCGCGCGCCTTCACCTCTTCCGCGTTGGCCGCCCGCACGAACTGGTCGGGCTTGCGGGCGAACTTCACGAAGTCCGGCCGGTTGATGGCCTTGCAGAAGTTCTCCCAGAGCCAGGGCTCGGTGCAGCCGATGGTGAGGTGCTTGCCGTCCTTGGTGTCGTAGACCGCGTAGTAGGGGTAGGAGCCGCCCAGGAAGCCCTCGCCGCGCTTCGGGGCGATGCCGTCGCTCCAGAAGAAGCGCATGTTGGGCGTGGCCGCGAGCAGGGCCAGGGACGTATCGAGGTAGGAGACGTCCACGTGCTGACCCCGGCCGGTGCGCTCCCGGGCGAAGAGCGCGAGCATGATGCCGAGGGCGCCGTGCATGCTGGCCCCGCCGTAGTCGGCCACCAGGTTGAGCGGGAAGATCGGCTTGCGGTCCGGCTCCCCGATGAGGTTCAGCACCCCGGCCAGCGACAGGTAGTTGCCGTCGTGGGCCGGGTAGTCCTTGTACGGCCCGTTGTGGCCGAAGCCGGAGAGCGAGCAGTAGACCAGGCGCGGGTTCGTGTCCGAGAGCGTCTCGTAGTCGCCGCCCAGCCGCTTCATCACGCCGGGCCGGAAGCCCTCCACGATCACGTCGGCGGTGGCCGCGAGCTTCCGGAAGATGGCCTGCCCGTCGGGCGCCTTCATGTTCAGCGCGAGGGAGCGCTTGTTGCGGTTGACGTAGGCGAACGCGGCGCGGCGCTTGGTGGCGGCGTCCTCCGCCTCGGCGGGCGGCGTCTCGATCTTCAGCACGTCCGCGCCCATGTCGGCCAGGAACATGCCGGGCAGCTCGGCGGGGGGGACCCGCGCCATCTCCAGCACCTTGATTCCGTCCAGCACTCCCATGGCGATCTCCCGCGATCACCCTCTCCCCTCAGGGGAGAGGGCAGGGTGAGGGGTGGTCTACTTGTAGGCGTCGGGCGCCTTGACGGCCTTGTCCCAGAACGCGGGGTCGTGGCTCGGGAAGATGCGCCCGCCGGTGAGCCGCGCGAGCGTCTTGAGCCGCTTGATGCTGTGCATCGCCCGGGTCGGGTCCCACACGACGCCGGGCGGGATCTCCTCGTCGATCGAGCGCTGCCAGTAGCAGGAGTCGCCGGCCAGGATCACCGGCCCGGTCCGGGGAAGCTGCACCAGCAGCGACTGGTGGCCCGGGGTGTGGCCGTCGCTGCGCAGCGCGGTCACGCCCGGGACGAGCTCGGTGTCGCCGTCGAGCAGGCGCCAGCGGTAGCCGGGCAGGTCGAAGTTCTTGCGGTAGTAGTAGGAGGCGAAGAACGCGGCCGGGTACTGCGCGTACGCGTACTCCTCCTTCTGCACGACCAGGTCGGAGGTGTCGAAGAGCGCGGCCCCGCCCGCGTGGTCGAAGTGCAGGTGGCTCAGGACGACCAGGTCCACGTCCTTGGGCTCGAGCCCGATCGAGTCCAGCCGGTGCACCAGCAGATCCTCGTCGGTGAAGCGGCAGAGGGGATCCTGGCGCACGAGGCCGGGGACCGCGCGCGGCGAGATGCCGGTGTCGAAGAGGATGGTCGCGTCGCCGGTGCGCACCAGGTAACAGGTGACCGGGATGGCCACGCGCTCGGCCGAGCGATCGCCGTAGAAGAGCCCCGCGCGCTCGAAGCCCAGGAAGCCGTTCTGCAGCGCGTAGAGCGCCTCGACCGCCATGCTCAGGCGCGGGCCTTGGCGGGGCGGCGGGCGCGGGCGGGCTTCGGGTGATCGGCCGGCACCAGCGGATCGTAGATCCAGATCTTGTTCGCGGCGCTGAGCCCCATGGTGACGGTGCGCCCCTCGAGCAGGATCGAGATGGTGCCCGCGTAGGGGGCCACCTCGCTCACCACGATGCGGCTGCCCGGCCGGATCCCGCTCTCCCAGAGGAAGCGCAGGAGCTGGCGGTCGGCCTCGGCCTCCTCGGTGATGCGCTCGACCACGAACGGGTGGCCCGCGGGGGCCTGGCTGAGCGGAATCGGGCTGTGCGCCTCGGGGGCCGGCATGCCCGGGATCGGGTTGCCGTGCGGGCAGGTGCTGGGCATGCCGAGGGTCTCGGCGAGCCGCTCCTCGACCACCGGGGAGAGCGCGTGCTCGAGGCGATGGGCCTCGTCGTGCGCGCGCGACCAGTCGAGCCCGAGCACGTCGGTCAGCCAGCGCTCGATCAGGCGATGCCGGCGCGCCATGGTCTCGGCGATGCCGAGCCCCTTGGTGGTGAGCCGGATCTCCTTGCGGCCCCCGACGCGGACGTAGCCGTCCTTCTGCATGCGGCGCAGCGCCTCGGTGATGGACGGCGCGGAGACGTGCATGTGCCGCGCGAGCCGCGCGCCGATCACCGGCTTGTCGGTGCCGGCCAGGTCGTAGATCGCGCCCAGGTAGTCCTGGATCGCCGGAGTCGTCTCGTCCATGGCCGCCAGCATACCGACCGGCGCAGCGGCGGGCAAGCCCCCGGGCGACCGTGATATTCTTGCCCGACCAGGAGGCCGCCCATGGACTTCGCGCTCACGGAATCGCAGGAGCTGATCAAGAAGGAGGTGGGGGCCCTGGCCCGCACCTTCTCGCTCGACTACTGGCTCGACAAGGACGACCGGGCCGAGTACCCGAGCGAGTTCGTGAAGGCCTTCGCCGACAACGGATGGCTCGGCATCCTCGTGCCCGAGGAGTACGGCGGGGCCGGGCTCGGTGTCACCGAGGCCGCGCTCATGCTCCACGAGATCTGCGCCTCCGGGGCCGGCACCTCCGGCGCCTCCCCGATTCACTTCTACGTCTTCCCGCCCACCCCGCTGATCAAATACGGCACCGAGGCGATGAAGCGGAAGTACCTGCCGAAGATCTGCAGCGGGGAGATCGTGATGGCGTTCGGGGTGACCGAGCCCAACGCGGGCACCGATACGTCGCGCATCACGACCCGCGCCGAGAAGCAGGGCGACCGCTGGATCGTCAACGGCCGGAAGGTCTGGACCACGAATGCCCAGCACGCCACCAAGATCCTCCTGCTCGCCCGTACCGCCGACCGCGATCCGGCCAAGCCCCTCAAGGGCATGACGCTCTTCTTCGCCGACTTCGACCGCACCGCGATCACGGTGCGATTGATCCACAAGCTGGGCCGGGCCGCCGTCGACTCCAACGAGATCTTCATCGACAACCTGGAGATCCGCGACGAGGACGTGGTGGGCACGCCGGGCGAGGGCTTCTACCACCTCATTGATTCGCTCAACCCCGAGCGCATCGTGGTCGGGATCGAGGCGGTCGGCATCGGGCGCGCCGCCCTCGACCGCGCGGTGCAGTACGCCAAGGAGCGGATCGTCTTCGACCGGCCGATCGGGAAGAACCAGGCCATCGCGCACCCGCTGGCCCACGCGATGGCCCAGCTCGACGCGGCCGAGATGATGTGTCTGAAGGCCGCGTGGCTCTTCGATAATGGTAAACCCTGCGGCCGGGAGGCCAACGCGGCCAAGATGCTCGCGGCGGAGGCCGGCTTCAACGCCTGCGACGCCGCGCTCCAGACCTTCGGCGGCTTCGGCTACGCCAAGGAGTTCTACGTGGAGCGCCTGTGGCGGGAGATCCGGCTCTACAAGATCGCGCCGGTCTCTCAGCAGATGGCGCTGAACTACCTGGCCGAGCACGTGCTCGGCCTGCCGCGCTCCTACTAGCGCGATGGACCTGCTCCTCACCACCCACGACACGGGGTACGAGCGGCCCGACGGGCCGACCATCGCCAAGGTGCTGGCGTCCCTCGACGGGGGCCGCAACGTGCTGGCGACCCTCGGCACCTCCGACGCGACGTACCTGCAGGCGAGCGGGAGCGGGCAGACCGGCTTCGGCCTGTACCTGCAGGAGGGCTCGCTGGACCGGCGCTTCCGCACCCGGGACCGCGCGCTGCCGCTCGCGTGGGTGACCGAGGCATTCCAGCGCTACGCCGCCGACGATCTCTCCTGGCGCGATGCGGTTGCGTGGGAGCAGGAGCACATCCACGTCCCGCGCGAGTCCTGGATGACGAGCTGGCCCGCCTACATCGCGCTGCTGGTCGCAGTCTCGGCCGCGATGTGGCTCTTCCACACCTGGCGCGCCGGCTGGTGAAAAGGACCCATCTGCTTCGTTGGCGGCGGGTGACCGCACGCTCAACGTAGAGAGACTACGCCTCGCGCGCGCTCACCCGCCGCCGCCTCGCATCTGGGCCCTTTTGACCAGCCGGCGGGCGTATTACGAGGAGCGGATGAGGAGGCGCTCGTGGAGGGCGCTCAGGATCTCGGCGATGCCGGCCTGTGCCCACACGTCGAAGAAGGGGGACTCGAGCAGGGCGCCGATCTCGCCGCCCCCGCGCGCCTTCGCCTGCTCCTCGGTCTCGCCGGGGCGCGCCGCGCGCAGGTGGCCGATCACGCGCTCCTTGTGGTAGATCGCGGGATACTCGATGTAGCGGTACAGCTCGACGAAGTCCTCGGTGAAGAAGATCGCCACCGGGACCGTCGCCCACCGCTGGCCGTTCTTTTCGTTGGCATACGCCTGCACGAGATCGGCGTTGCCCCCCGCCGCGGGGTCGGGTAGTCCCTTGAGCAGCATCTTCTCCCCGTCGCGGGTGAAGATGCGCAGCTCGAGGCCGCCCGCCCTGGCGAAGCGCGCGAGGTAGGGGACGTCCCGCCGGCAGTCGGAGGACCAGTCCTCGGAGATCACCGCGACCTTGGTGGGCCCGCCCGGCTGCGCGGCGAGCCACTGGATGGCCGCGATCTGCTCGGGAGTGAGCCGCACCCGGGCGTGGCGCTCGCGGAGGAAGACGCTCCAGTCCAGGCGCGGACGCACGAGGCTGAACCGGCGGACGTCGAAGCCCTCGCGGGCGAGGTTCTCGGGCGAGCCGGTGAACTTCACATAGTCGTCGAAGGTCATGCCCTGGGCGAAGCGTTCCGGTGTCATGCCGGTCCCGTCCTTTCTCAGGTGAAGAGGCGGCGGCTCGCGATGGCCGCGCCCTCGGTGAGGGCGCCGAGCTTGGCCCACACCACGCTGTGGGCCACCATCTCCGAGCCCGCGAAGGTGCCGAAGCCGCAATCGGTGGAGGCGATCACGCGCGTGCGGTCACCCACCGCCTCCACCGCCGCGCCGATCCGGTCGGCCACCACCTCGGGATGCTCCACGTAGTTGGTGGTGGTGTCGATCACCCCGGGCAGCAGCAGCATGGAGTCAGGGAGCGGGTGCTGCTTGAACACGCGGTACTCGTGCTGGTGGCGTGGGTTGGCGAGCGGCAGGGACAGGGCGCCGACCCGGGCGCGGTAGAAGAGCGGCAGCACCGCCTCGAGCGGCACGTCGTGGGTGTGGGGGCCGTCGTAGTTGCCCCAGCAGACGTGCAGGCGGATGCGGTCCGGCGGGATCCCCGCGGTGGCCTGGTTGATCGCCTCCACGTGCAGCTCGACGCTCCGCTGGAAGACCTCGAGGGAATCGTTCTGGAAGAAGCGCACCCGCTCCATGGCGAGATCGGGGCAGTCGACTTGCAAGAGCAGCCCGCGCGCGTGGATCAGCTCGTACTCCTTGCGCATCTCCCGGGCCAGCGCCATGACGTATTGTTCATGTGAATCGTAGTGGGCCGAGAGCAGGATGGTGGCGATCACCCCGGGCGAGGCCGCGGTCATGAAGCGCTCCACGAAGCCCGGCGCCCGGCCATCGGTGTCCCGGAGGAAGCCGTCGCACTCCTGGGCCGCGGGGCCCAGGTCCGCGTACTCCACCTCCGCGATGGCCTGCGGCGCGTCCGCGATCCGGGCCGCGTCGCGCCGGCGCCGGGCCAGCATCTCCGCGTAGTCGGGGAAGTCGACCAGGTCCCGCGCGGGCAGGCGCCGGCTCGTGCCCCCGAAGCCGCGCATGCGGCCGGCCACGTAGGTCGAGAAGCCGGCGCGGGGCTGCTCGCCGTTGTTGCCGACGTCGATGCCGACTTCGAGCTGCCTTGTCACCACGTGGGAGACCGCGGCGTCAGCCTCCCGCGCGAGCGCGGCCGCGTCGACCGGCTCGCCCCGGTCGCGGCGGACGAGCAGGTCGCGCAGCGCGGGCGGACGGGGCAGGCTGCCCACGTGGGTGGTGAGGATGCGCCGGTCGCTGCGCTTCACGGGTCTTTCTCCTTCCGGCGGGCGATGGGCTAGCCGGCCCGGGGCGTGATCTGGATCAGCGGGGCTGGCTCGGTCTCGATCTGGATCGTGGTGTGATCGATCCCGAAGCGGGCGTGGAGGACGAGGTGGAGGTCTTCGAGGATCTTGTCGGTGGGCGCGCCCGCCACGACGACCACGTGGGCGCTCATGGCCTCGCGGCCGGAGGTGAGCGTCCAGACGTGCAGGTCGTGGACCCGCCGCACCGACCGGGCGGAGCGCAGGGCGTCCTCGATCTCGGTCACGTCGAGATGGGGTGGCGCGCCCTCGAGCAGGACGTTCACCGCCTGGCGCAGGAGGGCCCAGGTGCGCGGCAGGATGAAGAGCGCGATCAGCGCGCCCGCGATGACGTCCGCGAGGGTCCACCCGGTGAAAAGGATGATCAGGCCGGCCACGATCACGAGGGCGGAGCTCACCGCGTCGCCGAGGACCTCGAGATACGCGCTCCGCACGTTCAGGCTTTCCGCGGCGCCTCCGTGCAGCACCCAGAGGCCGGTCAGGTTCACGACGAGGCCCAGCGTCGCCACCACCAGGATCGGGCCGCCCGGGACGTGCGGGGGCTGCCAGAGCCGCTCGTAGGTGACGACCAGGATGGCGACGGCCATCACGCACAGGACCACCCCATTGACGAGGGCGGCCAGGATCTCCACGCGGTAGTAGCCGTAGGTCTTGGCCGGCGTGGCCGGGCGCTCGGCGAACCAGACCGCGAGCAGGCTCAGAAGCACGCCGCCCGCGTCCACCAGCATGTGGGTGGCGTCGGCCAGGAGTGAGAGGCTGCCCGTCCAGAACCCGACCGCGGCCTCCACCACCAGGAACGCGGAGGTCAGCCCGAAGACGGCCAGCAGGCGGCGCTTGTGGCGGGAGCCGTGGGTGTGCCGGCCGTGCACGGTGGCGCGATCAGCGGGCCGGGGGCAACACCAGCCGCGCTTCTCCCTGACGGATGCCCTGGCTCGCGAAGAACCCGGCGTGGGCCTCGACCGCGTAGCGGAAGGGCCCGAGCGGTCCGTACAGCTCGGTGGGGCTCGGGTCCATCTTGAGGATGGCGAAGACGCGGCCGTCCTCCTTGACGAAGGCGATGTCCAGGGCCGCCGGCACGTTCTGCATGTGGAACTGGGTGACGATCTCCCGGCCGAAGTCGAAGAGGATCAGGTGGCGCTTGATCTCCTCGGGGGTGGCGCACTGGAAGCCGCCGGCCTGGCGCTCGCCGGTGTCGGCGGCCTTCACCCGAAGCGCGATGCTGCGGGAGCCGGCCTGCACGCTCAGCATCCGGATCGGCATGCCCGCGAAGGCCTCCCGCCAGCGCGGACATTCTGGATTTGGGGCTGGATTCGGGGCGGAACTCTTGGCCGGGCTCTGGGCGATGGCCGCCGGGCCCGCCAGGACCAGGAGCAGCGCGGCCAGGACGGCGACGCGCGAGCGGATCATGGATGGGTCGCCCGCGCCGTCGCGGGCCACCGGCGGCGGGCCAGCGACGCGGCGGCGAAGATGAGCAGCGCGGTCAGCACCACCGCGCCCCCCGCGGCCAGGCGCAGGTAGTAGGCGGCGATGAGGCCGGAGGTCATGGAGAGCAGCGCGATGCCGATGGCGATGGCGGTGGCGGTGTGGAAGCTCCGGCCCAGCGCGAAGCCGGTGAGCGCGGGGATCACGATCATGGCGGAGACGAGCAGCACCCCCACCATCCGCATCGCGACCACGGTGGTCAACGCGGTCAGCACCGTCAGCAGCAGGTTCAGCGCCCCGACCGGCACCCCGCTGGTCCGGGCCAGGTCCTCATGGAGCGTGATGGCGAGGAGCTGCTTGTAGAAGCAGCCGATCGCCACGGTGACGACGGCGCCCAAGGCCACGATCAGCCAGACGTCGCCGCTGGTGACGGTGAGGATGCTGCCGAAGAGGATCGCGAAGAGATCGGCGTTGAAGCCGCGGGCCAGGCTGATGAGCACCACCGCCAGCGCGAAGCCGCCGGAGAGGAACACCGCGAGGGCGGCGTCGCCCTGGAGCGCCCCGCGCGCGCGCAGCCGCTCGATGCCGACCGCGCCGGCCAGGGCCACCACCAGCGCGCCCAGCACCGGGGAGACGCCGAGCACCAGGCCCAGGGCCACCCCGGCCAGCGCCACGTGGGCGAGCGTGTCCGCGATCAGCGAGAGCCGGCGCGGGATCAGGAAGACGCCGATGGCCGGGCAGATGAGCGCGGTGACCACCCCCGCCGCGAAGGCCCGGTGCATGAAGCCGTACTGGAGGAACTCGGGCATGGCCTCAGTGGTCGTGGCTGACCACGCGCACCGCGGGGCCGTAGAGCGTGGTCAGCGCCGCGTCGCTCAGGAAGTCGCCCGGGCGGCCGTGGAAGATCAATCGGCGGTTGAGGCAGGCGAGCTTGGTGACCTCCTTGGCCACCACCCCGATGTCGTGGCTCACCAGGATCAGGGTCACGTCGCGCTCGCGATTGAGATGGTGGAGCAGCGCGTAGAAGCTCGTCTGGGCCTCGGGGTCCACCCCGCCGGTGGGCTCGTCCAGGATCAGGAGCTCGGGCTTGGAGACGAGCGCCCGCGCGATCAGCACACGCTGCTGCTGGCCCGGCGACAGCGCGCCGATCCGCGCACCGGCGTGCGCCTCCATGCCCACCTGGGCGAGGACCTCCGCGATGCGCTTGCGCTCCGCTCCGCCGACCCGCCCGAAGAGGCCGAGCGAGGGCAGGAGCCCGGTGGCCACCACCTCGTGGACGGTCACCGGCAGCGCGGGATCGAGCGTCGCCTTCTGCGGCACGTAGCCGAGGCGTCCCCACTGCCGGAACGACGCGGGCGGCTGGCCGAAGAGGCGGACCGCGCCGCGCTGGGGCGGCAGGAGGCCCAGCATGATGCGGAGCAGGGTGGTCTTCCCGGAGCCGTTCGGACCGATGATGCCCAGGAAATCTCCGGGCTCGACGGTCAGGTTGATGTGCTCGAGCACGGGGACGGCCCCGTAGGTGAAGTCCACGTCCTCGAGCTCGACGAAGGAGCGCATCAGCCGCCGATCCGGACCGCGTCGGTCACCGTGTCGGGCCGCGAGGTGCCCTCGGAAGGATGCGCGGCGTCCCACCAAGCCCCCGCGGCGGCGCAGCCGGCGCCGAGCAGGATCCCGCCGAGCACGTCCGAGGGCCAGTGGGCGTTCAGGATCACGCGGGCGAAGCCCACCGAGCCGACCAGCGCGACGGCCAGCACCAGCAGCGGCACCCGCGCCGCGGACGAGACGCGCTCGCGCGAGAGCAGGTAGGCGAGGAGCACGGCGAAGGTGGCCGCCGCGGTGACGTGCCCGCTGGGGAAGCCCGGGTTGACCCCGCGGGGCCGTGGCCGGCCGACGAGGAACTTGAAGAGCTGCTCGACGGCGCCCCCGATCGGCAGCAGCCCGCACCAGAGCCACCAGCGCCGGCGCGCGGCCCGCGAGCAGGCCAGGAGCAGGAGCATGGCCGGAGCCAGGAACTGCCACGTGCCGCCGTAGTTCAGCCAGCGCGCCACGCCGTGGATCGCGGTGCCCCGGTATCCCATGATCTCGCGGTGCAGGTCCACGTCGCCGGGCAGCAGCCGCACGCCGTACACGATCACGCTCATCCCGAGGAACGCGCCCAGCAGGATCAGGCAGAGGGTGCGCCAGCGCGCGACGGTCGATGCATCCATGGCGGTGACATTGTACTCGAAGCGCCGGCCGCGGGCTCGAGCGGGAGCATCATCGTGCCGGCGGGGGCTGAGCCGGCGTATCCATCTCTGGACATGGGCAGGGCGGCACGGGCGCGCTACCCAGAGGCGTGGGATGTGTCGCGCCCGTGTATCGCCCGCGAGACGCCGAGCACACCGTGCTCCATCAGGTCGTCGCGCTGCACCTGGGTGCGAGGGTTGCGCGCGCGAGCACCTGGTGCCGTTCTCCTGCAAAGGGCGCGCGTGGTGTCCGAGCTGCGGGGGACGGCGGATGACGGAGCGCGCCGCCCATCTGCGGTGACGGGGCTGGCCCTTTGGCTCGCGGTCGTATTCGGGGGGTGCGGCAGCCAGGATCATGAGGCCAAGCGGCTGGAGATGTACCGGCAGGACTCCACCTACTGCTCCAAGTACGCCACCAAGCGCGAAGAGGGCAGCTTCGAGGAGCGCATGAAGGCCCTAACAAACCCCAATGGCCAGCGTGCGACGTAGCATGTCACTTGGCTGTCCGACGCGGAGGGCGCGCCTTGAAGGCATCCGACGCCGAGGACCGGGACTAGGTCGTGCGGCCAGCACCATCAGCGCCAGCGGTGATAGCCGTAGCGGCCTTGGTGCCACCCGTAGTAGCAGCCGTAGCAGGAGTACGGAGAGTAGTAGTACGGTTCCACGATGACGACTGGGGGCGCTACGTAGACAGGCGCCGGGGCGACGACGACCGGACGGGGTACGTCAGGCCCCCACGCCCCGACACAACCTGTGAGAAACAACATGAGAAGACCAAGTCCGAGGGCACGCATGACTACCGACCGCCCGCGATGATGAAGCCGATCAACGCAAAGTAACCAAGGATGACGAGGATCGTTGCGCCGACCCCGACGGCTTCCTTCGTGGCTTCACCATGTAGCATTTTCGCGCAGTCACCCGGCGAGTCCATGATGTGCTGGCTCTGGCACTGGTCCATTGATGCGTACTGGACACCCGGAGAGTTCGGGTGCGTCACTGTCGCACACCCGGCTAACATCACCGCGATCAGGACCACCGATAGGGTTTTCATGAGGGCGTTCTCCTCGGGCTCCTGCCCGAAGCGATAGACTCGGAACTGCCGTCCTGTGAGGCAGCAAGAGCGGGGCCAGCGCGTCGGTGGCCATACAATCAGGGGCTTGCGGGCTGAAGGTGTCTGCGGCTGACGGAGGCGGTCAGGGACGGTGACGAGGGCCGGGCGGCGCTGCCCAGGGCGCCAAGAGGAGATGTGTTTATTGCGTAGAGCCCGAAATGGCTTCGAGGGCGGCTCCTCCCCTTCGGGCGATGGCCGTCAGCCTACCCGCAGGCAGGCGGATCGGGCTAGCTATCCGGCAGGTGACGCTTTTTCAGCAACCGCAGGCAGGTGCGCGATGGCAGTGACACTCGCCGGTCTTGTGATTGATGTGGCACCCGCATGCATTCAACCCACCGCCATGCTCGGCCGCGTCGAGGTTGCAGGTTCTGGAAACCGTAGTGTTACTTGGCACAAGTAGTACCAACACTAGCATGAGCATCATCGCTGTTTTCACTCTCGTCTCCCCTTTGCGTCTAGGGCGGCTCATCCCTTGGGCGATGGCCGGGTGCAGGCCGGCTTTGCCTGGACTAGCTCAGGACTTGCTCTCCCGGACGTAACCCTGCTCCTCCAGCTTGCTCTTGCATGCTCCGTAGTTGGTCGCACCCGACCACCAGAACAACCCCATGGTATTCTCGCACCGCCGCACGTCCCCAGTCTGCGGATGGCGATACACGGCCACGTCGAAGGCGCCGGAGTTATTGTCGCCGTAGTTCGTGGGCGTCGCACTAGGGAGGGGCTCGCTACTGGCACAGCCGGCCACGAGCGTCATCAGAGCCATGGAGAGCATCGTCTTCAGAATGGGATGGGGTCCTCCTGCCTCCTAGAAGCATGCCCCGGGCCAGCAGATCAGCGTTCGCACATTCAAGAACTTGGGCAGGACACTGAAGGGAGGGCTGACGGAGACTGTCAACGCGCGCGCCCAGGAGGGGCGGCCCCGCTAGGTCAGCGTGAGCTGCTGATCGCCTACGCTATCATCCTGCCCCTCAACCCTGGTCACGTGCTCAACGTCCATCGGGCCGAGCTGCGGATGGAGCTTGCACGCTGATTGCGCCGCCCACTCAGACGAGCACTCCCGCTCCCAGCCGCAGGAGCAAACGACTAACCAGCGCGCACTGGCGGCGATGTCTGGCTCCTCGCCCGTGCTATGAGCCGGATGGGTGCCCCGCATGAGCACGCCAGCCACACGTACCCGTTGTCCCGGCCGCCATCCAGTTCCCCGCACCGTTGGTGCTCGCGTACAAACGCCACCAAAGCGCCGAGGATTTCTGGCATGGGGCCGGGAGATTATCACAACGTTAATGTCCCGGCTACTGCGGTGGGCATCCTCATGGGGACGAGCGGCCAAGATCCTTACGGTGATTGCGCCCCGGATGCATATCGAAAGGACGAGACAACGAGACGGAACGAGTGAGCCTGCTCCGCCCAGGGGAGTTTGACCGTGAACGTGGTGGTTCCGCGTCCGCGGAGGAAGGATGCGACGAAGGCAACCCCGCGGCCTACGACCTTGCCCTCAGCATTTAGCGCGTCCGCGGTTACCCAGACATCCACGACATCCCGGAGGCCATCGTTGAACACCTCTCCCATGAGAACGATAGACGAGGGTTCGTCGCGCTCGCGTTGAAAGGTGATGCGAAAGGGCTGGGCTGTAGCAAGCCCCACACCAAGGAGTACCAGACACATCGCCAGAATGATCCCGACAGGGATTCTCACTCAATCACCTGATCCGCCCGCTGCAGGAGCGACCGCGGGATCGTCAGGCCGAGGGCCTTCGCGGTCTTGAGGTTAATCACCAACTCGAACTTTGTGGGCTGTTCGATCGGGAGGTCGCCGGGCTTCGCGCCCTTCAGGATCTTGTCCACGTAGGTAGCGGCGCGCCGAAACAAATCAGCAACGTTCGGTCCATAGGCCATAAGGCCCCCGGCATCCACACCCTCCCTCCATGGGTACACTGCCGGCAGCCGGTTCTTTGCCGCCAGGTCCACGAGGCGTTTTCGCTCACTGAAGAGCATGCTGCCTCCCAACACAGTCAGAGCCCCCGCACGCGCCCTGGTCATTTCCGAGAAGGCCCTGTCGAAATCGTCTGGCCCTCGCGCCTCAATGAATTGAAGCCGCACCCCTAGCGCCCGTGCCGCGACTTCTACTTCCTTCCGCATGTCCTTTGCCGTGCGTTCGGGGAAGGCACCTGGATCCCAGAGGACAGCGACCCGACTGACCCCCGGAACGGCCTGCTTGAGAAGTTCCAAACCCTTGCCGACCATCTCCGGAGCGAGGATGGACAACCCCGTGAGATTGCCGCCCGGCCGCGCAAGGCTGGTGACGAGCCCGCTCGAAACCGGATCGGCAACGGGGAAGACAATGGGGAGGGTCCTGGTCGCTTGCTTGGCGGCCAGGGCGGCGACTGTGGGTTGGGCCACGAGGACATCAACCTTGAGCGCAACCAGTTCGGCCGCGAGAGCGGGGAGCCGCTCGGGCTTCCCCTCGGCATCTCGGGATTCGATCACGACGTTGCGGCCCTCGACGTAACCGAGGTCACGCAGTCCTTGACGGAAGGCCTCGTGCAGGTGGGGGTTAGCGGTCGGGTTGAGCGCCAGGTAGCCGATTCGAGGGACCGTGGCCACCGGCTGGGCCTCGGCGGCGAGCGGCGCGGCGAGGAGGCTGCCTGCCATCATCCCGAGGAAGGTTCGTCGCTCCATCACTGGCCTCATCCGTGGCGGAGTCTAACAGAGGCACTATGGGAGCGTAGCCGAGAACCCGAAGGGGCGGCCTCTGGGCGGATCTATGCACGGGGCCAGCGCCCCGGGGACCCACTGCGACCGGAATCTGCTCGACAAGACCCGGGCGCGGTCTTACCGTGGGAGCATGAACAACATGCGCCGCCGACTGCTGAAGGCCCTGGGAGTCCTAGCCGCAGCTCTGATCTACGAAGGCAAGCGGATCAACGACAAGATAGTCGATCGACTGGGTGACAGGTTAGCCGACCTAGCCGAGCGGGCGGTGATCTCTCCAACGGGGTCATTGACACCGATCGTGAAAGATAATTCCCCGGCGGGCGAAAGCGTCACTATCCGGATGACCGGCATCAGCAGTCAGGAGGCATTCGGGACCCCAAGTCTGACAGCAACGTAAGCCCACTCTCCCGTGGCTACGGGGGTGATGACATGGCCAGCGACCACTGGCGAACGCGGGTGAAGGGCGGCATCCTTCGACGCGAGTTTCTCCGATACGCCGGCCGCGGGACGCGGGCGTTGCTCCTGAGCGCCCTTGCCACTGCCGCTTGCCTAGGCGGGTGCGCCACCGGCTCACCGATCTCACCCATCTACACCCAAGCAGATCTAAAGGCTGAGTGCGACAGGCATCGAGGTTGGTGGCGGCCGGATGACTTGCGCGGTGGGTACTGCGAGTACGACAGTCACTTGTGAACCCGCCTACGCGGCTTGACGAGTCTCGGCCAGCCTCGGTGACGAAGATTGAAGGGGCAGCCTTCGAGAGGGCGGCTCATCCCCCTCGGGCGATTGCCGGATGTGGCCGTAGACACCCGGTGCCCCTCAGCGTAGGCTCCCCCGCGTGGCCCAGCCGTGCGCTAGGGTGCAGGAAGTAGAGAGCCTCGTGATCAGGGCGCGCATCATCATCTGCGGCTCCTCCTGGCTCGTGCCTTTCGTGGCCGCGCCCGGCGGCGCTTCACACCCCTCGGCTTTCCGCCACGCGGATCACGAGTAGCAACGTAGTCGTCCAGCCACTTCCTGGAACTCAACCAGAGATGGCCGTCTCGCACCACCCGCAGCTTTCCCTCGAACACCAAGAGCCGCAGGTACTGGACCGGGTACGGACCTTGCGCAGCGAGCGCGGAGAGCGGCACTAGCTTCGCCGCCCCCGCAAGGTTCGGAATCAAGAAGCGAGTGAGCGTGCCGCTGACGGCGCGGGCGATCACCTCCGCGAGCAAGTGCGGGTTGCCGTCGTCCGCCAGTTCCAGTGCCCGCAGGTAGCGCGGCCGTTGGGCCTTGGGGATGACGGCCGGCGGGTAGCCGCGCTGGAGGAGCATGAAGTCGAGAAGCAGGCGCCCCACGCGCCCGTTTCCATCGGTGAATGGGTGGATGCGCTCGAACCATGCGTGGTGAATCGCGGCATGCACAACTGGGTGCCTGTCGTTTAGCTTCCGGGTGGACTGACTCCAGTCGTCGAGGTCGGCGGGGATCGCGGCCGGGACCGCGACCTTGACCGAGCGCACCGCCACCGGCGCCTGCCGCCACGCCTATCAGCGGTCACCCAATAGTCCCCCCGTGTGGTCATTGAATATTCCCCACCCCTCCTGACAGAGGAGGGCGTCCTGATGAGCGAGATATTGTTGGCGGGCGCAGCAGCGACGGACGGCGACACTGTGGCACTGGCTCCTGGGCCGGCCGGCGTCTGAGAATGGGAGGTTACGTCACGGGGACGCGGGCCAGGGACGGGCCGACCGCCGCCGGAGGGCGTTCATGTCGACTATCCTCTCAGGACGGCCAATGCTCCCGCGAGCGTCTGGGCGATGGTCGCGCCGCCCGCCCTCGTCACCGTCCTGACCGGCTCCGTCAGCGATCCCGGCTCCCGCGTCCTGCAAGCCCTTGAATGTCCGAGGGCTCCGCTCCTGGCCCCGCTCTTGCTGCGACGAATAGAGCAGGCGTCTGTCCACGTCCGGTTTCCCGGTCAGCGGAAAGGGTGGTCAGCCCATGAGCGTGATCCCGCATATGTGGAACGCATGGATCGGCAGTTCCTGGAATCTTACGGCGCGGGTTGTGCGAAGAGTCCGGGCGGCACGCCTGCGGAGGCGGGTCGCGGCGTGGCGGCGTGGCGCGGGGTCGCAGCGGTCCAGCGGTAGTCTGTCCCGTCGCCGGTAAGAGAATGCCGCTCTCAGCCAGTCGAAGGGATCCGCTCATGACTCGACTCGTGGCCCTTGTCCTCGGAGCGGCGCTGCTCGCTGGATGCACAGGACCCACCTACACCTACAGCAAGCCGGACGGAAGTCCGATGGACTTCAAGCGGGATAGCTACGCCTGCGTACAGGAGTCACGGGTTTCGTGGGGCGCCAGTGGGAATGCCATGATCATCGGCGCCAGCATCGACGCCAAGCGGCAAGCCAACCGGCTCTACAAGATGTGCATGGAGGCGCGTGGCTGGACAGCCGAAACGTCCCAATGACCACCCGCATCCTCCTCGCCCTCCTCTGCCTTCTTACCCTCGCCACGTCGGCCTCCGCCGAGGGCGCCTGGACGATGTGGATGATGGGCGCCTCATCGCCATGGGATTCCGTTGGCACCTTCCCCACGCGGGAGCAGTGCATGGAGGCGCTGCACCAGCAGGCGCAGGCAGTCGAGAAGCTGGGGCTCAAGGTGACCGAAGATGGACCTGGTGGATCGTTCGCCGGGACCGATGCTGATCGGGACATTCGGGGGCAGTGCCTCTCCGATACCGTGGACCCACGCGGGCCGAAGGGGAAGTGACGCTGCTATCGACGCGAACAGGGCGGCGCGGCATGGCGTAGGTAAACCTAGCCCTTCACGCAGACCCAAGCCCCGTGAGATCCGACTGAGCGGCCATTCAGCGGTGGCCCTCATGCCGATCCCCCTCGCCACGATAGCCCTCGCCTCGGTGATCGCCTTCGCGATGTTCCCGCTCCCACGGACGCCCGCCGCCGCGATGCCAGCCCTCCCGGCCTTCCCACGTCCCGTGCCAGCACCCGGCGCAGTAGATGGGCGAGTAGGCGTATGGAACGGCCGGTCCCTCGATGAAGCAGCTCGTCAAGATCGTCATGGCCATCAAGATCATCACAGCCCTCATCGCGACCTTGTGCATTTGGCTCCTCCCGTAGACCCGGCCGATGTTCTCTATCGTCAAGCTACACCTATCTAACCCTTGACCGAGACGAGAACCAGCACACAGCGGGTGATCTCCTCATCGTGTAGTCCCCTTTCGGTCGGTCGGTCGCGACTCTAACATCTTGCCCGGTCCGATACACCAGACTCGATGCCCACGCGCACCACGCCCCCGTTCACCGTGACGCCCATGCAGCCGACTCCAGTAGGCGCGTAGCCGCGAGCCTAGCGCCCCCGGCAGCACTGGTGTAGATTCGTCCCGCTGGTCGCCCGCCGTCCCTCCTAGACCATGCGGCCAGTGGGAGGGTGACGCGGTGAATCGCCGGACGTTCCTCAGCACCGTGACCGCGGGCCTCCTCGGCGCCCCGCTCGCCGCCGAGGCAGCGATCGCCGTCGGAGACGTTCCCGGTCATCAAGTCCGGATCTTTGAGATCCGTGCGAAGTACACAAACGACGCGCCCGTCTACGCCGGCGTCAAGGTTGTGGAGGGATGGACCCGTGCATTGTCCGATTACACCAACGGGAGCGGACGCTCATCGGGTTACGGGATTTCCACCCTTGAGAACGGAGACAAGATCTTTTCGAGCTTCGAGACGCTTCTTCATACGTTCGTGGATGCCGACGGCTCACGGAAGTCCTCCTTATACGACCGTGACAACCCTTATGGGAGGCACCGGGAAGTTCAGCACCATCCGGGGGACCTTGCGGGGGGCGGGAAGTACAGACTTTAAGACCGGGCTGAGCGGCGTCAAGACCGAAGGGGAGTACTGGTTCGGGAAGTAGTGCTGGCTTGCAGTGAGCGACTGGGGCGTCGCGACCTCTCACGCGACGCCCCAGTCGCTCCGATACGGTACTACGACTTCCCATACCGGTTCGCCTGAAACTAAGTGATCTGAGGAGGGCGTCGCGGTCGACGCTGCAGTGGTTCGTCGAGGTGATTGAGAACACGATCCAGGCCCGACCCTTAGCCGGGAGGTTTTCGATGCCGTCGTACACGATGCCGTCGAAAACACAGCCGAGGACCCGAGCCTCGACCAACACGCCGTGCGGGGCTGGAGGATAGTCAACATTGAACACCCTCCGGCGGCGGCCGCCCCGTCCGTGGCCCCCGTCACCGTGACGTAACCGGCCAGACTCGCACGCTGGCCGCCCCAGGAGCCGATGGCACAGGCTCTTTCTCGCGTCAGACGCAACCCAGACGCAAGTGGACTTCCACGGTGGCACTCGACCCGCAAGTTGTCTCGGGCCCGGACTGGGCGGACTAGCCCGAGCAAAAGTAATGGCGGCACGATGATCAGAATGTGTCTAGCCGCGATGGAGGCGCCCCACCTTCCTCCTGACCGTCCTTGACCCCTCCGGCCCGCCCGACTATGCTCTCGCCACCGACCGACCGGTTCGGCCCGGCTCGCTAGAGCCGACGGCATGCTGGGCAGGAGGATGCCATGGCGATTCTGACGATCTCCCAGGAAATGGGCAGCGGCGGAGCCGAGATCGGCCTGACCGTGGCGACTCGCCTCGGTTACACGTATGTCGATAACGAGGAACTCCTCAGCCGAGCGCAGCGCTACGGGTTGGCGGAAGATCGCCTCGCTCGCCTCGTGGAAGACCGGCCGTCGTGGGTCGAGCGTTTTGATGCGGAGACTCGCCGGTGCATCCTGGCGCTCCAAGTGGTCCTGTACGAGTGTGCGCAGGACGATGATGTCGTGCTGATGGGCGGTGGTGGGCAATGGCTGCTCCGTGGCGTGCCCCACGCGCTTCGGACGAGAATCGTCGCCCCCTTCCCCGAGCGCGTGACGCGGCTGACGGCCACCTTGTCGGCCCAGGGGCGGGAACGCGT
>WNFE01000567.1_pt1 | contig 25878 bp, 27 predicted proteins | sample 5400451 | NCBI WGS metagenome assembly WNFE01 (sample SAMN13153344, study PRJNA577476) | soil metagenome | isolation source: 200 cm saprolite under Douglas fir tree site 2 hole 2 | place: USA:California | collected 2015-04-18
GACCATCGACGCGTTCCGCCGCCTCAAGCGGCTGCTCGACACGCACAACGCCCGGCGCAGGTCCACGGACGGCGACGGCCAGGAGGCATCCGGTGGCAAAGAAGCTTAAGGTCACCCTGGTCAAGAGCCTGATCGGGCTTTCGCCGAAGCAGGAGGCGACCGTCAAGGCGCTCGGGCTCAAGCACATCCGCCAGACGGTGGAGCACGACGACACGCCGACCATCCGCGGGATGATCGACGCCGTGCCTTTCGCCGTTAAGGTGGCAGGGCGAGATGCAGCCGAAGGCGAGACGAGCGCTTCAAGAAAGATAAAATGAGACTCGAAGATCTCCGGCCGGCGAAGGGCTCGACGAAGAAGATCAAGCGGCGCGGCCGCGGCCGGTCGTCGGGCACCGGCAAGACCTCAGGCAGGGGCCACAAGGGCCTCAAGGCGCGCTCGGGCGGCGGCGCGCGCCCGGGCTTCGAAGGCGGCCAGATGCCGCTCTACCGGCGCCTGCCGAAGCGCGGCTTCCTGCCCTACGGCGGCAAGACCGAGTTCGCGATCGTCAACGTCGGGGACATCTCCGCCCGCTTCGCGGCCGGGAGCGTCGTGGACCCGGATGGGCTCGTCGAGGCCGGTCTGATCAAGAGGTCCGGCCGACAGGCGCTGAAGGTGCTGGGCGACGGTGACGTCGCGCACGCGCTCACGGTCAAGGCCCACCGGGTGAGCGAGTCGGCGAAGCAGAAGCTCGAGGCCGCTGGCGGCAGTGTCGAGGTCCTGCCCGACAGGCCGCCGGGGCCCGAGACCAAGCGGCAAGCGGCCCACAGCAAGCAGAAGGCTTCTGCCAGGAGGCGGGACGCTTCCACCGCCACGCCGGAGGCTGCTCGCACATGATAGAAGGGCTCCAGAGCTTCCAGAACATCTTCAAGATCCCGGAGCTCAAGCGCCGGGTCTTGGTGACTCTGGGTCTGCTCGCCGCCTACCGACTCGGAGCCCACGTGCCGACCCCGGGCATCGACGCCACCGCGCTGGCCGCGCTCTTCAACCAGATGCAGGGCGGCCTGCTCGGCATGGTCGATCTCTTCTCCGGCGGCAACCTGCGGCGGCTCACGGTCTTCGCGCTGGGCATCATGCCGTACATCTCGGCGTCCATCATTCTCCAGCTCCTGACCGTCGTGATCCCCGCCCTCGAGCGCCTGGCCAAGGAAGGCGAGGCGGGCAAGAAGAAGATCACCCAGTACACGCGCTACGGCACGATCGGCCTGTCCCTGATCCAGTCCTTCGGCATCGCCGTGGGCCTCGAGAGCATGACGCCGCAGGGCGGGCAGGTGCTGGTGCCGGACCCGGGCTGGGGCTTCCGGCTCATGACGATGCTGACGCTGACGACCGGCACCGCGCTGATCATGTGGCTGGGCGAGCAGATCTCGGAGAAGGGCATCGGCAACGGCATCTCGCTCATCATCTTCGCGGGCATCGTCGTGCGGTTGCCTTCGGCCGTCGTGTCGTCCTACACCCTGATCGCGACGGGCGAGCTGAAGCTCTTCGTGTTCATCGGGCTCGTGGCCATGATGGTGCTCGTGACCGCGGCGGTCATCGTGATGCAGGAGGGGCAGCGCAAGATCCCGGTCCAGTACGCCAAGCGGATGGTCGGCCGGCGGATGGCCATGGGCCAGACGACCCACATCCCGCTGCGCATCAACACGGCGGGCGTCATCCCGGTCATCTTCGCGTCCTCGCTCATCCTCTTTCCGGCGACGCTGACCCGCTTCATCCAGCATCCGTGGATGCAGGCGATCTCCGAGGCGCTGTCCCCGGGGCACCTGACGTACACGGCGCTCTACTGCGCGCTGATCATCTTCTTCACGTACTTCTACACGGCGATCGTCTTCAACCCCGTCGACCTGGCCGACAACATGAAGAAGTACGGCGGCTTCATTCCGGGCGTGCGCCCGGGCAAGAAGACGGCCGAGTACATCGACCGGGTCCTGACTCGCATCACGCTGCCGGGCGCCATCTTCCTGGCATTGATCTCCGTGCTGCCGGACTTCCTGATCCGCATGTTCAACGTGCCCTTCTACTTCGGCGGCACGAGCCTCTTGATCGTGGTCGGCGTGGCGCTCGACACCGTGCGGCAAATGGAGTCGCATCTGCTCATGCGGAATTACGAAGGGTTCCTCCGCAAGAAGGCGCGGGCGCAGGCGTGAGCGTGAGAGTCATCTTCCTGGGGCCTCCGGGAGCCGGCAAGGGCACCCAGGCGCAGAGCCTTGCCCACGAGTGGGGCGTGCCCCACATCGCCACGGGGGACATGCTGCGCGAGGCCGTTGCCGCGAAGACAGCGCTCGGGCTCGAAGCGAAGCGTCACATGGATTCGGGAGGGCTCGTGCCCGACGACGTCGTGATCGGCCTGGTGGGCGAGCGCCTGGCGCAGCCCGACGCCAAGGCGGGCTGCGTGCTCGACGGCTTCCCGCGCACGACCGCGCAGGCCGAGGCGCTCGACGCGGTGTTCACGCGCGCGGGTATCGCGCTCGACCGCGTGGTCTTCTTCGACGTGTCGCGCGCGGAGCTGCTCCGCCGCCTCACGGGCCGCCGCGTCTGCAAGTCGTGCGGCCGCACCTTCCACCTGGTCTCGGCGCCGCCCAAGGTCGCGGGCAAGTGCGATGCCTGCGGGGGCGAGCTGTACCAGCGCGCCGACGACAGCGAGGCCACCGTGGCGACGCGCCTGGACGTCTACCAGAAGCAGACGGCGCCGCTCCTCGACTACTACCGCCGCAGCGGGCTCCTCACCGAGATCGCGGGCGAGGGACCGGTGAACGAGGTGGCCGAGGCGATTCGCAGGGCTGTCGGACAGGGGGTGGGGCGGTGATCCTGCTCAAGTCCCCGCGAGAGCTCGAGCACATGCGCGCGGCGGGCCGCATCCTGGCCGAGGTCAAGGAGCGGCTCAAGGCGCTCGTGCGGTCCGGCGTCTCGACCAAGGACATCGACGAGGACGTCGAGGCTTTCATCGTCGGCAAGGGCGCCCAGTCCGCCTTCAAGGGCTATCGCGGGTATCCGGCGACCGTGTGCACCTCGATCAACCAGGAGGTCGTCCACGGCATCCCGTCGGCCAAGCGGAAGCTCAAGGACGGCGACATCATCGGCCTGGACCTGGGCTGCATCGTCGAGGGCTACTACGGTGACTGTGCCGTCACGCTGCCCGTCGGGCCGGTGCCGGCGAGAGTGCAGGAGCTGCTGGAAGTGACGCGCGAGAGCCTCGACAAAGCCATCGTGCAGTGCCGGCCGGGCAACCGTATCGGCGACATTTCCAACGCCGTGCAGACGCACTGCGAGAGCCACGGCTTCGGTGTCGTGCGGGCTTTCGTGGGGCACGGGATAGGGCGGGCGCTCCACGAGGATCCGCAGGTACCGAACTTCGGGGAAGCGGGCCGCGGTCCGGCGCTCAAGGCCGGGATGGTGCTGGCGATCGAGCCCATGGTCACGATGGGATCGTGCGAAGTGCAAGTGCTCGAGGACGGGTGGACGGCGGTGACCGTCGACGGCAGCCTCGCGGCCCATTTCGAGGACACGATCTCCATCACCGACAACGGCCCCGACGTGCTGACCAGGGTGGCGCTCTAAGCCGTGCCGAAAGAAGACGCGATCGAGGTCGAGGGCACGGTCGTGGAGCCGCTGCCGAACGCCATGTTCCGCGTGGAGCTGGACAACGGGCACAAGGTGCTGGCGCACGTGTCGGGCAAGATGCGCATGAACTTCATCCGGATCCTGCCGGGAGACAAGGTCAAGGTGGAGCTGTCGCCCTACGACCTGACCCGCGGCCGGATCACGTACCGATTTAAGTGAGGCCACTATGAAAGTCAGACCGTCGGTCAAGGTACGGTGCGAGCACTGCAAGATCGTGCGGCGCGAGCGCGTCGTGCGCATCATCTGCAAGAACCCGCGCCACAAGCAGCGCCAGGGTTAGAGGCAGTGCGAGCTGAGGGGCGGTCGTGCAGCTGTTTGCACGAGCGTCACGAGGCGAGCGGTGAAATGGCTCGAAAGGAGAATTGACCATATGGCACGCATTTCCGGAGTGGATCTGCCGCGGGACAAGCGCGGCGAAATCGCGATCCAGTACATCTACGGGATCGGCATCCCGTCTTCGAAGAAGATCTTCGCCGACGCCAGGGTCGACCCCGGCAAGCGGGTCAAGGCCTGGAGCGACGAGGAGACGGCGCGGGTGCGCGACATCATCGAGCGCGAGTACAAGGTCGAAGGCGACCTCCGGCGCGAGGTGTCGATGAGCGTCAAGCGCCTCATGGATATCGGCTGCTACCGCGGCATTCGCCACCGGAAGGGCCTGCCCGTGCGCGGGCAGCGGACCCACACCAACGCCCGCACCCGCAAGGGCAAGAGCAAGGGCGTCATGGTCAAGAAGAAGCCGGTGGCCGCCGCCGCGGCGCCCGCGGCCGCACCCGCCGCGCCGGCGAAGAAGTAAGGAGCGACACACATGGCTGACGAAGCGGCAGAGAAGCCGGTCGAGAAGGATGAGGACAAGGCCCCGGCGGCGCCCCGCAAGGGCGGGCGCAAGCGGGAGCGCAAGGAAGTGCGCGTGGGGATCGCCCACGTCCAGGCGACGTTCAACAACACGATCGTCACGCTGACGGACAAGATGGGCAACGTGGTCTCGTGGGCGAGCGCAGGCAGCGTCGGCTTCAAGGGCTCGCGCAAGAGCACGCCCTTCGCCGCGCAGACCGCCGCGGAAAACGCCGCGCGCAAGGCGATGGACCTGGGTCTGAAGCAGGTCGAGGTGTTCGTGCGGGGTCCGGGGGCAGGCCGCGAGGCGGCCATCCGGTCGCTCCAGGCCGTGGGCCTCGAGATCTCCGCGATCCGTGACGTGACGCCGATTCCGCACAATGGGTGCCGTCCGCCCAAGCGGCGTCGGGTGTAGGGGAGGAGCGAGCGTTGGCGCGATATCGGGCCGCAGCGTGCCGGCAGTGCCGGCGTGAAGGCATCAAGCTGTTCCTCAAGGGGTCGCGGTGCTTTGGGGAGAAGTGCGCCATCGAGCGCCGGAACTATCCCCCGGGCCAGCACGGCCTCAGCCGGACCAAGCTCACGAACTACGGCATACAGCTGCGCGAGAAGCAGAAGGCCAAGCGCATCTACGGCGTCCTCGAGAGCCAGTTCCGCCGCTACTTCGCGATGGCCGAGCGCGAGCGCGGGGGCACGGGCGAGAACCTGCTCAAGCTGCTCGAGCGGCGGCTGGACAACGTCGTCTTCCGGCTGGGCATGGCCGCCTCGCGCCGCGAGGCACGGCAGATGGTCGGCCACGGGCACATCCAGGTCAACAGCCGGAAGGTCTCCATCCCCTCCTACATCGTCAGGGTCGGAGAGATCGTCCAGCTTCGCCCCACGTCCAAGATGCAGGAGCGCGTCGCCGACAACCTGGGCGCCGGGCGCCAGCAGACTCCGGCATGGCTCGAGGTGGATCCGAACGAGAAGAAGGGCACCGTCCGCGGCCTGCCGATCCGGGACGACATCCAGATTCCGGTGCAGGAGCAGATGATCGTCGAGCTGTTCTCGAAATAGCGCCGCTGCGCGCGGTAGAAGGGAACGTATGGCAAGGATTCCATTCCAGAAACCGAAGACGATCGAGTGGCAGATTTTGTCCGACCGTTACGGCCGGCTCGTGGCCGAGCCGTTCGAGAAGGGCTACGCCCTCACGGTCGGCAACTCCCTGCGCCGCACCCTGCTCAGCATCATCCCGGGCGCGGCCGTGACCTGGGCGCGGGTCAAGGACGTCAGGGATGTCGAGACGCCGCTGCCCGGCGTCGCCGAGAGCACGCAGGACGTGCTCCTGAACCTCAAGAAGCTCGCCGTCAACGTGCCCTCTGGCGAACCCATGGAGACTCGGCTCGAGGCCAAGGGACCCAAGGCCGTCACCGGCGCCGACGTGTCCGAGGCGACGGGCGTGGAGGTCCTGAACCCCGAGCTGCACATCGCCACGCTCGAGGCCGGCGGGACGCTCACGATCGACCTCGGTATCGGCGTGGGCCGCGGCTACGTCGCCGCGGACCGGCACCCGGCCGGCAGCATCCCCGCGGGCGCGATCGCGCTCGACGCGGCCTTCTCGCCGATCCAGCGCGTCTCCTACAACGTCGAGAACGCACGGCTGGGCAAGATCACCGACTACGACCGCCTCGTGGTCGAGGTGTGGACCAACGGCTCGGTGTCGCCCGACGAGGCGTTGACGCGGGCGGCCACCCACATGCGCGACCAGTTCGCGCTGCTGGCCCCCGAGGGCGGCATGGAAGAGGAAGAGGAAGTCGAAGGCGCCGGCGAGGGATCGCTGCAGGAGAGCCTCGCGAAGCCGCTCGACGACCTGCCGCTGCCGGCGCGCGCCATCAACGCGCTCAAGAACGCGGAAATCCTCGTGGTCGCGGATCTCGTGCAGAAGACGGACGCGGATCTGGAGCACGTCAAGAACCTGGGCGACAAGTCCATCGACGAGATCAAGGTCGCCCTGGGGGCGCTGGGTCTCTCCCTCGGGATGCGGATCGACCCGAATCTCCTGGGCGCGCTCGGCCGCGGGGGAGTGAAATGAGGCACGGCAGGGCGGGATTCAAGCTCGGTCGCGTCACCGCGCACCGCTGGGCGCTCTTCCGGAATCTTCTCGTCGCGCTCTTCCGCCACGAGCGCATCATGACCACCGAGGCCAAGGCCAAGGCCGTCCGAGGCCTGGCGGATCAAATGGTCACGCTGGCCAAGCGCGACAGCCTCCACGCGCGCCGGCAGGTGCTCAGCATGGTGCCGGACACCCTAGTCGTGAAGAAGCTCTTCGACACCATCGCGGCGCGCTTCGGCGACCGCCACGGCGGCTACACGCGGATCATGAGGGCAGGCACGCGCCCTGGCGATCGCGCGCCCATGGTCGTCCTCGAGCTGGTGGACAGGCCCGAGGCGCCGCGGGAGAAGACCAAGACGGACGTCAAGGCCGAGAAGGAGCCCAAGGGCGAGAAGAAGGACAAGGGCGAAGCCGCGGCCCCGGCCAGCAAGGGCAAAAAGAAGAGGGCCGCAGCAGCAGCCGGCTAGGATTCTCGTCGAAGGGTAAGAATCGAGCGGGGGGCCGTGAGGCCCCCCGCTTTCTTTTCTCCCACGGCTACTTCAGGTGCTTCTTGAAGTGGTCGACCGTCCGCTTCCAGGCATCGTCCGCGTCGGCCTTGTCGTACGCGGCCTGGTTCGTGTCGTTGAAGAACGCGTGGTCCCGACCCGGATAGATGCGGATCTCGACCTGCTTGCCCGCCTTCTTGATCGCCGCTTCGACGCCGCGCGCGACGTCGGGGTTCACGAACCCGTCCTTCTCGGCGAAGAGCCCAAGCACGGGCCCCGACAGCTTCGAGTAGTCGGGCTTGACGTTGGGGTGAATGCCGTAGAAGTCCACGACGGCGCCGATCGAAGGATTCGTGCAGCCGGCGAAGAGCGCGAGCTGGCCGCCCATGCAGAAGCCGACGGCTCCGAGCTTCGCCGTCGAAGAGTGACCCGCGAGATACACGGCCGCCCCGCGCAGGTCCTTCTCGGCCTGCTCGATGTTGAGTGCCATGAAGAGCTTGCCCGCTCCGTCCGGCTCGCTGGCGGTCTTGCCGTGGTACATGTCGGGCGCCAGCGCCGAAAAGCCCGCGGCCGCGAAGCGGTCGCACACGTCCTTGATGTGCGGGACGAGGCCCCACCACTCCTGGATCACGAGGAGTCCGGGGCCCTTGCCGGACGCCGGCGTCGCGAGATAGCCATCGGTCGTATGCCCGTTCGCTGGGAACTGCACCATCTTGCCGGCCATGTGCGTGGTCCTTTCTTCTAGGTTAGATGTGGAAGATTGGTAGCCTTGCCTCCCAAGCGAGGCAGTTCGGATGAGCGCTTGCGCGAAGGAGCAGAACCGCCAAACTGAAATCTTCGACATTCAACCTTCAGATAGATCATGGCGCGAGGGGTGGGGTGATGCGCACGGTGAGGATGCGGCGCTGGTCCGCCTCGAGGACGGTGAAGGTCTGGCGGCCGACCTGGAACTCCTCGCCGACCCGCGGCAGGCGGTGCAGCGTGGCCAGGACGAGGCCGGCGACGGTCTCGAAGTCGCCCGTGGGCAGGTTCCAGTCCAGCGCGTCGTTGAGGTCTTCGATGCGCTCGCGGCCCGCGACCCGATAGCTGCCGTCCGGCAGCCGCTCGACCGTGGACGGGGTCTTGTCGTGCTCGTCCTGGATCTCGCCGACGATCTGCTCGACGATGTCTTCGATGGTCACGATCCCAACGGCCGCGCCGTACTCGTCGACCACGACCGCGAGCTGGACCCGTCCCTTCTGCATCTCCGTCAGCAGCTCGTCGATCCGCTTCGTCTCGGGAGCGTAGGTCGCCGGCCGCATCAGGGTCTTGAGGTCGCGCGTCTCCGCGCCCCTGCGCAGGAGGTCCATGGTCGTGACGACGCCCACGATGTTGAGCTCGCGGTCGGCGTAGACGGGGAGGCGCGAGAAGCCCCGCTCCTGGATGAGACGGACAGCGTCGTCGGGCGTGGTGTTCTCGGGAAGGGCGGCCACGTCCACGAGCGGCACCATGATCTCCCGCACGGCGGTCTCGCCGAGGTCGAAGATCTTGTCGATCATCTCGGCCTCGGTGGACGTGACGTCGGCTTCCGTGGGCTCGAGCTGCAGGAGGAGCTTCAGCTCCTCGCGCGAGACGAACTGCCTCGTGGTCGCGCCGCGGAGGCCGACCGCCTTGAGCGCGCCGCCGACCAGCGCGCGAGCCCCCCAGGTGATCGGAGCCAGGATCATGGTCGCCACTTGCAGCACCGGAAAGAGCCGGCGGATCATGGCCGTGGAGCGCTCGCGCGCCGCCGTCTTCGGAATGACCTCGCCGAAAACCAGCATGACCGGCACCAGGGTGACCGTGACGACGAAAGCGGTCCAAGCGCCCGCGATGGGGAGCAGCGCCCACGTGGCAAACGAGGACGCCGCGATGTGCGCGATGGTGACGCCCATCATGGCCGTCGACAGCATGCGCTCCGGGCTGCGGAAGGCCTCGAGGTAGCGCGCCGCCACGGTGTCACCCGTCTCCGCGAGGTGGCGCAGCCGCACGCGGTTGGCCGCGATGAAGGCCATCTCGGACGCGGACAGGAGCGCCGTCACCAGCACCGCGAGCGCGATGATCCAGAAGTAGATCATGCCGCGCGGGTTCCGCCGGCGCGATGCTTGAGCTTCACCAGCACCTCGACCACTCTTGTGCGCTCGACCTTCTCGACGGCCACGGTCACGTCGTCGGTTTCCGCCTTTTCGCCTCTCCGTGGCACGCGGCCGAAAATGTCGAGGACCCAGCCGCCCACCGTGTCGAAGGACTCGTTGGGCAGGTGGAGGCCCGTGGCGGAATTCAGCTCGTCGATGGGCAGCTTGCCGGAGACGCGATAGGTCGAGGGATCGACCTTCTGGATGAGCCGCTCTTCCTCGTCGAACTCGTCGCGGATCTCGCCGACCAGCTCCTCGAGGAGATCCTCGAGCGTGACGAGGCCAGCCGTCCCGCCGTACTCGTCCACGACGATGGCCAGGTGGAGCTTCTTGGCCTGGAACTCGCGGAGCAGCGCGTCGGCCCGCTTCGACTCGGGCACGAAGTACGGCGGGTGCAGGCGCGCGCGGAGGTCGAAGTCCGCGGGCAGGCCGCGCAGGTAAGGGAGCAGGTCCTTCGTGTAGAGGACGCCGATGATCTGGTCAACCGTCTCCTCGAAGACCGGCACGCGCGAGTGGAGCTGCTCCCGCAGGAGGGAGAGGATGTCGGCGGTCGGGGTCGCCAGGTCCAGGCAGAACATGTCGAGCCGCGGCACCATGACCTCGCGCACGACCGTGTCCTCGAGCTCGAAGACCTTGTGAATCATCTCGCGCTCGGTCCGGTCCACCACGCCCTCGCGCGCGCCTACGTCGACGAGTGTCCGCAGCTCCTCCTCCGAGATCTCGGGCTCGCCCTGCTGCCGCTCAGAGCCCACGACCCGCAGCGTCAGCGCCGTCACCCCTCCCAGGATGCGCCTGACCGGCCAGAGCAGGACGGAAAGCCACCCGACCGGGCGGGCGACCCAGGTCGCATAGCGCTCCGGGTGCTCGACGGCCAGCGTCATCGGCAGCACTTCGCCGAAGACGACGAGCAGCACGGTCATGGCCCCGATGACGATGGGCAGGCCGGCGGGACCGAAGAGCCTGGAGGCCATGGTCGCCGCGAGAGCGGCCGCGGCGATGTTGACGAGCGTGATGCCGACCAGGAGCGTGACGAGGAGATCGTGCGGCCGGGTCAGCAGCGGCGTTGGCGCGCCCTGCTCGGGGTCCTGCTCCTCGGCCAGACGCTTGAGCCGCGCGCGCCCGAGTGAGAAGTAGGCCGCCTCGGCGCCGGTCAGCAATGCTGAAAGCAGGACGAGCGCGCCCAGGCTCATGAGCTCGAGGACGCGGAGGCTATCCATTGAAGTGCTCGTAACCGGCGCGCATCGCGACGGGCAGGCCTCCCGCATCGAGGAATCTGGGACCGGTGCCGAGCTCCTCGATCTCGCCGATCACCGTGAGAGCGGTGCCCGTGGATTTTCCAAGGTCGTCGCGGAGAGCGGTCACCTCCCCCGGGTCGCAGGTCAGCAGAAGCTCGAAGTCTTCGCCGCCGGACGTCGCCCAGCTGAGCGCATCCGCGTCGAGGGCCGTCGCGACCTCGCGCGCCGCCGGGTCGACGGGCAGGCGGTCGAGCGCGACGCGGGCGCCGACGCGGCTTTCGCGGCAGAGGTGGCCGAGATCGGTGGCGAGCCCGTCCGAGCAGTCCATCATCGCGTGCACGCCCTTGGCGGCGCCGAGCCGGCGTCCCTCGGCAACCCGCGCCATGGGGCGCAGATGCGCGGCCGTGACGGCCTCGAACGCTGCGCCCGCCCGGGCGCGGCCCGCTTCGAGTGCGGCCAGGCCCGCGGCCGATCTGCCCAAGGTGCCGGTCACGGCCACTGCGTCCCCCGGCCTGGCCGTCGAGCGGAGCTTCGGGTCGCCGGCGTGCTCGCCAAGCAGCGTGACGTTGACGAACCAGCCGCCCGGGGAGACGGAGGTGTCACCGCCGACTATGGCGACGCCGTGAGGGAGGGCGGCCTGCCTCATGCCCTCGTACAGTGCCTCGACCTCCGCAGGATCGGCGGGGGCGGGCAGCGCGAGCCCGACGAGTGCCCAGAGAGGACGGCCGCCCTTGCCGGCGATGTCGGAGAGGTTGACGGCCATCGCTTTCCAGCCGATGTCGAACGGAGAGGCCCAGGCACGGCGGAAATGCACGTCCTCGACGACCACGTCCGTCGTGGCGAGCAGCCGCGCGCCTGCTTGCGGCCTCAGCACGGCGGCATCGTCACCGATGCCGGTCTCCACCCGCTCGCCTGGCGCGCTCTGAGCGATGCGCCGGATGAGGCTGATCAGCTCGAGTTCGCCGGCCGCCGGACGCGACGTTGCGCGCCGCGGACTAGGAGGTTCGGTGACGCCCATCAGGTCACGCCCGACACGCGCGCGAGCGCGAGGAAGTTGCGCAGGAGCGCCTTGCCCTGGCTCGTGAGAATGGACTCGGGATGGAACTGGACGCCCTCGATCGGCAGCCGGCGGTGACGCAGCCCCATGATCTCGCCGTCCTCGGCCCGAGCCGAGACTTCGAGATCGGCAGGCAGGCTGTCGTCCTGGACGACGAGGGAGTGGTAGCGGGTCGCCTCGAAGTCCTGCGGAAGGCCCTCGAAGACACCCCGGCTGTCGTGATGAATATGCGAGGTCTTGCCGTGCATCTGCTTGCGGGCGCGGGACACCTTTCCCCCGAAGGCTTGCCCGATGGCCTGGTGCCCGAGACAGACGCCGAGGATGGGCGTGCTCGCGTGCAGGCGGCGGATCAGGCCGAGCGAGATCCCGGCGCTGTCGGGATAGCCCGGCCCGGGTGAGATGACTATGCCCTCCGGGGCGATGCGCGCGACTTCGTCGACGGAGATCTTGTCGCTGCGCGCTACGCGCATGGTCGCGCCCAGCTCGCCCAAGTACTGGACGAGGTTGTAGGTGAAGGAGTCGTAGTTGTCCAGGACGAGAATCATGAGGTTAGGCCGGCCTGCTGGGAGACGCGAAGCGCCAGCAGCATCCCGCGCGCCTTGGAGCAGGTCTCGAGCCACTCGGTCTTGGGATCCGAGTCGGCCACGATCCCCGCGCCCACCTGGACCGAGGCGCGGCCGCCGTGGCAGACCACGGTCCGAATCGTGATGCAGGAATCGAGATTGCCCGAGTACGAGACGTAGCCGACCGCGCCGCCGTAGGGCCCGCGGCGGGTGGGCTCGAGCTCCTCGATGATTTCCATGGCGCGGATCTTCGGCGCGCCCGTCAGCGTCCCAGCCGGGAAGCAGGCCTCGAGGACGTGGAAGGCGTCTCGCCCAGGCTCGAGCCGGCCGCGGACGTGGCTGACGAGATGCATGACGTGGGAATAGCGCTCCACCACCATGAACTCCGTCACCTCGACGGAGCCTATCCTGGAGACCCGGCCCACGTCGTTGCGGCCGAGATCCACGAGCATCACGTGCTCGGCGCGCTCCTTTGCGTCGGACTGCATCTCGGCCGCGAGCTTTTCGTCCTCGGCCTCCGTCCTGCCCCGCGGGTGCGTGCCCGCGATGGGGCGCTCCTCGACGCGATCGTCCTCGAGGCGCACGAGCACCTCGGGAGAGGAGCCGACGATGCTCGTCTTGCCCAGCCGCAGGAAGAAGAGGTAGGGCGACGGATTGATCGTGCGAAGCGCCCGATAGACGGTGAACGGATCCGCCCGCAGCTCCGTGTCGAGCCGTCGGGCGACCACGATCTGGTAGGCGTCGCCCGAGGCGATGTACTCCTTGGCCTGGCGCACCCGCTCCATGTACGTGGCCTCGTCCATGGTCGAGGTGAAGCCCTCCTCGCCCATCGCGACGAGCGGCTCCACGGCGGGGAAGGTCAGCGGCGCGGGCGGCCGCGCCGGCCGCGCGAGCTTCGCGAGGAGCGATTCGATCCTCCCTGCGGCCTCGTCATAGGCCCGGTCGAGCGAGGCCTCGTCCCGGTCCGCGATGTGCGCATTGCCGATGACCAGGAGGCGGTGACGGAGATTGTCGAAGACCAGCAGGCTGTCCGTGAACATGAACACGGCGTCGGGCAGCTTGAGGTCGTCTGTGGCCCGGCGCGGAAGCTTCTCGACGTGGCGGACCATGTCGTACGAGAGAAAGCCCACGGCGCCGCCTTGGAAGCGGGGCAGTCCCGGCACGGCGACGGGTTTGAAGCGCGCGAGGAGCGACCGCAGCGCGTCGAACGGGTTGGATTCCTCGAGCGTCTCGACCCGCCCGTCGGCATGGCGCACCGTGAGGCGACGGCCCTTGGCCGTGAAGACCATCGAAGGCTCGGAGCCCAGGAAAGAGTAGCGCGCCCACTTCTCGCCGCCTTCGACCGATTCCAGCAGGAACGCGTAGGGTCCCGGCCGCAGGCGCAGGAAGGCCGACAGCGGCGTGTCGAGATCGGCAGCCACCTCGGCATAGACCGGCACGAGGTTGCCGCCTGCGGCCAGCCGGCGGAACTCTTCGCGGGACGGAGAGAGCGGGGGCGGCGCGTGCCCCACCGTAGTCATGGCGGCGGCTTAGGCCAGCGCGTCCAGCTTCTTCTTCCACTGGGACTTGGGCACAGCTCCAATGACCTGGTCCAGCACCTGGCCGGCCTTCATGAAAAGTATCGTCGGGATCGAGCGGATGCCGTAGCGCGCGGCGAGCTGCGGGTTGTCATCCACGTTGACCTTCGCGAGGCTGACCGAGCCCTTCGACTCCTGGACCATCTCTTCGATCGCCGGCGCCATGGCGCGGCAGGGCTGGCACCACTCGGCCCAGAAATACACCATCAGGACTTCCTGGTGCTTGCCGATCTCCTCGTCGAAGCTCGTCTCCGTCAGGTGCAGGATCGTCTCTGCCATGCGATGCGCTTCTCCTTTGTCAGGATGCCGATAAGGGCCCATCTGCCCCATTTGTCAAAATCTTTGGGGCGAGCTTGCGGTATCCCTCAACGTACGTGGTCGTTCGAGCTGAGGGGCACAGCCACGAGGCGAGGGCTGAGTCAGTGTACGCCTCGGGGTGCCGCTACGCTCGCCGCCTCGCATCTGGACCCTTCTCGCCATCCTGCGAATGCTTCAGCATGCGGTTAGTGGGACTTGCGGCGCGCGCGGGCACTATCGAGGTATCGGGCCATCCAGTCCCGCGCGAGGTCCTTGCAGCCGAGCCCGAAGGCCAGCGCGGCGGCCAGCGCCACGGCGCCGAAGAGGATGACGAAGGCCGAGCGGACCAGCTCGGGGGCGATGCCCAGCTCCTCGAGCGTGACCGCCGCGGTGAATGCCACGACAGCGTAGCGCACCAGCGCGGCCAGTGCTTGGCCCTCGGCCATCCCGGCATTGGCCGCGGCCGCGCGGACGACCCCCGCCAGGAAGCTCGCGAGAAAGAGCCCCAGGATGAGCACCACCACGGCCGCGATGACCTTCGGCGCATAGTCCAGGAATCGCGTCAGGACCTCGGAAACCTGACTCATGCCCAGCGCGCTCACCCCCGCCACGAGCGTGGCCAGGAGGACCAGCCAGGAGACCAGCACGGCTACCAGCTCGGCTGGGCTCTGCCTGATATCCGCCTGGACGAGAACGTCGTCGATCCCGGCTCTCTCCGAGGCAATATCGAACCTGGCGGTCAGCAAAAACCGAAATACTAATCCTTTCGCTATCTTAGCTGCCAACCACCCGATGATGAGGATGGCCAGGGCGATCATTAGGCGAAATCCGAGGGTTCGACCAGGCTCGAGGACGGCGGCTGGAAGATCCATAAAAACGCTGAGCAACGCTAACATAGCGCTCACGGCATCGCAAGGCGGCGGGGGTCGGTTTTCCTTGACACTCGTCGTGCCCAAAAGTCATGCTGAAAGACCCAAGGTTTCGGTAGGTTGCAAAGCATAATGGGAGCGGCTGGCACCGCGTACCAGGCCCATCTGGGCGGCGCTGACGACCCCTGAAGGAGGGCGCTCGACTCGATGGCCAAGGTCATGGTGGTAGACGACGCCTACTCGGAGCTGAAGCTGATGGAGAGCATTCTCAAGTCCGCCGGCCACGACGTGGTCTGCTTTCCGGACGGCGACGGGCTCGAGGAGCGCATGGTCGAGGAGCGTCCGGACGTGCTCCTGCTCGACATCGTCATGCCCAACCGCAACGGCTACGAGATTCTCCGCAGCCTCAAGCGGGACGAGCGCACCCGGAGCACCCCGGTCGTCCTGGTCAGCTCGAAGAACCAGGAGAGCGACCGCGTCTGGGGCAAGCGTCAGGGCGCGGACGAGTATCTCGGCAAGCCCTTTACCGCCGAGCAGCTCGTCACCGTCGTCCGGCAGTTCGTCAGGTGACCACGCCGCCACAAGAGTCTCAGCCCGCAGCGCAGCAGGCGCGCGCCTGCCTGGTCCAGCTGGAGGGCACTCGCTTTGCGGTCGAAGTCCGGTATGCGCGGGAGGTGGTCGTGTTCGACGAGGTCACGATGGTGCCGCTGGCCCCGCCGCATCTGCTCGGCGTGGTCAATCTCCGCGGCTCCGTCATGCCGCTCGTGGACATCCGCCCGTTCCTCGGGGTCGAGGCCCCGCGCGCGACACGCGAGAGCCGGGCGCTCGTCGTCGAGCACGCCAGCACGCAGGCGGCGCTCCTCATCGACGAGGTCCACGGTCTCGAGCCGCTCGATGGACTGGCGCCGGTCGGAGGAGACGCAGATGGCATCGCCCAGGATTTCAGCGCCGGCCGTCTCGAGCGCGAGGACGGAGCGGTGGCGCTCCTCGACGTGGGACGCATTTTGAGCTCGCTGGGTGGTGGGGGAGAAGCGGGTGAGGAGGGACACTGACATGGATAGACGGCGCTTTCTCGGTTTGACGTCGAGCATCGTGGCGGGGGGATCTCTGGCCGCTGCCGGCAATCGCGCGTGGGGACAAGCCCCGCGCCCGGGTGCCAAGCCTGCTGCCGCGTCGCAGTCCGAGCCGCCCGGGGCCAGCGCTCCCGGGGTCAGCGCCCGCGACGTCAAGATCGGCATGTCCGCCGCCTTCAAAGGCGCGCAGGCGGGCCTCGGCACCGAGCTGTGGCGCGGCGCCTCCGCGTACTACACCGAGATGAATGCCCGCGGCGGCCTCAACGGGCGCCAGCTCACGGTGATCGCGCTCGACGACGACTACCAGCCGGACCCGTGCGTCCGGAACACGATCCAGCTCCTCGAGCAGGACCCGGCGTTCTTTCTCTCCAACTACGTCGGCACGCCGACGCTGACGCGCGCCCTGCCCATCATCAAGCGGTACGGCGACGCGATCCTGGTCGGCAACTTCACCGGCGCCCAGCCGCAGCGCGAGGCGCCCTACGTCGACTTCGTCTTCAATATCCGCGCGTCGTACCGCCAGGAGATGGCGGCGCTCGTCGAGCGCTTCTGGGCGCTCGGCGCCCGGAAGTTCGGCGTCTACTACCAGATCGACGCGTACGGGCGCAGCGGCACCGACGGCGTCGAGCGCGCGCTGGCGCAGCGCGGGACCAGAATCGTATCCGAGGCGACGTACGTCCGGGGCGCCAAGTTCGACGAGGACATGACGCCTGCGGTTTCGGTGCTCCGCCAGGCGGGCTGCGACGTCGTGCTGTGCACGGGCGCCTACCAGGGCTGCGGCGCCTTCGTCCGCACCGCGCGCGACGCGGGCTGGCCCGTGCCCATCTCGAACGTCTCGTTCGTCGGCTCCGACGCGATGCTGGCCCTCCTGCTCAAGCAGGGCAAGGCGACGGGCCGCGACTACACCCGCGCCCTCGTCAACTCCCAAGTGGTGCCGAGCTACGACGAAGTCAGCCTGCCGTGCGTGGCCGAGTACCGGGCTCTCATGGACAAGCACAATCCCGTGCTGCCCGAGGCGCTGCGCGACAAGACCTATGCGCCGCAGCGGTACAGCTTCATCAGCCTCGAGGGATTCATCAACGCGAAGGTCGTCGCCGAGGGGCTGCGCCGTGCCGGGCACAACCCGACACGCGCGGGCCTGCGCCAGGCGCTCGAGTCCATGCGCAACGTCGACCTCGGCATCGGCGCGCCTCTCAGCTTCGGCCCCGAGCGGCACCAGGGCCTGGACAGCGTGTACTTCACCCGCGTCGAAGCCGGACGCTGGGTGCCGGTCACCGATTGGACAGCGGTCGTTCGGGCGTGAGCCCACAGGAGAACCCAATGACACAGCCAACGGAAGAGTCGAAAGAGGCGCCGGCGGCGCCGAGGCCCAAACGGCTGCGGCCCGGCCTGGGCCTCCTCGGCAAAATCGTCCTGTTCCTGGTGGCAGCGCTCGTCCCGCTGGCCCTCGTGACATGGTATGTCTCGGCGCGGTCTATCAGGACCAGCATGACCGAGGAGTTCACGTCCAAGGGCGAGGCCATCGCGGCGAGTCTCGCCTCGTCGGGTGTCGACCTGATCTCGACGCGCGACGCGTCCTCTGTGCAGTCGCTCGTGGATGAGTTCGCCAGGATCCGCGGTGTCGCCTACGTCATGGTGTACGACCCGCAGAAGCGCTTCATCGCCCACACCTTTTCGCCCTCGGTGCCCCCCGACATCGTGGACAAGAACATCGTCCCCGGTGACGTGCCCCGCCAGGAGCGGAACATCGAGTACCAGGACTCCGCCCGGAAGATCACGCGGGAGATCATCGACATCGGCGTGCCCATGGCGGCCGGCAAGATCGGCACGGTTCGCGTCGGCATGGACCGGTCCATCATCAACCAGGCCGCGGCCGCCTCGGGGCGCCAGCTGCTGCTGCTCTTCGGCGGCGTGGCCGCCCTGGCGCTCGTCGGCGGTGTTCTCCTCGCCCGGCGCATCACGCGACCGATCACGCAGCTCGTGGCGGTTGCCCATCGGGTCGGCCAGGGCGACCTCAGCGAGACCGTCCCCGTCACGTCCCGCGACGAGATCGGCGAGCTGACGCAGACCTTCAACGACGCGGTCGTCCGCCTCCGCTCGCAGGTCCAGACCGAGGCGGACCGCGACGACGAGCGGCGCCGCCGCGAGGAGCTGCAGGAAAACATCATCAACTTCCTCGACACCGCGATGGAAGTGTCCCAGGGCGACCTGACGAAGCGCGGTGAGGTCACCTCCGACGTGCTCGGCAACGTGGTCGACGCCATCAACCTGATGGTCGCCGAGATCGGCTCCATCATCGCCGATGTCCGCGTGGCCGCGATGCACGTCTCGGTCAGCGCGAACCAGATGACCGACTCGACGAGCCGCATGGCGCAAGGCGCGCAGGCTCAGGCCCGCGAAGCCGGCGAGGTCGCCGCATCCGTCGAGACGCTGACGGTGTCCGTCCGCCAGGTGGCGGAAAGCGCCCAGGCCTCGGCGCAGTCGGCGCGCGAGGCGCTCGAAGCCGCCCAGAAGGGCGACCTCGCCGTGCGCGACAGCCTCCAGGGCATGCAGCGCATCCGCAACGAGGTGCAGTCCATCTCCAAGAAGATCAAGAGTCTCGGCGACCGCTCGCTCGAAATCTCCGAGATCGTCAACACGATCGAGGACATCGCCTCCCAGACGAACCTCGTCGCGCTGAACGCCGCCATCGAGGCCGCCGGAGCCGGCGAGGCGGGACTGCGCTTCGCGGTGGTCGCGGACGAGGTCCGAAAGCTCGCGGAGCGCTCGGCCAGGGCGACCAAGGACATCGCGGTCCTGATCAAGAACGTCCAGAGCGACACGCAGGAGGCCATCGTCGTGATGGAGCAGGGGACGCAGGAAGTCGAGGCCGGCTACCGGATGACGGTCCAGGCGGGAGACAGCCTCAAGACCATCGCCGATGTCTCCCAGCGCTCGGCCCAACTGGCCCAGGACATCTCCCAAGCGACGCAGCAGCAGGTGCGCGGCGCGGACAGCGTCGCCCAAGCCATGCAGTCCATCCAGACCGTGTCCGCCCAGACCGAGCGGGGGGTTCTCGATGCCCGCCGCACCGTGGATGAGCTGGCCCGCCTTGCCGAGGAGCTGACCGCCAGCCTCGCCCGCTTCAAGCTGGCCGTTTAGGGCAGGCTAATGGCCCGGATCTTGCTGTAATAAAGGGCAGAATGCTCGACGACCAGGATAGCGAGTTTATTCTCGGCATCTTCCTGATGGAGGCCTGGGACACAGTGGCCGCCGTTGAGGAGGGGGCCCGCCGTTTAGCGTCAGGTGAGCCTGTCTCCACCGGCGTCCTGGACCCGCTCGTGGTCGTGGCCCACCGCCTCAAGGGGGCGGCGGCGCTTCACGGCTACCCCATCGTCTCGGCCGTGGCGCTTGCCATGGAGGACATCCTCGAGAGCCTCCTGGAGGCTCCGGCCGCAGAGAGACCGCACCGCGTCGAGGTCCTCGGCGAGGTGGTGGCCACCGTCAAGCGCATGCTCGAGACGATCGGCGATGACGGCAGGGAAGACGTGGATGCCGTCGTCAGCCTGCGCTCGCGCCATCCCGAGCTCTTCGAGTCTCCAGCTTCGTCCGAGCCGGCCCCCGCAGCTCAGGTGCAGTCGCCCGAGCCTGCTCCCGCGGCGACGCTCGAGCCCGTGACCGCGGCACCGGACGTTGTCGAGGAGCGGCTCGCCGTCACGCTGGACGGGCCGGCAGGCGTGTCCGATGCTCCGGCCGGTGTTCCGGTGGCTGCGTCCGCCGCGTCCCAGGCGCCCGCGGCTCCAGTGCCCGCGGTCCCGCTGGACGAAGCCGTGGCGGACGCGCTCCTGCGCGAGCTCGATCGCTTCTTCGCCGAGCACGCCGAGTCGGTGCCGTACTTCGCCCCCGAGGCGGCGGAGCACCTCGACGCGATGACACGCTCGCTCCTGGCGCTCGAGCAGTCCGACTCGCAGCCCCAGGAAGAGGTCGCGACCCTCTTCCGCGCGGTGCACACGCTCAAGGGCGCGGCCTACACGGTCGGCTGCGCGCCCGTGGGCGACATCGCGCATCGCATCGAGGATATCCTCGACGCCGCCCGCGACGGGCGGCTCCGTCTCTCGACGACGGTCATCGAAGCGGTCTTCGGCGGCGTCGACGCGCTCAGGCTGCTCGTGGGCTCGGCCCGCGTGGCCTCGGACAGCGTCCGTACCGTCGTGCAGCGCACGCTCGACACGCTGGACGCACTGCGGCCCGCGCCGGCACCGCTCGAAGCCCTGCCCGCGCTCGAGCCGGTCGCGGATCCGTCCCCGATCCAGGAAGCGATGCTGCCGCAGCGGGAGGAGATGGCCCCCGCCGTCCCCGCCGCGCCGCGCCCGCGCTTCGTGCCTCCGGTTCCCGAGGTCGGAGAGCGTCGCGGGCGCGAGTCCCACGAGGCGCGGCCCAGCATTCGCGTCAACCTCGACCGGCTCGATTCGTTGCTGAACTTGGTCGGCGAGCTCGTCATCGCCCGGAGCCGGCTCGACCAGCGCTTCACCCAGATCGAGCGCGTCAACGAGCTCCTGGCCTTCAGCCGCGGGAGAATCACGCAGACGGTCCGGGACTTCGAAGAAAAGCACCGCTACACGCAGCTGCCGCCGGCGGTCCCGACCCCCGGCGAGACGGCCGACGAAGGCGGCCGCGGATCCGGCGACGTGAGCGCGGCCGAGCCCCTGTCCAAGCTCTTCGCCGAGCTCGAGTTCGACCGCTACGATGACTTCAACATCTTCGCCCGGAGCGTGGACGAGATCTCGGCCGACGTGTCCGAGATCCAGGCCCAGCTGTCGGGACTCATCCAGAGCGTCGGAGAGGACACGGCGCACGTCCAGCGCCTGACCCAGAGCCTGCGCTCCGAGGTGACACGCGCGCGCATGGTGCCGATCGGACGGCTCTTCTCGCGCTTCACCCGTCCGTCGCGCGAAGCCGCGCGGGCGGCCGGCAAGAGCGTCGTGCTCCAGCTCTCGGGCGAGGCCGTCGAAATCGACAACGCCGTGATCGAGCAGGTCGCGGATCCGCTTCTCCACCTCGTCCGAAACGCGATCGATCATGGCATCGAAACCGACGAGGAGCGGCGGGCGGCGGGAAAGCCGGCGCTGGCTACCGTGTCGCTCTCCGCGTTCCACCAGGGCAGCTTCGTCCACATCCAGGTCGCCGACGACGGTCGCGGCATGGACCCGCTTCTCCTGCGCCAGCGGGCGGTGCTCCAGGGCTTCCTGTCTCCTGAAGCGGCGGCCGCGCTCGGCGATCGGGAGGCGCTCGCGCTGGTCTTCACGCCGGGGTTCAGCACGGCCGGCGAGGTGACGGCCACGTCGGGCCGGGGTGTCGGCATGGACGTGGTCCGCACCAATGTCGGCCGGCTGCACGGCGAGATCGATATCCAGAGCGAGCCCGGCTCGGGCACGCGCATCACGATCAAGCTGCCCCTGACCATCGTGATCTTCGATGCGCTCCTGGTCCGGGCGGGCGGCGAGACCTTCGCCGTGCCGATGCACGCCATTCGGACTATTCTTCAGGTGCGCCCGGTGGACATCGACCGCTTGGGAGAGCGCGAGCGCATCATGGTCGAGGACGAGGCGGTGGAGCTGATCCGGCTCAACCATGTCCTGGCCCTGCCGGCGGGCTCTCCGGCGGCGCGGCAGCCGGTGCTGGTCTTCCGCTCGGGCGTGCGGCCTCTCGCGGTCGCCGTGGACGAGCTTCTCGGCAAGGAGGACGTGGTCATCAAGAGCCTCGGCGGGCTCCTCGAGCGCATCGGGCCCTACGGGGGCGCGACCGTCTCCGGTACCGGCCGGGTCATCCTACTGTTGGACCCGTCGCGCCTCATGGAGGCGGCGGACACCGCCCGGCGTGCCCGCCGTGCCGCGGCCGCAACTGGCGCGCGCTGGGTCGCGCAGGGTCGCGCCGGCACCCAGGCGCAGCGCATCCTGCTGGTCGACGACTCGATCAGCGTCAGGAGATTCGTGGGCCAGATGCTCGAGAAGGCCGGCTTCGAAGTGCTCACCGCCAACGACGGCGGCGAGGCGCAGAGAAGGCTTGGCGAGGCGTCCCCGGACGCGCCCATCGACGCGCTCATCACCGACCTCGAGATGCCGCGCGTCAGCGGGTACGAGCTGATCGAAGATCTGCGCGCGCGCCCGTCGACGCGCGCCTTGCCCGTCGTCGTGCTGACGACGCGCGCCGGGGCCAAGCACGTGAACCTGGCCCGGCGCCTCGGTATCGCGCACTATGTCACCAAGCCCGTGGACGAGGAAGCCTTCGTCCGGCTGATCAGGTCGGTGACGGCGCGGTCCGCGGAGACCGAGCGCGCGGAGAGCCTTTCGTGAGCGACGCCCGCGCCACCGCCAAGGTCCTCATCGTCGACACGGACCCGACGAAGCTCCAGGCGCTCAAGGCGGCGCTCATGACGGCTGCCTACCACGTGACGTCGGCGACGAGCGCCTCCTTCGCCCTCACGACGCTCGAGCGCGATCGTCCCGATCTCATCGTGAGCGGCAGCCGGACCGAGGACATGGATGGCGTCGAGTTCTGCTCGATCATCCGGAGCGACCCGGCCACCCACGACATTCCGTTCCTCCTGCTTTCCGGGCCCACGCGCCCGACGCCGTGGGCCGTCGCCCAGGCCGGCGTGGACATGCTGGTGGCCGGTGACTTCGTCGTGTCCACCGTGCTCGACCGGATCTCGAAGCTGCTGCGCCACGTCGCGCCCCCGGCGGAGCCGGGGCTGCCGCCTCCGCCCCCGCTTCCTCCTCGGGTGACCGTGCCGCGCGCCGAAGCCGGCGCCCGCACTTTCGAAGGCTCCTTCGGCGTGCTCGACCTGACCGAAGTCGTGCAGGCCATAGCCCTCGGCGGGAAAACCGGCCGGCTCTCCCTCGACCTCGAGGCGGGCCTAGGGTGGCTGCTTTTCGACTCGGGGCGCGTCGTCCACGCCGAGTTCGATTCGCGCTCCGGGGAGAGCGCCTTCGCGGCCATGGTCGGCGCCGCCCAGGGGGACCCCGAGGGCACGTTCCGCTTCAAGCCCGCGGCCGAGCCCGAGGGCACGGCGCCGCGCACCATCCAGAAGAGCGTGGACCAGCTGCTCATCAGCATCGCTTCGGAGATCGACGAGGGCCGTGCCGCCGCCGGCATGCCGCCCCCGCCGCCAAGGATCTAATCCATGCCGCGTGTGCTTGTCGTGGACGACAGCCTTTCCGTGCGCAAGATGGTCGAGCGCGCTCTCGAGATGAAGGGCTTCGAGGTGCTCGCCGCCTCGTCGGGCGCCGAGGCGATGGAGCGCATCGAGAGCGCGACGCCAGACCTGGTCGTGTGTGACGTCGTCATGCCCGACGTGGACGGCTACCGCATTTGCGAGTTCGTCCGCGGTCACCCGATGCTGTCGGAGACGCCGGTGCTCCTCATCTCCGGGATCGTCAACAACGCCGTCCTCGAGCGCGCGGCGCAGGTCCGCTCGAGCCATGTCCTGCGCAAGCCGTTCACGGCCGACGACCTCGCCCGCAAGGTCGAAGAGCTGCTGCAGGCGCGTTCCCGGAGCGTCGCCGCGCCGGTGGAGCGTCCCGCGGCGACGGGCCAAGGCCTGGTGGCGCTGCCCGACCTCAAGGCCATCCTGGGTGAGCTGGCGGGAATGTCAGGCGTGAGGCTCGCGACCCTCGTGGACCGCGAAGGCTTTCTCATCGAAGCGGCGGGCGAGCTCGGCGTGGGCGCCGAGGTCGCGGGAGCCCTGGCCGCGTGCCTGGCCGAGTCGTCCGAGGGCATCGGGCGCGAGATGGGGCAGGGGGCGCTCTCGAGCATGATTCTCGACTACGAGAACGGCATGGTCCTGCTGCACGGCGCCGGTTCGTCTGCGATCCTCGCCGTCGTGTTGCGCGACCCGACCGCGCTCGGCAAGGTCCGGTACTACGTCAAGAAGGCGCTGCCGGAGCTGCTCAGGTCTCTCTGATGGCCGCCTCCACCGGCACCTCCAACCTCACGAAGCCCTGGGCATGGCTCGCCGCCATCGCCGTGTTCGGCCTCGTGCTGGCCTCCTCGACCGCGCTCTACGTGGTGAATTCCTCGGTGAAGCTGTCGCTGCCGTGGTGGACCGCCGTCGCGGCGCCGCTCATGGTCTATGCGCTGGTGCTGCCGCTCTGCGTTCCGCGTCTGCGATTCGGCGGTTGGCTGATCGGCCTCCTCACGCTGGCGGTCCTCCATGTGATCATCACGCTCTCCACCGCGTGGCTCTACGCGACCGTCGGCTTCATCTCGTTCGAGGAGGCGCTGCCGCCGGCGCTCTGGGGCTTTCCTCCTGCGCTCGTGCTCGCCATGGTCGGCTCGCTGCTCATGACCTTGCCTTTCCTCGGCTCCCTCGCTCCGCGCGGCGCGGCTCCTCGCTCTTCGAGCGCACCGGCGCTGCCTCGTCCGGCCGCGGCGAAGAAGCCGCCGCCTCCGGCTGAAGCCGTTCCCGTCAAGGATCGCCAGGCCTGGGCGCGAGGCCCGGCGGGAGCCGAGACCGCTCCCGCTGCCGTGGCGCAGGCAGTCGCCGTTCAGCCTGCGACGGCCTTCGCGGCGCCTACGGTGGCGGAGCCTCCGCACGCGCCGACGCCTGCGCCGGACGAGTATTCGCATGCGCCAGCCGAGTATTCACACTCGGTCGAAGAGCTGCCGGAAGTCCCGCCCGCCGAGCCCGCGGTCCACGCGGCGCCGCTGGCAGGAGTCAATGGCAGCGCGCCTGAAGCAGCGCTGGACGCCGAAGCGCCCGCTACGGTTCCGGATTTCAGGCAGGCGCTGTCTGAGCTCTTTGGCGCGCCGACCGCTCCGCCAAGATCCGACGAAGTTCTCGAGGCGCCGGACGAGCTGGTGGCGACCGAGCCCCCGGTTGCCGAGCCCCCGGTGGTCGAACCGATGGCGGCGGCCGAAGCCGTGGTGGCCGAGCCGGTGGCGGCAGAGGGCGTGGTCCGGATTCCGTTCGAGCGGGTGATGGGGCAGCTGCCGCCGGGGGCGTTCCGGGTGCCGCTGGGGCAGGTGGGAGCGCGACTGCGGGAGGTGGAGATGCTGGTGGTGCCGCAGGCGCTGATCGTGCCGCAGCTGGGCGAGGGCGTGGTGCAGGTGGCGTGGGAGGTGGTGGCGGAGCAATTCCCGGCGGCGGTGTTCGCGGTAGCGCCGGGGGAGGTGGGGGAGCGGATCGTGAACGGACGGCTGCTCCTGCCGCTGGACGAGATCGTGCGGCAGCTGCCGCCGGAGCTGTTCGCGGCGTCGATCGGGCGGGGGCCGGTGGAGGTGCCGGGGATCGAGGGCTTCCCCGCGCCGTTCAAGCCGCCGGGGTGGGAGGAGAAGCCGGCTGTCGAGGCTCCGGCACGGAGAGGCTCCGAGCCGATGTCCATCGAAGTGCCGGACGCGGCCGAGGTGGCGCGAGACCTCGCGCTGACTCCGCCCGAGCCCGAAGTCCGCGTGCCCGATGCGCCGGTCGAAGAAATCGAGCCTGTGCCCCCGCCCTCGGCGCCCGAATTGGCCGCCGCATCATTGCTGGAAGAGGCGCGCCGGGTCGAGTCGGCGGAGCCGCCGCAAAACGTGGTCGAGATCGACGAGGTGGCCGAGGTCCTCGACCTCGACAGCCTGCTCGAGAGTTCACCCGTAGACAAGACTCCGGAGCTCGGCGCTGCCGCCCTGCTCGAGTCTCCGATTGAGCAGGCGCCTCCCGAGGTCCTGACGCGATACGACCAGGCCCCGGACGAGTTGGTGGCGACCGAGTTCCCGGTGGCCGAGCCCCCGATTGCCGAACCGATGCCGGCAGAGGGCGTGGTCCGGATTCCGTTCGAGCGGGTGATGGGGCAGCTGCCGCCGGGGGCGTTCCGGGTGCCGCTGGGGCAGGTGGGAGCGCGACTGCGGGAGGCGGAGATGCTGGTGGTGCCGCAGGCGCTGATCGTGCCGCAGCTGGGCGAGGGCGTGGTGCAGGTGGCGTGGGAGGTGGTGGCGGAGCAATTCCCGGCGGCGGTGTTCGCGGTAGCGCCGG
>WNFE01001084.1_pt1 | contig 25864 bp, 29 predicted proteins | sample 5400451 | NCBI WGS metagenome assembly WNFE01 (sample SAMN13153344, study PRJNA577476) | soil metagenome | isolation source: 200 cm saprolite under Douglas fir tree site 2 hole 2 | place: USA:California | collected 2015-04-18
AGCGTACGCAAATCGCGGGACGCCGAAAAATGGCGGAACGCGCATGCTGTGCGTGGCGGGACATGTCAATAAGCCGGGCATTTACGAAATCCCTCTCGGGATGAACATGAAAAAGTTCATCTACGAGATGGCGGGCGGCATTCCGGGCAATAAAAAAATCAAGGCCGTGATTCCGGGAGGAAGTTCGTGTCCGCTTCTGACGGGCGATGAAATCGACATTGCGATGGACTACGACTCGGTGGCCAAAGCCGGTTCGATGTTGGGCTCGGGCGGCATGGTGGTGATGGACGAGGACACCTGCATGGTGGACATGGCGCGCCGCATTATGCATTTTTACGCACATGAATCCTGTGGCTGGTGTATTCCCTGCCGCGAAGGCACCGCCTGGCTGCGCAAAATGTTGGAACGCTTTCACGCTGGACTGGGCCGCAGCGAGGACATCGATTTGATCGAAGAACTTTCGAAGAACATGCTCGGCCGCACGTTCTGCCCGCTCGGTGACGCTGCCGCCATGCCCACCATCAGCATCGTGCAGAAATTCCGCAGCGAATTCGAAGATCATCTGAACGGCCGCTGCGCGTACAAAAATACCGAAGCGCTTTTGGGTGCCCGCTAGAAAATCATGAGCGAACAGAAATTAGTCACGTTTAAGATCAATGACCGCGAACTGCAAGTTCCCGCCGGCACACTGGTGATTGAAGCCGCCAAGCAAATCGCGACAGAAGTTCCGTCGTTTTGCTACTACCCCGGACTTTCGCTGCAGGCTGCTTGCCGCATGTGCCTGGTCGAAGTCGAAAAAATGCCCAAGATGCAGACCGCCTGCACGCTGGTAGCGACCGACGGCATGGTGGTTCGTACTGACACTCCGCAAGTCAAGCAGGCTCGCAAAGGCGTTCTGGAATTTTTGCTCACCAACCATCCTCTCGATTGTCCGGTGTGCGACAAGGGCGGCGAGTGCGAGTTGCAAGACATGGTTTTCCGCTACGGAGCCGACACCAGCCGCTTCGTGGAAGAAAAAATTCACCGCCCCGAAGAGAAGTGGTCGGAGATTGTTTATTACGATGCGCCTCGCTGCATTTTGTGTTTTCGCTGTGTGCGCGTATGCGATGAAGGCATGGACGTCAAAGCTCTCGGCGTCGGCATGCGCGGCGCAAACAGCGTCATTATCCCCAATGCCGGGGACCACCTCGAATGTGAAGAATGTGGCATGTGCATCGATATTTGCCCGGTCGGCGCGCTCACTAGCGGCACCTATCGCTACAAAACGCGGCCGTGGGAAATGGAATATGTTTCGACCGTTTGCGCGCACTGTTCGAACGGCTGCAAGACCACGCTCAGCGTCCGTAATCACGAAATTCTGCGCGCCAATAATCGCGATATGAGCGGCATCAACGGTGATTTCCTCTGCATCAAGGGCCGCTTCGGTTTCGATTTCACCAAGCATCCCGACCGCATCAAGCAACCCCTGGTTCGCCAGGGCGATAAACTGCTCCCAGTGTCCTGGGAAGAAGCCGCGCGGGCCGCTGCCAGCAAGCTGAAAGCGATTCATGCTCGTGACGGTGCCGATGCCATCGGCGTCATCGGTTCGAATCGCACTTCGAACGAAGAAAATTATCTCTTGCAAAAATTGGCACGCGAGACTTTCGGCACTTCGAATATCGATCATCACCGCAGCGCGGACTACACCGGTTTAATCACTGCGCTCGGCGACAACGCCAAAGATTCACTTTTGACGATGGACCAACTCTACAAGTCGCAAGCGGTTCTGCTGATTGGCAACGATCCGACCAATCAGAATCCGCTGGTCGCCTGGCAGATTCGCAGCGGTGTCCGCCATCACGGTTTGAAGCTGTACATCATCAATTCGAAAGAGATTAAGCTCGCACGCAAAGCCGAACAATTTGTGCAAATTGCGGAAGGCCAGGAAGCCTCCGCTATCCGCTGGTTGCACAACGAGAGCCCGCTTGGTCCTGCGCTGGTCGAGCAACTAACCCAATTGAAAGCCGCGCTCGATGCGGCGGCTGATGTTGCCATCGTTTTCGGTTCGGAGCTTTCCGGTACGGCGATTGGCGATCTTGTCGGATTCGGTTCGAAGCTGCACGGCAAAGTCCGCTACATGGCGCTCGGTGATTACGCGAATTCGCGCGGCGCTGCCGATATGGGAGTGCTGCCCGACCGTGGCCCCGGTTATGCGAAGACTTCCAAAACTGGCATGACCGCTCCGCAAATGATCGAAGCCGCGCAAAACGGGAAACTTAGGGCCCTTTACGTCGTGGGTGCAAATCCACTGGCACATTTCGGGACGCTCGGCTACGGCCGCGGCAAAAGCGAACTGCTGATCGTTCACGAACTTTTCATGACCGAAACCGCCAAGCAGGCCGACATTATTTTCCCCGCTGCCAGCGCTTACGAAAAAGATGGCACCGTCACCAACACTTCCGGTGAAGTGCAGTTGCTCCACAAAGCGGCCGAAGTGATGGGCCCGCGCAGCGATTTCGATCTGCTGCGCATCCTGTCTCATCAACTGGAAAAGCAGGGACTGGGCAAAGCATTCCATTACAAGAATGTTGCCGCCGTGTTCGAAGAAATTCGCAAAACGGTTCCCGGCTACGACCTCGAACTCACTGGCCTGCTTACCGGCGGCGCGGAATCCGCACATGTCGAAGTAAAGCGCAACGGCAACGCGCCCTACGACGTTCCGGTCGGCCTGATTCACTCCGCGCAAGACACCCTTTTCACCAGCGGTACCTTGACGCGCTTCCTGAACACCATTGAATCCGTGCCGGAGGCACAGACGAAATCGTGAACGCCGTCACAACATTTCTGGCGCAGGATGGCGGTTTCTGGGTCTTGACCTTCGTCAAAATCGCCCTGCTTCTTTTCATCGTGCTTACCGTGAACGCTTATCTCACCTGGTTCGAACGCAAAGTCGTCGCGCTCATGCAATCACGCGTAGGACCGCATCGCGTCGGACCGCACGGACTCTTGCAACCCGCCGCCGACGGACTGAAATTTTTATTCAAAGAAGATGCCATGCCAGGCGGCGTGGACAAATTCGTCTATCTTCTTGCGCCGTTTCTCGCTCTCACACTTGCACTCGCTTCACTCGCCGTCATTCCCTTCGGGCCGAATCCGTTGCCCTTTAAATTTTTTGGCCATCAGATCGATCTTTGGATCACTAATCCCGACATCGGCTTGCTCGTGCTCTTTTCCGTCACAGCCCTCGGCGTGTACGGCGTTGCGCTAGCCGGATGGGCTTCGAACAGCAAATATCCACTCCTCGGCGGCCTGCGCAGCTCCGCGCAGATGATCAGCTACGAGCTGTCGATGACTATGTCCGTCGTTGGCGTGCTCCTGATGGCTAACAGTTTCAGCCTCACGGACATCATAAGCCAGCAAGACAGCTCCAAATGGGGCCTGCTTTCCTGGAACATCTTCACCTTTCACGGCGGCTTCCCGCAGATTGTTGGTTTCCTCTGCTTTTTCATCTCCGCCATTGCGGAAACCAATCGCGTGCCGTTCGATTTACCCGAAGCGGAATCGGAACTCGTTGCCGGATTTCACACCGAATACTCCAGCTTTAAGTTCGCTATGTTTTTCATCGCCGAATACACCAGCATGATCACTGTATCTTCGCTTTGCGCGATTCTCTTTTTTGGCGGATGGTACTCTCCGATCCCGGATTTGCCCTGGCTACACTTCACACACTACCTACCGAGCCTCATCCTCATTCCGTTCGGTCTGTGGGTGATCTTCGACGGCGTCAAATACGAGACCATTTTTGGCAAAGTGATTCTTCCCGGCCTAGGCGCAGCTATCGCCGGAGTCGGCGCACTGCTTCTAGCGGGAGTCTGGATCGCTCCGCTGTACGAAGTTAACGAATACATCCAAGGACCGTTTTGGCTGCTCAGCAAAATTTTCTTCTTCCTGTTCTTCTATGTCTGGGCCCGCGGCACGCTGCCTCGCTTCCGCTATGACCAGCTCATGAACATCGGCTGGAAGCTTCTGCTGCCGGTGTCCATTGCCAACGTCATCATCACCGCGGCATTCGTTCTCTTCCGGAGCGCGCCATGAGCCCCGCACTGATCGTTTTTTTCGTCCTTGCGGCGCTTTCCATAATCGGCGCGCTCAGCCTGATCCTGCAAAAGCATCCGATTCACAGCGCGCTGTCACTGATCGTGGTCATGGTCTCACTCGCTGGCCTCTATCTCTTACTGGGCGCGGAGTTTGTCGCCGCGGTGCAAATCATCGTCTACGGCGGCGCGATCATGGTGCTCTTCGTCTTCGTCATCATGCTGCTGAATGCCAGCGCCGAAGAGCACACCAGTTTTTCCAAGCTCGCCAAATTTGGCGGCTTGCCGCTCGCTCATGCACTGACCGGACTCCTCGCCGCTGCAATGATACGCAACGGAGGCGCAGTTCCAAACAGCCCTACTCCCGATGCCCTGGCGAGTACCAGCAGCATCTCGATGATGCTGTTTTCGACTTTCGTCTATCCGTTCGAACTGACTTCGTTCCTCATCCTCGTGGCTATCATGGGCGCCCTCGTTCTCGCCCAGCGGGAGAAGAAAACCTAACATGGTCCCGACGCAGTATTACCTCATCTTGAGCGCAATTCTTTTCGGACTTGGCGCAGTTGCCTTCGTCGTGAAGCGCAACATCATCACCATTTTCATGTCCATTGAGCTGATGCTCAACGCCGTCAATCTGGCATTCGTAGCGTTCAGCCAGGCCAAAGGCAAACTCGACGGCCAAGTGTTCGTCCTGTTTGTAATCGTCGTGGCCGCCGCGGAAGCCGCCGTCGGTCTTGGCATCATCATTCTCACCGCGCGGAATCGCCGCTCACTCAACATCGAGCGCGTGGACCTCCTCAAACTCTAACTTTATGCTCACGAACTCCATCCCAGCGTCTGGCAAAACTTGTCATTCCGAGCGAAGCGAGGAATCTGCTTTCCCATGCTGATACTCGATCATCTCTGGATCATTCCGCTGCTGCCGCTGCTCGGCGCGGCCATCAACGGCCTATTCGGCCTAAAGTGGCCGAATAAAGCGGTCAATACAGTCGCCCTTTCCTCCACCGGACTCTCTTTCGCCTGCGCCCTGGAAGCCGTGCGCGAATTCTTGACCTACGTCGCCCCCACCGGCCAAATTTTCCGCAAGGAATTTTTCGATTGGATTGTCGCCGGAAATTTCCGCGCCGGCTTCGATCTCCAAATGGACCAGCTCACCGTCGTCATGGTCCTGGTAGTCACCGGCGTCGGATTCCTGATCCACATCTACTCCACCGGATACATGGCGCACGAAGGCGGCTACTACCGCTTCTTCGCGTACCTGAATCTCTTCATGTTCTTCATGCTGATCCTGGTCCTCGCTGCAAACTATGTTCTTCTCTTCGTCGGCTGGGAAGGCGTCGGCCTCTCGAGCTACTTGCTCATCGGCTTTTCCTTCCTCAGAAAATCCGCCGCCGATGCCGGGAAAAAAGCCTTCATCGTCAATCGCATCGGTGACTTTGGCTTCATGCTCGGCATGTTCCTGCTCTTCCGCACATTTCACACGCTCGATTTTTCGCAACTCTTCGCCGCCGCTTCGAATCCCGCCTGGCAGCACGAAGGCTGGGGCGTTTTCCGCATCTTCACCATCGCGTGCCTGCTGCTCTTCATGGGAGCCTGCGGCAAATCCGCGCAACTCCCGCTTTACGTCTGGCTGCCCGACGCCATGGAAGGCCCGACGCCCGTAAGCGCCTTGATCCACGCGGCCACCATGGTTACTGCCGGCGTCTACGTCGTTGCCCGCTCGCACATCTTGTTCGAACACTCGGAAACCGCGCTGGTCGTCGTCGCCACTATCGGCTGCGCCACCGCACTCTTCGCTGCCACCATCGGACTGGTACAGACCGACATCAAGAAAGTTCTCGCCTATTCCACCGTCAGTCAGCTCGGTTACATGTTTCTCGCCTGCGGAGTCGGCGCTTTCGGCGCCGGCATTTTCCATCTGATGACTCACGCCTTCTTTAAGGCACTGCTCTTCCTTGCCGCCGGCTCCGTCATTCACGCCATGGGCGGCGAACAAGACATGCGCCACATGGGCGGCCTCAGCAAAAAAATCACGGTCACTTACTGGACCATGCTCATCGCCACACTCGCCATCGCCGGTGCGCCGCTTTTCGCCGGATTCTTTTCGAAGGATGCCATTCTGTTCAGCGCCTTCACAGTTGGCGGCAATGGTGGGCATGTCCTTTACGCCATCGGCTTGCTCACAGCCTTGCTGACATCCTTTTACATGTTCCGGCTGATTTTTCTCACTTTTCACGGCAGGCAGCGCTACGATGAGCACCACGTCCACGTTCACGAATCACCGTGGACCATGCTCGGCCCGTTAGTGATTCTTGCGGTGCTGTCGATCTTCGGCGGGTGGTTTGCTCTGCCGTCTTTCTTTGGTGGCGCGGACTCCTTCGCGAATTTCCTCGCCCCGGTATTCGCCGCGCGTGGTGAAGTCGAAGGTCTTAGCGAAGCCGCCGCGCACACGCTCGAACTCACTCTGGCTGGCGTCGCGGTCCTTACCGCTACGGTCGGCTTCTTCATCGCCTTCTGGCTCTATCTCAAACAGCCTGGCAAACCCGAACAACTGGCAAAATCCCTCCGCGGCATTTACACCACTCTCTACAACAAATATTACGTGGACGAACTCTACGCCGCGACAGTCGTCCGTCCGCTCGTCTGGCTCTCCGAAAATGTCCTCTGGAAAATCATCGACGTTGAAGCCATCGACGGCACCGTCAACGGAATCGCTCACGGAGCCACCGCTGTCGGCGACACCGTCCGTCACACGCAATCCGGCAACACCCGCAGCTACGCTGTATGGGTAGTCGTCGGCGCTCTCGCCATCATCATCATTGTTTTCTGGCCGGCGCTTCATCCGGTTCTCGGCACGGTGACCAAATGAACCGCCCAGAATTAATACTGCCGATTTTGACCTTCTTGCCCGCCATCGGGGCCATCGCCCTTCTCGTTCTGCGCTCCGACGATTTCAAGTTCATTCGCGGCATGGCGCTGGTAGTCGCCAGCGCCGAATTCCTGTTCTCGCTTCTGCTCATTCCACGCGTGCCCATCGGATCTTCCGGCTACGCTCTCGATCTCAACGTGCCCTGGATCACTTCCCCTCCCATTCATTTCCACATGGGCGTCGACGGCCTCAGCATCTTCCTGGTAATTCTCACCACGCTCCTGACGCCCATCTCGATTCTCGCGTCCTGGAATAGCATTCAGCATCGCGTAAAAGAATTTTTCATCGCCTTGCTGATGCTCGAAGTTGGCGTCGTCGGGGTATTCTTCTCGCTCGACCTTTTCCTCTTTTTCCTTTTCTGGGAAATCATGCTGATCCCCATGGCCCTGCTCATCGGCATCTGGGGCCACGAGCGCCGCATCTATGCCGCCGTCAAATTCGTTTTGTACACCATGGCCGGCTCCATTCTAATGCTCGTCGGCATTCTGTGGCTCTACAACGCCACCGGCACTTTCGATCTGGTTGAAATCCAGCGTGCGTTACAAACCGGAAATCTCGTTCTTCCCGCGCAAACCGAAATGCTTTTGTTCCTCGCATTCTTCGTAGCCTTCGCCATCAAAGTCCCGCTTTTCCCGCTGCACACCTGGCTACCCGACGCGCACGTCGAGGCCCCCACCGCAGGCTCAGTAATCCTCGCTGGCGTCCTCCTCAAAATGGGTACTTACGGCATGATGCGCTTCTGCCTGCCGCTCTTTCCATTGGCATCGCGCAAAGCCGCGCCCTACGTAGCCGTACTCGCTATCATCGGCATCATTTATGGCGCGCTCGTTGCCATGGTTCAGCCCAACTTGAAAAAGCTCGTGGCCTATTCCAGCGTCAGCCATCTCGGCTTCGTCGTGCTCGGCATCTTCTCCTTCAACGCCATCGCCATGCAGGGCGCCATCTATCAAATGCTCGCGCACGGCATCACCACCGGCGCATTATTCTTGCTCGTCGGTATGCTCTACGACCGCCGTCACACTTTTGAAATCAAGCAGTACGGCGGCCTCGCCACACCGATGCCGCGCCTCTCGGCATTTTTCCTGTTCGTCGCGCTGGCCTCCCTCGGCCTTCCCCTGCTCAACGGTTTCGTCGGCGAATATTTAATTCTTCTCGGCACCTACATCGTTCATTGGCAATGGGCCGCCTGGGCCTCGACCGGCGTAATCCTCTCCGCCTGCTATCTGCTCTGGTCCTACCAGCGCGTATTCTTCGGCGAAATCACCGTCGAAAAAAACAAAACTCTGCCTGACGCTTCCGAGCGCGAACGCTTCATCCTCGCCATCATGTCCATCGTCATTCTCTGGATGGGTATCGGCTCGGCCTTCCTCACCCGCCGCACCGCAACCGCCACTGACACCATTCGCAAGAGCATGCAGCGTCAGCAGTGGCCCGAAGAAGCCATGACGCGCGTGCCCCACACGCCGCCTTTGCGTGTGGGTTCTTCAGAACAGACTACAAGCACTCTCGAAAGGTCCGGCAACCGCTAAATGAACTTCGCAACACCCAGCCCCGCAGACTTCTATCGCGTAATGCCGGAGCTCATCTGGTGCGGATTCGGCGTGCTGCTGATGCTGCTACAGTCGCTCACCAAAAATCGCCCCGCGCTCACCACCGTCGCGTTCATCGGAGCCGCCGCAGGCACTGCCACCAGTATTTTTGGAATGCGTTACCCCGGTCCAGGCTTTTTCGGTCTTATTCAGCAGGACACGTTCAGCTTTTTCTTTCACCTACTGCTCGGCTCGGTTGCCGCGCTGGTCATTCTCGCCGCTGAACCGTATCTCAGGCGCGAAAGGCTCGAAGGCGCGGAATTCTTCGCGCTGATCCTTTTCGCAACTGCTGGCATGGGCGTTCTCGCCTCCGCGCAGGAACTGCTCACCGCCTTCATCGGCTTGGAAATGAGCTCTATCGCCAGCTACGTGCTCGCCGGGTATCGCCGCGACACGCTGAAATCCAGCGAATCCTCGCTGAAGTATTTTCTGCTCGGCTCGTTTGCCACGGCCTTTTTCCTTTACGGCATCGCCCTCGTTTACGGCGCGTCCGGCTCCACCATTCTCACCAGCATGGGCCAAATCGAAGGCGCGCAAATGCCGCTCATGAAACTCGGCCTGGCCCTGATCCTCATCGGCCTCGGCTTCAAAGTCGCCATCGCCCCCTTCCAGATCTGGACTCCCGACGTTTACGAAGGTGCTCCTACTCCTGTCAGCGCGCTTTTCGCCGCTGGCCCCAAAGCCGCAGCTTTCGCACTGCTACTCAGAATTTTTGCCAGCGTTCCCTCAGCCACGCATTACTGGTTTTGGGCTTTCTGGATTCTCGCCGCGGTCACTATGTTCGTCGGCAATCTCGGCGCGCTGGTGCAGACCAACCTCAAGCGCCTCCTCGCCTACAGCTCCATCGCCCACGCAGGCTACATTCTCGTAGCCTTCGCCGCCGTGACGGGAATGACTTCGAGCGACACCGCAAGCATATTCAGCGGTGTTCCCGCCTACGCCGCGGTCCTCTTCTACCTTTTGAGCTACGCGCTGGTAAAAGTCGGCGCGTTCACCATCGTTTCGCAACTAGGCGGCAAGGACGAAAAGTACGTCACGCTCGAAGATTACGCCGGCCTCTCGCAACGCCATCCAATCGCAGCCGCTGCGCTAAGCCTTTTTCTTCTTTCGCTTTTGGGTTTGCCCGTCACCGCAGGCTTCTTCGGCAAATTCTATATCTTCAAGGCCGCCGTCAATTCCAACCTGATCTGGCTCGCCGTTCTCATGGCCGTCAACAGCATCATCGGCGCCTACTACTATTTGAAAGTCATCGTCGCCATGTACATGCGCGAACCTAGCGAAGACTCCGCCGCCAGCGCGCCCATCGCCTTCCCCGCCACCGTCAACATGGTCTTGGCCATCACCGCCATCGGCACCGTCTACTTCGGCCTCTTCCCCAACCAAGTCCTCCGCCTCCTCCTGGAAAAAACCCTAATCGGCGGCCTGAAGTAGCTTCGTAAGAACGCCGTCATTCCGAGCCTGCCTGGCGCAGGCAGGCGCAGCGAGGAATCTCTTTTCTTTTTATGTAGCGGCGGTTTATCCCGCCGTCTTTCATTCTCGCCCGTCTTTCTTTTCTCCGCCGTATTCATTCGATTTGAACCCACACCCCAATTCCTCCGCGTTTCCTCTACGCCCTCTGCGTCTCTGCGTTGTCTTTTTTCCTTGTTTCGAATTTTCCTGTGTTGTAGCAGCCGTCTGCGGCGGGCACCGCTTTCCCGGTACTAGACTTCCTCCAAAACAAAAAACGGGCCGGAGACTTCCCGGCCCGCAAAACTTTCTGTTTCGCTAAAAACTTATGCCTTCAGCGCAAGCATCGCCAGCGTAAACAGCACCAGCGTCTCCACGAACACCAACCCCAGGATCATCGCCGCGCGAATTGGACCAGCCGCACCCGGATTCCGCGCCATGCCCTCGCACGCGGCCGAAGCGATTCTGCCCTGGCCCAGTCCGCAGCCAAACGCCGCCGCGCCCATGCCGATCGCCACCGCCAACGCACCCAACGCTTTGCCACCGCCCGACGCTGCGCCAGTCTCCTGCGCCATCGCTGCCGGCGCGAGGACCATGACGGCAACGAATGCCACCATCATTACCATTGCTGCTTTCTTCATTACTGCCTCCCCGTTATCTACCGCCAGTTGGTGGTTACCGGACACCGAGCAGCCGGCCTCACACTGCAGCGGCACATCGCCGGAAATTTCTCTCCGGCAAGATCAAGATCAGTGTTCGTCGGAAGTCGCCAAGCCAAGATAAACCGAGGGTAGCACTGTAAAAACGTAGGCCTGCACGACGGAAACGAAAATGTGTAGTGCGATAAACGCCAGCGGAATCAGAGCCGGGAAAATTCCCAGCACCACACCCAGCAGCGGCGACTTACTCCACCCAAAAGCCGCGCCACCCCCCAACAACCCAAGAAAAATCACATAAATCAAATCGCTGGCAAACATATTCGCCCATAAACGAACCGTGAGCGAAAGTAGCCGCGCCGTAGTACTGATAATCTCTACCGGAAACAAAAGAATCGCCAGCGCCCACCCGCCCGCGCCATGCGGATTTCCAGCAAATGTCTTCAAGTAACCGCCGACTCCGTGATGCCGCGCCCCGTGAAAATTAAAGTAAAGGAACGTGAGAACCGCGCAAGCCAGCGGCACGGTCACCACACCCGTAGGTGCAATGAAGAACGGAAAGACCGCCATCAAATTGGAAATTAGAATAAAAACAGAAATCGCACCAACGAATGGCACGTACCTTACGCCTTCATGCCCAACGTTTTCCACCAGTAAATCGCGAATCCCGAATTCCAGCGGATTCGTCAGCAGAAATTCCGCAACCTGTTGCATCGCTCCCGGCTTTTCCACCGACAAGCGCGATCGCACGGTCAGCGCGAATATCGTCCCGATCAACACCACCAATATGCCCATCACCACATGCTGGGGAATCGGCGTCTCGGGATTTGCTGGCTGCACATGTAGCTTGGACAGCAGAGCCGCCGCCAGCGGGCCCAGAATGTGATTAACGAATCGCGTTATTCCGAGAACGTGTTCTTCCATCACCTATCCAGATGCCCCTGTTCGGGATTTAGGATTTCCCACACACTTGCCACGATTGCCGCGGCCGCCAGCGCACACAAGCCCACAATCATGCTCGCGAGGGGAATATTCCGATAAACAAAAATAACATAGACGGTGAGGCCTATCAAGGCGTAGCGAAACAGCGCCAACACGTAAGTCCACCATGGGACTACCGGCTTCTCTCGGCCGTGTTGCGCGGTAGACGCCAGAACCAGCGCATCCAGACCGCGCCCGAGCCAACGAAAATTTAGCCACCCCAAAACCGTACCTATCGCCAATCCACTCGCCCACGCTCGGTGGCCTGACAGTGCGGCAACAGCTACCGCAATCGCACCAAAGCCAATCGTCAACCACGAGATGCGAATCTCGGTTCGTGAACCGGCGATCGCAACCGAATCCGTCCCCGCGATAGAAGTCATGCCATTAATCTACTACGGAGGCACACGGTTCAAGAGTGCCGAAAAAGTGGACACTTACTCATGGGCAAGCGTCATAGCCGCGACATCGGAAAACCCCAGCACCGTCGGTGCGGTATAAGGTAGCCCAGCGCCTAAGCGCTGCGGACGAAGCAAAATCACGGGGGCCGAGCGCCGTAGGCACGACACATCCCATCACACTATCGCAGAACGCAATAACTCTACTTTCCCGGAAGCCTCCGGATCACCTCGCGCACTCCAGCGATAAACCCGATCGCCCCAAGCACAAGCGTAAAGATCGGCTTAGTGTGCAGCCAACGATCCAACAAAAATCCAGCTCCTCCAGCCAGAAGGATGGCGCCGGCAAACGTGAATGGCAATTCCATCGCAATCGCCGAATCGTTTGCAACTTGTTTCGTCTTGTTCACGATGGGCGAAGTTTCGTTCTCGTCTTGCTTTTGTGAATCGCTCATCTGGTCGACTTATTTCTCGAACAGCAGTTCGCCCGCGCGGCTGGTAGCCTTCACCACGGCCTTGATCAACGTAACCCGCAGTTTGCCTTCTTCCAGCTCCAATATTCCATCGATAGTGCAGCCAGCTGGCGTCGTCACCGCGTCCTTCAGTTGCGCCGGATGCTCCCCCGTTTCCAGTACCACGCTCGCGGCACCCTTCATCGTTTGCGCCGCCAGCAACGTAGCCACGTCGCGCGGCAATCCCACTTTTACGCCAGCTTCCGCCAGCGATTCCAAAATAATGTACGCAAACGCCGGCCCGCTCGCGGAAAGTCCGGTCACCGCATCCATATTCTTTTCATCCACCACCACCGTGCGTCCTACCGCGTCAAACATAGCTCGCGCAATTTCCAGATGCTCCGGCCCGGCGTGCGCGCCGCGGCAAATCCCCGTCATTCCACAGCCCACCGCCGCCGGAGTATTCGGCATCGCGCGGATCACCGGAACCTTCGCGCCTAGGTGCTGCTCCAGGTAACTCGTCGGCACCGAAGCCGCTACCGAAATAATCAGCGTCTTCTCGCTGACTTCCGGCGCAATCTCCTTCAGCACTTCCGCGATCGCTTGCGGCTTCACGCCCAGCAGCACAATGTCCGCGCCCTTCACCGCCTTGCGATTGTCCGTAGTGACAAATAGCTTCAGTTCGCTGCCTATTGAAGTAGCTTTTTCGCCATGCTTCACCGTCGCGGTCACCCGCTTGGCAGTGAAAAGTTTTTGCCGCAAATACGCGCGCAGCAGAATACCGCCCAATTTGCCGGCGCCCAGTACCGCAAGTTTCTTGTCCGAAAGTTTAAGTGGCATGGCTGAACCATTGTTCCCGACGCTGCGCGCCCGCGTCAACACCGCAACGCCCCCGAGAATCCTTCTTCGCACGTCGCTTCCCGGTGTACACTCAATTTGCCCGCTGCCATGGCGCACATCCTATGAAGAAAAACACTGCAATTCCCAAAACCGTGAACGAATACCTGGCAGCCGCCCGCGAACCAGCGCGCTCCACCCTCAAGAAAGTGCGTGCGGCGATAAGCTCCGCCGCGCCTGCGGAAGCGACCGAGGTCATCAGCTACGGCATGCCGATGTTTAAGTACAAAGGGATGCTGATGGGCTACGCCGCATATCGTAAACATTGCAGCCTGTTCCTCGCCACCTCGTCACTCCTGGAAAAGTTCAAGAACGAACTGTCGCGCTACCAAACCTCAAAAGGCACCATCCGCTTTCCCATCGATAAACCACTTCCCGCCAGCCTCGTAAAAAAGATCGTAAAAGCCCGCGTAGCCCAGAAGGACCAAAAGCAGGGTCGCTAATCGCTCGCCCAAGCTGTCGAGTCTGTACTTCTATCCGACTGGAATGCCCTTAACTTGCTGAACCTACAGAAGTTAGCAAAATTAAAAATTCCGACAAATTTCTTGTCGAGGCCTGTCGATTTTCCTGCCCCTCATTCGACGAACTAGTGAGGCAAGCAAAGCAGCATCAAGGAGTCGAACATGGCAAAGCAACACACAACACCTCAAACGATCAAGCCAATCGTGCGGGCTATCGTAATCGCTCTCGCAATCGTTTTTTTACTCTCGAGCTTCGATCAATCTGCGACCCAGCTATCCAACTACGTCAGCACCGTCGCTCAGGACGCCATCGCGCTCCTGCCCTCTCTGGTGCTTACCGCGTCGCAAGCTCTGCAGCCGTACGCCTCAGCTCATCACCAGTTTTCTCTGTGCTCCCTGCAAATGTTGCTATTCTGGCCGTTGCTCCACACCGTAACCAAAGCGGCCCAGTAGCCGCACGATTTCTGGAAACGTTTTTCAAGATTGTCGATTTTGCTCCGACTCATTCGATGCATAGGTAGCAGCCAGAATTTGCACAAACTTTTGCCGTATAAAAAATCTAAGGAGAAATAGCCATGAAATTCATGATGATTGTCAAAGCCAGCAAGGAAAGCGAAGCCGGAGTCATGCCCAGCGAAGCGCTGCTCAACTCCATGGCCAAATACAACGAAGAGTTGATGAAGGCCGGCGTTTTGCTGGATCTCAGCGGCCTGCAGTCCAGTTCCAAAGGTGCGCGCATTAAGTATTCGAACGGCAAGCGCGTCGCCGTAGTTGATGGGCCATTCGCGGAAACCAAGGAACTCATCGCCGGCTACTGGATCATCCAGGTAAAATCCCGTGAAGAAGCGCTGGAATGGGCCAAGCGCGCTCCGGCTCCGCACGAAACTCAGGATTGCGAAATTGAACTGCGCCAGTTCTTCGAAATGGACGATTTCGCTCCCAGCGAAGCCATCGATCGCCACAAGGAACTCGGCAAACAACTTGGCGCCAAAAAATAATTCCTGGAGCATGTCGATTTTGAACCTTCTCATTCGACGTATGGGTAGTGGCAGTAAAAACAAAAAGGAGAATGAAACATGCGATTCATGATGTTGGTCAAACACGCCGAAACCTCGATGCAACCGCCCAAGGAATTCCTCGACGCGATGAATAAGCTCAACGAAGAAGCCACTAAATCCGGCGCATTTCGTGGCGGTGGAGCACTGAAACCGACTGCAGCTGGGGCGCGCGTGCGGCTTTCCGGCGGAGAAATCAAAGCGATCGATGGGCCGTTCACCGAAGCCAAGGAGATTGTCGGAGGCTTCGGGATCTTGGAATTTCCATCGCGAGAAGAAGCGGTGAAATCCGCGATCGAGTTCATGGGGTTGCATAAAAAATATTGGCCCGGTTGGGAAGGCGAAACCGAAGTCCGGCAAATTCTCGGCCCTGAAGATTTTTCTCCCTGCAAATAATTTCTGTTTAGTCATCGCATCAAAAGTTCCAAACAAAAAGGAGATACACAGATGAAATTTCTAAGCTTGTACAAGTCAGTGGAAAGAAATACGCCACCAGCGCAAGAAGAAATGACCAGGATGGGCCAGCTCATCGAGGATGGCTTCAAGGCGGGTTGGTTGGTCGCCACGGAAGGCTGCCTGCCAAGCGCCCTCGGCGCACGCGTACGGCGGACCGGGGAGAAGACCACTGTGACTGACGGCCCTTTCACCGAAGCCAAGGAGTTGGTCGGTGGGTTTGCAATTCTTCGCACCAACTCGAAGGAGGAGGCCATCCAACTGGCCAAGCAGTTCCTCCAAGTCGTCGGCGAGGGTGAATGCGAGCTTCGCCAAGTTTACGAAGCAGGCGAGCAGAGCTGCGCCGACAAAGCAGCTTCCGCTTCCTGATGCGGGTTCGTGAGTCGCGGTCCTGACTCGGACGTCCTGACCGCGACTCACTTCGCAACCTTATTCCGCAAGCGGTCTGCAAGCTCGGTCTGCAACTCTGGCTTTGCAGCTCGGGCGCTCGGGCGCGGCGCCTCTTTCACTGGTGAAATGTTTCTCGTAAGCTGAGTGTTTCACCAGTTGAAAGGGCCGCCGTGACAACCCAGATCGAAACTACTGCGGCCACGCATCGCGCCATTGACGCTGTGTGGCGCATCGAGTCCGCGCGAATTATTGGGGCGCTTGCACGAATCGTTCGCGACGTTGGCCTGGCGGAAGAACTTGCGCAGGACGCTCTGGTCGCCGCGCTCGAACAATGGCCGGGCTCCGGCGTACCGGACAATCCCGGCGCCTGGCTGATGGCTACCGCCAAGCATCGAGCGCTCGATCATTTTCGCCGCAACAAACTTCTCGAGCGCAAACACGAAGAGCTCGGCCGCGAACTCAACTCCCAGCAGGAATCCGCCGTGGCAAATTTTGAAGCCGAATTCGACGCTGCCAACGAACAAAATTTCGGCGACGATCTGCTCCGCCTGCTTTTCATTTCGTGCCATCCGGTACTTTCCACCGAAGCTCGCGTCGCCCTTACGCTGCGCCTTCTCGGCGGACTTACCACACAAGAAATCGCGCGCGCTTTTCTGGTGCCCGAGCCGACGATTGCGCAACGCATCGTGCGTGCGAAACGCACACTCGCCGAAGCACGCGTCCCGTTTGAAGTTCCTCGCGGCGCCGAGCTGGCCGCGCGACTTTCTTCCGTTCTCGAAGTTTTGTATTTAATTTTCAACGAGGGCTACTCCGCCACTGCCGGTGAAGACTGGATGCGTCCTGCGCTGATTGAAGACGCTCTGCGACTTGGGCGCATTCTTGCGGGACTCGCCCCTGACGAACCGGAAGTCCACGGCCTGGTTGCGCTGATGGAAATCCAGGCTTCGCGTACTCACGCGCGCACCAACTCTGCTGGCGAACCGATCCTGCTTGCCGATCAGGACCGCACGCGCTGGGATCGCGCCTTGATCCGCCATGGGCTCGCCGAACTTCAGCAGGCCGAAGGACTCAACGGGGCGCGAAGTCCTTACGCGATGCAAGCCGCCATCGCTGCGTGCCACGCCCGCGCTGGCTCCTCTGCACAAACTGATTGGCCGCGTATCGCGACGCTGTACGATGCGTTGGCGGAACTTACGCCGAGTCCAATCATTGAGCTGAATCGCGCGGTCGCGGTGTCGATGGCGTTCGGACCACAAGCGGGCCTCGACATCGTGGATTTGCTTACGTCCGATCCCGCGCTTAAGTCCTACCATTTGCTTCCTGCCGTCCGCGCCGACTTACTGAAAAAATTAGGCCGCTTGTCCGAAGCGCAAGCCGAATTCAGTCGCGCTGCTTCGCTTGCGCACAATTCGCGTGAACGCACGCTGTTGCTAACTCGCGCGGCCGCCTGTGCTGCCGACGCCTTGCCATCCTAGCCCGGTGACAGCCCCCGTAGTCTCACGGTTTGCCTTGGAGCTAAAATCGAATTTCCAGTCACGGAGCGAACCATGAAGCGAACTATGTTCCTGGCGGCGAGTTTGATGTGCGCACTGAGCGGGAGCGCGCAACAGCACAACATTGACACGCAAAAGTCCACGTTGACGATCCACGTCGGCAAGACTGGCGCGTTCTCCGGGTTCGGTCATGAGCACGAAGTGCGTGCTCCGATTCACAACGGTACTGCGGAAACCGGCGCTCATCCCGCGGTCGAAATTCACGTGGATGCGCGGCAGCTCCGCGTGATTGACAAGGATGCTTCCGAAAAAGAGCGCGCCGAAGTGCAGAGGACGATGCTCGGCCCGGAAGTCCTCGATAGCGAGCAGCATCAAGAAATCGTCTTCAGATCCACGGCCGCCGAGTCCGCCGGTCAAGATCGCTGGACGCTGCGTGGAAATCTCACGCTACTTGGGCAGACACGGCCGGTCACCGCGCAAGTCACGCTGAAGGACGGCCATTACACTGGCGAAGCCGCGGTCAAGCAGACTGATTTCGGCATCAAGCCTCCCGGAAAAGCAGGCGTCAGGGCCAAAGACGAAGTCAAAATCCAGTTCGACATACAACTGACGCCATAACACGGTTCTTGCCTATCGCCCGGCCTAACAACATCTCGCGCCACGCCTCCTCCCCCACCAGAAACCGCGAACGTGCGCTGCTGCTGACTCGCGCGGCATCAAGTTCCTGTCTTGTGGCGAACGACGCCCTGGCCCCAAGTCACGTCGCAAAAGTGGCGCCCGGCCCTAACTAAAAATACCTGCCTTCCCCGGTATTTCACTGCATGGCCTTCCATTCGTCCCTAGCGCATGCTGGTTGCAAAGGCGAGAGATACTGAGGGCTGCGTGTTGGTCTGTCTGCTCTCGCAAAGGAGGCAATTATGAAAGCGAAATGGTCGTTGCAGCTTCTTGTAGCATCCGGCCTGGTTCTTTCACCGGTCTTTGCGGCGCAGGCGGCGCCGAGCCAGGATAAGAGTGACGATGTGCGAAGCATCACAGGCTGTCTATCAAAAGGCGATAGTGCAAGAGAATTCAAGATCACTGGGGAGGACGGAAGCACGTGGGAAGTGACCAGTGCCACGGTTAAGCTTTCTCCGCACCTGGGACACACCGTAACGGTGAGCGGCAAAGTCTGGCATCCGGACATGCACGGAGCCAAAGAAAAGGCCAAAGAGACGGTTGACGCCAATGCCAAGGAGCATGGACACCTGAAGGCAACCAAGGTTGAGATGGTCAGCGAATCCTGCAAGAAGTAGTCCCTTCGGTACTTCACTCGACGCTTTGACCGGAGCGCCCACCGCTCCGGTTTTTTTTTGCGTGCGCTCCCGCCTGCGCAGCTTTCGACAGGAACTATAGTGCCTGTTTGGTGGCGAGGGATGGGTGTACTACCCCCCGGGTACTTTGAGTAAGAGTGACAAACAAAGGACTTGTGGTTTTCAGAGTGTGAAAGAGTGAAAAGAGTGAAATCGTGTGACGGAAAATGAAGGAGTTACCAGAGCGAATGCTTCCCGAATTGAAACGAAAAACCTTAAAGAGAGTGGGTCTTTTTCTAGGAACCCCTCGGATAACTCGGGGCAGGCAGGACTTATTTCTGCAAGAGTGGAAAAGAGTGAAGCAGAGTGAAGTGGCGAATGGGGATAGCGCTGCTACAAAGCAAATGGCGAGCGCCCACGCAATGCTGCGCACGCGTGGCAAAGTCTCTGCCGGAAGTCCGCCCAGCAGCCACGCTAATACCGCCGCGAACAAAAGAAACACGGAGAAAAAAAGCCCGAACGCGCTGAAGAAGTCCCAATAAGTCCGGGTAAACCCTTGCGCGTCAAAGTGGACGGAGCGCATTAACCCAAGAACCGCGTCCGCTCCCCATTCTGGATTATTCTGGCGAAACCCAAACGTATGTCCGGCGGCAAATAGCAGCAGAAGAACAGAAGAGATTCGCTAAAGAATTGTCGCTTTCAGGTACTTCCTCTTGAACATTCGCGGACGCAGTTTACCAGATCAGTCAAAGGGTACGGCCGGGTACCGCACCGCTACGCCTCTCAGGGTGCGGGTTTGATTTTGCTTTCGCTTTGCACACCTGAAGGCAAAGGCCAGGCATCCAACTTGTAATCGCTGGCTCCAACTAGAGCCCGCACTTTTTCCCTGGCGGGATCCAAGTAGAGCCCGCACCCGTGGAGGATAAGAATGTATCGCGTCCGTCAGGAAAACTTGCCTTTTGTCGGGAGCTCGCACGAATTTGTCGGCGCCGAGCACGGCGATGTAAATGTGTCGGTCTTTTTATTGAGCGCGTTGCCTGTTCAATTTGTCCGCGAAGGCCGCGGACAGTGGACCGTGAACGGGCAGACCTTTGAAGGTAGCGCCGGCGATATCTTCGTCATCAAGGCCGGCGAGATTCACAGCTTCAAAGCCATCGGGGATGGCCCGCTCGTCCAGGTGGACGTTCATCTGAGCCCGCGATTCATCCAGGAGAACTTGACGTAGTTCTACAGCTAAGTCTTGCCTTCGACCTCAGGCTTTAGCATCCGAATCTTGCGTTCTGTAACAACTACGAAGCAACCCACCCAATCGTCGGCAGTCTCTTCGCGGAATAGCTCGAGGACACCGAGTGACGAGGTTCGTCCTGCTTGGATTGCGCACCGGTGGGGAAGATTTTCGTCCAGCTTGATTTTCATCGAACTTGCGGAGCAGGGGGAACGGGCAAATCCTCTTCCGCGGAAGGGGCAGCAAAGGCGATGGCGGCTCGTATGTCTTCGGGCTTAAGGCTGGGGAAATCGGAAAGAATCTCTTCCGCGGAGTCTCCGGCCGCCAGGGAAGCCAGCACCGTGCGCAGAGTTACGCGCGTGCCTTTGAACACAGGCTCACCTCCGCAGATCGCCTTGTCTCGAACGATGCGGGAGTCAAAGTTCTTAGAATTGTGAGCGGTGGAATTCATGCTGTCGTCGCCACACATGCCGGCATATATCTGATCACCTGGGCGGGTACGCCAGGGCGTTGAAGGTAGCGCCGGCGATCGCTTTCGGCTACCCTAGTGCCCCGCTCACTGTCCCCGCGCTATGATGTTTGGGCCGCGATTTAGCTGCGCGAACGATCGTGGTGGTGCGGATACCGGACACAGGCTGAAGCCTGGGCCACGTTCGGAGTGGCGCCCTAAAGGGCGCCGCTACATAAGGCGCTTCACAAAAGGACAACGACGAGATGACAACTGAGGCGAATACCAGGATGGAGCGGGGGCTTGCGCAGGTAGATCCGCAGATTGCTACATTGTTGCGGGAGGAGGCGGAGCGGCAGGCTACGGGGCTGGAGCTGATTCCATCGGAAAATCTGGTGTCGGAGGCGGTGCTGGAGGCGATGGGGTCGGTTTTTACGAACAAGTATGCGGAGGGCTATCCGGGGAAGCGTTATTACGGCGGATGCGAATTTGCCGACAAGGTGGAACAGCTGGCGATTGACCGGGCGAAGGAGCTTTTTGGAGCGGAGCATGCGAACGTGCAATCACATTCGGGGACGCAGGCCAATGTGTCGGTTTATATGAGCACGCTGCAGCCAGGCGATACGGTGCTGGGGATGAATCTATCGCATGGCGGGCATTTGACGCACGGACATCCGCTGAATTTTTCCGGGCGCATGTACAAATTTGTGGCGTATGGAGTGCGGCAGGACAACGAGCAGATTGACTACGAGGAAATCGAAAAGCTGGCGGCGGAGCACAAACCGAAAATGATTGTGGCGGGAGCGAGCGCTTATTCGCGGGTGATTGATTTTCCGCGGATTGCGGCGGCGGCGAAGTCGGTGGGCGCGCTGTTCTTTGTGGATATGGCGCATATTGCGGGGCTGGTGGCGGCAGGAGTACATCCAAGTCCGGTGCCGCACGCGGACTTCGTGAGCAGTACCACGCACAAGACTTTGCGCGGGCCGCGTGGCGGGCTGGTGCTGTGCAAAACGGCTTTTGCGAAGGAGTTGGATAAATTGACTTTCCCTGGGACTCAGGGCGGGCCGCTGGTACATACGATTGCGGCAAAAGCGGTGTGCTTGAAGGAAGCGATGGAGCCGGCGTTCAAGGAGTATCAGCAGCAGGTGGCGCGCAATGCCAAGGCTTTGGCGGCGGCGATTGCCAAGCGCGGGCTGCGCGTGGTTTCGGGCGGGACGGACAATCATTTGTTGCTGGTGGAAGTGCACTCGCGCGGGATTACGGGAAGCGATGCGGAGAAAGCTCTGGACCGTGCGGGAATTACCGTGAATAAGAATGCGATTCCATTTGATCCGCTGCCGCCGATGAAGGCTGGAGGGATTCGCTTGGGGACGCCGTCGATCACTACGCGTGGGATGAAGGAAGCGGAGATGGAAGTGATCGCGGGATGGATTGGGGAAATTCTGGCGTCGATCGGGAATGCGGAAACTGAGCAACGGGTTCGTAAGCAGGTGGCGGAGTTGGCGGGGAAATTTCCGATTTATGAGTCGCGAGTGCGAGGGACTGGTGCGGCGGAACATGCGCGAATGCATTGAGTTAAAAAACGCGCACGCAAGATTGCGTACGCTACAACGCGAAAATGAAAGCCATACAGCAGTCCATAAAAAATCTTCCATCGATCGTTGCTGCTACTTTTGATTTGGAGCGCTGGAAAGCGCAACAAATTTCGATTGTGCGCGGCGATTTGGTTCTGAAGCATCGCATGATGGCCGATGCGGTTTTCCCGTTCATGCGTTCGACGTTTTATCGTTGGGCGCAGTTGTGGCCGATTGTTTGTCCGGAGCTGGCGCGGGCGCCGCAGCTGTTGGCGGTGGGCGATCTGCACGTGGATAATTTTGGTACCTGGCGCGACCTGGAAGGGCGGCTGGTCTGGGGAGTGAACGACTTCGATGAAGCGTGGCCGGCGGCGTATGCTTCGGATCTGGTGCGGCTGCTGGTGAGCGCGTATTACGCGATCGGAGAAGAAAAACTTGTAGTGACACGCGCTGCCGCGCGCGAAGCCATCGAAGATGGTTATCGCGATGCGATGGATAAAGGCGGCTCACCGTACGTGCTGGCGGAACGTCATGTTTGGCTGCGGCAGATTGCATTGAGCAAGTTGCGCGATCCAGTACGCTTCTGGCAGAAAATCGCGACTTGCCCGGACTACCGCGGCAAAGTTCCCAAGCTGGTGGCCGACCTCTTGCATGGTTGCATGCCGGTGAAGGACGCCGCCATGCAGATGAAGACGCGGATTGCTGGACTGGGAAGCCTGGGGCATCCACGGATTCTGGCTCTTTTTCAGTGGCACGGCGCGCATATTGTGCGCGAAGCGAAAGCGTTGACGCGTTCCGGTTGGATCTGGGCCAGCGGCGAGAAAAGTCTCGACGCTCCTTTGTTGCAAGAGCAGATCATCAGCAGCGCGGTGCGGGTGCGCGATCCGCATTTGCATTTTCACGATAACTGGGTGATTCGCAGGCTGGCGCCAGATTGCTGCCGCATTGAGCTGGCTTCCCTGCCCGAGGAACGCGACGAAGAGCGGCTGCTTTACGCGATGGGGTGGGAAACGGCGAACATCCACCTGGGCAGCGCTACGAAAATCGGCGCTGTTAAACGGGATTTGGAAGCGCGGCGTGGCCGATGGTTGCACAAAGCCGCCAAAGCCATGGCTGCGGAGACTCGAAAAGACTGGAAGATTTGGCGAAAAGCGTGGAAGGAACGGCACGGCGAAAATTGATTGTCCGTTCGAGCGGCACGGGCTGCACTACTGTCCGGCTGTCCCAAGACTGTCCATCCGTTCAGTAGATTTCAGTGAGAACTTCGCCTATCGTGGGTCATGTCGGCAATGACAAAACTTCTCGCAGCGCTTCTCGAAAAAACAGGCATCAGATGGTTCTTCAGCGGCGTATCGGTGGAGATTCCGGCGTACTTCCTGCCTAACTTTCAAGTAGTGGAAATACAAAATATGACAAGGGCCGCGCGCAGGCACTTCTCCAACGCCGGCAACTAACTCCGCTCGAGCAGGCGGACGAGGTGGACATGACAGAAACCGAAGCATTCAAGGAATTCAAGCAGGGACTGGCGTTGCTGCGCGATAACTTCGCGGATAAAGCGCTGACGCACATGCAGAAAGCGGCGCAGCTGGAAAAGAATAATCCTTACTACATGTCTTATTTAGGCGTGGTGCTGGCGCGGTCAGAAGAAAAGTGGGCGGAAGCGGAAAAGCTTTGCGATAACGCGGTGCGGTTGAAACGCAATCAAGCGCAACTATATTTGAATCTTGCGGAAGTGTACGCGACCGCGGGCCGCAAAGATGATGCGGTGGAAACTCTACAGGCGGGATTGAAGTACGCGCGCCGCGATGTGCGCTTGAATCTGGCCATCAACCGTTTGGTGGAGCGGAGGCCGCCGGTGTTTTCGTTCTTGTCACGCAGGCATCCGCTGAATCGGCAGATCGGGCGGCTACGTCACCGGACGTTGGGCATGTTCGGAAATTCGTAAGGAAAGTTTCACCCCTCAAACAGCAAAAACGGGCGCTCGGGAGAAATCTCTGGCGCCCTTTTTCGTTTTTGAATTCTGTTGAGCCACGAGGGGGAAAGCAGATCCCTCGCTCTGCTCGGGATGACAGCACGGAGGCGGAAGATTTAATCGCTGTTAGCGACGGGGCAGTGTTGGCGGCGTGAACGAGTAGGAATGCTGCATGCCCATTTCCATCAGCAGCTTGATTCCGATGCCGTTGAGGCCGTTGGGCAGCGCGTCGAGGCGCACCACTTCCGCGAGGTATTCGCGGTTGATAGCGGCGGGGTCGCGCGAATAGGGCATGGTGACGAAAAGGCGCATGCCGAGTTCGTAGCCGGTTTCACTCGTCTGAAAAAAGACGCCGCTGCGGGAGACGCTGGTGGTGCCGCGCAGATCCTCGAAATGTTCTTTCTCTGGATCAGATGGGCGGATGCGCATCAGCTGATTAATTTTACAACGGCGGCTGCCGCGGCGTTCTGCCTGGGAAGTGCTCCGGAGAATGGATGAATTGCCGGTGGTCTTCGTCATAAGATCTTGCGTGGCCATTGAGAACCGCCCTTTCACTCTACAACTTTTACTACGTGAAGTGTACGAGGACGGATGCGATGTTCCTATAGATGAGAAGTACCTAAAATAAAGGAAATACGTTTGGGAATTTGGCGTTACGGAAGTACTAGCGCGAATTGGTACTTTTGCGTATGTGGCGCAAGAATGCTGGGAAAATCGCGAGATTTTGGGTTGGATGACGCGGATGGGCGAAATGTGCGATTCTCTTGCAGCAACGTGGATCGAAGCGAGCTAAAGGATGGAGCTGGATGCAGAAACGATTTAAGGAACTGACGGAACGGGAAATTCTGGCGCTGGCGATTCAGAACGAAGAAGAAGATGGACGGATTTATGGCGAATTCGCGGACGCGTTGCGGGAAAGCTATCCGGCGACGGCGGATATGTTCGAGGAGATGCGGGTGGAGGAAGTGGGGCACCGGGATCGTTTGTTTGAAGAATTTCGAGGACGATTTGGCGAGCAGATTCCGCCAATACGCCGCGAAGACGTAAAGGGATTTCTACAGCGACGACCGTTGTGGCTGGTGCGGCCATTGGGCGTGAATGCCGCCCGGAAACACGCGCAAGTGATGGAGATGGAGGCGGTGCGTTTTTACCAGCGGGCGGCCGGGCGGGTGACGCATGCCGGGACGAGAGAACTACTTAATAAACTCGCCGATGAGGAACGCAAGCATACCGAGACTGCGGGAAACCTAGAAGAAAAACACCTGACGGAACATGCGCGGCTGGCGGAAGACGCCTCGCACAAGAAATTGTTTTTGCTGCAGGTGGTGCAGCCGGGACTTGCGGGGTTGATGGACGGATCGGTGTCCACGCTGGCACCGCTGTTTGCGGCGGCGTACGCTTCGCACAAGACGTGGGAAGCGTTTCTGGTGGGAATGGCGGCATCGGTGGGAGCGGGAATTTCGATGGGATTTGCGGAGTCGTTGTCCGACGATGGATCGCTGACGGGCAGAGGTTCGCCATGGATCCGCGGGCTGATCATCGGAGGGATGACCACCGCGGGCGGTTTGGGGCACACGCTTCCCTTTCTGATCAAGAATTTCCATGTGGCGATTACAGTGGCGATTTTTGTGGTGTGCGTGGAGTTGGGAGTGATCAGCTGGATTCGGCATAAGTATATGGATACGCCGTTTTTACAGGCGGCGTTTTTGGTGGTGGTGGGGGGAGTGTTGGTGTTTTTGACGGGGATATTGATTGGGAGTTCGTGACGGCCGGGAACGGTTTTTACAAGAAGTAAACAACCAAGATTCAAGTCGCAAGAGAGATTCCGAAGGGACGACGGCGCTAGCGCCTTTTTCAGCACCCTACTAGTACTACTGTGTCATAAACGACGGATGCAACAAAAGGGACAGCAAGGAAGCCGTTTGAGCAGAAATCTGGCGAGCTTGATCCGGAGTGTAGCGATCGAGTACGGATTATGCCGCTCGGCGCGAATGCGACGAACCGCGGGGCCGGAAGTCGGGCGGAATTTTCTGGGTGCGTAGGTCCAGTTGACCGGCTCGAGCAGAGGGGGAAAAACGGCTTC
>WNFE01000570.1_pt1 | contig 25833 bp, 27 predicted proteins | sample 5400451 | NCBI WGS metagenome assembly WNFE01 (sample SAMN13153344, study PRJNA577476) | soil metagenome | isolation source: 200 cm saprolite under Douglas fir tree site 2 hole 2 | place: USA:California | collected 2015-04-18
CGCAGCGCGAAGCTTGAGGCGCAAATGATCACGGTCGAAGTGCAGGGGAATAAGGCCATCCTGAAAGGGGCGGTTCACTCCTGGGCAGAGAGGGAGGAGGCTGAGCGGGTAGCGTGGTCGGCACCGGGAATTACCTCCGTCGAGAACAAGATTATTGTTGTCTCTTGACCATATCGGTAGGGGCGGCGATGGCCGCCTCTACCGCAATATCAGCAATGCGCGTGAATGCTCCATGCAGGTACGTTCGGCAAAGAAAGCTTGTATTCTTTGAGCCCACCCTGCGATCTTCTGCACAGTGTCTGTGCTTAGATATGACCCAGTGATAAAAGACTCTCGAAAAAAAGATGTGGAGAGCCATTCGTTGAAGCATGGTGAGTACTGCACACATCACTCGGGACAATTTGACAGGACCTATTATTGAAACGCCGAATGCTAATCTCGCACGAATTTGCCACAAGCAGCTGGAGTGACACGCCAAACCAGGCTGCAGTCGGTTGGAAGTGCAGTACTTGCGGAAAGCTTATCACCAGGATTGAACACGGACGGGTGGAGTGGCTGGCGAGTGAGGATGAGCCGGGAACTACCAGGTTAAAGGGCTTAAGGTTAGTGCATCAGCTATCAGCGGGCCCCAGAGGACGCAAGGGGTATGGCTGCCAATACGACAAGCGCTATGAGTTCAAGAAAGATCGGAGCGTGGTAGAAGGTCTCGCCCTGGGGAGATTTGTTGGACCCGATGGACTTATGCTGCTGTTCTCGTTCATGGCAGAGAATGAACTACCTGCAAACGACATCCTCGAACTGGCAAAGAGAGTGCAGATTCCAGGATACGAGCAGGCGCGTGATCTGTTTCAAACCGCAGTTACCCTGGGAGTTCTGAAGCCTTCCATTGGAGTAGGATACTACCTTCAATCCGAGATTCGAGCACTGCTCCGATGGGCCACGAACAAAGTGGGGTAGCTTCTGTCTTGAATCCCATTTCCGGAAGTATCAAACGACACAATAACTGTAAAGGGGACAATCATGGCGGTGAAGCTGAACAAAAGGGCCTTTGCCCATGGGCAAGAACTTGTGAAAGAAGGAAAAGTTGTATTCGACGAAAAGGATGCGTGGAGTGAACACCAACCTTCCGCGAAGGGAGAAAACGACTTTCTTCGTGTGCATGGATTTAGTGAATACGGGAAATGTTATTTGGGAATTGATACGGCGGAACCCGAGGACACCAAACAAAAGATATAAATTCCCTTACGGCGATTTCGAAAATGTACATCGTTGTGGAGTGCCTTCTGCCGAAAGCCGGGCAGGACAATACAAACATCATGACATCGAAACGGCGCTAGCCCACCTGCATGGGATGATTGAAGAAAAAGTGATGGTGACGCAGAGCAAAAAGTAATAGGAGAGGAATTCCAGAGCCGCCACAAGGAAGAAAAGCGAATTAAGATTAATTAAGGGTCACGAAAGTTTGCGAGATTCATTCTGGAGGGGTGGCAATGAAAATAGGTTTCGTTGGTCTGGGAAGTATGGGGTCGGGTATGGCGCGCAATTTGATCAAGGCCGGACATGCGTTGACGGTTTACAACCGAACGCGAAGCCGCGCGGAAGAGTTGAGCCGGCTGGGCGCAAAGGTCGCCGACACTCCCGCTGAAGCTGCTTCAGGCGCAGATGTTCTGATTACAATGCTCGCAGATGATCATGCGGTTGAAGATAGCGTGCTCGGGTCCGGCCATGCCATTCAATCGCTTTCTGCCGGTGCTATTCATGTTGGCATGAGCACGATCAGCGTAGCGTTGTCGCGCCGGCTGGCGGCGGCGCACCATGAAAAATCACAGCACTATGTAGCCGCGCCGGTATTTGGCCGCCCTGAAGCAGCGGCTGCGGCAAAACTGTTCATTATTGCCGCGGGTCCCGCCGAGCCAATCGAACGCAGCCAAAGCCTGTTCGATGCGATGGGGCAGAAGACATTCCTGGCGGGCAAGGAGGCGCCGGCGGCGAACGTAATAAAGCTGGCCGGAAATTTCCTGATTTCAACTGTTATCGAAAGTTTGGGCGAAGCCTTTTCGCTAGTACGAAAATCAGGACTCGATGCAAATCAATTCCTGGAAATTCTTACAGGAGCACTATTTACAGCGCCAATTTACCGGACTTACGGCGGCATTATCGCCGCCGGTAAGTTTGAACCAGCGGGCTTTAAATTGCCGTTGGGATTGAAAGATAACAGGCTGTTGCTGGCTGCGGCAGAGGAAATGGCCGTACCGATGCCGATGGCCAGCGTTGTGCACGACCAGTTTCTGGCCGCCATAGCACAAGGATTGGGCGAGGCGGATTGGTCGGCAATTGCTGCCGTTGCAGCCCGCAATGCAGGGCTTTGAATCAATAACGCAAAAAACGCGAGCCTTGAAAAAGAACCCGCGGTTTTGGAAGGGTTTTTTCTATGGACGGAGTAGCGTGCACACATATCGTGGGCATCACAGCTATTCAATTACCAAGGACGCACGGCTGCGAGGAAATGCGTCAAGATCGGATCGGGCTGGGTCCACTTGCGCACGTGTCAGACCTGCGATGTGACCCTGTGCTGTGATTCATCACCGCATCGCCATGCCAGCAGACACGCACGGTTGAGCGGCCATCCGGTCATTTCTTCGGCTGAGCCGGGAGAGCGCTGGCTCTATTGCTATCCGGACGATACTTTCGCGGAGTACTAGGCAAGTGTGAAGTAAAGAAAGAGCCATGAGTGAACAACAAGCTGCGAATGGGAAACAGGCATCGGGACAACCGGAGGACCTATCTTTGCTGGCGAGTATAATACTTCTAAAGCCGTATAAACACCTCCAATCTGAGACGGTTTTGGTCCTACCCGCCTTTTCGTAATAATAAACCCTCCTCACGAAGAATTGTCATCAGGTACAGGCGCCATTAACATCCCAATTCAGGAAACTGTTGCAAGGGCATGTTGTCGTGCGGCTATCAGACGAGAACGCGGCCGTATCAACAGTGCCAGTGGGATCTGAAGTTAGGCGGGGCGCAGTAAATTTGGATCTATGAATTTTCTTTGTGCGAGGAGACCATGAACGCAAAAAGCAACATTGCAAGGCTGTTCCAATATTCATCTCAAAAACCTTTGATACATTTCTTGACGCTCATTCTGATACTGCTTTTCACAGTGCTGTACGGCCGTGCTCAAGACTGGAAGCACGTAACGTTTGACGTTGGAGGTGGGGTTTCTCCTCTGGCGGGAGATATCCATAGGCGTCTGAATAATGGATGGAATGTCCGCGTTGGCGGCGGATACAACTTCACCTCTCGTTTTTCAGCGAGCCTCGAGTATACCTATAACGGATTCGGGGTAAGCCGAAACGTCCTCAATGAAGCCCAGGTACCAAGTGGCACCGCCCACCTGTGGTCACTTACAGTTGATCCCAAGGTGCGGTTCATGTCCGACAACATAGTCAGTCCCTATGTCGTAGGCGGAGTCGGCTACTACCGCCGAACAGTGGAATTCACAAACCCCACGCTTGTTCCTGTTCTTGTTTTCGATCCGTTCTTCGGAGTGTTTTTCAAGAGCTTCGTCCAACAAGACCAGATACTTGGTCGTATCAGGCAAAGCGGGGTTGGTGGAAGTTTGGGCGCGGGGGTCGACGTCAAACTCAACGGAACTGGCTTGAAGTTCTTTGCGGAGGGACGATATCACTATGCTGACACTGGCCGGATTCCAACCCGAATGATCCCAGTGACCTTTGGAGTCAGATGGTAAACGGCAATCAGCACTTTCGCCGAGACCGTCCGTAAGTGGAAGGAGCACGATTTGATCTCTAGTGCCGGCGGAGTTGTTATTGAACTGCCCCGCCGGCTTGCTTCCGGCGTCTCAGAAAGACGCAGGCCATACCTGGGGTTCGCGCACATATCTAAATCCTTCGGATCGAACTAGATCCTCAACGATGTGAGTTTTGATGTTATGCGCGGTGAAACGGTCTGTATTTTAGGCCGTAGCGGAGTCGGCAAATCGGTGTGCCTGCGTCTCATCATGGGTTTTCTCAAGCCGGATGCCGGAAGAGTTGTTGCTGCCTACGAAGACATCACCGACTATCCAGAAGAGGAGTTGCAGCGCGTCCACAGGAAGGTCACCATGGTCTTCCAGGATGGAGCGCTGTTCGACTCTCTCACTGTGGGAGAAAACGTTGCGTTTCCACTGCGTGAACAGAGCAATCTCAGCGAAGAGCAGATCTACCAAACCGTGGGCGAATTGTTGGACATCGTAGGAGTCAAATCTGTGCGCGACGTTTTACCTTCCGAGATCTCCACGGGAATGAAGCGCTCAGTGGCAATTGCCAGAGCCCTGGCAGCGAAATCCGAGGCCGTGCTCTATGACGAGACCGTTTGAGCAGTAGTTGAAGTGAAAGTCTTTCGGCAATCGTGTGTCGCTTTTAATGAATACGCTGCTGTTGGTAAATGTTGAAGTGTTCATCTCCATTCCCGTCCATCCTTCCTCAGTAGATCAAAAGCCTCAGGCGGTCCCCAGCTCCCTGCACTGTAATTCGGAAAAGACCGGGGGTGCAACGCCTTCCACACATTCAGAATGGGATCAACGATCGCCCAGCCGGCCTCAACCATATCGGCGCGCTGGAACAGGGTAGCGTCACCTATCATGCAGTCATAAAGCAGCCGTTCATAGCCGGTGCTGAGTTGGTTCCTGAAGTAATCGGCGTAGTGGAAATCCATATTCACGGGACCGACCCGTAGCCTGGGGCCGGGCACCTTCGCGCCAAAGCGTAATGAAATGGCCTCCTCAGGCTGAATGCTCATGACCAAGGTGTTGGGCATGAGTTCTTTCGCCGGCGTATCCCGAAATAGAACCAAGGGCGCCTGGCGAAACTGGATGGCAATTTCGCTTACGCGCCTGGCAAGCCGTTTTCCCGTCCGGATATAAAATGGCACACCCGCCCAGCGCCAGTTATCAATGAAGAACTTCAAAGCCACGAATGTTTCTGTATTGGAGTGAGGATCAATCTTCGGCTCAGAGCGGTAGGCAGGGACGTGCTGGCCTTCCAGAATCCCTTCACCATATTGACCCCGGACAGCAGAAACCAAAACCTCTTCGGACTCGAGCGCCTGTACGGCGTGAAGCGCTTTGGCTTGTTCGTCGCGAACCGCATCGGCCTGGAATGAAACTGGCGGCTCCATAGCGGTGAGGGATATCAGTTGCATCATGTGGCTTGGCACCATGTCGCGCAATGCGCCTACTTTGTCGTAATAGTCGCCGCGGTTCTCCACACCCAGGGTTTCGGCAACCGTGATTTGCACGTGATCTACGTACCTTCGGTCCCATATGGGTTCGAAGATGCTGTTGGAAAAACGAAAGACCAGAATGTTTTGCACTGTTTCTTTGCCGAGATAGTGGTCAATCCGGTAGAGCTGGTTTTCGTTGAGCATCTCAAGAAGTTGCTGGTTGAGGTTCTTCGCAGAACGCAAATCATTTCCGAAGGGCTTTTCAACGATGAAGCGACGCCACTTGCCTTCCTCCTGTTGAGCGAGGCCACAAGCATTAAGCTGCTTTACGACGGTTACAAAAAGGTCTGGCGGGGTAGCGAGATAGTACAGATAATTGCCGCGGGTATGCCATTTTTGGTCCAAAACGCTCAGCGTTTCTTTGAGCTGGAGGAATCGGTCCGCATCATGGTAGTCCCCGGCAACGTAGCTGAGCCGGTCTATGACCCAATCACAGACTTTAGAGTCGTAATCGTCATCCATTCCGTACTTGAGGCAGGTATTCTCCCGGGCCATCAGGCGAAACTGTTCCTGGTTGAGAAGCGAGCGGGCAAATCCGACGATGGCAAATTCCTCGGGAAGCAGATGGGCCTGGGCGAGGTTATAGAATGCGGGCAACAACTTCCGCCTGGCCAAGTCTCCTGAGGCTCCAAAGACGACGACAATACACGGATCGGCAACTCGCACCTCCGGCGTGGTAAAACCTGAGTCATTCAGTTCCAGGCGTTGCAGGTTGATGACTGCCGATTGAGCAGCTTTCAGCAACTGCGCGCTCCCAATTTCCATGAGGCACCGAGGGCCCCAGAGCAAGAAAATACTCGCTGCGCGTGAGGCAATCCCTGATTGGGAATGCTAGCGGTTGAACATGGCTATAACAATTCCCCGTGAGAATGAACTGAGGCTAGGAAAGAACGCTTAGCGAGGACTAAAACACAGAGTACAAACGTTACTACGGCTTAGGCAGTAGAAAAGCATTTCATTTTAGCGGCCTGCACAATCCAGCGGCGGCAATCTGTCTCAACTAAACCTTGGAAGCGGGCTGGCAGATCGCAACCAGGTTTCCATCTGGTTGTGGTCAACCAGGCCAGCTTGCTGCGTTATCGGACGGCCGCCGTACAAAACTAAAAAGTTCGGGATACCGCGAACATCGAAGCGGGCAGCGAGCTCGGGATACCGTTCTGTATCAACCTTTACGACGACGGCTTGACCGGCCATGTCTGCAGCAGTGCGGGCAACCTCGGGCGCAGCTCTCAGGCAAGGGCCGCACCACGCAGCCCAGAAATCCACCAATACCGGGACGCGAGCATTTTGGACTATCTCATTGAATAGTTCAGGATCAACTTCCAGAGGTTCATCTACCGACGGCAACGGAGCCTTGCAAGCACCGCAACGGCCGATATCAGCCAGATGTCTCGCTGGAATGCGGTTTTTTTGCCCACAATTCTTACAAATTCGGACCAAGGGCATTTGCCATGCCTCCTGCGGACCTTCCGATAGTCAACTCGATTGTATTTCAGTACGAAATCCAAAGAACAGCCGGTCCCGCTATTTCCTTGCGTGCTTGATATTCTGCTGCAGCCCATGACCGAAAGCGAACGCCATGGTCGGATGTAACCTACCCGCAAAATGGTTGTCCGGAGAATAGTACTGCACGAGTGTGAGGTTGCATCCGGTTTCCGGATAATTTGAGCAATCAAGAGAGACGCCGTACTTCTAAAGTTGTACAGACGTCTACGACTTTAGACTCATCTATTTTTACTCATGCTTTACGAATCTCAATTCATTCACACGAGGAATTGTTATGAGTACGGTCAGTCACTAGGATGCCAAACGAGACACGATTGATGACTTTGGGTCGGAAGGTAGTGACCCTAAGGCTTGTCGTCGAACGCTGAACATTTCCTAAAGGGGTCATATGATAGATGCCGTATTGCTTGCCGATATTGAAAAACTGCGTCACAGATGGGGATGGTTTCTCGCGCTCGGAATCCTTCTGCTCATTCTCGGGACTATCGCATTTTTCACGGTCCCCGTCGCTACTCTCGCCACTGTAATTGCATTGGGTTGGGTACTTGTTGTAAGCGGCATCATAGAAGCGATACACGCGTTTCGGGTCAGGAGATGGGGTGGCGTTGTCTTGCACCTGATCGCAGGAATCCTAGGCGTACTCGTAGGGCTGCTTATCGTTACTCACCCTGTTGCCGGTGCGCTCGTGTGGACTTTGCTGTTTGCCTCTTTTTTTACCGCCATCGGTCTTTTCCGGCTGATTGCGGCAGCTTCGGTGAAATATCCCAATTGGGGATGGGCAGTTTTTGACGGAATCGTTACGTTCCTGCTCGGGATCTTACTGTGGGTACAGTGGCCATGGTCAGGATTTTGGTTTCTGGGTTTGGCCCTGGGGATCTCATTGACTCTGCGCGGCTGGACGTACGTGATGTTCGCATTCTCGATTCGCGGTTTACTTGGCTCGAGTGAGGTGAGACAAGCGGCATGAAGCATACGGCGAATGATCCATCATCTACCGAGGAGTACGAGTTGATGGCTTCACAAGACGAAGCGTTGACTCGGCCGGCCACGAGTATTTCGGATGTCTCGGCACTGCACGCCGAGCTGGAAAAAATGAAGGCGGAGCGCGATTCTCTTCTCGATCGCGCCGCCCGCCAGCAAGCCGAGTTAGAAAACATACGCAAACGCACCGCCAGGGAGCAGCAGGAGTTCAAGGACTTTGCCTTGGCAGACGAACTCGCGTCGCTGTTGCCGATCCTGGATAGCTTCGAACAGGCGTTGCGGGCGCCGGCGCAGAATCTCGAGGAATTCCGCTCCGGGGTTGAGTTGATCCGGAAGCAATGGCTTGATGCGATGAGCAAGTTAGGGTTGCGATTGATACCAGCAAGCGGAGAGCCTTTTGACCCGCGGCTGCATGAAGCAATCGAGATCGTCGATACAGCAGTGGCGGAGGACAACCACGTTGTGGAAGAGTTGCAGGCAGGCTACAAGCTGGGAGAGAGGCTACTCCGTCCAGCCAGGGTTCGCGTCGCCCGCAATCCAAGAACGTAAGTTCCTAGGCAGCAACCCTTTGTACGAAATCCGCAGGAAGAGGCACGAGCGCAAGCACCCGTGTTCCTCGACCGGGTTGGCTCTTCACCACAACCTTTCCACCTAAACGCTGTGCACGTTCATGCATACTGCTTAGGCCAAAGCTGCGACGAATGCCGGAGATAGGGGCTCGCACAAATCCCCGGCCGTCATCATCCACGCACAATTGTATCTTCCGGTGCTTGTAAACTAATTGAATGCGGACCGTGGTCGCCTGAGCGTGCTTCTGCACATTGGCCAGCGCCTCTTTCCCAATGCGCAAGAGCTCAAGCCGTATTTCCGGCGACAATGAGCGAGCCTGTTTTTGAAAAGAAAATTCCAGCTTCACCGGAGTGGCAATAAAAAACTGTTTAGCCAGAGACGATAAGGCCGGACCCAACTCCTGGCCTTCGAGGGATTCATCCGTCAAAGTCCACATCGAGCTTCGGGCATGTGCGAGGCTCGCGCGGGCTACATCGCGGGCGTGGCGCAAATGCCGCCGCGCTTCATCTATGTTCTCAGCGAAGTCTTGTTCAGCCGCTTGTAGTTGAAGCACAATCGCATTCAAGCCTTGAGACAAGGTGTCATGCAGATCTGCAGCCATCCGCCTGCGCTCCTTCCAGACTGTTTCCTGACGCTGCATCCGTTCCGCCTGTCTGTACTGAGTAATGTCGGTAAGTGTCGCCATCGCCCCAGCGATGTTCTTATCCGCTGTCCTGATCGGGACCGCGCTGAAAAGCAGATCATACGAACTGCCCCCGGTCTGCTTTAGATGGTACTGTTTTCCGTTCGTGGTCTCTCCATGGAGAGCTCTCATGCAGGGCCATTCCTGCGCAGGGAGATAGCAGCCGTTCAGATCGAACAGTTCACCCCAGATGTTGGGTGCACAATCCAACAATCTTCCTTCGGGATTCACCTGCGCCAGTTGCCTGGCCGCTGCATTGACGAGTGTTATCTTTCCCTGTGTGTCGCAGACGATGATGCTGTTCGGGGCCTGCTGCAAGACCATGTCCATGAATGGGCTTTGCCCAAAGCTTCCGGTGCGTCTCCCATCGGCGCCCCTTGGGGATAGCCTGAGATTGCATTGGCCTTCAACATGTTGGCTGCGGGCTGCATTCTTGAAGTTATCTGTCTTCGAATTGAGATTCGAATAATGTTGGGATAAAACATATTTTGATTTCATGAAATTAATTTCTTCCGGTTTCGTGAAACGGGACCGGCACAAGTCTTGTGAAGAACAGGGGATTCAAGCCACGGACGTCAAGTCCAAATGCACAAGGCCACGTTTAACAGCAAGGCTTATGGCTTCTGTCCGTCCAGCGGCTTTCAGCTTTTCTAAAATGTGGCTCACATGCACTTTCACAGTTGCTTCACTGATGTTGAATACAACTCCTATTTCCTTATTGCTTTTGCCTGTGGCCATGACGCGAAGCACCTCCATTTCCCGGATGGTTAATTGTTTATTGGCTACACGTTTCGCCAACCTTGCTCCCACTCCGGGCGGAATCCAGGTTTTGCCGGAGGCGACTGCGCGAATACACTCGACTAATTCTTCTGCCGGAACATCTTTGAGAACATATCCCTGGGCCCCAGCCTTGAGTGCCCGGTAGATATCTTCTTCACTCTGGTATGTGGTGAGCACGATAAGGCGTGCTGTTTGAGATTTCTCTCGGATGGCAATGACCGCTTCCACGCCATCCATCGCCGGCATTCGCAGGTCGAGAAGCGCCATGTCGGGACGTTGTGCGAGAAACTGTTCGACAGCCTCCTGTCCGTTAGAGGCTTCGGCGACGACCTGCATTTCCGGCTGGCGGTTAATCAGCGTTACCAGCCCTTCACGCACCACGGGATGATCATCGGCAATTAAAACTCTGAACGGTTTGCTCTTTTTCATATGAGTTTCATATGAGTCTCCATGTGTATTGAGACCCTCAAGTTTTGGCACTCCGGACTGAATTCGTGCCTGCCAGATGGGTGGTTGGTTAACTCCCGGGCTTTTAACTGCTTGGATGAAACGGACCCTATCGGCGTTGTAGCTGCCATGCCCATTCTCCATTCATGACTGTTGTTGGCCACGGGTCTGCCTTGGTCTGATATTTGTTTGAGGAAGTGCGGAAAGAAAAAGGCGCGTTTCAACGTTGAGAGCTTTCGCCAATCGACGTAAAACTGCTTGAGTTGGAATCCATTGGCCGCCCTCAATCAAGACAATCTCACGAATTGAGAGTCCTGCCGCCTTGGCAATTTCTGCCTGCGATCTGGGGTGGGCAACGCAGAGATTCCGGCACATCTCCACAAGGGACCCAAAATCAGCGGCGTCCGATGGCCTGCCGCAACCAAGTCCGTCCCGAAAAGAACCCGCAATTCGGGTGCGTTCGTGGCTGGCAATACTCATCAACCGGATTGAGTCTGCACACTGTTGCTCCCGCGAGCGGGACGATTTCTGTTTACGTTTCGTTCTCATGGTGGCTGGCAATCGTGCTTTTCAATATGAGTCAACCTTCCACAGAACCTAAAGATTCAAATACCAGGGAGCAAACAGTTTCTTCATTCGCAACTACTTAGAGCAAGCACTTTTCATTCCAATTGAGAGAGCAGCTTGCAACCTTCTGAATATCTTCTTTGCTCAGAGCCAATTAACCCGGCTGCCCGCAGCCTGCGGAGCCGCTTGACTGGCTGAAAAGAGCATCTCATGACGTCGGTAGTTCGACATGATTCCGTCACTTCTGATGTCGGGAGGGCAAGGCGATTTCGGGCAATTGATAAGTTCTAAATCAGGAAATTCCCGAAATGGCATGGAATGGAATGGGGCTTTCTTCGGTCCTTAGGGTCGTGGGCTGATTTCGCTCATGCTCAGCAACACGGATTTAGCGCTGAGCAAATTTTTTTGATAAAATCGCACTTAGAAGCAATTATCGCCCTGCCACTTCGTACCCCGGGGCGGTATCTATATAACCACTGCGCACACGGACCAAGAGCATGTGCCTCACGCATTTTCGGTGGGGGCTATGTGTGTTCGCATTGCAAAGCGTCAGCCACACTTGAACTGTTTCCATACTGGGCCATTTTCAGTTATGAAACGCCAAAGAACTTTCGAGTTGCTGGTCATCAATGAAGCTGAGACCGCAACCATGAGAACTTAATTTATAACCTACCTCCATTTGCCGCCCGATTCGGGGCAACCGAAGTACCGGTGCTTGGAAGAAAGAGCGACTTGAGGAATTCCATGATTGCTTCTACAACGATTTCAAGCCTTTCGGGTATTGCTATTCGTGGCGTGGGCGTGTTTTGGTTGAATGTCATTTCTGTTCGCTTCGTCTGGGGTCGAGTGTTTGCGAGCAGCAGCAAGGTTGGCAATCAGCGGAGGCTTTCATGGCTACGAACGCAGTCCCTATAGCAGTCCCTATAAATGATTATCAGATACTGAGAATCGGGCAACAGCCATTCGGGGGCGAGTTTATTAAGGGGGATTGGATCCGTCGGGGGCCCGAAATGATTGGCGAGAGCTTGGCTCTCAAGTCAGCGCTCGAGCACGTCGACGCCGTCGCACCAACGGATGCGACTGTGCTTATTCTGGGTGAAACCGGAACCGGAAAAGAGCTTATCGCGCGGAGGATCCATAATCTCAGTGCACGGCGAGATCGTGCGCTCGTTACCTTCAACTGTGCATCTATCCCCTCGGGTCTGCTCGAAAATGAATTATTTGGCCACGAAAGAGGGGCGTTTACCGGGGCGTTTACGCGAGAAATCGGACGCTTCGAACTGGCAGACCAAGGAACGCTTTTCCTTGACGAAGTTGGGGACATTCCGCTGGAATCGCAGTCCAAATTGCTAAGAGTTCTGCAAGAGCGGGAGATGGAGAGACTTGGCAGCGCGCGAACCATCCGCGTGAACTTTCGTCTGGTGGCCGCAACCAATCGCGATCTCACCCGGATGGTTACAGCCGGGCAATTTCGCAGCGACCTCTATTACCGGCTCAAAGTTTTCCCCGTTCGCCTCCCTCCTTTGCGTGAACGACAGGGAGATATTTCTCTCTTGGTCTGGTATTTTGTCGGTCATTATGCCCGAAACATGCAAAAAGAAATTACAACAATCCCTGCAGAGACGATGGAAGCCCTTACCCGCTATCGGTGGCCTGGGAACATCCGTGAACTACAGAACCTTATCGAACGCGCTGTTATTCTGTCACCCGACACCACCCTTCGTGTGCCCCTGGCTGACCTGAGACCGCCGCCGCCTCTCCGTGATCCCCCCACAGCCGCTACCCTCGAAGAGGCTGAACGCATGCACATTCTGCAAGCATTGCAGGACACCGATTGGGTGATCGGCGGCCCTAATGGCGCTGCCGCGCGACTCGGAGTAAGACGCACAACTCTGCTCTACAAAATGAGGCGCTTGGGAATTTTCCGGCCCGAAAACTGACGAAGCACTGTCAATCTTCTGACACAAACTCGGCCTCTATCCTCTAACAGAGGTTGTTTTCTATTGTTTCTCTAACCGCTTCAGTCGCCGATGTCTTTCGGCAACCCTGGCCTTCCGCCTGGCGATTTCCTGCTGTCCCTCGCCAAAAGTCAGATCTTCTGTGAACTCAACAGCTTAGCACGAGGATGAGTAAGCCACATTTGATGTATATATTAAAGTTGGATGTGCTGCGCCTGCTCGGGCTCCTACTTGGATCATTTCGTCGTCTTTTTTCATTTCGTCGGCATTTGTTGTTGGAGAATTTGGCCCTGCCCCAGCAATTGATGGTTTTCAAGCGTCATAATTCCAGGCCCAAGATGGGCTAACCAACATTCCTACTCAGCAAAACTCGTCTGTCTCGAGGTGCCCGCCTATTTATTTCCCGAGCACGCAAATGTGGAGGCGAAGTGAAGGTATGAGAAATGCAGGTCGCTTGAAGTTGGAATATTATCCGCTGCCACTCTCTGAGGCTCAGCGGCTACGGGATCAGCTGGCGTTTCCAGGAGAGCTTACGGCCTGTACGCGGCATAGCCCGGGATGCGACATTGTGGCTGGTGTGGGTAGCTCGGTCATCGCCCTGTGGCTAGGCTACCAGTCAGTTGAAACCACGCAAATCTACCTCGACGCGAATCTTGCCCTCAAGAAGGACGCCCTTAAGAAAACGTCGCCGATAAACACCGCGGTCGGACGGTTCAAGCCAGACGATCAGTTGCTCTCGTTCTTACGAAATCTTTAAGGGCACTGACTTTGCCGACTAAAGATCAACGCTCGTGCAGAATCACAAGGAGGCCACCGCCACAAATAGTGCCTAGATGAAGTGGACACTCAAACCGTCAGTGAGAGCTAGCGAACTTGAGATATTGCAGAACACATCTCCTCTTTCGCGGAGTATTCACTTGTGTCCAAAACAAATTGTTGAAGTGGCACGTCGGCTCCCTTTGGAGGTCAAAAAGCAAATCTCTTGTTTCTGTCGCAAGACAGGTCAATAGCAACTCTCGAAGCGGAGGAGAGTTCTCCGGGCAAACAGGTTGCTTACATTACAAGCCTCCGGCGTTTTGCCTGATTGCGCTCCAAGAACGTGCGCTGCATACTGACCTGTCTACAAGCCGAGGAAATTTCTCAGGAACTCGGAACCGGTGGGTTATGGAACCAAGTCTTCTTAGCCAGAGTGGCCTCTAACAATTTGCGTATACTGGCACAATCAGAGGTCACAGTAGTTTGACCTGCGAACATCCACTTGTCTTCTCCGCAGCGGCGTCGATAATAGGCCAAACGGATTGAATACTCACCATCGGTACGAACCCCTTATTTCGTGAGGCCATATATCAGTATTACCGCTACTGCAATAATTGAGAACACGATAGCAAGGCCTTGAACCACTGAATCGAGGTGAATTTTCACTTCGCCGCGTAACGCTCCAGTGCCCCGCGCGATACCCACCATAGCCATGACAATGCCGCCGAAAAATAAGATCGGGGGAACAAACCTCATAAAACCGCCCCACCGACCCGCTGCGGGAGCGACTCCCCAAAATACCGACAAAACCGTGATAAGCAACACCTTTTTCAAAATCATCATCACCGATTTGCTCGCCTACGAGTTGAATGGTCAGAAACCGTGAGCCAAAATCGTACTTTGCCTGACTGTCTTCAAGGCTGCTCGGCGTATTACTGACTGATGCAACGATCCCATATATGGTAAAGTTGCCGATCGGCAGCTTCACAAAAGTCCCGATTTGCCCAATCTTGTATAGCCTTCCATTGATAATTGGAGCAGCAGATGGGATGTCGCCCGACACTTCGACTTCAACCGCGCCAGAGTCGACCCTGATCACTTTGCCTACCAGAAAACAGCAATTTCGGAAACAGGAAAGGAGCAGGAAAATGATTGTCAAATTGAAAGTCTAGATAATACTGCAGTCGTACCATTCCAGGAATTTCCTAATTTGGCACGGCACCACCACCCGCATAACCTTGCCGCGAGTGCACTTTTAAAGCATATCTCTGCCAAGCGCCACTAGCAGTATGACCGCAAGCATAACTTGGCCAGAACGGCCCGTTAACGCTTGCAATGCGTGGAGGCCAATTGATGGTTGCAAATCGGCACTGAGTGATTCAATCTGGCCACTACAATTAAGGCGGCACAGCCTTGCGCCACGCCGAAGCTGCGCAAGCCGGGTGGAAGGTGAATTCTCGTAAACCGCGAGCCGGAACTGGGAGGCAGTGAATCAATCGTGCACGGGTTGCGCCGGAGACGGTGATCGACGCCGTTGGGCGACGAAGCCGCCGCATGCACCACCCACAAGTTTCAGCGCGTGGGCCACAATGTATGCGAAAGGTTCAGGCTGCGCGCGCGTCAAGGCAACGTAGATCAGCGCCGCGACCACTCCCACCAACGTCCCATGCAGAATGAAATGCGATTCGATCCGCCGACACACCCAGAGCGCTCCCAGGAAGCACATGACGAAGGATCCGGGGGGAGCAGTGTAATGTAGGAAATTGTCGCCGAGACGCAAGCCAAGAGGAACAATCGCGAGAATGAGAGTCACTTCCGCGAGCAGACCGCCGAGCAGAATTCGTCCCCAGTGGATTCTTGTGCTACTCATTTCTCTACTCTCGTGCCGCATGTAGAACGATCCGCGATTATAGCAATTAGCGATGAAGCAAATCAGTTGTTAACCCGAATCCACTCAATCCGTCGGCCACCCACCAAAATCATCCGCAAGAAAAGCCGTTTCCCCTTGAAACCCGGAAAGTTCACTCTTTGACTGCACCAAAGACGAGGGGGCTTTCATCTACCGGACGACCTGGGTAGTTGTTTGCCGTCTGTCAATCACTGTTAGACCGTTCTTTTTCATATAAGACACGTATGCTTTGTTGGCCGCTGTATCCACCGCAATAGCATAGGGACCATTTCCAGTCGTCACTGTTGCGAGTACCGAGTTGTTTGTGCCGTCAATCATCGTTACATTGTTGCTGTGTGTGTTCACCACGTAGATCGTGTGAGTCACGGAGTTGATCCCAATTGCTTGGGGACGCGCTCCCACGCCTATTGTCCCGATCACGGAATTATTTGCTCCGTCGATCACGGTCACACTCTCACTCGCATAGTTCACTGTGTAGACGCGGTTCGCTACTGAATCTACAGCGACCGCGCAAGGAATTTCCCCCGTTTTCACCGTGGCGACGGCGTTGCTCGCGCCGTCGATCACCGTTAGATTGGAGGAGCCTGCGTTCGCAAGGTAGATCTTGTTCGTCACTGGATTCAGGGCGATGGCCCAGAGATGTACTCCCGCGACTACAGATGCGATGTCGTTGGTCGCGCCATCCAGCACTGTTACGTTTTGGCTTTCGTAGTTAGTCAAATAGAGCTTGTTCGTTACCGGGTTTACGGCAATTGCGTCCGCTTGAATTCCCGCTTTGAGATCGCTGGTGGTGTTAGTTGCACCGTCTATTACTGTCATGGTGTTGCTGAACGTTTTTGAGACGTAGATCTTGTTGGTCGTCGGATTTACCGCGACCACGTAGGGAAGAGCCCCTACCTTCACCGTCGCGGTCACCGCGTCGGTTGTCCCATCGATGACCGATACCGTGCCGCTCCCGGAGTTTCCCACGTAAATTTTGTTAGTCATCGAATTTACAGCAATTGCCATCGGTTCCGATCCGACTTTTGCTGTTGTGGTGGAGTTGGCCGCGCTATCCATGACAGTGACAGTGCCGTTGCTAGAATTCACTGCGTAGACTTTCTTGGTTCTTGGGTTCACCGCGACTGCGTGAGGACTGATCTCTGTGCCTGTCGCCACAGGCATGTCTGCCTGAGTCGAAATCGTGCCGAGCCACAGTATCCCATCTTCGATCAGTTTGTTCTGAATGGGACTCGTGAATATCTTGTCGCCATGCCCCATGTTCATATACAGCATTCTATATTTCGTGTTTGTCCAAACGACGGGCAGGTCACCGCTCGTGAGGACATCCTTAAACCCAATTGGATAATTGGAAGGATCGAAAGTGACCAAGACTCGAACGTCTTTATTTAGGCGCGGGCTTGGTTTCCAGATGTACCACTCATTGTCAGGCGATATGAAACTGCCGGGAAGGTCCATTGTCACAGGATGCCCTCGATCGTCGACGGTCAGCTTCGCAGGCAATGGAGGCCAGCTATTGATGTAGAATGCGCCGCCACCCAGGAAATCCACGAACCACGGCCAGTTTGAATCTTTATCGTTGTACGCGGCCACATGAAAGCCCAGCCACGCGCCTCCGTTTTCGATGTATTTTTGAAAGGCGCGCTTTTGCTCGGCTTTTGAGGGCTCATCATTTAACCAGACAACTACATTGTATTTTCGAAGATTGGAATCATTCATGTCGTCCCAGTGCGTTGTCGAATCAAACGTGAAGGTGTTTTTTTCTGCTACCTGTGAAAAGAACTTCAAGGCGCCTTCCGCAAACAGAACATGGTCTGGCTCCACGCTTGTTGAATAAAAAGCGAGCACCTTAAAACGAGGCTGCTGCGCAAGGGCCGCACCCGGAGAGAACAAAACGGTGAGCGCCAGAAGGAGCATTGCAGAATATTTAGTCATTGGTGCGCTGCCCATAAAATTGAATTGTGAAAAAGAGTTGTGAAAGCGGGATTTTGAAAATGCTCGGGGCGGTGCCCCATAAAAATGTAGATATTTCGAGCCTTGTAGTGTTCGTTTGTCCAGACCACGGGATGGTCACCCATCTTGGTGGATGTATCGGGCGAATAGGTGCCCTCGTCCACGCATGCAAGCACGTGCACATTCGGGCGCGGCGACTTATTGTATGTGTACCACTCTTCATCTTTCACCGTGAAGGAGTCGCCAAGGTTCTTCATCGCTGGATGAGACGTGTCTTCGGCGATGACTGTCGCGGTGGCAAATCTCGGAATATAGTTCGTGAATCGGATGTTCCACATGAATTGAGAGAACCCAGGCCACATTTTGTATCCGTCAAATTCGCCTAGCAAAGTAGCGTGATGGAACCCAATCCATCCGCCACGGCCCTCTTCAATATATTTCATCAAAGCAGTCATAGCCGCTGGCGTCCAGGCATACGGCGGATAGTCGAGCTGGATAAACAACTGGTAGTGAGATAGGAATGCGTCGTGGATTCTCTCGGTGTCCTCTATGTAATCGATCGACAAGTTGCTAGCCGTCGCAAGTTTTCCCAACCAAACCTTAGCGGCGTCGACAAAGGGCTGATGTATTCCGCCATGTTCAGCCAACCCAACAACCCTGAATGTTGGTTTGGAATTCTGCGTCGCGCTTGCGTGCATTGGGGCCAGCGCCAGCAGAACGAGCATCCACAAGCAGCTGTGAGAGGAAAAACATGAGCGAACTAGACGTGAAAATGGCATCAGTGATCCTTGTCTTTGATCTTTATGTTAAGACCCTCCTCACTTCTTTTGGCAATTATTTCCGAGTCACGAGCAAACCGGAGATTATGTCTCCTCTGCTGTCCAGAGGCCCGCTTCGCGAGTGGAAGCAGTCAAACTCGCAATCAAAAGGCCGCACGAATCTCCTTAGATTCAATGAGCCTTCCACAGAATCTATCGGCTGCTGCCTGCCCTAGCAATCGTCGCTAGTTCCACATAAAGCATAAGGTTGCCAAACGGCAAATTTATGCTTTAAGTCACAGAACACGCAAACGTTGGAGGTGAAGTGAAAGTATGAGAAATGCAGGTCGCTTGAAGTTGGGATATTATCCGCTGCCACTCTCTGAGGCTCAGCGGCTACGTGATCAGATGGCGTTTCCAGGAGAGCCATTCTCGGCGCTCGATCCCTGCGTTGGGGACGGCGGCGCATTCGATACGCTGGTAGAGCAGAGTCCGGCCATGCGCTATGGCATCGAACTCGACGCATACCGAACGGAGCAGGCGCGAAAACTTGGCATTGAAGTCCTGCAAGCGGACACCACGGAAGTTCAATGTCGCGCGTGGACAGCCTGTCCTTCCTCTATCTCAACCCACCTTATGATTTCGAGGTCGGCAATTCTGGAAACCTGAGGATGGAGGTTCGCTGGGGAAGGAATTTTCTCTTGAGGTCCCTTTTATAGAATCCGCCTAGAACGAAGGGTCAAGAATTGGTGATCTTCGAAAACTCATGGATTCTTGATTCGCGGCTTCTCCACATAAATTGCTTTCAGGGTACCATCTTTCGCAAACTCGAAACGCAAGCTCGCATCGCACCGGGACAATGCTCGATGTGCCTCAGCAGTGCAGTACATCAAGGAATCACGTTCAACAATCATCAACCGTTTCTGGACGCAGAATTGACGCACTTGCTCCAGCGTTGAGCCTTCCGGAAGAGACGACTTTGCAACGCTCTGTAGGTTTGCCGCAAACTTATCTGGTTGGTCGAAGCATTCCGCTCCTATTTCTCTATCACACCCGGTCACGTTAAGGCCCAACACCAGCAGTGCAAATAATTGCAGTAGCAGTCTCATTTCAGGTCTCCTGTCAATACAAGATATGGTCCCAGCCGGGCACGTTAACCGGAGGCGGCAGATCTGGCAGGCCCTCCTTCTTGATCAGCGTATGCACAAACGAGTTACTATCGCAACAGGATTCGGCAAGGAGCGAATAGCCGATGAAATCAGCCGCTGTCATACTGGTACTCTCTCCTGCTCGCCGACCTGCTGGCGCCACATAGCATAGTACAACCCGTTCTTGTCGACTAATTCCGAGTGCCTTCCGGACTCAACGATCTTGCCGCGCTCCAATACGTAAATGCGGTCGGCGTGCATGACGGTAGACAGGCGGTGCGCTATGAGGATGGTGATTGCCTCCTGATTGCTGGCGACCTCCCGGATCGTGCGCGTGATCTCTTCCTCCGTGATCGAATCCAGCGAAGAAGTCGCCTCGTCAAAGACCAGCAACTGTGGATGTCTTAGCAAGGCGCGAGCAATCGACAACCGCTGTTTTTCGCCGCCCGAAACTTTTACGCCGCCTTCTCCGATGAGCGTATCGAGATTTCGTTCCGCTCGCGCGAGCAGGCTATCGGCCGCCGCTTTGTGCAAGACCCCCATGCACTCTTCATCGGTGGCATCGGGATTGACGAAGAGCAGGTTGTCGCGAATCGAGCTCGCGAAGAGCTGTGTGTCCTGGGTAACAAATCCGATCTTCTCCCGCAATTCGTCTAAATCGATCCGACTGGCAGGGACGCTGTTATATAGGATTTCGCCGGATTGCGGAGCGTAGAGACCGACAAGGAGTTTTACCAATGTGGTCTTTCCCGCTCCCGAGGGGCCGACAAAGGCGATCGTATCTCCGCGTGCTGCATTGAAGCTGATTCGATCGAGAGCAAGACCGGAGCCGCTCTGATGCTGGAAGCTGACTTGATCGAAGTGCAAAGTCATCAGATCATCCAGGGGAGTTGGATTTTCCGGCTTTGGATCGCGCGGTGTATCCAGTATTTCCTGGAAGTTCTGCAGCGACACCTCGGTCTCACGGTAAATGCCGATGACGTTGCCCAGTTCCTGCAGGGGGGTAAAGATGAAGAACGAATATATCATCAACGAAAAGAACTGTCCGATGGTGATTTGCTGCCGGAAAATCAGATACAACATTAAAAACAGAATGCTCGTGCGCAACGCATTGACGCAAGTGCCCTGAATAAAACTCAGGCTGCGGAGATATTTCACCTTCTTGAGTTCCAGCTGCAGGATCTGTTCGGTGGTGTCGTTAAGACGCCGAACTTCCTGGTGCGCCAGGCCCAGACTTTTCACCAATTCGATATTGCGCAGGGACTCCGTGGTCGAACCGGCAAGCGCGGTAGTTTCGGCAACGATGGTTTTCTGCATCTTCTTGATCCGGCGGCTGAGCACCGAACTGATCAACCCTAGCAACGGAACCGTAACGAAGAATGCAGGCGCAATGACCCAATGCACTTTGAATGCATAAACCATCACAAAAACTACGCCTATCAACGAGGTAAAAAGCACGTTCACGGCGGCAGTGATAAACTTTTCCACATCGCTGCGCACTTTCTGCAGCTTGCCGAGAGTCTCTCCACTGCGCTGATCTTCAAAGACCTGGTACGGCAAATCCAGCGAGTGCCGGATCCCGTCCGAGTACATCTGCGCTCCCAACCGCTGCACAATCACGTTTACAAAATAGTCCTGGAAGTTCTTGGCCACCCGGGAGACAAACGCCACGCCCACAGCCGCAAGCAGCAGCAATCCGGCGCCGCGAATAAATTGCGATTGAGTGTATTGATGATATTTGGTCGCATATCCATCAATGACGTGGCGGAAAATCAGCGGGTCAAGCAGCGAGAAAATCTGGTTCGTGGCCGCCAGAAGAAGAGCAATCACAACCAGATTCCAATGTTGTTTCGCATAGCGAAGGAGAAGATTCATAGAAGGTTTGCGGCGGACCCATCCCAAAGCAACTTTGATGCTGCAGTGCAAGGTATTGATTCAGACTTTCAATATGCTTGGCCCGCGTCATCCGCACGGTTAACACCGCGCGGGCGCGCACTTCTTGCCAGATCGTTTGTTTTCAACAGGTACACGGGCGTCTACGCGCGTCTACCACGGAGTGGGTGGTGTGTCATACCTAAACCTGCTGCCGAAGGCAGCACAAAGAATCTCGACACCCAGAACGGTCTCATGGGCTGCAAACTGGGGCGGGGCGGGCAAGCGGGCCTTGGCTGGAAAGCCCTTGGGGGAAAAGCCATAAGGCCAACCACATCCAGACGGCGACTATTTGAAGCGCTCACTCAAACATGCAACAGCTTCGGGTCGTACCAAACGTCCAGATGTGATCCCGCCACCAGGAAACGATATCCTGGCGGTAAGCCTAAGAATTTCACGATCTCTGGCAATTGTTCCACTAAGTGCTCCGTGTGGAGGGGTTGAAAAAAATCCGGATCGGAAGACAGATTCGTTCCACCCCATATATACCAACCATTGGTGCCGCCTTCCGGTGGATGGCGCAAACCATTGATCGGCTTCTGGCCGAGGGTCTTCAACGCAATGCCCACTTTGGAATTCGGTTCGCTCGGGAAAAAAGGAGTCTCGTACTTCTCACAGATTTCCCTCTGCTCCTGCTCGATCTCGTTCACTTTGTATACCATGATCTCTCTTATTGCCCCCGTTCTTTTAACTTCTCCTTCATTTCTTTCGAATAGCGGGACATCTGCGCTCCTTCTTTCGCTGAACAGGTATGACATTCACTTTGCACTGACTTGACACTTTTCATTTTAGCAGCGTCTATTGTTCCGGTTTTGTAATACTCCTTTACCAATGCGCCTTTGTGGCCGGCTACCATTCTGGGAGCCGTCTGGCCACATTTCACGCAGGCTTTGCCCTGAACTGAAACACGCTGCTCAGGAGTGGTTGCTCCTGTTGGTCTTTTGTATGGCTCGGTTATGCTCGGATGTGGTTCCTCTGCCGGCGTCAGCTTTGTACCTACTCCCACAACGGCCAGAATCACACCACCGGCTCGTCCACCATCTTGCGAGAGGTCTGATGCTGCACCGAGATAGTCTCCATGCTTTACATCATCAACTGCTGCGACTGACCCATTGTGGTTCGCCAAAAATAGATCATGTCTGCTGTTGATTGAGTCATGACGAGCGACCAATCTTCAATCAGATTCAGCCACCAGGGGTTCATCACCGAGATCAACCAGCATCGAATGATGCTGGTAGTCAAACCACTGGCAAAAGACGTCGAAACTGCGGTCTTCCGGCGAAGTCTCGGAATCGGTGTACCAACCGGCCAGTTGTTCCGTGAAACTCTCCTCACACAGCTCCTGCAGGACGTCGTCAACATCCGCCGGTGTGTCACATTCCGGTATTAGATCGATGATGGGCTCCCGCACCAATTCCGGCAACGTCAATCTATGACTCGTGGGATCGGCTGCGTGCAGTCAGTCTAGGAAGGGCTGCCTTGGTCTCACTACCAGAGCGGATCGATTCAGTATGACCATGACCAACCTGAAACCGCACGCCGCTCATAGCGATGATGCAGTCCACCTACCTGCGGTATGGCGACGATCTTTCCTCGGCTCATGATCTCCCGCGGGTCGGGCGCATCCTTTTCCAAAGCCAAGTGTGTCCGCGACCTTCGCTGCTTACCTCCACGTCATCGGCATAAAAGTTGTCGAATATCTCAAGGTATTCTTCGAAACTTTCGCTGATCTTAGCCTGGGTGATAGCGGTGTTTAGCATGTGCTCCGCAGTCTGGCTCCCGGAGTAGGAATCGACTGACAAGAAACTGTGTTGATCGCTCATTTGCATTCCTCCAAAACTAGGTCAGGGAACTGGGGCCGGCGCCAGTCGCGAAATACGGGCGCAGCGCCAATCCAACTCGGTTGACCTTTTCGGTTGTTTGGATGACAAACGAGACCGCTCGGTCGCAAAAAGTAAGATTTGTTGTTCTGTGGTATTTCCTTAACGCAATACCCGAACCATGATCCAGGTGTCGACATCCTCGCTGTCGATCCGAATACCCCGCGGCATTAAGCCACAAATGCGAAATCCAAATCGCTCAAACAAAGCAACCACGTCCTCGGTAATATCGGACACGATGATCTCCACCTGCTCAACATGATGAGCAGCACTCTCGAGTACGGCTCCAAGGAGTAGTCCAGCAACTCCCTTTCGACGAAAGCGCTCTTTGACGTAAAGGTGACTAATCGTTCCAGCGTGGAGCTGCTTGGGGAAGCTTTTTGCCGCAAAGGCGACGATTCCGACCAATTCATCTTTGATCCAAGCACCGAGAATGATTTCACCCGCAAGCTGTCGCTCTATATCTTCGAGCGGACGCGACATTTCCTCGCGGTAGTGCCTCGGAAAGCATTTTGGGTGCACGATGAGGGCTTCCAGAAGCACGGCTTTATAGGCACGGGCATCCTGCTCCAACAGGCGGCGAACAATCGTGTTCCGGGCCTCCGAAGTTAAGCTTCCGCCAGGTCGCATAGGAAATGCCTTCGCATCTTTTAGATGTTGATAATCATCTATAATATTCAGAAATTGACTGAGTCAGGGGTATCCAGAATGCGCAAGTCACGAGAAGAAGCAGCAGCAACCCGCGAACGAATCGTGGATGCCGCCGCCCGAAAGTTTCGCCAAAATGGCATTGCCGAGACCGGCCTTAATGACCTCATGCAGGCTGCGGGACTAACACACGGCGGGTTCTATAAGCATTTTGAATCGAAGGATCAGGTGGTGGGCGAAGCGGTCAAGCGCAGCTTCGAGCAGACCCTTGCCAACATGGAGTCATCCGCCGAAGGCAAGACGCCCGAAGCCGCATTATCGACATTGGTCACGAAATATCTATCGGCCAACCACAGGGATTGCGTCGGCGAGGCCTGCCCTTTGTCCTCCCTGGGTACCGACCTGCGCCGAGCGGACAAACATACCGGCGACACCGCCAGCGACGGCTTAAAGGCGGTTATCGCGTTAGTGGCGAAACAGATCACGGATGTCCCTCCAGACGAGGCAAAGAAGCGAGCTCACGCGATCGTGGCGGCGATGGTCGGAGGAATAGTGCTGTCTCGCATTGCGAACAATGCTCATTTATCCGAGATGATCCTTCGAGAAACGAGAAATCTCATTCTTAAACAGTAGGTCCCCGCTCAGATTTCCGCGTCTTGGAAAAGAACTACCTCAGAAAGACTCTTGAACCTGTGAAATTGGACGGCCTGGTGACCCGACTTTTTTTTGAATCTTCTTAGATGTCGTTAAACATCTAATCTAACAAACGGGCGTTGGTGGCGGATTAGGAGCCTTATAGGGGCGCCGTTTGGAGCAGTTAAGCGGATGAAACCATACAGTTCACAAACCGGGGCAAAATCAAGACTTGCCGCACACTCTCTCGCAAGTGAGCCGAGGGCCAAGCGGGTCGGGGTCGCGTTGGTCCTCTGCATGGCTTCTATCGGAGCCATGATTGTGGTGGGTGGGTGTTCGGTTGGGCCTAGATATAAACGACCTGCCGTGAAATTGCGGCCCTTTCACAACGCACCATCGATTGCGTCTCGAAATACGCGCCTTCCCGCGCCGGCCCTAGACACATGGTGGGTCGGATTCAATGACCCGGAACTCAGCCGAATTGTTCAGCTCGCGATCAGTCAAAACCTGGATCTCGCGGCGTCGCTCGCTCGCGTGGAGCAGGCTCGCGCTGCGGCGAAAGAAGCCGGCGCGCGTCTCAAGCCTTACGGGACTCTCAATGGTCAGTCGACCTCGTTCCGGCAATCGCTGGAAAGCCCGGTCGGCAGGTTCGCCGGTGCGTTTCCGACCTTCGAGCGAAATCAGACTTATCTCGATCTGGGGGTCGCAGCCTCCTGGGAGATCGATCTTTTCGGCGGGCTCAGACGCGGGGTGGAGGTGGCGACGGACGAGGCACAGGCTGCGGAGGCGGAACATCTGGGCACGCGCGTCTCGATTGCGTCTGAAGCAGCGGATGCGTACATGCAGATTCGGGGAACTCAGGCACGGCTGTTCTTCACCAGGGAACAGATCGTTACCGACGAACATCTGCTCGAACTCGTCTCCCAGCGACGAGCGGCGGGCATCGCGTCGGACCGAGAGCAGGCACAGGCGGAAGCCGTTCTCGCGCAAGCCAGAGCTACTGTGCCTCAGCTGATGATCATCCTCGAAGCGCAACTCAATCGTCTTGACGTTTTGATGGGGGCGCAGCCTGGCACATATGCGGCTGAACTTGCGGCGCCCTCTGACATCCCCGTCATTCCGTCCATCACCACTTTGGCTGACCCAGGTGAGCTGCTGCGCCGTCGACCCGACATCATCGCGGCGGAACGAAGGGTCGCGGCTTCGAACGCGCGGATCGGACAGGTGCTGTCGGAATACTACCCGAAGATTTCAGTTTCCGGCTTCCTTGGAAATCAAGCGATCAGGGCCGGAAATTTGTTTCGCGAAAAGGGCTTTCAGCCGAGTGCGGTAGCAGGACTGCGGTGGAGGCTTTTCGATTTTGGAAGGATTGACGCAGAAGTAAGACAGGCGCGAGGAGCGAACGCAGAGGCGATTCTACGGTATCGCAGTTCCGTCCTGCG
>WNFE01000571.1_pt1 | contig 25816 bp, 23 predicted proteins | sample 5400451 | NCBI WGS metagenome assembly WNFE01 (sample SAMN13153344, study PRJNA577476) | soil metagenome | isolation source: 200 cm saprolite under Douglas fir tree site 2 hole 2 | place: USA:California | collected 2015-04-18
CAAAAATGGACAGCAGGTGGATATCCGGGAAGCCATCGGGCCGCTGTATTCCGGGCTGGAAGAGGCCAAAGCCGACATCGTGGGCATGTACGGCCTGAAGTGGCTGGTGGACCAGGGCGCGCTCCCCAAAGAGCGGCTGCCGGAATACTATTCTTCTTATGTGGCCGGTATCTTTCGCACAGTACGCTTCAGCATTGCTGAAGCCCACGGCCGCGCCGAGATGATGGAATTCAACTATCTCTCTGAGCAGAAGGCGATTACCCGCGATGCAGCGGGAAAATATGCCGTTGACTATGATCGCATGCCGGCCGCGGTGGCTAGTCTGGCCCAGGAATTGCTTGAAATTGAGGCAACAGGGGACCGCGCCCGAGCAGAGGCGTGGTTTGGCAGGTACGAAAAGATGCCTTCTGAGTTAAAATTTGCTTTAGGGGCGGCCAGTAACGTGCCTGTGGATATCGACCCTATTTTTTCATTTCCGGAGCCTGTTAAATGAAGGGTATTTTTTCGGCCAAGTCCATTACCGGTGAGCGCCGCCGCCATGAGCGTGTGGAGGTCTCCTACACCGCCCAGGTCCACGTGACCGACGATAAAGGCAAGCGGGTCGGCGTACTGCGGCAGCTCTCGCGCGGCGGGTTCATGATGGAGCCGGAGAAAGAGTTCAAGGAAGGCAAAAAACACAAGCTCATGCTTGTGGACCGCAGCGAAAATATCCGCCTGGTGGTGAAAGTGGTTGTACGCTACGCCGATATACGCCGCGCTGGGTTTGAATTTGAAGGACTCGACGTGGATTCGGCGATTGAGATCGGCATCATGATCGGGAAGTACTACCAGACCGACGCAGTACTGGCGTAAATCGGAAGTCAAACCGCAGAGGACGCGGAGGATCGCAGAGGCAAAAAATTCCTAAATCGTTGTTGAAGATTCGCGGAGGTATTTATGCGATTGACCAAACTGATTCTGGGAACGCTGGTTCTGGCAGTTACTCTTCAACCACTTCTGGGGCAGACGGCGAAGATAAAGGTAAGCACTGCCGACTCCAGCAAGGCGAAGAAATTTGACCTGGCGCGAGCCTCAGGGTTCGATTTCGCGCAGAGTCCCGTCAATCCGAATAGCCTCGATTCCTGGCAAATCACCCCGCCCACGCGCTTGCAGGCAACCCAACCCAACACAGATCTTTGTTACAGCATGCGCGTCTATTCTTTCACGCGGCAAGACGACGAAGCCCCGAGGATGACCGGCTCCACGACGTGCACACCCGCAAATCGGGTGGCACCCAAGAGCGTTGAAGGAGCTGGATCGCTACCCACGGCAAGATACGTTCCGCAATAAATTTGAATAATTCAAACCGCAGAGGACGCAGAGGATCGCTGGGGCAAGAAAAGACCTCAACATTAAAGTTCTCTGTGGTCTTCGTGGTTAATCGGGATTTAATCTACGAACTTCACTTTTGGCTTGTGCGGAATAATGCCCGCCTTGTAGCCTTCATCCAATAGACGAATAATCGCCCGGCGGCCATCTTCGCCGTAATCCAGCGTACGCTCGTTCACGTACATACCTACAAACTGGTCGGCCAGTTCGGGATCAAGATCGCGGGCAAACTGCATGGCATAGGCCAACGCGGCAGGACGATGGTTGAGTGCATAGCGGATGCTGTCTTGCAGCGCCTTGCTCACGCTGCGCATGAGTTCAGGGCCGAGGTCGAGACGAATGACGTTGCCTCCCAAGGGAAGGGGAAGAGACGTGGTTTCGCGCCACCATTGCCCCAAGTCCAGCAATTTGTGCAGTCCGTTTTTAGCAAAAGTAAGCTGGCCTTCATGGATGATGAGGCCGGCTTCATATTTCCCGGCCAGCACCTGCGGAATAATCTGGTCGAAGGGCACAACTTCGGTGCGAATCTGGGGAGCAAACAGCTTCAGCGCCAGATACGCGGTGGTCATGGTGCCAGGGACCGCGATGATCTTTTCTTTCATCGCTGCCAGAGAAATCGCACGCGGCGAGACCACCATCGGTCCGTAGCCTTCGCCTACGCTGCCGCCACTGGGCAACAGAGCATACTTTTCCTGTAGATAAGGATAAGCATGGAAGGAGATCGCGGTTACATCATAAAACCCTTCCAGCGCCTTGCGATTCAGGGTTTCGATGTCGCAAAGCGTGTGCTCGAATTGCAGGCCGGGCACGCGGATCTTCTCAGTGGCCAGCGCGTAGAACATGAACGCATCGTCGGAATCAGGGCTGTGCGCCACAGTTACTGTACGCACTTTTTCGTTTGCAGGAGATGAGATTGAAGTAGACATTTTGTGATTCTGAAGCTGAACATGGAATTCCCCGCGGACGGCGAATCCCTCATCAATGTTAAATCAGTGTGTGACTCCCGCGCTTTCCGGGTTCTGCTTGGTTGCGTGACGTTCTGCGGCATCTTTCATGGCGCGGCGAAATTGTGTTTCAGAGGCCCGGGCCAGCCGGCGTACGCGCAGATACATGGCAATTCCCACAAACACCAGAGCACACGTGGAAAACACCAGAATGACGTACAGGATAGTAATTGTCACGGCTTCTATAGCATAGCAGACAATAGCACCAAAATTGATGCCGGAATTGATGCCATAGACCGGACTAAGGTTTGTGCGAGGCCCCGTTGAGGGCTTGATCCAGAAGGCTGATTATGCGGGCCTCTTCCACCTCGCCGGGCTCGTTATAAACCACCTTTCCGGATGAATCCACAATCATCACGTGGGGCACCAGGTTGCGGTAGTACTTCTCCACGAGCTGCTCTTGCCCCGAGGAAAGTTTTTGATCAAGATCAATAATGACGAAATTCACCTTGTCTTTGTACTTGTCGTGGAGACTGACGGAGCGGCGAGCCTGCCGCTTGGAATTGAATCAACCCTCTTCAAACATGAAGACGTAGTTAACCTTGCCTTTCACCAGGCCGGAGCCATCTCCCCCGGTGATGAGCGGGCCATCCTGGCTGTCAGTGTTGTAGTCGAGGTGCGAATTCAGCTTCAACTCCTGGGCGGTCAGGGCTGTAGCCAGCAGGAGAACCATGACAATAAGGTTTTTCATCAACAATAGGATGTCGCAGCTTCGGAAAAGTTACAAGTCTTTAATCCTTATTCTTTATTCTTTAAATTCTTTAATCCATTTAAAGAGGTGCCGTTCATCCTGAATGGAAGCGCTAAGATCGTTGCAGCCATTGCGTCAATCATGTATTGCAATGCAATCAAGATTTCCCCCGGTGACTGCTGTGCCATTCAATGTCCGCTCACGCACGTTCATGGTGGTTGTCGCTTTAAGGTCTGTGGTCAGTACGACGTCTCTTGCGTTAACAGGAGCTATAGCATCCAAGGTGCAGACCGCAGTGTAGTTGGTATCAGCGAAAGCACTTGCCCACGTGATCGTGTCGGTACAGGTTGTGTTTCCTGCCGGAAGACAGGACGCGATACGGATATGTTGAAATCCAGTACCACTGTTGGTGACGCCAGTGTTGATGGTTACCTTGCCCATGGTTAACCATCATATCCTCCGATTAGGATCCAAATATTGGGAGGTAGGGGTGGTATTACCTAACTTAGGGGGGTATTACGTGCTTGTTGCTTCGGAAGTACTACCTGGAAGCTCCCATTTTCTTCAAGATTGCGATTAGGAAGGGTATGTGCCAAAACAGGAAATTTCCTAAATTGGGAGGATGGTCACAAAAGTAGCGCAAAAAAGTAGCTCGGTCAACAATAATTGTTTTAAATCGATCTAAATCATTGAAAACAATATAGAAAGCTTCTTAAATTCCAACAGGATAGGGCTTAGGCTGGCGGGCTTCCACTCCTGACTTGCCTGAACGGAAGCGCTCAAATCGGCCTTGCAGCAAAGACATCAGGCCGGTGTACCAGAAGCCAAGGACAAAGATGACCAGGAAAGGGACGGTAAAAAAATTCTCATTTTGCATGGCATAAATGATGGTCAGGGCGAAGTAGCAACCAATTATAAGTTCGATCCAAGGCACCAATCCCAGCCGCCGCCGGTATTTCGCAGCGATGACCTTATCGTGTTTGCTCAGGACACGGTACTTCGGGGTGCGTTTGAACGGGCTCTGGACGCCGAACAGCGCCTCGATGACGGCGCGTGAATTGGTTACGGTCAATCCGATGCCGAGCGCCATGAGGAAGGGCAGATACAGAAATGTGCGCGGCCAGCTTTTAGGGAAGAGCGCCTTCTGCGATACCAGATAGAACGACGACACGGAAAATGTGGATGCCAGAAAGAGCGGCAGGTCAATCAGCAGCATCTGGAACCATCCCTGGTAAAAGCGGATGATCATCGCCGGCATGAGCAGGGTTGCCAGTACGATCATCAGCGGATAACTCAGGTTAGCCGTCAGGTGATACCAGGCCTCCACCTTAACGCGGAGTGGGGCCTTGCTGCGCATGATCTTGGGCAGCGTCTTTTTGGCTACCTGAATCAAGCCCTTGGCCCAGCGCGCCTGCTGGGTTTTGAAGGCGGTCATTTCAATAGGCACTTCCGCCGGGCACTCCAGGTCCTCGAGGTAACGGAACTTCCAGCCGGCAAGCTGAGAGCGGTAAGAGAGGTCAGTATCTTCGGTCAGCGTGTCGCTCTCCCAGCCACCGGCGTCTTCAATGGCTTGACGCCGCCACATGCCGGCTGTTCCATTGAAGTTGAAAAAGACGCCAGCACGCGAACGGCCTCCGTGCTCAAGCACGAAATGCCCATCGAGCAGAATGGATTCAACCTCGGTGAGGAATGAATAGTGCCGGTTCAGGTGGGTCCAGCGGGTTTGCACCATGCCAATCGCAGGGTTGGCGAAGTGGTGGACTACGCGCAGCAACCAATCCTCAGGAGGAATAAAGTCGGCATCAAAGATGGCGATAAGCTCACCTTTGGCGCTCTTCAGGCCTTCACGCAAAGCTCCAGCTTTGAAGCCTTGACGGTTGCTGCGGTGCAGATAAACGATGTCATATCCCAGGGCGGCGTAACGTTCCACGGACGCGCTTGCGATCCCTACGGTTTCATCGGTGGAGTCATCCAACACTTGAATATCGAGCTTGTCTTTGGGGTAGTCGAGGCGGCAAATGGACTCCAGCAGCCGCTCAACAACATATTCTTCGTTATAGATGGGTAGTTGTACGGTAATCCGGGGCAGCTCTACAAAATAAGCGTCTGGTTCGGTGACCTTGTTCTTGCGGTTCTTGTAATACATGTAAACCAGAACATAACGGTGAATACCGTAACCGGCCAGCACCACCAGCACGATGAAGTAAGGGATCAGCAGCGCCAGATCGAAGGCATTGGCGTGATAAAGGCCTTTGAACGTCTGGTCGAGATAATGCGAACGGATGTACTGTGTAAATCCGCGTGCGGCCAACAACGAGAAGCCAATTGTGCTGCTTAGGTGCAAGAACAATCCCCGCTAAAAACCCGTTTAGAATTCTACAAATGGTGGAACAGCTTAGTTCAGGAAATACTGCCGGTAAAGCGTATCGCGCTGCGCAGGCCGGAACCCGGCATCGCGGATCATGTGGCGCAATTCTTCTTCCGTGGTGCAATTGGTTACGCCCGCCGAACGCACAACGTTTTCTTCGATCATGACAGAGCCTACGTCATTGCCGCCAAAACGCAGTCCGAGCTGGCAGACTTTGAGCCCTTGTGTGACCCAACTCGATTGTACGTTTTCAAAATTAGAAAGGAAGATGCGGGAAATGGCCAGCGTCTTCAAATACTCCACGCTGGTGGTCTCGTCCCAGTGGCGTCCACCCAGGGCCGTGTTCTTGGGCTGAAAGGTCCAGGGGATAAACGCTGTAAAACCGCCGGTCTCTTCCTGCAAATTATAGACGTGCTGAAAGTGATTTACGCGGTGCTCCAGCTTTTCGCCCACGCCAAACATCATGGTGGCGGTGGTGCGCATGCCGAGTTGATGCGCGGTGCGGTGCACGTTGAGCCAGTCCTGGGTAAGGCATTTGAGGCGTGCAATCTTGTGGCGCACTTCGTCATCCAGGATTTCTGCGCCGCCACCGGGGATGGAGTCGAGCCCGGCGTCACGCAGACGCGCTATTGTGTCGCGGATGCTCAGGCCGTTCAGCTCGGCAAAGTGAATGATCTCCGAGGCGGAAAAGCAATGCAGATGCACCTTGGGGAAGCGCTGCTTGATGCCGCACAGCATATCTTCATACCACTCCAGCTTCAAGTCAGGGTGAAGTCCGCCTTGCATGAGCACACCTGTGCCGCCCAACTCCACGGTCTCACGGATTTTTTCGTAGATGGTCTCGTAATCGAGCACGTAACCCTTGGCGCGTCCCGGTCCTTTGACGGGGGCGTAGAAAGCGCAAAAGGTGCAGTACTCGGTGCAGAAGTTGGTGTAATTGATATTGCGATCAATGATGTAGGTGGCCACGCCTTCGGGATGGAGTTTGCGACGGATGGCGTCGGCCTCCATGCCGATGCCAATGAGGTCATCGGAGTGGAACAGCTCCATGGCTTGGGCGTGGGTCAATGACATAACCAACCATTTTAATGCACAGATGGCTGTTCAATTTTTAATTTTGCAATAAGAAATTTTCATACATCACATGCTTTTTGCTGTTTCGGCAGAAGAAACATTGCGGGAGGAGATGAAGTCTATCTTCCGAAAGTCCTCTATAGCAGCAATCTCTTTGGCCAAAGTGAAAAATAAATTCAACCCGGCCAACTGTTCCTCATCGAAGCCATAGCGCATGTTGTTGAGCAAATAGTCCTGTATGCTGGCTTTCGTGATTCCAAGTCTCGCAGTCCATTCTTCAGCAATTTCTTTCACATGTGCCAGCCCGCGTTCCCGTGAGTGTTGAAAAATCCCTGCCAGGTTTTCTGCCAACGGATGGTTGGTCAGTGCCCCCTGCCGCACCGCCCAGAAAGCATAGACGAACGGTTTGCCTGTGCGGCGAGTCCATTCTTCTCCCAAGTCAACCGTAACGGGATATTTTGATTGCTCCGCCGTGAGTGCAGGATCGCCAATCAGCAGCGCGGCGTCGCAGCGTGCCAGCATTTTATTCAAGTCAGGATCAATCGGAATGAACTCCGGTCCGGCGCTCGCTGGCTGCCACCATTTTTGAAACATGATCTTGGTTAATACCACGGAGGTGCGCGAAGAGGTGTCCGCTGCCAGGGTTTGTATTTGCTCCAGTGGCTTCTTGCTCACAACCAGAATGGAACGCACCGCACCGTTCGACGCAATGGCGATATCAGGAATTACAACCAGATCAGGAATCGTTTGGTACGTAATGGCGGGAATGATGCCGATATCAGCACTGCCATTACGCAGGGCGTCGGCACAAGCGGAAGGTACGGTATAAGAAATATCAAATTCGGCTTGTAAATCGCGCTGCGCAGATTCTGGATGCTCAAAATCCCACATCAACGGCGCGGTATTCAGGAAGGAAATAGCCGAAATACGCAACTTTTTCATCTAACACGATTTAACCACAGAAAGGCAGTCCCAAGCTTTAAGCTGTGAGCGCTCGAAGAGTTGTTAACCTTCATTCATTAAGGCTGACTACCGAGAACTGAGTGCCCGGAGCCGACCACCGACCACTGATTCACTTTGCCCGCAAGATTCGGATAGTCCGCCCGGCCCCTTCGTTGGTACTCTGTCACGGGCGGACGGGAAAGCTGGCCGGGCGACCAACAACGGGAGACGAACGAAATGAAAGAAACGGTGCAGCAATACATTCAGCGGGTCGCCGGCTACGTCGAAGGGAAGAAAGCCTTTGGCGGTACAAGGTGCCACGGCGAAGAAACTCGAACACCTGATCAAGGGCGTGCCTACGGCCAAGCTGCGCAAGCGTCCTGCTCCCGACAAATGGTCGGTCAGCGAGATCCTCGCACATCTCGCCGATACGGAAATCATCGTCGCCTTTCGTATGAGAATGATTCTGGGCACGCCGGGGACTCCCATTGCAGCGGTCGACCAGGATTCCTGGGTAGCGAGCGGGCACTATGAGAAGCGCGATCCCCGCAAATCGGTCGAGGAGTTTCGCGTGGTCCGCGAAGCCAATCTCGCCTTGATCAAATCGCTGACACCCCAACAGTGGAAGCACTATGGGATGCACTCCGAACGCGGGCAGGAGACGATTGAGTACACTATCCGCATGTATGCCGGGCATGACATAAATCACCTGCAGCAGATCGAGCGGATCTTGTCGGAGAAACGGAAGTAGATGGAATGTCTTCAGGCTTCGATTGAAGAGCCGTTCGAATTTCTGGTCGTAAGCCTTTAGCTCTTAGCTTCGTGATTCCAAACGACAAATTGAGTTATCGCCCCTGACCAAGCCATGCTGGCCTGGTTCTTTTTTTCCCTTTTAACTTGACAGACAAATTTCTTCGCGTGTACGCTCCGCCCAGTTCCGCATTTTCTATGGATACCCGTCAACACTCCGATGTAACCCAATCCGCACCCGCGGCTGGGGGCAATGCCCTGCATTGGCTGGCGCTTGCGCTCACGCCTGGATTGGGGCCAACCCGTACGCGCAAGCTGGCCCAGCACTTCGGCGGAATCGAAAATGTTTTTCGTGCATCTTTAACTGAGTTGGAAGCAGCAGGCCTTCCGGCGCACTCGGCGCAGTCCATTGCCACCGGCAAATCGCTGGAAATGGCGCAGGAAGAGCTGATCCGTGCGACCACAGCCGGAGCGCAGGTTATTACGCTGGATGACGCCGCGTTCCCACCGTTGCTTCGGCAGATCTACGATCCCCCTGTAGCGCTTTACATCCGCGGAAATGTTGAGTTGCTCACTCGGCCCGGAATTGCGGTGGTCGGTACGCGCCACCCTACGCCTTACGGCATCGGCATGGCAGAGCGGCTTGCCGCCGACCTGGCCAGCCGGGGGTTGGTGATCACCAGCGGCATGGCGCGGGGCGTGGATTCATACGCCCATCGGGGAGCGTTGATGGCCAAAGGTAAAACGATTGCTATTTTCGGAACTGGAATTGACGTCATTTATCCGCGCGAGAACAAGAAAATCGCCGAAGAAATTCTGGCTGCCGGCGGCACCCTGGTCAGTGAGTTTGCCGTCGGCTCATTTGCCGCGCCGCAGAATTTTCCTATCCGCAATCGCATCATCAGCGGATTGGCGATAGGCGTGCTTGTAATCGAGGCCGGCGAATACAGCGGGACACGCATTACCGCGCGCAACGCGCTTGAACAAGGCCGCGAACTTTTTGCCGTTCCCGGCAACGTGACCAACAAGAATTCCTGGGGACCGAACACGCTCATCAAGCAGGGGGCGAAGTTGACGGCCACATGGGAAGATGTTTGGGAAGAGCTTGCTCCTCCGGTCAAGGCGCAGCTTGCAGCCGAGTTTGGCGCTGCTGAAGAGCAGCCTGCGACCGGCTCGTTGTTTGGTGACAGCGCGTCGCTCTCGCCGCGTGAGAAAAAAGTTTATGCTCTGCTCAAAGCCGATGAAGCCGTACATATTGATGAACTGATCGTGAAACTCGAGCGCGAAGTTTCGTCCCCAGAAATTTTCGCGATATTGTTTGAGTTGGAGCTTTCGGGAAAGATTAAACAGTTGCCGGGAAAGAATTTTGTGAGGACGTTTTGATCGTTCTTGAGCTCTTAGCTTTTAGCGTTTGGCTCTTAGCTCAAGCTATGTTGGAGGGTAAGTGCGAAATTACGGAGATTTGAAGGTCTGGGAAAAAGCGCACGAACTGACACTCCAGCTTTATTTGGCAACCAAGACGTTTCCTAAAGATGAACTATACGGTCTTACGTGTCAAATTCGCCGTTGCCGCATCTCTATAGAGGCAAATCTAGCCGAAGGGTGCGGAAGAAGAAGCGACGCAGAGTTGGCGAGATTTCTTCGTATTGCGATGGGATCGGCTAGTGAGCTTGATTGCCATTTGTTATTAACTAAGGATTTGAAGTACATGAATGGCGACAATTACAAAAAATTGCATCAAGATCTTTCGGAGATACGTCGAATGTTAACGTCGTTCCTGGAAGCAATTGAAAACAGCACGAGCAGACAGGGAAGCAACAAAGCTGGTGTTGTAGCTAAGAGCTAAAAGCTAAGAGCTAAGAGCTAAAGTTTGTAACAAGCTAGTAGCCAGAAGCTGTTTCGTGGTAGCTTTGATTCCACAAGGGAGTGAAATTGGCAAAATCATTAGTTATTGTCGAGTCGCCGGCCAAGGCGAAGACGATCAATAAATATCTGGGCAAAGAATACGAAGTTGAAGCTTCGCTGGGTCACGTGAAGGACCTGCCCAAAAAGACACTCGGGGTTGACTTGGAAAACGACTTCGAGACCGAATACATCGTTATTCCCGGAAAAGAAAAGGTCCTGGCCAGGCTGAAGAAGATGGCGAAGTCGGCGTCCGCGATTTATCTTGCGCCTGACCCCGACCGTGAAGGCGAAGCTATTGCTGCACATCTGGCTGAGGAGTTGGGCGGCGACAGCGTAGATGGGAAATCCAAGAAGAAGAAAGGCGGTCCCATCATCCGCCGTGTGACCTTCAACGAAATCACCAAGCGCGCCGTGCAGGATGCATTTCTACACGCGCGTGACATTGACCGCAACCTGGTAGACGCGCAGCAGACTCGCCGTGTTCTTGACCGGATTGTGGGCTATCAAGTGTCGCCGCTGTTATGGGATAAAGTCCGCCGCGGCATCTCTGCCGGACGTGTGCAGACCGTGGCCTTGCGTCTCATCGTAGACCGTGAGCGCGAGATCAAGGCCTTCCAAAAACAGGAATACTGGACCATGGATGCGAACCTGGCCACCGGCCAGCCCCCCGCCTTCGATGCGCGTTACGTGGGCCTGACCGGCGACAAGTTTGAAATTGGGAATCAGGAAACGGCAGACGCTATCCGCGCCAAACTGGAAAAGGCGCAATGGTCGGTTCGTAGCGTAGAAAAGAAAGAACGCCGGCGTAGTCCAGCGCCTCCGTTCACTACCAGCAAATTCCAGCAGGATGCCTCGCGCAAGCTGCGCTTCAGCGTGAAACGCGCCATGGGATTGGCGCAACGGCTCTATGAAGGCGTGGAACTGGGAGAAGAAGGCCAGGTTGGCCTGATCACCTACATGCGTACCGATTCGGTACGCGTTGCGAACGAAGCCCTGACCGAAGTGCGGCAGATGATCGGTTCGGAATTCGGCGCGCAATACATGCCGGAATCGCCGAATTTCTACAAATCCAAAAAAGATACGCAGGATGCGCACGAAGCCATTCGTCCAAGCTCGGCCGCCCGCAACCCCGACTCCATCAAGCAATATTTGCAGGACGATGAATTCAAGGTTTACAAGCTTATCTGGCAGCGCTTTGTGGCTTCGCAGATGACGCCGGCGGTCTTCGACCAGACCACGGTTGATATTGATGCAAAGACCAGCGCCGAAACCTATGCCTATCGTGTGACCGGTTCGATTCTGAAATTTGACGGCTTCCTGAAAGTTTACGAAGAGGCCAAGGACAGCCGCGACGACGAAGATGAGGCGCTCAAGAACAAGTTACCCGCGCTCGAAGCCGGCCAGGCGCTTACGCTCAATGAACTCAAGCCGGAGCAGCATTTCACCGAACCTCCGCCGCGGTACAACGAAGCTTCACTGGTCAAAGAACTGGAAGAGCGCGGCATCGGACGCCCTTCAACCTACGCGGCGATTATCAGCACCATCCAGGAGCGGCAGTATGTGCAGAAGATCGGCGGCAAATTTGTTCCCGCAGAAATAGGATTGGTCGTGACCGATCTGCTGGTCGCGAACTTTCCCGATATTTTCGACTTCACCTACACCGCCCGTCTGGAAGAAGAGCTGGATGAAATCGAAGAGGGCAAAGAGACATGGATACACGCGCTCAAGGGTTTCTACAAGAAGTTCTCCAAAGATCTCGCCTATGCCGAGAAGCACATGGAGAACGTCAAACGCATGGAGAAGCCGACCGACGAGAAGTGCGAACGCTGCGGCTTGCCGCTGGTCATCAAATGGGGCAAACACGGGTCGTTTTTTGCCTGCAGCGGCTATAAAAAAGATGATCCCAATAGCTGCACCTTTACCAAAGAAAACCCCATTGACCTGCCTGACCTTGATTCCGCCGACCTGCAGGAGACCTCGCAGGAAGAGTACTGCGAGAACTGCGGCCGCGTCATGGTCCTCAAGCGCGGACGCTTTGGCCAGTTCATGGCGTGCACCGGGTATCCCGATTGCAAGACCACGCGCCGGTTAGATCAGGGCAAAAAAGTCCCCGATATTCCCTTGGATGAGAAATGCCCGCAATGTGGCCGCAATATGGTTCTGCGTCACGGCCGCTTTGGCGAGTTCACATCGTGCAGCGGATATCCCGATTGCAAATACATCAAGCAGAACCTGATTGGGATGAAGTGCCCGGATTGCAAAGAAGGCGACGTGGTGGAAAAGAAAGCCCGGCGCGGCAACATCTTCTACGGCTGCTCGACGTATCCCAAGTGCGAATTCACTTCCAATTACAGGCCCTTGGATGAGAAGTGCCCAGAGTGCGGCCATCCGTATCTGGTCGAGAAGAACCTGAAGTCAGGAGCCGTGATCGCCTGCCCCAACCGTGCCGCTGGCGATGACGAAGATACTCCAAAAAAACGCCGCAAGAAAAAAGGCGACGATAAACCAGAGAAGCCGGCGGTAAAGTGCACATATTCGCGTCCGGTTCTGCCTCCGGAAACGGGGGCATCAGAGGCACCTTCAGTCGGGGTCTGAAAATTTACGAGCCTGAAATTTAAGGAGAAAAACCTTGGCAAAGAAATCGTCCGCAAAGAAGCCCACTTCCAAGGCGACCGCCGCTGACGCGCAAATCCTGATGCAACTCTATGATCTTCGCCGCGAAGCCAAGATGCGCGAAGCACGCGACTACCTCACCGTGCAGTTTTTCCCCGAATCAGCGGAAGACTTTATCAAACTTGCGACTACCTTTGGCTCAAAAGAGAATGGGTATTTCCGGCAGGTATTCAGCTATTGGAACATGGCGGCATCCTTGGTGGTGCAGGGGATCGTCGACAAGGAGTTATTCAACGTCTGGTCTACCGAGATGTATTTCGTATGGGCGAAGATACAACCCCATATCCAGGAAGTGCGGGCTGCCATGGGCATCCCGGATTTCCTGCACAACATAGAGACCCTTGTTGAAGGAGATGCTGCGGGCCGCAAGCGCCGCGAAATGCTACAGCGGCGGCAGAAGAAAATTCGTGAAGTGCGCGTCGCGGCTGCTGGCAAGTAACCCAAACTTGGCCGGGCGTGACGGCCTCTCCCTGGATCAGGACATAACTCCCGTGATCATGGCTGCACGGTAAATGGTACTGAAAATTGCGTGTTTTCCCACGTCATCTTCAGTGTACCCCCGCTCGGCGGAGTCTTTTCAACGGCCATGGTGAACTGGTCGACCGGTGCCTCCAGAGCGTCTTTCTTTAAATCAATCCGGGCCAAGTCCTGCTTTTCGTCATACTGAAGCCCCCATTGTCCGATCTGCTTGTTGACAATCAGCTTGGCCGAACCATCTTCTGCCGGCACGGTAAACAAAGTGTATGCCCCGGCTGGAATGGTCGTCTTTCCCAGGACAATCGCTTTCTGCGTGATCAGGAGCGTGGCTTCATCGGCGCCGGTGCGCCAGACTTTGCCGTAAGGCACCAGCTTGCCCCAGATTTTTCGGTTCTCTCCTGTCTTGGGGTCCTTCGTATAAGGACGCCCATAAACGATCGTGACCCGGTTTCCATCAATGACGGTGCTCACGGTTTCGTGCGGACTAAGGCGTTTTTGCTGGGCTATGGCCGGCAAAGCGCAAGCCATGGCGGCGGTTGCGATAATCAGTTGGAAGGAACGCTTTCTCATGATTTCTCCGTAGGGCTTGAGGTTTCATCGCAGCAGCGCAGGTGATTGCTACTATGAGATATATTCCCGAATATATTCATCTTTCGAATGGGCCAATTCGGGCGCAGTGCCGTCGAAAAATACCTTACCATCGCGCAGAATAAGAAACGTAGTGTGCATATCACGTTGCGAGCCTTCTTCAACCGGCCGCATCTGGTTCGTCTCCGTATCAAAATAAGAGCTGGCCATGATAAAGGCATCCTGCAAGCGATGGGTCACCATCAGTGCGCTGGTTTTATAAATGTCGCGCTGCTTTACAATCAGCTCGATAATGCGCGTCGAAGTAATAGGATCGAGCCCGCCTGTGGGTGAGTCGTACAGCAGCACTTCTGGTTGGGTGATAATCGCACGGGCGATGCCTACCCGGCGCCGCATACCGCCAGAGAGTTCTGTAGGATACAGGTCCAGGGTATGCTCCAGCTCCACGAACCGGAGAGAATCAATCACGCGCTGCTTGATCTCGTCCTGTGGGATATAGCCTTCTTCCACGAGCCGATAGGCCACGTTTTCCTCTACCGTCAAAGAATCAAAGAGAGCGCTTTCCTGAAACACAATTCCCACTTTGCGCCGCATATCGAACAGGTCTTCTTCTTTCATGCTGGAAATTTCATACCCCAGCACAAAAATCTTTCCCCGGTCGGGTTTAATCAGTCCCAGCGCCATTTTGAGGATGGTGGATTTTCCCGATCCGGCAACCCCAAGCAGCATCTTGGTTTCGCCGCGTGCCAGCTCGAAAGAAACGCCTGACAGCACTTGTTTTCCTTCAAACTCTATGGCGACGTCCTCAAACACAATGGCCTTGTGGCGGAAGTCTTCGAGGGCAGCGTCGGGGCGCGCGATGGCGACAGAATCGTTCACGTGGAAACCATCAGGAACCGGGTGACAAGCAGGTTGACCAGCAGGATGAGCACAGACGAGGTCACCATGGCCTGCGTCGTTGCCCGGCCCACGCCCTGGGTGCCGCCCTTGGTGGTGAGTCCGTAGTAGCAGCCCACAGTCGCAATCACAAAGCCAAACAGGATGGGTTTAATCAGCCCCATCTCAATATCGTCAGAAACCAGTTTCTGGTAGCTGGAGGCCCAATATTGATTAGCATCGAGGCCCAGCATGAAGTAGGCCATAACGAATCCGCCGATCACTCCCAGCAGGTCGCTGATAATGGTGAGGAAGAAGAGCATGACCACGCTGGCAATCACGCGCGGGGTCACCAGTTTTTTAGTGGGATCGGTTCCCAGGGCGCGCATGGCGTCAATCTGCTCGGTCACCTTCATGGACCCCAATTCGCTGGCCATACCCGAGGCGTTGCGCCCGGCCATCATGAGCCCGGTCAATACCGGCCCCATTTCGCGCACCATGGAGTAAGAGACCAATTGCCCGATCAGGGTGATTGACCCAAACTGCTGCAAGGTGCTTGAGGTCTCAAGGGCTATAGCGGCCCCGGTGAAGAAGCCGGTGAGCACTACGATAGGCAGGGAGCCCACGCCGATGATATCGCACTGTTGCATCGTATCTGCCCAATAGTGCGGCTTGCGAAAGACATTGGCGATAGAGCGCGCGGCCAGCAGGGAATAATCCTGCACGGCCAGCACCATGTCCTTGAGGTAGTCGGTTGGAGAGTATAATTCCATCGAAGCTGGGAATATAACAGAGTGCTCGGTGCTCCGCAAAATCGCCGGGAGCGGAAACAAGAACAGGGAGACTATTCTTTAGTGTTTTTCCGCCGGATTTCGATAGTTAGCCGCTTGATCTTCTGATTGAGCGTGGAGAGCGGAATGCGGAACCGGTTTGCCGTCTCAGTCTGGTTCCAGTCGCATTTTTCCAGCATATCGAGGATAACGCGCCGCTCACAGTCTTCCATGATGTCGAACAGAGAAGCATCAGGGCGGTGTTCGAGAAGATGCGACGTCCTGCCCCGTCCTACGACTTCATCGGGAAGCATATCCATGCCGATGTGCGTGCTGGAAGAGAGCACTACGGCGCGCTCCATTACATTTTCAAGCTCGCGCACGTTGCCGGGCCAGGCGTGATCCATGAGTGGACGCAGGGCTTCAGGCGTAATTTGCTTGGCCGCGCGGCTGTTTTCCTCTGCGAATTTGCGGATAAAGTGCTCCGTCAGCAGTGGAATATCTTCCTTGCGTTCGCGCAGAGGCGGCAGGTCAACCGTAATGACGTTCAGGCGGTAAAACAAGTCTTCTCGGAATTTGCCGTCCTTCACCGCCTGCTTCAAATCAACGTTGGTGGCGGCGATGATGCGCACATCCACCTGGATCTCCTGCACACCGCCCAGGTGCATGAACTTGCGGTCTTGCAAGACGCGCAGGATTTTCGCCTGGGTCTCCAGGTTCATGGTGCCAATTTCGTCGAGAAAGAGAGTGCCGCGGTCGGCAACTTCAAACAAGCCCTTTTTTGAGGCGATGGCGCTGGTGAAGGCCCCTTTCACGTGTCCGAAGAGGGTTGATTCCAGCAGATCGGCCGGCATGGAACCCGTATTGACCGGCACGAAGGCGCGGTCTTTGCGGGGTGAGTTCATGTGGATTGCCTTGGCAATCAGCTCTTTTCCCGTGCCGCTTTCGCCCTGGATCAGGATGGTAGAGCGGCTGGGCGCAACCTGGGCCACAAGATCAAAGATGCGCAACATGCGTTCGCTCTTGCCCACGATGCTTTCAAAGTTGTAGCGCTGCTTCAGGGCGCGCTTAAGTTGAATGTTCTCTTCTTCCGCGTGGCGGCGGGCCACAACGGCGCGTACATCGGCGAGCAATTTTTCATTGTCCCAGGGCTTCTGGATAAAGTTGACGGCCCCGCCCTGCATGGCCTTCACGGCATTTTCCACGGTGCCGTAGGCGGTGATCATGATGACGGAAAGCTGCGGGTCGCGCTCCCGGATTTCATGCAGCAAATCAATGCCATTGATGTCGGGCAGGGCAAAATCCAGCAACACGAGGTCAAAAGGGCGCTCAGCAATGCGCGCCAGTCCTTCCTGGCCGTTCTCCGCACTGCGTACCGTGTAGCCCTCGAGATCAAGCAGGGTCTCAAGCGATTCGCGAATCGCGGCCTCGTCGTCAATGATTAGAATAGCTCCCGGCGGTATGCTTTCTGGAGAGGATGTCCGCCGCGATAGCACAGCAGCTTCAGACATTTACAGCCTTTCTCGTCCTGACCATGGGAAATTCCAGGTAAAACGTGGTGCCCTCACCGGGCTTGCTTTCCACACGAATTTTCCCTGCATGCTCCTGGATGATGCCGTAGGTCACCGAGAGTCCCAATCCTGTGCCCCGGCGCTGCTGCCCGTCTTTGGCCCCAGACTTGGTAGTAAAGAAGGGATCATAAATGCGATCTATATGCTCCTGAGCAATTCCTGTACCCGTATCGGATACGGTTACATGCACCGCGTCTCCGTTCGACGTGGAAATGCGCAAAGCCCCGCCCTGAGGCATGGCGTCTTTGGCATTCAGGAATAGATTCAGAAAAACCTGCTGCAATTTGCCGGCATTGCCGAAAATGACCGGCATATGCGGCAGCTTTTCCTGTTCAATCTTGATTTTGCCGGTCTTAAGCTGGTGCTCGAGCAACGCCAGGGTGTCGTTGATGACCTGGTTGATATCAATTTCGGCGAACTCGGTGCCGCTGGTACGAGAGAAGTTCAGCAGGTTGTTGACGATCTCCGAAGCCCGGAAGGTCTGCCGCGTGATCTTTTCCAGCAGGGAATTCTTTTTCTCGTCGTCCTGGAGCTGCTTGGAGAGCATCTGCGCATAGGATGAGATGACCGCCAGCGGGGTATTGACCTCGTGGGCCACGCCCGCCGCCAGCAAACCGATGGAAGACATCTTCTCTGCCTGTGAAAGTTGGGTTTCGAGCTGGATTCGTTCCGTAATGTCATCCACGATGATGAGCCGGCCAATCACGTTAAACCTCTTGGTTACGAGCGGCGCAATTGCAACATTGGCAATACGGGTATCACCTGCAGGGGTAGTGATGCGGAACTTGTACAAGTTGTGAATTCCCGCATTCTGGCGGACGCGATAGTACTCTTCCATGAACGCAGCCGGCGCGACCTCGCTGAGCGGCTTGCCAAGGACATCAGCCCTCGGCATGGCATACATCACTTCCATCTGCGAGTTCCAGGATTCGATGCGGTCGGCTAAATCCACGGCCAGCACGCCCACGCTGATGGATTCCACGATGTTTTCATTGAAGTCTTTCAAGCGCTCATAGGCCAGGGCTTTTCGTTCCAGCGAGGCGTATAACTGAGCGTTCTGGATGGCGATGCCCACGTATCCGGCCAGCGTCTCCAGCAGTTGCACGTCTTCGTTGGAGAGGAAGTCGCCCTTCATGATCTTGCCCAGCCCCAGCACAGCGATCACACGGTTTTGTACGGTGCAAGGAATGTAATAATTCAAATCCAGTTGTGCGATGGTCTGCTGTGCGCTGGGCGTTTCGCGCACCGCCTGCCGGGTGCTATCGAAGAAAAGATGGCCTTGCCGGAACTCAGGTCGGTCTTTGCTCAAGAAGCTCAAGTCAAGGTCCTGGGTCGAGCTAATGCCGAATGACTTTGCCAGCATGAAGCTGGTGGGCGCGTCATTTGAGGCCAGGAAAATTGCCAGGCGGTCTACCATGAGCGTGCTGGAGAGCCGGTCTACCACGGCGCTCAGCATCTTATCTAAATCGGTCTCTGAGTTCAGGTCGCGGCCGAATTCAACCAGGGTATCGCGGTAGTCATAGCGATTGCGGTAGAAGAGCCGGTCGATTCTTTTCTGGATCCAGTTCTTGAGTGGGTTAAAAACTAAAGCAGTCAGAAAGATGACGATAATCAGGCCGGCCGTCCCGGTTTTTTCGATGCGCGTACCGCGGGAGACCGCGGCCGCCAGTGCGATCGCCATGACATAACCGGTAAAAATCGCTGCCGTAGCCAAGGCATAGACCATGCCGCGTTTAAAGATCACATCCACGTCCATCAACCGGTAGCGGACTATGGCGTAGCCGAATGTAAGGGGCAAAAACACCAGCGCCAGGCCGCAGAGTTTGGTGGCCGTGCCGGGCGTCGCTCCGCGCAGGAACTGGAATACATAAAACAAAAATGGAACCACCGCCAGAATGGTGCCGCGGGTCACCCATTTCATCTGCTGGCGTACGATGGGGATTCCGGTGCGGCGATAGCTGTCCCACAAAACTGCCGCTGCGGCGATAAAGTAGGCAGCCAGGTAGGACATATGCAGCCGGTCAAGGTTCCAGCGCAACACCTCGCTGGCCGCAAGGCGCTGCCAGGCGAAGATCTGTAGCCCCAGAAGCAGGGTAGCGGGCACATACACGGCCACCAGCAACCAGGGGTGCTGGCGAATGAATTCCCGATGTTTGGGAAAGGTCAGCGCAAAATGCAGGAAAAGCGCCGGCTGCAACAGCCAGGCGACGATGTTCGACCAGTAAATGATCTCGTCAAAAGTATTAAATTTGCCGGTGTACTTGAAGGAGTAAAAAACAAACGAAACCAGGCAAAAAATATAGAAATGCATGGATTTCGGCGCAGTCCAGCGTCGCAAAAGCACGTACAACCCGATCAGCAGGTAAATCAGCCCAATCAGCCGCAATCCGTCGTTCAGAGATTTATCGGCCGGAATGGGAATCAGCGGTACATCCAGTTGCACTCCATCGCGCACCACGGTATAAACCGGCTTGGAGTAAGCCCCGCCCTGCCGGTAGAGCTGGTGCATGCGGTCTGCACTATTGCGAATGTGTGAATTTGAAATGGCGACGAGCCGGTCCCCAGTCTTGATTCCAGCCAGATCCCCGGGGCCGCCCTCATCCACGCGTTGGGCAACTAAGACGTTGTCCGTTGTGCTGTCCGGATGTTGCTCCACCCACCAGATACCATCATCCGGGACAGAAACCTCTTTTTCCTTTTTTAAGTTAATGACGGCAAAGGCAATCGCGCTCAGTGTGGTTAACCCGAGCAGGAAGGCGGCTACACGAAATTGATATTCCCGTTTCATGGGTGTTTTTGAGCTGCGCCTTACATTTAGACGCAATTCGCCATCAACGGACGAGGGGCTACCCTCATCTTGCACGTCACATACCACCTTAGATGCCGTATTCACGCCCATAAGTCAATGGTACGAAAGTACTTAACATTAAGTATAGGAGATTTCATATTTACTGGTTATGAAATTTTGTAGCCACGCTGCTAAATAATGTAACTGAATTTAAGTTCATGGAGATCAGTATTATCTGCAAGTAGGCGGGCGTCCCGCTTGCTGTCCTGTGGCAAGCGGATCGGCGAAGATGCGGCCTTGTTCCCAGGACCTGGTGAGCGGCACGATGAGCGGCTGCAGCCCAGGCCGTCCGGCTTGGCTTTCCCGATTGCATAACGCAAGCTTAACAAAACGGGATTTACTGAAAAGCATCGAGCGCAGCAAAAAAAACAGGGAAGCCGCGGAATTCGATTTGCAGCTCCCCTGATCAGAAGCGACAGAGGCGATGTCATTTAGTTGGACGCAGGGTTATCATGATCGGTTGTTTAGTTTACAAAAAAGTTTTTTAGAATTTTTTAACATCGCCAAAAGGACCAGGTAGTTTTTACTGCCGGTTTCATATCCAAAATGCATTTTAATTCTTCTTCCGCGAGTGCCCCACCTGTCATCGAACTTGCAATGATTCAAGAGTGCTTTGCCGACGTTGATGGCTGCCGCATGCGCTACCTGGCCGGCGGGGAAGGCATGCCGCTGGTTCTGATTCACGGTCTGTTGGGATATTCCTTTTCGTGGCGCTTTAACCTTGAGGTGCTGGCACGACATGCGCGGGTTTATGCCATTGATCTACCCGGCTCAGGATTTTCCTGCAGAAATCCAGCCCTTACAGGTGACCTGGCCTCCTTGGCGCAGTATGTGCTTGCCTTCATGCAGGCGGTTGGAGTGAAGTCCGCGGTTCTTCTGGGCAGCTCCCACGGAGGCGGTGCCGCGCTGTTAGCCGCTGCGATGGCGAAAGAGTGGAACATTTCCATCGAGGCCATGATTCTGGCCTCGCCGGTGAATCCCTGGTCGAAGCAGGGTATTCCTCTCACAAGCATTTTGGGTTCTTCACTGGGTGCAATGATCTTTCGCTCCATGGCATGGAGCCTGGCTCCGTTGCACGGCAGAATTCTGATGCGAATGTACGGCGACCCGCGCCGCATAGCGCCCGGCACGGTCGAGGGTTATAACCAGCCTCTTAAAATCCCCGGGACTTTGGATGCTCTTCTGCGCCGCATCAGAAACTGGAAAAGTGATCTGGCAAAAATTGAGGAAGCCTTGCCCCAGGTTTCTGACATTCCAACCCTGCTGCTCTGGGGCGACCGGGATGGCGCCGTGTACCTCACTTCGGCCCAGCAGCTCATGGAGCGGCTTCATCATGTGGAATTGCGCGTGATTCCCACCGCCGGGCACCTGCCTTACGAAGAATTACCGGAGCAATTCAATCAATTGGCCATTGAATTTTTGGCGAAGATGCAAGGTTCCAGAGAAAAGCGGCAAACCTGTTTACAATAGTCCAGCATGAAGCCTTCCCAGGAAAGTCACCTCTAAATGTCCGACTATTTATTCGACGTCTTTCGCCATTTTTTTCATGACTATGGATATTGGGCGGTCGGCGTGGCCTTGCTTCTGGAAAATGCCGGCATTCCTGTTCCGGGTGAGACCATTCTGCTCTTCGCCAGCTTTCTCGCTTTTTCCGAGGGACACCTGCATTTACCCTGGATTATTGTGGTGGCCACCGTAGCCGCCACCCTGGGCGACAATCTTGGATACTTCATCGGTAACCGCGGCGGCAGGCCGTTGCTTGAGCGCTACCGCAAGCTGTTTCGCATTCAGCCGGAGCTGATCGCGCGCGGCGAGCGCCTCTTTCAGCAACGGGGCGCGCTGACGGTCTTTTTGGCGCGCTTCATCTTCGGAATGCGGATCATTGCCGGACCGCTGGCCGGCGTTTTGCGCATGCCGTGGAAACGCTTCGTCATCTTTAATTTTCTAGGAGCCGTGTGCTGGGTTACTGTGATCTCTTGTGCAGGCTTTTTCTTCGGAAGCCAGTGGGAGAGGCTGATGCAAATCGTCAAGAACGCTAATATCGTTATTTTCGTCCTGGTCGCAGCATTCCTGCTGTTTCACTGGCTGCGCTATCGCCGCGCCAAGGCGCAAGCCACCGCCGATGCCGAAAAGCTCGCTCAGAAATAGAACCAGTCACGATTAACGCACATGCTGCGCTTCTTGAAGTCCACTGCGGGCGGCATAATTGTTGGGTTCCAACGCTAATGCAGCCTGAAAGTCCTTGATAGCCGCATCATAGTTTCCACGTTGCATCTGCTCGTTGCCATCGGCCACAAGTGCCTGCGCTTTAGCCTCGGGCGTCTCAACACTTTGATGGGGCTTGGCTGTTGGCGTCTGCGATGAAGTCTGGGATGGCGTCTCTGATCGCCAGGGTGTCTCGGGTTGCGCTTCTGGTTGAGGCTTGTACTTCTTCCAGACTTCATGGTGCGCGGGCGCGTTTGTAGCGGCTGCCTCGCAATCGCCTGGATTCACGTCCAACGAACCGATAGCGACATTGGACTTGTCAACGTAGGCAGCGCGCACGACAACGCCTTGTTTGAATAAGCCTTTGTCGTCATGGCTGCAAAACTGCTCCGTTACCGCTGGCTTCATGCGGTCCAAAAACTCGTGGGCATCAAAGTCAGTCGCATTCACTTTGACCAGGCGATAATAGTAAACCAGCATTCCCGGTTGCCCCTTGACATCGAACGCTTGCGTGTCATCGTCAACCATCCAGGGAAATTTGTGCTCCTGCTTGACTTCATTTGCCACTCTCATAAGGAAGAGGGGAGACTTGGGGTCGCTACTGAGTTCTGACAGCACTCTCGGCACCAAAAACACAGCAGTACCTGCTGCGATTACAAGCACTCCCCCGATTACCAGCACGATCTTTCCCGCGGAGGTGTTCGTAGCGAACAGGAGTACAAGGCTTGTCACGAGCAGAGTGATCCGAAGCGCCTCCAGCAGGATCAGTCCTCTGGTGATCGGCAGGCCCGGTAGCTGCGAAACCATCGCCGTGAGAGAAAACAAGGCGATCACCCCAAGAATGGTAAACACCAGGGACACAATAAGCGCCCAGGTGCGGCCTGCCGCCACCTTGGTGATGAGATACCACCAGATCAGAAATCCGAACAACGCAGCAAAAGGAAAATGCGCCAGGTCGAAAGAACCATTAGACCACTCGACTCCGATCTCCAATCCGCCGACCACGAGCGCGGCCCAGAGAAGTTGGACGCCCAGTGTTGAGTAGTTAGATTGTGACATTCGATTATGCCTTTCGCCTGCCATCAAACTTTTTGCCACACAGGCTTATGCGAACTTACTCTGCCGTAGTCAAATCGTTTGGTGTGGAAGCATTATTCTACAACGCCATGAAGAACGGATTAAAATAGAAAACACCCCGTGATTACTGTACTCAAATCCATGCTGGCCAAAGTGGATCGTCAAGCCTGGATACGGTTCTTTGTCGCCATCGGCGGGTTGTCAGTAGCTTTTACTGCAGCCTTGTATTCCACGGTAGCGCGCGATGCCGGCAATGTTCTGTTGACGGCCGTGCTGGCTTCTTTCGCGCTCGTGACCGCGGGCGTGGTGGGCATTCTTACGGTGCCTTATCTGGCCAAGCGGGTTGTTGCCCACCGCTTGCGTGAGCGCTTCCAATACGAATTCACCAAACAATTTGCGGTTTACCTGATTGCGGTGCTGGTGATCGTAGTCGCCGCGGTCAATACCGGCAACAATCTTCTCTTCATCGTGGCTTCTGCCATGCTGGCGGCAATTGCCGTCTCTGGTGTCGCCTCGGCCGGCATGCTGCGTGCATTGGAGCTTGAGGCCGCATTGCCTACGCACGTCTTTGCCGGCACTACGCTCATGGGAAGGCTTACGCTCACCAATCGGCGATGGTGGGCGCCGGCGCTCTCGGCGAGCATTGTGCCGCTGAAGAGCAAGGCCGGCCAGACTCATTACAGGTGGCAGCGCACGGTCTGGGGATGGCCGCGAAAGCGCTCCCCCGAGCAGCAGTGGCTGCAACTGACGGATTGGGAGTGGAAGCTTGTAACCGAGCCACCTGCCCCGCCCAATATATTCGAGGGCTCGATTTATTTTCCCTTGATCGGGCGCAGAAGCTCGGCCTCGGCGGATGTTGAGTTGAACCTCCAGCGCCGCGGACTCTATGCCCAAAAAGGTCTGGGGATTGCAACTCGCTTTCCCTTCGCATTCCTGAAAAAGACCCGGCCTGTGGCTTTTTCGCAGGAGATCGTGGTGTATCCCTCGGTCGAGCCCACCGAGGATTTTTTCCAGGTATTGCCCATGATTACCGGAGAATTTGAGATGTATGTGCGCGGTCGCGGCAACAATCTTTATTTAATAAGGCAGTATACTCCGCAGGATTCCGCCCGGCATCTGGATTGGAAAGCCACCGCCAAGACCGGCGCGCTGAAAGTCAGGGAATTCACCCGTGAAGACGAGCGCAAATTGCGCATCGTCTTCGATAACGCTCCCTCCGGAGCAGTTCCTGAGAAAGCTTATGAAGAGGCAGTTTCATTGGCCGCGTCCCTGGCCTGGTATTTTGCGCAGAGCGATACTCAGCTCAACTTCGCCGCCCAGGGATACAACGGCAGCAGCGATATCTACGAATTTCTGCGTTATCTTGGCACGGTCCAGCCCGGCGACAGAGGCAACTTGCTGGAAGAACTTGATGTGACCGACGACTACAACATCGTCATCACCGGTCGTAAACGGGGAACCATTGCCACCAACTTGTGGCAGTCGTCTTATTTTCTCTTTATGCAGAAGTAGCTAAGAACAGCTCCAAGCTCGCAGCTCCAAAGCTCCAGTCGGTCTGCCAAAAACAAACCCATCCACCCCAGTAAGAGATTATCTTTAGCTTTCTTCTGTGTCTCTGTGGTGAATTTGTTGTTAAATCTGCGCCAATCCGCGTCCATCCGCGGTGAACTTTCTGGGAACCGAGAACTGTTTTAGGCCATGAACTTCGGTCATACCGAGGGAATTCCTTCAGGAACTAGGCTGAATGCTGATTGCTGAGTGCTGAATGCTGCTTTTCAATGCTAAACTTGCGCCAGCGCTCCGTCTGTGGTCCCATGAACTTTTCGTCAGTCGTCAGACAGTTAAAAAAAATTGTAGGCCGCGATGCCGTGCTCGAGCGTGCCGAAGACCTGATGCTCTACGAGTACGATGCCGGCATTCTCACCGGCTCGCCTCGTGCCGTAGTCTTCGTGCAGACGACCGAACAGGTTTCTCGCGTCATGCGGTTGGCCTCCGAGAGCGGATTCCCCATCGTGCCTCGCGGCGCCGGCACCGGATTGAGTGGAGGCGCGATTGCCCGCGAAGGCGCAATTGTTCTTGCTTTTGCCCGCATGAATCGCATTCTGGAAATTGACGCTGAAAATCAGCGTGCCGTAGTGCAGCCAGGCGTGGTTAACCTTGATCTTTCGGCGGCCGCTAAACCTTATGGCCTGTATTTTGCTCCCGATCCCTCCAGTCAAAAGGCGTGCACCATTGGCGGCAACGTAGCAGAAAATTCCGGCGGTCCGCATACGCTTGCCTATGGTGTGACCGTAAACCACGTTACTGGAGTCGAGGTCGTGCTGCCCGATGGCCGCATCGTGAATTTCGGCGGCAAGACCTCAGATTTATGCGGCTACGATCTCACCGGCTTCTTTGTCGGCTCCGAAGGCACGCTCGCCATTGCCACAAAGATTGTCGTCCGGCTGATGCGTATTCCTGAGGCTGTAACTACGCTGCTGGCCATCTACAACACGATTGAGGATGCCGCCAATACGGTGGTGGCCCTTACCCAGGAGGGAATTACACCGGCAGCGCTCGAGATGATGGATGGATGGGTCCTGCGCATGGTCGAAGCTGCGACTCATGCCGGATATCCGCTCGATGCCGG
>WNFE01000572.1_pt1 | contig 25814 bp, 25 predicted proteins | sample 5400451 | NCBI WGS metagenome assembly WNFE01 (sample SAMN13153344, study PRJNA577476) | soil metagenome | isolation source: 200 cm saprolite under Douglas fir tree site 2 hole 2 | place: USA:California | collected 2015-04-18
TGTTCGGCGCTCGCTTCGCGCTCACCCCTGCTCGCCTGGTTTGCTTTGAAGGTACTGTTTACCCCGCCAGTTTGGCGATCATGGAGAACAGCGGCAGATAAAGAGAAATCACTATGCCGCCCACCACGACTCCCAGGAACACGATCAAGAGCGGTTCCATAAGCGTGAGCATGTCTTTGATGGCGGCATCCACTTCGTCTTCATAAAAGTCAGCAATCTTCTGCAGCATTGCATCCATGGCGCCCGTGGCTTCGCCCACACCAATCATCTGCACCACCATATTCGGGAAAACTCCGCTTTCCCGCAAAGGATCAACAATTGTGCGGCCTTCCTCCACCGCCTTGCGGACCCTCATGATGCTCTGCTCCAGAACAGCATTGCCTGAGGTACGGGCTGTAATGGTAAGCCCTTCCAGAATTGGGACACCTGAAGTAATCAATGTTCCCAGAGTACGGGTAAAGCGGGCAACGGCAATCTTCCGCAGAATCTGGCCAAGAACCGGCAGTTTCAAAAGTAAGTTATCGAAGAAGAGCCGGCCTTGAGGGGTGGTTCTTGCATATTTGATTGCCACTGCGAGGACGATCAGGAGAAGAACGAAGACCCAGCCAAATTTACCGACAACCTCGCTGAGGCTGATAACTATACGGGTCATTATAGGCAATGTGACATCGAGGCCGGCAAACAGGTTGGCGAAAATAGGAACAACCCATTTTAGAAGGCCGGCCACAATAACAGTGGCAATCGAAATGACGGCCGTGGGATACACCAGCGCCGAACGCACCGCCTGCCTTAGCTTCACCGCCTTTTCAACATAGGTCGCAAGCCGTTGCAAAATGACATCAAGAATACCGCCGGTCTCGCCGGCTTCAATCATATTCGTGGCCAGATCATCGAAAATCTTGGGATACCCACGCATGGCATTGGCCAGCGTAGAACCGCCTTCCACCGTTGTCCGGACACCCGTCAAACATTTTTGGAAGGTCATATTTTCCTGGTTGGCAGCTAGAATTTCCAGGCACTGAACCAGCGGAAGACCAGCATCTATCATGACCGAGAATTGCCGGAAGAAAATGGCGATGTCCTTCGTGGGGACACTGCCTCTGCCAATCGTGGGCAGGTTGAACTCTTTGCCCTTTTCCTTGATCGCGCTTGCAGTGATGCGTTCGCGGCGAAGTTGGTTCTGTAAATCCTGCTTGGTGGTAGCGTTGCGGTCGCCCGAGACTTTTTCACCTGTGGCAGTTTTTCCTGTAAATGTAAATACTGGCATTTTTCTGTCTCCTATCTGCGTAACCGAACCGGAGTTACGCTTCCTCCCGGAGATACAATGACCTCCGGTCTTAAAGGTCCTTTAGCGTTTCACGGCTACAGCCGGAGCGTTCTGCTTGGTAACCAGGCCTACGCCACGGTTGATCATTTCCTGCAACTCATCAGGCATGGATGAGCGTTGCATGGCCATCTCTAATGTAATCTGCTTTTGGAAATACAACGTGGCCAGGGATTGATTGAAGGTCTGCATTCCGAACTTGTCCTGTCCGGATTGCATGGCCGAATAAATCTGGTGGATCTTATCTTCGCGGACCAGGTTACGAATGGCGGCATTGGGAACCATGATTTCCATGGCCATGCAACGGCCTTGACCGCCGACCTTCGCCAGCAGCGATTGGCACAAAATCCCTTCCAGCACCAGCGAAAGTTGCGCGCGGATTTGCGGCTGCTGGTGCGCGGGAAAGACGTCAATGACGCGGTTAATGGTGGAAGACGCCGAGTTGGTGTGCAAGGTACCGAATGTCAGGTGGCCGGTTTCAGCAATGCGCAATGCTGATTCAATGGTTTCCAGGTCGCGCATTTCGCCGATCAGCACCACGTCGGGATCTTCACGCAACGCGGCCCGAAGCGCATCGCTGAATGATTTTGTATCGGCGTGCACTTCACGCTGGTTGACCAGGCAGCTTTTGTTCTGGTGAACGAACTCGATAGGATCTTCAATCGTGATGATGTGATCATGCCGCTCAGTGTTAATTTTATCTATCATTGCAGCCAGAGTCGTGGATTTGCCTGAGCCGGTCGGCCCTGTGACCAGGATCAATCCTCGGGGCTTTTCGCAAAGCCTGGAAACAATTCCCGGCAGCCCCAGTTGCAAGAACGACTTGATCTCGAATGGAATCACGCGAAATACGGCGCCGGTGGCCCCGCGTTGGTTAAAAAGATTGCCGCGGAAGCGCGCCAGTCCCTTTAAACCGAATGAGAAATCCAATTCCAGATTTTCTTCAAAGCGGTGCTTCTGCGCGTCGGTCAGCACACTGTAGGCCAACTGTTTGGTTTCTGCAGGGGTAAGCGGCGGCATATCGAGCGGCACCAGGTGACCGTGGACCCGTACTTGCGGCGGCGAATTGGTGGTGATGTGGAGGTCGCTTCCATTCATCTCCAACATTTTTCGAAGCAGTTCGCTTAATGTGGCTGTCATAATTTTTTCCCAGTCCCCTCTATAAAAACTTTAGTGGATGGTCTCGCGCGCCACTTCTTCCATTGTGGTTACGCCTTCCATGATCTTCACCAGTCCGCTGCGCCGCAGGGTAAGCATGCCGCGCTCAATGGCTTTCTTCTTGAGTTCAACCGCCGACGCACCCACAAGAATCAATTCCCGGACCTCATCGTCAACTTCCATTACCTCATAAAGACCACAGCGTCCCTTGTAACCCGTGCTGTTACAAACGGAACAGCCTCTTCCCTTTTTGGGCTTGGTCTTTTTAGCCTCTTCCGGAGTAAATCCAGCCTCAATCAGCGTCTGCACCGGCAAGTCAAGCACTTCTGCGCAGTCTTTACACACACGGCGCACCAGACGTTGCGCCACAATCATATGCACCGAAGTCGCCACCAGGAAGGGCTCAATTCCCATGTTCATCAGGCGGCTGATGGTCTCAGGCGCGCCATTGGTATGCAGTGTGGAAAGCACCAGGTGTCCGGTAAGAGCGGCCTTGATGGCAATTTCAGCGGTTTCAAAATCGCGAATCTCACCCACCAGGATGATGTTCGGATCCTGCCGCAAGAAGGCGCGCAAGGCAGTGGCAAAGTTCAATCCAATGGATTCCTTCATTTGTACCTGGTTGACACCATTGAGCTGAAACTCGACCGGGTCTTCGGCGGTCATGATGTTGGTATCCGGCTGGTTCAAGCGAGAGATGGAAGAGTAAAGCGTGTTGGTCTTGCCCGAACCGGTTGGCCCGGTCACCAGGACCATGCCATACGGTTTGAGAATGGCCTTCTCGAATTTCGTCAGTGATTCCTGCTCGAAACCGAGTTTAGTCATATCGAGGCGCAGATTTTCCTTGTCCAACAACCGCATGACGACCTTTTCACCCCACAGAGTAGGCAGGGTGCTCACGCGATAGTCGAGCTGTTTTTTCTTTCCTCCGATGTTCATCTTGAGCATGATTCGCCCGTCTTGCGGCAGGCGTTTTTCACTGATATCCAGCTTGGCCATGATCTTGATGCGGGAAGTAATGGCGTCCTTCATGCGCAACGGTGGATTCATGATGGGTTGCAGCATGCCGTCAATGCGAAAGCGTACGCGATATTCCTTTTCATAAGGCTCAATATGGATATCACTGGCGCCACGTTTCACCGCGTCGGAGAGAATAATGTTGACCAGCTTGACGATCGGGGCCTCTTCCGCCTGCTTTTCCAGTTGATCAAGGCCGAGGTCCTGCTCTTCCGCAGACAGCTCGACATCGGCATCCATATCGGTTACCGAGGCCATCACCTTTTCCAGATCTTCCTCGTGCGAGACGCTATAGGCCTTTTCAATCCCCTCCATGATGGCAGCCTCGGAGGCCACCACCGGCTCGATATTGAAGCCGGTCATGAACTTGATATCGTCCATGGCGAATACATTGGTCGGATCAACCATGGCGATGGTGAGCGAGGCGCCTACGCGGCTCAAGGGAAGAATCTGGTAGCGTTTCGCGGTGTCATAGGGCACCAGCTTCACAACTGAACCATCAATTTCAAAATAAGAAAGATTAATGGCCGGAACACCGTATTGGCGCGAAAGAAAGTTGGTTACATCTTCGTCGGAGAGAAAACCAAGTTTCACGAGAGCAGACCCCAGGCGGGAGCCACTCTCTTTTTGCATCCTAATGGCCTGGTCTAGTTGCTCCGGAGTAATGACCTTCTCTTTAACAAGCAGGTCTCCCAACCGCTGGGACATACGTGCGTCTCCCTTATTGAATCACCAACCGCAAATTGTGACTCTTTGCGCTAATTTTGTGGCGCAATCTTCCTTGGGGGGAAAAAAATTGCGAGTTTGGCGAATCGTAGTCCGAGTGACAGAAATTGTCAATCGAGATTTGTTGTCTCCTTGATAACGAAAGGGAGACTGCCTAGGTTTAGGATAGTGCTAGAACTAAAAGAGCAACTGGCACATATCCGGTATTTGCTTTGCTTTCATGCAATTAGAATAAAAGTAACAAGTGACGACAATGCAAAAAATACACCGTATCTACACGGTGTTGTGCACCTTCTACGGACCTCAGTCCTGGTGGCCGGCGAAGACCTCCTTTGAGGTTGTGGTCGGGGCATATCTGACCCAAAACACCTCCTGGAGCAACGTAGAGCGGGCGCTGGGCAGCCTGCGCAGGGCCGGCAAACTCAGTGTAGAAGGAATGAGCTCTCTTTCTGTGGGAAAGCTGGAGCAATTCATTCGCTCTTCTGGATACTTTCGCCAGAAATCTCGCAGCCTTAAGGCGTTTCTTGCATATCTTGACGCCCGGCATGCCGGCTCCTTGCGCAGGATGTTCGCACACCATCGCACAACCCCCGCCGCCTTGCTGGCGCTTCGCGAAGAGCTGCTGGAATTGCATGGAGTAGGCCAAGAAACCGCGGATTCTATTTTGCTTTATGCCGGAAATCTTCCAATCTTTGTTGTGGACGCCTACACTCGCCGCATATTCGCACGTCACGGCATTATTTCTGAGGATGTGAGCTACGAAGTAATACGAAAACTGGTTGAGAAAGCTCTGGGTCCACCGCCTGTCAGTGAAAAACCCTTTCCCAGAAGGCCTGCGGCAGTAATACGCAGCGATTTGGCCCGCCATTTCAACGAGATGCATGCTTTGCTGGTTCGCGTGGGGAAAGACTATTGCTACAAATCGGATCCCGATTGCGAAGCTTGTCCCTTGCGAAAGCTTCTTCCTGGGCAACTTTTGCAAAAGCATAGCCGGAAGGATCATAACGAGTGAGCGCCGGATCGCGCGAGCGTAGCGCAAGGGCAGAGCAGCCTGGGTTTGGCTGCGGAGCCCTTAGAAAGAAGCCCCATGCGGGAGCCACGGGCATGCGGCAATGAATTCCTCGAAATTCTGGTGCGGCCCTTGCGCGGAAATCTTGGTTCCATAAGCACTGGCGTACCATTCAGTCCAGCTTGCAATGTCGTCAGCCAAGTTGCTTCCGGTGAGCTGCCGCAAGGCATCGAAAATCCACGTGCGTCCCACCGCATCAATTCTGGGATCGGCAGCAAAATGCAACAGGCTGGGTAGCAAGTCATGAATTTCCGCGTTTTTGCGAGTTTCAAAGTGGCGTGTCATAGACGAAGTGTAATTCGGAGCGTACAGGCACCATTTGACCCCGGCAAGTTACGAAAGTAACTTTGACGTTGGTGGCTTCAGATTTGCTGGCGTTCAAACTGTCAGGCGACTTTCTGAATCCTGAATCCAACAACGGGCGAACTCCATCGAATCTATATCGAATCTATAGAGTTAGGGATGCTATAATTCAGCAAGTTGGAAATTTTTCCCTAAGGTTAAGATTTTAAGGAGACATACTCAAATGGCGTCTACAACCACAACAACGAATGTTGAAACCGCTCCGGCCCCTGCAAAGACTGCGCCCCTAAACCTGACACCGAACGCAATTGTCAAGGTGAAGGAGATCATGGCCCAGCAAAGCCCGGTCCCGGCTGGACTGCGCGTAGGCGTGGTTGGCGGCGGGTGTTCCGGCTTTTCCTATTCCATGGCCTTCGAAAACGCGGCTGGAATGATGGATAAAACCTTTAACTTTGAAGGCCTCAAAGTTTTCGTTGATGCCACCTCACTGATGTACCTGAACGGTTGCGTAGTTGATTATGTGGACACGCTTGAAGGTTCAGGCTTCAAGTTTGAGAACCCGAACGTAAAGAGCACTTGCGGCTGCGGCTCCTCATTCAACGTGTAATCAGCATAAGAAAAATAGATATTGAGCCCTGCGCCGTCGCGCGGGGCTTTTTATTTATTGATCACGTGAACTGATGCCAGAAGCAGCGTTAGTGTAGTTATTGAGGGTTGTTGGGGTTGTTGGTATTGGGATTGTTCCTATTGTTATTTAGGTTCTGTTGCTGGAACATTTGCCCCACTGACACATCCATTCGTGGATCGTAGAAAAACTGCCAGTCGTTATAGTGGTCCTTGCCGTTCACTTCCTTGATAGAAGCCTTGGTGCTCGTGCTGGAAACTCCTACAATCGGCCCACCGCCAAAGATTTGCCCTGGCTTTAATCCATTGCTGTCCGTTTGAGATCCCGTCTGTGGCTGGTTCCCCGGCTGGTTTCCCTGTCCAGTGGGCTGCGTACCGGGTTGGCGGGCATCAAGAGTACCGTTGGTAACCGGATTCGGGATAGGAGGCGTTATAGGAGGAATGCTATTGGGACTGACATTATTACCAACGTTGTTATTCGTGCCATTTTGAGTCAGGCTTTTGCCAAAAAATCCTGTGGGTTCATATTTGACGTCCAGCGGATGCAGCAACTTGAATTCCTTGCCCGTAATTGGGTCTTTGTACTCGCGACGGAGAAAGCGAAGATGATTGGTGTCCTTGAGCTCATCGAGGCTGTTGGGATAACGGCCGAATTTTCTGTAAAAACGCCTGATGGCACGGGCATATTGATCGCCACGGTGGATTAACTCCTCTTCCTGCGTCCGCTTCACGTCCACGGCAACCGCGGGAGCAGCCTCCACGATCGCCAGAGTAAGCAAAGCCAACATGAACAGAATCACCAGTATGACGTAGCCGCGCTCACCGCGTTTCCGCACCACCTTTTCACGAATTGGCCACAAACACCTCAAGTCAGCTTCTCTGTCAATGGGATAGTCTGCGTGTTTTCATTCAGCACGTCTTCTATATCAACCGATGTGGCAGTGATGCGCACGATCTTGTAGCGGCGGTCCACGATATCACCTTCGCTGGCGATAAAAATATCATCCCCTTGCGACAGGAAGGCCTTTTTCGGTTCCCCTGGTTTGTTGGCAAAACCAAAAAATTTCAATGGGATATCCGGTGGCCTCGGACGCGGAGGCACGACAAGAGGCTGGCACCATCGCATTCCACGGCTCGGCCCTCCCGGTTGAGCGCATATCGGCACCACTGCGACTGCAGGGGGATCGGGTTCGGCTTTGAAAATGTTGCGGCCGGTTCCGTTGTAGACCACACCCTCGCTTGCAAGCAACAGGTCGGTTCGCAAAGAAGGATCAAGGCTATCGCTCACCCGCGACTTTACGGCCGCCTTGTGCGCTGCCAGACGTGACTCCGTAGCGGGCGTGCTTGCTCCGGGCTGGCTCGCGTTCGATGCTGAGGCAGTTGCCGGCGAGCCCTTATCGAAGACCATGTAGACAAAAAGGACCAGAGCAAACACCATCAGCCCGGCTGTAATGATGACTTTCTTCGGATTATCCGCGCCTAGTTTCATATTGATTTCAGCTTAACTCGTCAGTTTAACGGGCTGCTTGTTGTTATTGAGCACGTCCTCAATATCAACGGTTGTGGCATTAATGCGCACGATCTTATAACGGCGGTCCACGATGTCGCCTTCGCTGGCAATAAAAATATCATCACCTTGCGATAAAAAGACTTTTTTCGGTTCTCCAGGCTTACTGGCAAAGCCAAAGAATGTCAGGTTAATGGGAGGAAAAGGCGGACGGGAAGCTGGCCCGATAGGCTGGCACCATCTCAATCCATGACTCGGCCCACCCAATGGAGCACATGTCAGCGGAGGAGGCGGAATAATATCAGGTTCCGCTTTGAAGATATTGCGCCCTGTTCCGCCATAGACTGGCCCCTCACTGGCTCTCAGCAGGTCCGCCCGCAAAGAAGGATTAAGATCATAGCGCGGATTGGTTTTCACAGCTATCCGGGGCTGTTTCACGCTGAATCCTGAAGCAGTTGCCGGCGAGTCTTTATCGAAGACCATGTAGGCAAAAAGAACCAGGGCGAAAACCAGCAGCCCGGCTGTGATGATGACTTTCTTTGGATTGTCCGCGCCTGGTTTCATATTGATTCAGCTTAACTTTTCAAAAATGTCTGCGCTCTCAGAGCCAGTTTGACTCCACCACCGCTCTGGTCCCCGGAAAGACCAACACTTTCCACAATAAAAAACATCTTGTCCCGTTCCATCCCATTGATGAACTTGACCAGTCCCGTGTAATCTCCCTCAAGATTAGCGCCAATATCAACTTCGGTTAGATTAGGCATGTCAGACTGTTTGTTTTCGTATGTTGCCTGCGTGATCCGTATTTTACTTTGCTCTGCCAGCTTGCCCAATTCCGTAGCAATGGCAGAGTTTTTCTCTGGCAGGCGGTTATTGTAGAAAGTATTTAACTGTTTCTCCGCATTCTTGAGCTTTTCGTCCATGCCCATCAGCGGTTCGTATTCTTTGTGTTTGAGCTGAAGATCGTTTTGGGCTTGTTCAAGGTCGTGTTTCCTGATCTCGGGAGAGCTTGTAAGAGGCGAAAACAGAAAGGCAATTACGATGGCATCTACCACCAGCAAGCCGATCATGACAGCTTGCATGCGTTTGCGGGTTTGTTTTAGATTCGGCATTCTATTCTGCGCCATTTCTCCGGCTCGCGGAAATTACAGGACGGTTGTTACCGGCAGGAGTGTTGCTGCCCACAGCAGGCTTGCTGCTGTGTGATCCTTTTTCTTTCTCCGGCACGTGTAACTGCGGAACGTAATAGGCACGCAGCTCAAATTTCATGGTGTCACCGCCAGGCTGGCTCTGCTGTGTGTTTTCTATATGCAGAAGCGGATTGCGAAAATAGCGCGACTTTTCCAGATTTTGCAGCAATTCAATGCCTTTGTCGCGGGAGTCGCCCGCCGCCGTGATTATTACCTCGATCTGGCTTTCTTTATCCAGTTTGGGTTCGATGGAAACAATATGCACGCGCGTCGGCATGAGGGTCTCCATGTCTGAAAAGACCTGGGACCAAGCAAAAGACTTTATGGCAATGAGCCCGTTCGCGAAAGCCGCTCGATCACGTGTACCGCGGTTTTCCGGACGGTTCAGGATAGCTTGCGCCTGACTCTTTTCGTCATCCAAGCCGCTGATTTTCTTTTGAATGCCTGCAATCTGTGTTGAGATGGAGCGCGTGCTCGTCCATTCGTGGAGGGCAACCGCGATCAATGCAATTGTCACCAGCGCCAGCAACCCCAACGCTGCTCCCCAACGGCGATAAAAATTACCTGCGTCCTCATACGGGTGTGAAGCGAGATTGATGTTCAAACGCATATTAGGAAAGCAACGCTCCAGCCACTCCTGCCAGAAACGAGGCCGATGTCCCGCCGGAAAGGCCGCCGCTGACATAGCGTTCAGGAACCAGCTCCTCGATAGGCACTGTCAAACTGGATTGCAACACCGGGGCAATTTCCGCGGCAGAAATATTTCCACCTACCAGCACACGTTCCACCTCGGAGCCAAAATTATCCTGAAAAAATACCATGGAAGGATGGATGTCCTCGACCAGACGGCCGGCTTCCATCGTCTCCGATACTGCATGGTCCATGTTGCGGAACAAGCGTAAGGTTTTCGCATCCACGATGGCCAGGGTTGTCATGGATTCCGAAGTCTTGATGACGAGTGTGGGGCGGCTGGCATCCACAATTCCCAGCGAAGCCAGGCTGGAGGGCACCACAATACCCGGAGCGTAACCGGCTTGCACCAATGCCGATTCGTATTCTTCAACCACGCTGGTCAAGGCCACAGCAGCCACAACCTTCAGGCCTTCTGCCGAGCGGTCAACATGATACGAGATCACGGCCTTTTCCACGTCAAAAGGCAATGACTTGCGCAGGCGAAAACGAATCACACCCACGGCTTCTTCGTACGAATCCGGTAGTGCGTCAAAGTCCAGCAGAATCACCCGAACCGCCGGGTCGGGAAGGACCACGATCACGTCCCGGAGCCGTCCACTGAGCGCCCCCAGAGCATCTGCCAGCACAGCGCTGAGGGTACCGGCATCGTTGATGTTTTTCCCGGTAAGCGAAGGCGTCAGTATTCCCGGAGGCAAAGCGCGCGATGTATGAATTTCGATATGCTGTCCACCTTCGTTGACGCGGGCAGCAACCACACGATCGCTGCAAATTTCACATGCCAGCGTAGGACGCGCGTTTTTGGATGTGCGAGTTGCCATTTAGCGTGATGTCTCGATGAAGGTGACCTTGTTGATTTCTTTCAGGGTAGTAATTCCAGCCCTAACCTTGGCCAAAGCCGATTCGCGCAGGAACTGCATGCCTTCCTCGTGGGCCGCCTTGCGGATTTCCGAACTGGGCCTGCGGGAAAGAATCATCTCGCGGATGCGGTCGCTCAGGTCCAAAAGCTCATGGATGGCTGTGCGGCCTTTGAAGCCGGTTCCAGCGCACTCAATGCAGCCAGGCCCCTCGGAGAAGCTAAAATCACGCCACTCCGGTTGATTGAGCCCGCTGGCCTCCAGGACATCCGCCGGATAGCGCACCGGGGTCTTGCAAGAATCGCAAATGATGCGCACCAGCCGCTGGGCCAGAATGCAGTTGAGCGCAGAGACAAAGTTGTAAGGGTCCACGCCCATATTCATGAATCGCCCCAGCACGTCCACTACGTTGTTAGCGTGTACCGTGGTGAAAACCAAGTGGCCGGTGAGGGCCGACTGTATGGCGATCTGCGCTGTCTCCTGGTCGCGAATCTCGCCGACCATGATCTTATCCGGGTCGTGGCGCAAAATGGAACGCAATCCGCGGGCAAACGTGAGGCCCTTTTTCTCGTTCACCGGAATCTGGGTGACGCCGCGAATCTGGTACTCCACCGGATCTTCAATCGTGATGATCTTGTCTTCGTCGGTCTTGATTTCGTTCAACCCAGCGTACAGCGTAGTGGTTTTTCCGCTGCCCGTGGGGCCGGTAACCAGCACCATGCCATAGGGCTCTGCGATGAACATCCGGAAGCGCTTGATATCGTCAGCGCTGAAACCCACAACATCCAGGGTAAGATTGCGGAACTTCTCACTCATGGATTCCTTGTCGAGCACGCGCAGCACAGCATCCTCGCCATGAATCGAGGGCATAATGGAAACACGAAAATCAATGGGACGCCCGCTGTATCGCACCCGAAAGCGGCCGTCCTGGGGAACGCGGCGCTCAGAGATATCGAGTTCACTCATGACCTTGATACGGGAAATGATGGTGGAATGGTGCTCCTTGGCAATCGACTGCATGGCTTGCTGCAGCACGCCGTCAATCCGGTATTTGATGACCACGGAATCATCCCGGGTCTCGATGTGAATATCACTCGCACGACGCTGCAGTGCGGTAAAGATCGTAGTATCCACGAGCCGGATGATGGGGCTCATGTCCTCATCGGCAGTGATTCTCTCGATGGAGATGGTTTCATCCCCATTTTCGCTGTCCCGGATGACATCCAGGGCAAATCCTTCACCGGCTTCTTCCAGCACGCGCTGCGATTGCTCGGTCTTCTTCAGAATGTCGTTGATTTGCGAGAGCGTGGCCACCTTAGTGAGGATGGGCTTGCCCAGCAGCAGGCCGATCTCATCAATCATCATCAGCCGGCTCGGATCAGCCATGGCAATGGCCAGCCGCCCATCGGAGAGATTTTCCAGAGGCACGAAATTGTAGCGGAACATTAAATCCACCGGGATCGAACGGAACAACTCGTGCTGAATATGGAAATTACGAAGATCAATAAATTCGCTGCGATAGCGGCGCGCCAAGTCGTGCGCGCGCGCGTATTCTTCATCAGCAGTTCCGGTGAGGATTATTCCATCAGCCACACCGTTGACGAACAAGGATTTGTTATCTGGCATAAAAGACCAACCTTAAAGCAAACTCCGTAGTTTAGCGTCCAACACCGCCATTGGCTCCGAGACTGAAGATGGGCATGTACAAGGATATCAGCACACCGCCCACGATAATGGCCATCCCGATCAAAATAATGGGCTCAATCAGTGACATGGCCGCGGCCATCGTAGTTTGCACATCTTCTTCAAAGAATTCAGCGACCGAATTCAACATGGGCCGCAGGGCTCCTGTGGACTCTCCCACTTCGATCATCTCTACCGCCATGTCGGGAAATACTTTAGTGCTTTCCAGGCTGCTCGCCAAGGGTTGCCCTTCCCGCACCTTGACGGTTACATCTGAAACCGCATTCGCGATCAGCCTGCTTTCCATGGAACCGGCGGCGGTTTCAAGACAGGTAACGAGAGGCAAGCCGCCGGCCAGGAGCGTCGCCAGGGTCCGGGAAAACATGGCGATCTGGTATTTCAGCCAGATCTCACCTAGAAACGGCAGCTTGAGACGCAGGCGGTCAATGCGCTCTGCCCCAGACTGTGTTTTTCTCCATCGCATTACAAACAGAATGAGCAAGGCGACAGCAGACCCAATAATCCAGAAATATTTTTGGGCTATCGTGCCAATATTCAACATGAAAACTGTAATGGCCGGGAGTTGGGTATCCAATTGCTCGTAGAGTTCACCGAATTTGGGCACAACAAAGGTAATGAGGTAAGTCAGGACCACAGTGACCGCCACAATCAGAAGCGTCGGGTAGACCAAAGACGAAACCAGCTTCTTGCGAATCGTTAATGTTACCCGCTGGTACGAGATATAACGCATGAGCACTTCTTCCAGGTTTCCGCTCTTTTCACCCGCCAGCAGGGTTGTCGTGTAAATACGGGGAAACACTTTCTGTGCCGTAAAAGCGGCTGAAAGTGGCTCTCCTCCCTGTACACGCAAGCGGACATCCTCCAGGAGCGACCGGAAATAAGGGTTTCTTTGCCGCTGCGCCAGCAGTTTGAGCCCAGTCAAAATAGGTAAGCCGGCATGAATGAGCGTATAAAATTGCTGATTGAAAACAACGAATTCCTGGAGCTTGATGCGCCGGCGCTGGGAAAAACTGACCTTTCCTCCGGCCAGCAGGCCGCGGGAGCGGATGGATTGAATATACAACCCCCGCTGCGAAAAACGGTCGCGGACTTCAGATTCGTTGTGACCGCTTTCCACCTGCTCGGTCACATGGCCGCGCTCATCGGCCAGCTTAACCAGAAATTCAGGCATAGAAAATTACTCCAAGTTTAGCATTGTCTAGGGAGCAAGACTGTTGCCCTCGAGAACCTCGACTCCATGAGGTGGGCTGAAATCAAACAGATAATCGCCTGCTTCCGCATTTTCTTCCAGGTTCTCGAAGTGGAATTCTGTCCTTGAGCCGTCATTCTCATGAATGACAATGCGAACAATTTCATATTGAGGAGTGATTTCGAGCAACACATCGGAAATCTGATCGCCCATAGATTTTGGCACACCCCGCAACATCCTGTCGCCTGCGGTTATCGGTGTTTCATCGGTTGCAAACGAGAGGCCCGTCAATTCCTTTTCCAGCCTGGTCTTGCCTAACAGGTAACGCAATGGCGAGCGCACGTCATCCAGTGTCTTGACCTCTGTCTTGCGGACCTGTTGCTCTCCTGGGACATAAAAATAGGCGGTCTTACCATCCGTGATGAAGAGCTTGGGACGGGGAGAGTTGTACTCCCAGCGCATTTTCCCGGGCTTCTTCAGGATAAGTGTGCCCTTCTCCGAGCGCGTCAAACCGGCGCCTTGGTACTCTTCCGCGAACTGCGCCCGCAGAGTATGCATACGGTTGTAATGGTCATCGACGTGTGCCGCAAATTCAGAGACTGGAACCTGGGCAAGGCTTAGGACGACTGTTCCGCAGGACAACCCAGCCAAGACCAGCACCTTCCAGAAGAATTTCGGCTCAATTTTGCACATGCATGATTTGGATGCAGCTTACTTGCCCCTAGTGCTTAAGTCCTTATCACTTGGTTGCTGCCCTGGAGGCAGGCCGTGGGTAATAAAGGGAAGCTCACGATAAAACTCTACCATCACGTGCCCGTCAGGAAGCAGCTCGTAGGGATACCCCAGGGGGTCCCGAGGGACGCTCGGGAACACATGGACTGCAACGAGTTCGTTAAACCCGTTAGGAAGGTGTCCTGTCCGGGCTGCATACGCGCGGGCAAGAGCTTCCAATTGCAGGACATCCTGGTCTACCTGCAATGCCCGCAGATGCTTGATGGCATTATCGCGAATCAGACCGTCATTGAAGCTTTCATAAACGGATTGCCACAACATTTCGGCGGTTTGGTAATCACCGCCTTTTTCCATAGTTCTTGCTGCCATGACTTTTAAAAAAGGATGTGCGCCGGGCACCTTTGAACCCTGCTCAAAAGCTTGCCCTGCCGCTTGGTAGTCCTTAAGTTCCATGTAGTAAATAAAGCCGAGCCCTTGATACAGCCTCCAGGAATCGGGATTTTGCCGGATTCCCTTTTGTAACAGGGCCACTGCCTTGAGCGGTTCGCCGGCCCCTCGTGGCGGGGGTTGCGTCAGAAATATAGAGCCGAATTCGTAAGCCGGGATCAAATGAGTATCCAGATCAGTTGCCATATCCAGCAACGGATACAGCAATTTGTACTGATTGGCATTCTCAATATGTTTGGCCCCAAAGTACTGCACCGCCCGCGTCCAATAAATATCAGCAATCAGCCCTTCAAATCCCAGACTCATTCGCTTCACGACCTTTGAGGAGGGTACATACAGCACCTCTTCCAGAGTGGCCGCTGGCCGCAGTTGGTCTAGTCTGCGCTCCACCAGCACCGACCCGGCAAAGCATACCACCAGCAAAACTGAAAAAAACGCGTTTGGCCTTCTGGATTTCATTTGAGGTTTCGGCGCTCGAAGATGAGAACAGCCCCAGACACAACCGCGCACGAGTACAGTGCGGCGTACAGGGTGTTATTCGCAACAAGTGCGAAGGTGATGGGTTGATCATGCGCCACCGACGAAATTACATTCAAAGAACCGAAATTGGGTAACGCATAAGCCACCCCGGCTATGGCCCAATGCACCGTTCCTTCGGAAAGTTTGGCGAAATTTTTCAAATCATCGGCGAAGGTGCCGATGACAAACAACGCAAATGCGAAAATTGCGGAAAAAATAGGGGTCGAAAAAGAGGAGAACAGAAGCGCAAGAGCGATGACAATGACGAATTGCAGCACAATAAAATAAATCGCCAACAGGATATTCAAGTCTGACGCGTGAAGGCCATGCGAGACATAGAAAAGTGCGGCATAGAAACCCAATGCCATGAAGAACGTATTCACTCCCAGGGTTTCAATGAGTCCAAAAAATTTACCGACAATAAACTCCCATCTACGGACTGGCCGCGCCAGGACCGTATAGAGCGTCTTCTTTTCAATTTCCTTGGAAACCAGTTGAGTGCCGATAAAAATCGCAATGACAACGCCAAAAATCGAAATGGAAGTCAGGCTCAGGTTGATGACTACAATTCGCTCGATATCCAGTGAAATCTGGCCGAAAAGAACTGCTGCAGCTACCAGCAAGAGCGCAAACAAGAGCAAGTTGTAAAGCACCCGGTCGCGAACGGCTTCACGAAAGGTATTCGCAGCAATGGCGGCAATACGCTGGGTCATCGTGCGACCTCCAGTGCAGATTGGGGTTTTTCTCCGATTTGCTGAATGAAGTAGTCTTCCAGACTGGAACGCACAGGGTTAACAGAAATAATCTGCCCGCGAGAATTGCGGATAATTTCCAGCGCCCGGTTGAGTTCCGCTACTGGCACAATGGCGTGCGTGGTAGGGCCATGGATCTTGCATTCCACTCCCAAGGCCTTGATTGCTGGCACTGCCGTCTCACCGTCGGCCCAGAGGATTTCCGTTTGATTCGCTTTTTCGGCGCTGGTTACGAGCTCCGAAACCACGCCTACACCTCGCAGCTCGCCCTTATGAATCACCGCTACACGGTCGCAGAGCGATTCAGCATCGGCGAGAATATGGGTGGAAAAAAACACCGTTTTGCCTTCATCTTTCAGGGTGTTAATAAGGTCCCGGACCTCTCGCCGGCCGACGGGATCTAACCCCGACATGGGCTCGTCCAGAATTACCACCTGCGGATCGTGCAGGATTGCCTGCGCTATGCCAACCCGTTGCAACATGCCTTTGGAAAACTTTCGCAGCTGCAACTTGCCCACATCCGCAAGCCTCACCCGCTCCAGAACCGCGCCCACGCGGCGCTTGCGCTCAGCCGCGGGAACGCCCGAAAGCCGGGCAAAATACTCCAGCAGCTCGGGTGCGCTAAGGTGGTCGTAAAAGTAGGGCTGCTCAGGAAGAAAGCCGATCATGCTTTTGACTTTGGGATCGCGCCAATCCATACCAAGAATTTTTGCTGTCCCATCGGTCGGAAATATCAATCCCACCAGCAGCTTCAGGGTTGTGGTTTTGCCGGCTCCATTGGGCCCCAGAAAGCCAAAAACTTCGTTTTGCTCTACGCTGAGATAAAGAGGCTTAAGACCGGTCTTTTGCTGCTTCCGCCAAAAGCCCACGGTGTAATTCTTCTGAAACCCTAGAATTTCAATCGCTGGCATATTTGGTTCCGAAACGGAATAGAGTACGGCACTATTATAAGAAATCTCGTCAAAAATATTCTACCTACTCCGAGGTTCAGCCGGGGCAATATTATCTCGAATCTGCGCTGCAATAATCAACGTTCCTCCCTGCCGAATTAAAGTTCCCAGGGCCAGCAGAGGAAGCGCTCCTGCAGAAAACGCAACCCCGCCCAGCCAGCTTGTCCCCCGCTGGAGCGCACCTGCCGCGTTCTTGCGACGCGTCAGTTGATGAAAAAACAAATTGGGCGTCGACAGCAATCGATTGAGGATGCTTTGTGTCCATCCCAATAAATCGTATTCAAACTCCTGGTGCCAGCTTCGCAGCAGATTGAACCCCGTGGAATCGAGCAGCTTCTGCAATGACTGGTATGTGAAATGGTACAGATGCCGCGGAACATCCAGATGAAACCAGCGATCACCAAAGCATCGCGCCTGGAAACCACCGGCATCGGGGACAGCCAGCAGCAATAGGCCAGTACGTGGATTTAACAGCTTTCGTGAAAAATCAATCGTGGCATGGGCGTCCTGCATGTGCTCCAGGCTGTGCCATAGGGTAATACAGTCAAAGGGTGCGCGTTTTTCTACAGCCGTCAGGTCCGTCTCGACCGCCAGTCCTGCGCTACGAGCCAATGAAGCGTTCATCTCTGTGCCGGCAACGTTCCATCCTGCATTGCGGGCGTGCAGCAAGAAGGTACCGTCCCCACAACCGACGTCGAGAATACTTCTGCCCTTCCCTGCTCCAGCAATTTGCGTGAGCAACCGTACTCGTCGTTGTGCGCAATAACGGGCAGTAAAACTGTGCCTTCCACCGTGATAGCTGGCATCGTAGTAAGCTCCCAGATTCCCAGGAACTGGCTGGGTGTGGCCCAACCCGCAACTGCTGCAAGCCAAAATGGAAAACTCTTCTCCGCTGCCTGGGTCCATGACCCTGGAAAATTTTTGGGCGAGAGTTCCTCCGCACGCGTTGCAGCATAGGTTCTTCGGTTGTGTCGCGGGAAGAGATTGAGAGTCGGTGGACAAGGTTATCGGGCAACTTCCTCGTAATAATCCAAAAACAGTTTACGGCCGGCGGTACTGAAGATTCTGAAGTTCCCCAGATGCATCTTCTGCAAGCGGTATTGCATGGAGGTGGCCAGCACTCCGAAGCCGTACTTTACGCTGCGACGAAAGTTAATGGAAGAGGCCTCGGCAAAATACTTTGTCGGGCAGGATATTTCTCCAATCCGGTAATTGAAATAAGACACTTGGGCCAGCATCTCATTATCAAAGACAAAGTCGTCGGTATTTTCCTCTAATGGGAGTGTGGATAATACTTCACGGGAAAATGCCCGGTAGCCCGTGTGATACTCCGAGAGCTTCTGCCGCATGAGAATGTTCTGAAATGCGGTCAAAAAACGGTTGGCTACATATTTATAAAGCGGCATTCCACCTTCTAACGTCCCCTTGCCCAGGATGCGTGATGCCAGAACGACATCGTACTCTCCGTAGGCAATCATCCCTGCCAAAGAGACGACGAGTTTGGGAGAGTATTGATAATCGGGATGCACCATGACGACGATGTCGGCATTGCGGCGCAGCGCCTCACGATAGCAGGTTTTCTGGTTCCGTCCATACCCCAGATTCACTTTATGAACAAATGTAGTGAGGCCAAGTTCGCGGGCTTTGGCTACGGTTTCGTCAGAGCTGCCGTCATCCACGAGAATGACTTCATCCACGACCTCCAACGGCACCTCGCGATAGGTCCGTTCCAGGGTTTTTGCGGCGTTATACGCCGGCATTACGGTTATAATCCTTTTACCGTTCAGCAAAACGTCACTCCCTCAAGCTATAGCGCAAGTTTTATCACAGGAGTCCAGGGTTGAACACCACCATTGCAAAAGAACAGGATACTTCTTCTCCACTTCCGGAACGCAAGCTTTTCGGGTCCCCCAAAAAAAAGCGGCAGCTTTTGGCCTTGTTGCTCTTTGTACTCACGTTGCTCGTTTATAACCCTGTTATCCGTTTCCAGTTTGTTAACTATGATGACCCACAATACGTCACCATGAATTTGCACGTGCAACAGGGTTTGCATTGGCACACGGTAGGCTGGGCATTGACTTCCTTTGAATTCTACAACTGGCATCCGCTGACCTGGATTACTTATTTGATGGATTATCAGCTTTTTGAGCTGAACCCTGCAGGGTACCACCTCATGAATGTCCTGTACCATGCCCTTGGCGCTGTTTTACTGTTCCTTGTTTTGCATCAGGGTACCGGGCATCTGGGACGCAGCTTCTGCGTTGCAATTCTTTTTGCTTTACATCCTCTCAACATTGAAAGTGTTGCCTGGATCGCTGAACGTAAGAATGTATTGTCCGCAGTATTCTGGTTTCTGGCAATTTGGGCCTACGGATGGTATGCGCTCCGTCCTGGTTGGAAACGCTATCTCTTGGTGGTAGCTTGTTTCGTATTGGGACTTATGGCCAAACCCATGGTCATTACCCTCCCCTGTGTGCTTCTATTGCTGGATATATGGCCTCTCGGCAGGGTACAAAACTTCCCCTACGCCCCTGAGACAGACCTCAACCCCATCCGCGAAGGTTGGCCAGCCCTCGTTTTGGAAAAGATCCCTTTATTTATCTTGTCTGCTGCCAGCGCCGTGTTGACTCTTCTTATTCAAAAGCGCAGCGGAGCAATGCGTAACACAACCGCGTATCCCACTGGTGCGCGAATCGAAAATGCTATCGTCTCCTACGCTCTCTACATTTATAAAACTTTTCTGCCGCGAAGGCTGGCCGTCTTCTATCCGCACCCCGGCTCTACTATTCCCGGCTGGAAGATTGCTGTTTCAGCCGTTCTTCTTATTGGAATCACGTTCATCGTTATACGTTTACGGCGCCGTCAGCCTTATCTCATGGTGGGCTGGCTTTGGTTTCTGGTGACTCTGGTGCCTGTTATCGGATTGTTCCAGAACGGGGACCAGGCCATGGCCGACCGTTATGCCTACACTCCTCTCATTGGCATCTTCCTGATGTTGATTTGGGGAGTAGCAGTTTGGCTGGAACACAATCGTGTTCGAAGAGTAATTGTAGGAGCGCTCTCTGCTTTGCTTCTCGCCGTTCTCATTGCAGATACACGTCACCAGTTAGGCTACTGGCATGACAGTATCTCTCTTTTTTCCCATGCTGCGAGCGTAACCCAAGGCAATGCCATAGCCGAAGCCAACCTGGGAGATGCTTTGTACAGCGAAGGGAGAAAAGACGAAGCTGCGCTCCATTTTTTTAACGCTGTACGCTATAACAGCAACGCTCCCGGCAACCATTACAATTATGGAGGTTCTCTGCTGTCGGCGGGCAAACCCCAGGAAGCAATTGAGCAATTCAATCGAGTGCTGCAACTAGGGTCTTCGCAACATGTGGACGATTCTATCGTGATACGGTCACACTATGAGCTGGGCTTGGCTTATGTGCAGCTTGGAAATGTCCAAGCTGCCGAAGATGAGTTGAAGAAGGCCATCCATATGGATCCCTCCCAGGATGACGCACTATTGCAATTGGGACTCCTTTATCAAAAACAAAATCGCTGCCAGGAAGCGCTGACGCCTCTCGCTCTTTCCTTGCACGTGCGCAAATCCAATGCCGGCCTCTTGAGTCTGGGTATATGTCTTGAGCAGCAACATAAACTACAAGAAGCTAGAGCCGTTTTTCAGGAGACGCTGAAGATCTTTCCCGGCTACGAGCCTGCCCAAACCAGGCTCCAGGAAGTAGAGAACCTTTTGGCCAGGAAGAAAAACCCCTGAAAGCTATGCCTAGAAATGCACCGGATCAAAAGACGGAATCACTCGCGTCCCATGGCTGTATCCGAGCTAACGATTTCATCGGGTTTGCCAAAGCCTGCAAAGTTGCCATTTTGAGATTCAAACCAGGGGCCACGAGTAAAATATCTGAATACCACATTTGGATTGCAACCGATTTGAAAATGAGGTTTTTATTTTGAGTATTGCGACCGCCAGTCCTGCAGGCCTTGAAAGCTTAGCTACAGGCAGACTCTTTGCTACTGTTGGGAAACGAAAATTCCTTGCCTCCTTACTCCTAATTGCAGTCACGGTTTTACTTTACGCTCCACTCAAGGAAAACAAGTTCATTAACTATGATGACCCGGGCTATGTAACCTCAAATGTTCGGGTGCAAGAAGGCCTAAGCGTGAAGAATCTCGTTTGGGCTTTTAAGACTACCTCGCTTGCCAACTGGCATCCACTGACCTGGATTGTCTATCAATTGGATTGCCAGCTCTTCGGCCTGAATCCGGCCGGACACCACCTCACGAGCCTTCTCTTGCATGTAATCAATGTCGTTGTTTTGTTCCTCCTGCTCCACCGTGGGACGGGTGCTCTGTGGCGGAGTGCATTGGTGGCGGCCCTTTTCGCTTTGCATCCGCTGAACGTTGAATCGGTGGCCTGGGCCGCCGAATTGAAAAACCTGTTGAGTACATTATTCTGGCTTTTGACCCTCTGGGCTTACGGCTGGTATACGCGGAATCCCAACTGGAAGCGTTATCTGGCAGTAGTCGCATTCTTTGCGCTGGGCTTGATGTCGAAGCCGATGCTTGTGACACTGCCATTTGTATTATTGCTGCTGGATTACTGGCCACTTCAACGGATGAGGTTGACTCCCAGCCAGGACACAAACCCTCAATCTAAGGGCGTTGCCCCGCTCCTTCTTGAAAAAATTCCCTTGATAATACTCTCGGCTGCGAGCTCCGTCATCACCATCCTCGCCCAAAGATCGGGCGGCGCCCTGATCTCGGCATCTGTCGTTCCACTGCGAGCTCGTATCTACAATGCGCTTTTTGCCTACGCGGATTACATTGTGAAGATGTTTTGGCCTCAGAATTTGGCGGTATTTTACCCAATACCTCACGGTTATCCGCGGTGGCAACTGGCGCTGGCCGCATTGCTCATTGCAGTGATTACAGCGATTGTCGTAAAGGCAAGAAGCCGACGTTACCTCCCAGTTTGCTGGTGTTGGTACCTGGGCACATTGGTTCCGGTGATTGGGCTCGTTCAAGTTGGCGCTCAGTCCATGGCAGACCGCTATGTTTATATTCCTCTGATCGCAATATTTGTCATGATTGTGTGGAGCGCGGCAGAATGGGGCATGGGCCGCAGATTTCTTCAGCAAGCCTTGAGTGTGGCTGCGATTTGCATACTCTTTACTCTTTCGCTTGTTGCACGTCATCAATTACTTCATTGGCACGATGATTTTACTTTGTTTACTTATGTCCTTCAAAATTCACCCCAGAATGCTGTTGCCCACGACAACCTGGGAGCAGCTCTCGGAAATATTGGGAAGTCGGATGAGGCAGCCCAGCATTTTCGTGTCGCTCTGGCAATTAATCCACAAGATGCAGAAGCCCACTGTGATCTCGGCCTCTACTATTTGCAGAAAAGCAAACTAGAGCAGGCCTTACCTGAATATGGACTTTGTTTATATTGGACCAACAGTCAAGATTTAGCGGCAACGGCACGCTTTGATCTCGGACTGGCATTCTCGCAAAAGGGCCAAATTGAACAAGCCAAGGCCAACTATCGTGCTTCAATCAAGCTGGATCCTGAAAAGCCCCAAGCCTACGTAAATCTGGGCGTAATCTTATACTCGGAGAAAAAAACAGATGAGGCAATGGGCCTTTTTTCCCAAGCACTCCAGGTGGGACCGAATGCTTTCGCGTATTTTTGGATGGGCAGAATTTTGCAAGATGAAAACAAATTACCGGAAGCTCTAAAGGCCTATCGCACCGCTCTCACAATATCGCCAAATTTAATCATGGCACAACGCAACATAGATTCCATTTTGCAAACGCAAAATCTTGATCAAAAGAAATCCCACAATTAAGGTTTTGCTTTGCCGTTGAACGCAAGGTGACATTTTCTGTCACTTGGTACGACATTATTTGTTGTTCTTAGGTATATAAGTCAATAATTTCGGTCGAATCTCCTGAATATTTGGAAATGAAATTAATTGAAAGTTTTCTGTAAGTGATTGAATGAAAACGACTTTTACTCAGGAGTGTCGCTCAATAACTGGTCGGCAGGTGTGGCATGCAAAGTGCTCCATTAAGGGTCAGTCGGCTAAGAAATTCTAGAAGGTAAGTGCATTCAAATTCTCGGGAAAAGGAAACTTAAGGATTATGAAAAAACAAAAAGGCTTTTCATTAATTGAATTGTTGATTGTTGTGGCGATCATTCTGATCATTGCAGCTATCGCAATTCCCAACTTGATTCGCGCCAGAATCTCGGCCAATGAATCATCGGCGGCTGCGGCTGTACGTACCATTGCTACAGCCGATATTCAATATCAGACTTCGTTTCGCTCATATGCCTCAACGCTCAGTAATTTAGCGGGACCATCAAGTGGCTGCGGAACCGGAGTACCGCCCAGCACAGCCGCATGCTTGATTGATTATGCGCTTGGGTTCGCAGTACCCGCTACTCCTAAGAGCGGATACGCTTTCATTGCGGGAGCCGACTCTACCGGGCAAGCCTTTGTGGAAGGTGCCACAGCGGTTGTTCCGGGAAGAAGCGGAAACAAAACATTCTGCGCGATTGAAGATGGCGTCGTACATTACGATACAGTCCAGAATGCTGCTGCCACAACCACCTCAGCCACCTGCGTTGCCTTGTCGGTGATTGGCAACTAAGTTAGTTTGATTTTGGCGAAGTACCTGGGGGAGGGTACAAGCCGGGAGGCGCCAGAAGCAATTCTGGCGTCTTTCTTTTTAAGACATAATTGTTTTATTTGGAACTTGGATTGCTTATATAAATAACGATCTACAAGGAATTTAGCATTGCGGACAAAGGGGGAGGGGTTGCTATGCGCAGGCAAGAAGGTTTCTCGCTGATTGAGTTGCTGATTGTTGTCGCGATCATTCTGATTATTGCGGCCATCGCGGTTCCCAGCTTGATTCGGGCTAGAGTTTCAGCTAATGAATCGGCGGCGGCGGCAAATACTCGTACAATTATTACTGCCGAAGTTCAATATCACACCACGTTTGGGTCTTATTCTCCTAACCTTACTTCGCTGGGGCCGCCGGCTGGTGGATGCCCACCTGGTGTCCCGCCCAGCACAAATGCATGTCTAATTGACTTCTCTCTTGCGGACGCCGGCACAAACTCGAAGAGTGGTTACATGTATACGGCGAGTGCAACGAATACGGGCTCGGCGGTATTTGTGGAAGGTGCTTCACCGAGTGTTCCCGGACGTACAGGCGTCAAATCATTCTGTGGCACCGAAGATGGCATAGTCCGTTACAATTCTAGCGGAGGTGCAGTCACAGCCAACTGCAGTACCTTATCGATGATAGGCAACTGAAATGAACTGACCAGCCAGCCTCACACCATGGTCGAATTATAGTTACTGGATCGCCGCCGTTGTATATTCCCTGGCTGAATGGTTAATGCAACTCTATTCGCTTGAATTCTTCTACGCGTCCGTTGGAGAAGGTAATCTGTAATGTCAAAAAATGAGGACCTTGCCCCAAATTATTAAGAGGGAGGCTCATGTGCCAACCGGAATAAAAAAAGTCAGGACGATCAAACATTTCCGCAATATCAGGTCTGCGCATTGGATACGCGCCAATAGGTTGGAGCGGCTTTCCATCCAGGAGAAAAGATAGGTTCTCGACATTTGCGGTAATTGGCACGTCCCAACCTTCAACTTCCAGAACAGGATGGGGTTGATTGCGAATTGTCTTCAACCCCCCTCGCGGATACAGTACATCGAAATCTCCCAGCACCTGTGCGCCAACGGGAATTTTGACATAGCCCGGCTCTCGGGGCGGCTCCCAGTTCGCATTGACTGGCATCCAATTGCTGCGGTCCACTGCAACTGTTGTCAACAGCCCCAAAAAGAACGTCAGCAGCAAATATCTCCGGATTGTATTTTCGAGGCTCGCCAATAGGAGAACTTCCAGGTTTTCCGAAAGTTATAGTGCGCCGGCAAAGCCCTGTCAAGCGACATGAGACTCTCTTGTGTAGAATGAGAAAATTCACACCTTGATGGCACCCAATCAGAATTCAACTTTGCCTCTGCGCTCCCCAGCTCAGGTCTTATCGAAGAAACTTGCCGAGGCCTGCTCTTTTCTCATTTTTCTGCTGGGAATATCAACCATTGTCCTGACCCTGGTCTTGGTCATTATTTCGTATTCACCTGCTCCGTATTTGGATCAATGGAGAATGGTGGATCGCTTCGCAAGACACAATGGCGCTATTTCCCTGTCCCTGCTTTGGGCTCAATTCAATGACCATCGCCAGTTCATTCCTAATTTGTTTTATGTTGCAGATTTGTATATCGCTGGTGGCCGAAATATTTTTTTATTGATCAGCATCTTTCTCGTGCAAGCGTTTCATTTGTATGTGTGGGGATATATATTCCGCAAGTTCGCCAATTTTTCTGGAGCAGCATGGCGCACCGCATTTGGCATTGCCGCGTTCTGCCTGTTTTCTCTCAACCAGTACGAGAATTTTGTTTGTGGGTTTCAGATTGCTTTTATTATTCCGGGATTGGCCGCAACCGTTGCACTGGCGGCCCTCCTGCAGCATCACAAACAGAATCAAGAAAGCAACCGAACCATTGCGTATTCCGATTCTCTGTTACTGGCATTATTTGCCGCAGTCCTGGGCAGTTTATCAATGGTCAACGGTCTTCTGATTTGGCCACTGCTTCTGCTAACTGGAATTGTCTTGCGCCTTGCTTTCAAAACCATACTTTTGATATGTAGCTCCGCAGGCGCGATGCTGGCATTCTATTTTAAGGGTTATACAAACGAATCACAGCTTGTACCTTTCCTGCGCTCACAACCGTTTGAGGGTGTGAAATTTTTGCTTCTGTATTTTGGCGCAAGCTGGAAACGCGTCAGCCTCGGCCTTGGGGTTGCGCTTGCAGCCACTGTAATTCTTATAACCGCAATTTCTTATCTGCGATTTCTATTGAAAAAAAACACAATTGACAGGTTTGTGCTTTTGCTGCTGGGGATCATTTTATTTTGCATTGGTACAGCTTCCATGACTGCCGTGGGAAGGATTCCCTTGGGCATAGGAC